>MDSV01100195.1_pt1 | contig 64944 bp, 49 predicted proteins | sample 810851 | NCBI WGS metagenome assembly MDSV01 (sample SAMN05326640, study PRJNA326480) | marine metagenome | isolation source: seawater | place: Atlantic Ocean: North East | collected 2012
CAGTAAATCATGAAGGTGAAGGACGGCGCAGGTGCAACGCCAAGCACTGGGCCTGAACCGAAGAGGATCGGGCGAACGTAAAGGGCGCCTCGCCCGGAGGGGGGGACCCAATCGCGGTTGGCATGGACCACCTGTTCGATGGCGTCCACAAAGAGGGATTCAGGAACCGGTGGCATGCGGAGACGGTCAGCACCCGCCTGCATGCGACGGGCGTTTTCCTCGGGGCGGAAGAAGACGATGCGCCCTGCTTCGGTGCGGTAGGCCTTCATGCCTTCGAAGAGGCCTTGGCCGTAATTCAGCACCCCTGCAGCCGGTGAGATGGAGAAATCTGCGTAGGGCATCAGCGTGCCAGGCATCCACGGTTCACCGGCGTTGACTTCGGCCACGTACATCCAATCGGTGGGGGTGAGGGAGAAGGTCAGTGCGTCCCAATCGATGTCCTTCATACGTCATCCTCCGGGGTCCCGCGTGTTGCTCACCTCTGCGCGGTATCAAGACTTTGCGCGTCCTCGAGGAGGGCGCCGACGGGCGGTGCGAAGGGCTGAAGGGGGCCGAAGCGGAGGGCCGCGTGATGGCCTCCGAACGCTGGGAAGGCCGGGTCGGGTTGGTCAATTCCCGTTACCGGTCCATTGGCGAGGGCGCTCAAGGGTCCACCGTGGTGGAACTCTTCGGTCGCGCCGCCACCGGTGAAAGCGTGTGCCTGCTCGTTCACGGGTTGCGTCCGCACATCGAGGTTGCACCCATCGGGCGCTGGTCAAGCGGGACCGAGGTCCCAGAAGCACTCGCTGAAGCGGCCTCTAAGTTGGGCGCACGCGAACAGGTTCGGGACGTAAGCGGGCCAGAGCTGCGGTGGACGGACCTTGGCTGGAAACCCGTCTGGCGCATCGAATTGCATCAGCCCTTCATGGTGCCCGAACTCCGCCGTTCCTTAGAGGGGGCATGGTCGTTGTTTGCGGCCGACATTCCCTTCACCAATCGCTTGCTGCTCGAGGCCGATCTCGGCATGCACATCGCCGTGGCCGGCGAGGTCGTCGCGCGACGTTCGGACGGTGCTTCCGCGGAAGCCGGAGTGCGTGCCGCTGGAGGTGGCGGGGTCTATGCCGTGGACCTGACCGTACACTGCTCCATCGATGACCTTCAGCCGACCGATGCCTTTCCAGTGCCCTTCCGCATGCTTTCATTTGACTTGGAGACCAGCATCGCCGACAACAGCATCCTTTGCGGAGCAGCGGTGTTGGAGGACCTCGGAACCGGAACGCGCGAGGTCCACACGTGGCGGGACGACGAAACCGCCCTTTTGGAAGGCATGACCGCGTTGATCCTCGAGCAGGACCCCGACATCATCACCGGCTACAACATCGACAATTTCGACCTCCCGCGAATCGCCGACCGGGTCGAAGCCCTCGGGGGTCGGAAAGACACAGAACGGCGCCTGGCCATGTTTGGCTGGGGACGAACCCCGCAGGACGCATCGGACCTTCGCCGTCAACGGGATTCCGTCGTACCCAAACGTGCCAGCACCCGCGCGTGGACCTTGGGTGGGCGCTGTGTGATGGACGCATGGTGGCAAGCCAGGATGGCCTTGCGTCCCCAGCGTGAAACCCTCGCTTTCGTGAGCGCGCTGTTGTTTCCTGAGGATGCCGCACGGCAGAAAATGGACGTGGATGCCTCTCGGATGGACGAAGAGTGGGCCGCTCGCCCCGACGTGGTCCTCGAGTACTGTCGCAGGGACGCAGAACTGCCGCTCGACATCCTCCAATCCTTGCAAATCGTTCGAAGGAAGGAAGCCGTGGCTGCCGTGGCCAAGGTGGCGTTCGAAACGGCCAGCAACGGAAGCACGAGCCAACTCATCGATTCCTTGGTCATTCGACGGGCCGACAGGACCGGCATCGCCGTTCCGATGACCGGGAGTGCGGAACCCAAGGAAGGCCAGATCACGGGCGGTTACGTGCACGACGTCGAAGCAGGCTTGCATCCATGGATTGCCGTCCTCGATTTCAAGAGCATGTATCCAAGCATCATGATCGGTCACAACATCTGTTACACCACTCGGGTGGACGCCGCTCACCCGGAACAGCCCTCCGGCGAGGACGACATCCACACCGCACCGACCGGTGTTCGCTTTTGGAGCGAGGACCACCGAACGGGGCTCGTCCCGTTCCTGCTTCGAGATTTGATGGCTCAACGTGACCTCCACAAGCAGGGCATGCGTGATGCGAAGGACGGCGCCGTGCAAGCCTTTCACGACGCCATGCAATACGCGGTGAAGATCCTCATGAACTCCTTCTACGGTGTCTTTGCTTCGGGGTTTTACCGCTTCACGCACCGCGACCTCGGCTCGTCGATCACGGCTTGGGCCCGTCACAACATCAAGGCCGTCATCGCTGACTTGGAAGCACAAGGACATCCCGTGGTGTATTCGGACACCGATTCCATTTTCGTCAAATCCCCCATTGAGGGCGATGTACCGGGCGCGGTGCCCAAGCACGCTCGCGACGAGGCTCAACAGGGCGACGGCGAAGCGGCTGCCGTGGTCGCACGGTGGGACGAAGCCAAGGAATCCATGGTCGCCTTCGGGCTTGACCTCGCCGAACGGTACAGCCGCGATTCTGCCGTGTTGGAATTCGAAAAAGGCCTGTCCGTCTTCTTTTCCCACGGTGCAAAAAAGCGCTACGTTGGACAGGTGGTGTGGCCGAAGGAGGAGATGTTGATCCGTGGGTATGAGACCCAACGCACCGATTCCTTTGCCTTCCTCGTCGAAAGCATGCACACCGTGATGCAGCATGCCCTGGCCGACGAAGGCGACGCGCTCGTGGCGTATGCGTTGGAACAAGTGGGGGCCTTGAAGGCGCAGAAGGTGGATTCAGACCGACTCATCCTTGCAAAATCCTGCAAAGGGAAGGTGCGAAAGGACGGGACCGTGGATTTTGCATCGGCCTACGCCAACCCAGACAGCATGGCGCAAGTTCGTGCTGCTCGGCAACGCATCGACCTCGGTCTGCCGTTCACCTCCGGCATGAAGGTCTCCTTCGTCGTGACCGACGCCAGCCGTCGACCGATGCAGGTCGCTGCATGGCTCGAAGAACAGGAACAGGGTGGCGTCGACGGCTACGACGGGCGTTTCTACGCTGAACGCCTCGCGGCTGCGCTCGGCCGCATCACCGAGGCGTTTGGATGGACGGCACAGGATTTGATGCGCGGCAGCCGACAAACCTCCTTGTTCTCGTTTTGACCCCTCTTGCCGGGCACAGGGTTCTTGACGGCGCGACGGGCACCTTTCCCTATGGGACGATGGCCGGTGGCGGCGAGCCTCATGCTGTTGATGGTGGCTTCAAGCCTGGCCGGTTGCGTGACGGAAGGCGCTGAGGAAACAGGTATTGACGCCGTCTTTACCCTGTCTCCTGCGAACAACATCCGTGTCGGTGACACGGTCGCGTTCGACGCTTCCGGCTCCCTCCCGAACGACGGCTCCTTGAGCTACCGTTGGGATTTCGACGGCAACGGAACCGTGGATGCAACAGGGCGTACCGCAGAGTGGACCTTTGGTGCAGCTGGCAGTTTCACCGTGATCCTCACGATCTCCGACGGCGTCCGCTCTGCAGAAGCCACCCGTACCGTGGACGTGGTCGAAGCCTCGGCCGAAGCCCCCACGGCCTCCATCAGCCTCGACGCCTCCTCGGAGTTCGATTGCCTTGGCGAAGACGTGACGGCCAATTCCTACATCCTGATTTGGATTTGCGAAGACGACAAGGAAACGTCGGACCGAACGATTTCCGCCACGACCACGGTGGCCCTCGACGCGAGCGATTCCGACGCGGCGACCTCGGACGACTACATCACAGAGTGGGGCTGGGACCTTGCGCCCTCGGAGGACGATGACGGGGACGGAGATTCGGAAAACGACGCCGACCTTGAGGGAGAGACCGTGGATTGGACCTCGGTCGCTCCTGGCGAATACGAAGTGGTCCTTACCGTCAAGAGCAGCAAGGGCATGACCAGCAAGGACGAGGTCAAGATCCACGTCAACTATGCAGGGACATGGACGGACTTTGAGATGGGTGGAAACAGTTCTGCTGGTCCGGCACAACTTGATTTTGACGTGACGGTGGTGTACGACCGCGATTCCGGGAACACCATCCGAAAGGCCATTGCAGAACTGTCCTATCCACAACAGGACGACGATTGGGTGGTCGGTGGCGGCCAGCAGCAGAACAACAACCGCCTGGAGGTCTACGTCTTCGACGAAGAGAACGAAGAGGTCGTGAATTCATCGGAAATCGGCGACGATCAGCGGGACGGCGACGACTGCGACAGTGACGATTACTGCTTGAGCCTGCCCTTGTCCTCCTACCTGATGACGGACACGACCCATGGCGACGGCGAGTGGACGATGACCATTCACAACGACCGCTGGAACGACATCAAGGTCACACAATTTCGCATCGTTTTGGAGTACAAGTGAGCGTTTTCCTCGCTGCAAGGACTCGGCCGACGGCAGCGTGGAGTTCAAATAGGGGAGTTCAGTCGGCGATTCGCACAGGAGTGTATTACCATGGCATCGCAGTGGGAAGACAAGAAAAAGCCGCATCGCAACATCGTGTTCGTTGGTCACGTTGACCACGGAAAGTCGACGACCGTTGGTCGTCTCCTCCTTGACTCCGGTCACATCGAGGGACACGTCATCGAGAAGAACGAGAAGCTCGCCGCAGAACAAGGCAAGGCCGGATTCGGTCTCGCCTACGTGATGGACGGACTCAAGGAAGAGCGCGAGCGTGGAATCACCATCGACGTCGCTCACAAGGAATTCTTCACCCCCAAGTACTACTGGACCGTCATCGACGCGCCCGGTCACCGTGACTTCGTGAAGAACATGATCACCGGCGCCTCTCAGGCCGACACCGCTGTGTTGCTCTGCGCGGCGAACGACGGTGTGAACGCACAGACCAAGGAACACGCGTTCCTGGCCCGTGTGCTCGGTGTGAAGGAACTCATCGTCCACGTCAACAAGATGGACATCTCCGGTGTCGACTGGGCCGAAGAGAAGTACAACTCCACCAAGACCGAGGTGTCCAACCTCCTCAAGATGGCGGGCTTCGGCGGTCAACTCGACCGCATCCCCTTCATCCCCGCGTCCAGCCTTGACGGCGACAACGTCTACGAGAAGTCCACCAAGTGCCCATGGTACAACGGACCGACCCTCTTCGAGGCCATCGACGCAGCCGCCATGCCCGACAAGCCTGTGGACAAGGCCCTCCGCCTGCCCATTCAGGACGTCTACAAGATTGGCGGCATCGGTACCGTGCCCGTCGGCAAGGTCGAGACCGGCATTCTGAACGTCGGCAAGACCGTCGTCTTCAACCCCAGCCAGAAGTCGGCTGAAGTCAAGTCGATCGAGATGCACCACACCATGGTGGACAAGGCTGAGCCTGGCGACAACGTCGGTTTCAACGTCCGTGGCCTCGCCGCCACCGACATCCGCCGTGGCGACGTTGCCGGTTACTCCGACAGCGAGCCCACCTTCGTGCGCCACGACGAGACCTTCGTCGGTCAAATCCAGCTCATGGACATCCCCAAGGCGGTCTCGGTCGGATACACCCCGGTGTTCCACGCTCACACCGCTCAGGTTGCCGTGCGCTTCCAAGAACTCCTTGAGAAGACCAACAAGGCCGGAAAGGAGGCCAACCCCTCCTTCCTGAAGACCGGTGACGCCTGCCTGATCCGCTTCCAGCCGACCAAGCCGATGGCCATTGAAGCCATGGAGACCTTCCCCGAACTCTCCCGTTTCGCCATCCGCGACATGGGCAAGACCGTCGCTGCTGGCGTCTGCCTCAAGGTCGAGAAGAAGTGAGCCTCAAACGAGGCGTGAATTGAGGAGGGTCGTCGATGGCTGCGGTCACCGTGATCAAGTTGACCGGTGAGAACCACCGGGACATCGATCAAGTCGCTCACCAAATCAAGTTGATTTGCGACTCCGGTGGCGTGCGCCTGCGCGGTCCGATCCCTCTGCCCACGCGTCGCTTGGTCGTCCCCGTTCGCCGAGCACCTGACGGTGAAGGCAGCGAGACCTACGATCACTACGAGATGCGTGTCCACAAGCGTTTGCTTGAGATGGACATCACCTCCGGAAAGGACGAGTCTGCACTCCGCAACGTCGCCCGGATCGACATCCCTGACACGGTCAGCATCGAGATTTCGATGCGCAGCGTCAACTGAATTCGGCCTCGCCGAACCTTTGCCTGTTCAAGGACGGTGCAACCGCCGTTCACCTTTCAGCCAAGGGAGTGGCAGGATTCTCCTGCTCATTTCGGCTCAGAGTTCAGCAGCTTCTGCGACACCTGAGGCCACGAGAATTTCCGCCACGTCGGGCGTCAAAAGGTGCACGTCCCCTGCCGAGAGGACGATTTCTTCCCCCGCAGGCCCGAGGATGGCGTCTTCCATGGACGCAAGAATCCGGACACGTGCCAGGGGGGTGCTTGCCTCTTCTTCTGCCATGGGGGCATCAACGGGCTCGGGGGAAGCAGAACCCGCGGAAGGAGCGAGTTCCAAGGCCGCTGCATGCCGACCTTTGGGGGTGGATTTTGGCGACGGTTCAGGTTGATCGAAGAGGTACTCTTCTTCTGACCAATCGTCCATCCTTTCGGACAAAAGCCGTTCTTCCTCATCCATTTCGACGTCGTGCACGTCACGAGGCTCAGCATCTTCGAAGGCCAAAGCCGGTGGTGGGCTTCCAGTCAGGCCTTCGGATCCTTGGGTGTAGGCGTCGAGTTGCGTGGTGCCTGGTGGTGCAAAGTCTGCGGGTGTTGAACGGGTTGCCGCAGCTTCTGCGGGGAGACCGTTTTGCATGGAGGCCCAATCCACGGCGAGTTTGAACCGGTCCATCTGCTCCTTCATGGTGGTGTAGAACTCCCGCTCTGCCGGGTCATGGCGGCTCCAGTCCAAGGAGGGGAGCTCGTTTGGCTGGCCTGCCGGTGAGGGCGATCGCAGGGATTGGCTCGAAGCGTGTTGCATCATGGCCACAAGCCGCCGTCGGGCGAGTTCACTGGCCACGCGACGAATGGTGGCCTGTCGACGCTGGAGGTTCTGAACCCTGAGATCGAATCCATGCTTTCGCACGGCTTCATGCAACTCCAAATCGATGGAATGGAGCAAGCGGCTCACGGCATTCCAGAAATCAGGTCGCGGCAACGGAATAGGGATGCGCCGGTTGATTTGCTGGCGATGGGTGGTCGTGAGTTGCTCTTCGACCTCTCGGGCAGCGGCCTCGTCGAGGGGGCCTGCTGCACTCATCACGTGCTCGTCGTGACGAGACCACTTGAAACCTTCAATCGCGGTGTCTCACACGCAGAACGAGCGTTCAAGTCCATCCCCACCTGTGGTTCAAGGGATGGAGGCCGTCATGCAACGTCGCCGTGCATCCCTTGGGATGCTCTTGGTGCTCTTGCTGCCGCTCTTCGTTCCGGCCGTTCACGCCGGTTTAGGTCCTCTTCGTGAGGTGAGCAGCCCCACGGCCACCGTGACGCCTTTGGGCGGCGGCGGCGGCATCACCTCGTCCAACGTCACCTCGGTGGCCGTACCGGCCAACCACACCGTGGTGGACGCCGGTCTGACCTTGGGCACCGTGTGGACCGCGGACGGCACCAACGGTACACAATTCGCTCATGACCTGCGAACGGGCTTCTCGGTCGGTTTGCACGACCGTACTGAGGGCTTGCTGCGCGGCGGTCGGTTGACCTTGGCGTCCCCGGAATCCAACAACGACGTTGAGGATTTCGAAGATCCTGTCCTGACTCCAAACGGCTGGCTGGCCGTGGGAAGTGCCGACCGCTCATGGTCGACCGTCAACCTGAGTTCAACATCGCTCAACGCATCCTTCCCTACGAGCGCTTACGAAGGACACCGCGCCCTTCTCTTGGGTGGTTTCAACGCCACGCTGACCTCCAAGATGGCGGGATGTTTTGTCGCACCGCAGGTGGACGGTCCTCGCGTTGTCCGCAACATGACCGTCAGTTTCCGTTCTTCGGCAGACCTTGGCCCACAGGATGCCCGCTGGGTCGAATGGCGCAGTGCTGCATCCCCCGCTTGGACCACCCTCACCCCAGCAGGTGGGTATCCGGACGTCATGAACGGCAGTTTTGATCATGGCTTGGAGCCCGACCCAACGGGCCTGACTTCGGCATGGGTCGGTGATGACGGACAAGGATGGTCGCTGCACGAACTGCCCCTTGACGGGCGCCTCGGGTCCTCTGAACCGTGGTACCAAATCCGTTTTTGCTACGCGACGACCAACGAAACAACCGCCCGGGAAGGTTGGCTCCTCGACGACGTCACCGTTCACAACGAAGGCGATCCTGGTGGGGTGTGGTTCCACGGGAACCTCTCCGGCGCGTACGCTCCTGATGCCGACGGTTGGGTCATCATGGACACGGATTTGTCGGGACTTTCTTCGCCGACCGAACTCGTGTTTCGGGCCAACTGGGACATGGAGGGCGGCTGGCAAGACAGCATGACCACCCTCCTGAGTCTGGACAACGGGACCTCGTGGACCCTCCTCTCACAAGCACCTGGGCTGCCGGGGAACGGCATGTTGTGGCAAGGGGGGTGGATCACTCAAGAATCCGGAGGTTGGGTCGAAGTGGGTTACAGCCTCCCACCGACGGTGTTCACGTCGTCCAACGCCACCTCCGCCCAACTCGCGTTCCGCGTCATGACCGACGCCAACATCGGCTACGGAAACGCCGGCGTGGACGGTTGGGAAGGCATGGCCATCGACGACCTTCGTGCCATCACCTATGGTGGCGCAGGAAACACCACGGTCCGGATGCTGAACAACTTCTCCTCCGCTCCAGTGCTTGGTCATGGCGTCAACCTCAGCCAAACCAACGACACGAACGAGTGGGTTTGGACCCGGGCCCTTGGTGCAAACGGACCAACGTGGTGGAACGCCTCGTTTGAATCCGGGCGGATGGTGCCACGCGGGTGGTCCATCGCTCTTGAGCGCGGTCAAGGCTGGGACGTTGGCGTCCTTCCAAACACCACGACCTCGGGCCCAAACGCGTGGACTTCGGGCAACCGTGGCGCAGGGATTGTACTGAGCGGCGACTATGCCCCTGAGAGTCTGGCTTACCTCACCTCACCGACCTACAGCCTGCCCGACAACAGCAGCGCTCGCTTGGCGTTCCGTTCTTGGGTGTGCACGGAAACAGATTGGGACGGAGGAGCCGTGCAGATTTCAGTGGACGACGGGGCAACGTGGTGGTTCCCACCCTATCACAGCCACACGCATCACACCCTCTCCAGCATGAATCCGTATTCGCCATTCTACGGCGAGGGCATCTATGATGGATCCATCCACAGCGGCGGTTGCCCGTCAAGGTCCCAGAGTTTCGACGCGGAAACCATCGACGTCAGCAACCTGTCCGGTCAAGACGTCCGTTTCCGATACGTCTTCTTCTCTGACACGTGGGTGGAGAAAGACGGTTGGTACATCGACGATGCGGGTGTGGAAATCGATGTCTTCTTGGACGAAGGCACGTGGACGTCTCCGGCTTTCAGCGCTCCAAGCCGGCCCATGTGGGGCCTGCTTGATGGGCATGCCAGGCTTCCTCCGGGGACGAACCTCACCGTTGATTTGCTTCACCAAAACGGCTCAGAAGTGGCCGGCTGGACCGGTCTAACCTTCCCTACCCATGTCGGTCTCTCCACGAGCGACGTGCCCGTGCTCCGCCTGCGGGTGAACATGTCCTCCACCTCCGCCTTGGCCACACCGATCCTTGACCGCTTGACCTTGGGCACCGTCGCTCACCTCGATGCCGGGCACGTCCGAAATGTGCTACCAAACGGTCTCCTGGTTCGCCAAGACGGCGCTTTACAGAACGTTGGGCACCTGAACGCCTTCTTGCCTTTCCCGGCGTCCCCGACCTGCCCGCACGACCGTACCACGGTCCACGTGCTCGGTCAGGGCGCTCTTTTGGTCGCCCCAGGCGCATCGATCACCTCCGTCGGGAATGCCTCGGGCGTTGAAACGTTCAACGTCGCGTGGCCCACCCACCGCCTCACGTCCCCCCTCAGCGTGCAGTTGCCTGCCGGTGCAAGCTTGAGCGAGGCTCGCAGCGAGGTGGCATGCCTTCATTCGGCCACCGGCGTGAAGGTCGGATTGGATGCACAGGTGCATGAGGTGTTTTCGATGGCTTCCTTGGGGCTTGGTGACGTGCTTGGTTCGGCCGATGCGTTGGCCATGATGCTCAACGTCAGCGACGGGGCGCTTCTGTGGGAAAACAACGGCACCGGTCCAGATCCTGCTTCTTCGGCCAACCAGAGCGTTGAACTCGTCTGGTGGACGGAAGGCCGACCCACCAGCACGTCGTCATCGGTGCCCTATCACTTGGTGTTGGACCTCGGAGCAGAAGGCATCCACGTGTCGCACCCGTCCAGCGTCAGCACCTCCACGCACGTCACCGACGTGGCCGGTCATCTGCACCTCACGGGCACCGCCTCCTGCCAGCGTCATGTTGACGCTCCCTCTGCCTACGGGCAACGTTGCAGCACCACATTGCGGGCATGGTCGTCAGCGACGTTGTTGACCCATGCGTTCGCAGCCTTGAGTTCCGTTGGCGAACGACGCTTGTCCTTGGACCTCGCGGTCGTGGATGCAGCCCTGCACGACCGCCGCGAAGGAAACACCGACCTTCAACACCGTCTCGAAGCGTGGGTGGTCACACAGCATGGAGCCGTCGACGTGACCCTCGACCTTTCTTCCAGGGTCACCTTGCACGATGATTTCGTGCAGGTTCCAACACGGACATGGACGCCCGGCACCAACGTCACCGTGATCACCGAACATGAACGCACCGACCCAAGGGACCCCTTCGCCGCCGTCCCCCTCATCGAATCGGTCACCCTCGCGTTCGGGCCTTCCCCGGCCATGCCCCTAGGTGAGGTCACAGTGGACCGTTTGAGCGAAGGCCTTGCGCGGTTCAGGCAACCGTCCGGAGCAGGGTTGGCGGCGCTCCAAGACACCAGCACCGCCGCCTGCGATGCGCGATCATGTCGCGTCGCGTGGACGCTCACCTCTTCGTGGTCCTTCGACGACGTGGCTCATCTCCACTGGTGGACGGCCGCAACGGACGTGGAAGGACTCACCACAGGACCTGCGGTCCAAGCCATGGACGTTCAGGGGAACGACGTGGAAAACGATCTCGAGGTGATTTCTTTGGAAGTCTTCGACGACCGAGGCCGCGCTTTGCACGACTGGACCAAACCCCTCTGGCCCTTTGAGGTGGGCGCAAACCGCACCATGGAGGTCCAGGGTCAACTCCGGGTCGAAGGGGTGGCGGGCGTGCATCCCAGGGCCGGTGAAGCGGCCGTCAGCCTTGAATTACGAAATGGCACATGGATGGACAGCGTTCTGGTGGCCGTGCAGGACGGCGGTTGGTTCAACGGCACCGTGTCGATGCCAGAGACAGGCATCCTGCCAAGCGGGGCTCACCTGACGGTGGAAGCACGCATCACCAGGTTTGGACCATACGATGCGGCTTCGACCACCAGCGAACAGCGCGGCACTTCCCCAGTGGTCGACGTCATCTATGACGACGTCATGCCCGAATTTGTTGGATTGGACGTTCTTGACCCCGGCGGGAGGCAACCTGCGGATGGCCATGTGCTTCCTTCCGATGCCAACGTCGCCTTGGTGTTGAACCTCAGGGACGACCAAGGCTTGGACGGGCCTGCCTACGTGTGGTCGTGGTTGCAATCGCGGGACGACGCCAACGACAACGGCGTCAGCGAAACGGACGAATGGATCCGAATGGTCGTACCTTTGGCCGAAGGCCGGACGAACCAATCCCTCGATTTACCGCTGATTCAAGCCTCGGACATCGTCCCCACCGGAGCCGACCTTGGCATCGCCCGTTTCGTGGTCGAGGCCTACGATGTGGCCGGATATCCGCTTCCGGGAGGTGGCGAGTTTGACGGGCCGTTCGCGGCCGAACTCCGATTGGAAGCACGTCGACCCACGTCGGTCCCCACGTCGAGTTTGCAACTCGACGCAGATCAAGGCCGGTTGTATCCCGGACACCTCCACACCTTCTCGGCCGAGGTCGTCGATGCCAACGGATTGACCACGCTCGACGCCATCGAAGTGGCGCTTTTGGGTCAGGACGACGACGCATGCCGGATTACCTATGTTCCAAGGACACAAGAAACTCGACCGGATGTGGCGTGCTTCCTCGGCGCACCGGAGGTCAACGTTCAGCACCTCGGCGGAGCCGCATGGCGGCTGGACATCACCTTCCGCTTGCGGTGGGACGTGGCTTCGATGTACGCCGGTAAGGGCCATGTCCCTGCCCTTTTCGTACAGGACGAAGGCCAAAACCTCGGCCTTGGTTTCGGTCGGATCAGCGCGTTGACGTGGTGGACCAATGCCTCGATTGATCTCCGCTTGGAAGCGGCAACGGACACTTCCCCGCCGTACGGTTCCTACGCCAACGGGGCTCTTTTTGCAGAGCGAGGTGACGTGATCAATTTCGCCTACCGGACGGTCCATTCGAACTCAAACCGTACGGCAGAGCGTTTGCCGGACACCGTTCAACTGGACTGGACCGTGACCGACGGCGCGCGCACGGACTCCGGCTCAATGGACGTCCCCAACGACGGCGAACCGACGCTTCGCCTGGTCCTTGACCCCACGCTCTTCGTCCGAACCTTGGGCCAAATGGACGCCACGCTGTCGGGGTGGTCGGAAGGCAACATGACCCATCGCGTGACCGTGCACATCGACGAGAACGACCCTCGAATGCTCGTGGATGCCATCCGCTTCATGCAAGTGGACAGCACGGCGATCGACGACGTTCTTCTGAGCGTGACCGTGCAAGACGTGGAGCGTCCAGTGGAAAACGGCGTCGAGGCCCATTGGCGGATGTTGCGTCAAGGCCGCGTCATGGACGGAACGGAGGGAAGCTCTGGGCTGAATCTTGAGGCATTGAACGGAAATTCGGCTGTCCATTCAGGATCTGTGAACCTTCGTCCTGCTGGCCTGCAGGTCGCCGAAGGTGACGTGTGGCAGGTCTGGTTCACCGCCACCGATGCGGCTGGCAAAGGGGTCGTCGGTGAAGGAAGCGTCACTGAGCCTCTCACCGTGACCATGCGTTGGATTGCTTACCAACCGGCGCTCGCTTCCTTGGTCGCAGCCCCGTACCGACCGGTCGTCGGAGAGGTGGTCAACGTGGACTTTGAAGTGGCCAATGGCGGGGTTTTGCCCGGCTCAACCCATGTCCGATTGGTCGATGCCGAGGGACTGAAGCTGAACGAAATCCAAGTGTCCCTTGCACCGGGAGAACGGCAACGCATCACCTGGACCGTCGAAGCGTGGGCCGTCGGTGACCTAGGGCTTCGTCTTCAACTCGACAATGGAACGCTAAGCGATGTCCCCGTACCCTTGGCCGACGTCAGTTCAGCAAGCGACACCGCTACCGGCAGCAAGGTGGGTTGGACGAGCCTTGGCGCGCTTGCCCTGATTTTGGCCGTGGCGTGCCTTGTTCTGGTGCGAATCCAAGCCGCTCCGGATCGACGAACAAAGCAGGTCGTGGACCTTGACGACGCAGCCTTCGATGAGGAAGAATGAAATTCAGGTTCATGGGGCGCTAGACCATACGACGGAGTTCCCGAGCGGTCAAAGGGGGTGGACTCAAGATCCTCTGCTAAGGCTTCGCAGGTTCGAATCCTGCCTCCGTCACCACACTCATCCACCATGCAGCGCGAGATTCAGCACCAAGGCCAAGGGGCCATCAAACGGTTCCCAGGTCATCAGAAATCCACGATGGTGGTGTGGAAAGGAAAGTGCGGGGAGCAGGATTCGAACCTGCGAACCGTTGAGGACTGCGACCTGAACGCAGCGCCGTTGACCAAGCTGGGCGATCCCCGCGTGGTTGAAACGCCATGCTGGTCGGTTATCAAGTCACCCCTCGGCCTACTCCGAAGCCAAAATGGCCTCAACCAGAGGCGGGAATGTAGCGCCGTGGGGTTCTGGTGAACACACCGATGCCACGGCCTCAACTTCAGGGAAAGCACCGCCCACCGCGACCGACCAACCGACCAGTTCGAACATGCTCAGATCGTTCGGTGCGTCGCCGACCGCGAGGACGTCGTCCGGAGAAAGGCCTCGTTGGTCCAGCACTTCAGCAAGGCCTTGTCCTTTGGACAAACAGGGATCCATGACGTGGATGGCAAAACCAGTCCGCAACACCGTAAGGTGCGACCAGCGTGAATTGGACAACGCGGCCTGAATCGCTTCCATGTCTTCATCGGTCTTGAGGCACCATTCGGACTCCCGCCAGCGGTTGGTGGCGATGCCGTCTGCGTCGATCCCAGGCAGTTGTTCCGCCGCCCACCGGCAAGCCTCCTCCGCTTCGCTTCCTTCGGCACGGAGGACGACGTCTCCGTTTGGATACCACAGGACGCCTCCATTCTCACAAACCAATGGTCCGCTCAATCCGATGAAGCGCCAAAGCCCGTAGGCGATGGGACGCGTGTTTCCGGTGCAAATCACGACAGGAATGCCAGCGGCTTCCAAGGCCCGCAGCGCTTCGACCGCTCCGACATGCAGACGCTTGTTGGCGTCGGTCAGGGTTCCGTCGATGTCTACGGCCACCAATTTTGGCTTCCACCCTTTGGGTATCCATTCCATGGAAGGAAGCGGGTTGGCCTCCTCCTTAGGGGTTCGCGCATTGCTGGGCGGTTTGACGGCCATGGGGGGAGGATTCATGAGAATCGGACCCACCGGAGTGACCATGGTGGATGAAGAGGAGGTCTTCATCGACATCAACGACGGGACCGTCACCGCGACCGTCAGGCCGGTGACCGACGACCCCAAGCCGATCCCAGAACCTGAGCCTGCCGTGGTTGAGGTGACCTCCGGCGGTGCGGTCCTGGAAGCCGAAGTGGTCGCGGAGGCCACAGGTCAGTACGAAGTGACCTGGCCGCTGCTGGGCATGGATTGCCCCGACTGTGCATCGAAGGCCACCCGGGCCCTGAAACACCTGGATCAGGTCTGGGCTCCGGTCGTGTCTCCCACTGCGGGCGAGGTGCGCGTTCAGATCGATCTCTCCGTCGGCACCGTTGCTGAAGCTGCCCGTGTGCTTCGTTCGCTCGGGCACGCGCCGAACGTGGCTCATCAACAACTGAAGGGGGTTTCCGCCTCCGCGCTGGCCAACAAGAATGGCGTTCCAATCGCACGCCTTGACCGTCTCCTTCGGCGTCAACCTGGCGTGCTGGATGCGGAAATCACGCGCGACGACCGCGTCCTCCTCCAACTCGTTCCCGATGCGCCAGACGGCATGGAATCCGACCGAGATGCAGCCCTGACGACCCTTATCGGCACGGTTCCAAGTCTTGGTCTGGCCGATTCCGACCGCCTCCGTCCTGACCAACGCCGACTGGTCGGTGGTGCCGTGTCCTTCGCCCTCTTTCCCATCGTGATCTTGCTCGAAATCTTGCATGCGCCCGCCCTCCTCCTCGGTGGGGTCGCCACCGTGGCGGTCGTCATCGGGGGAGCCGAAATGTTTCGCGAAGCCACGGCCGGGCTCAAAAACCGGCAGATTGGGTTTCAGGTACTGACCTCGATGGCAGTGATCGGTGCCGTGCTGTTGACCATGTGGGAAGAGGCCCTGATCGTGGTCATCCTCGTGGCCTTCACCCAACACCTCGAAGGCGATGCACTTGTGCGGGCGCGTGAAGCCATGCAAGGCGGTCTTGACCGACTACCGAGGACCGCTCGCCGCTCCAACAAACCTCACCAGCACACGATTTCCAAGCCGATGGGCTTCAGCCTTGCACCCTCCACCATGTCGCCAATGCAAGCACCCCCGCCGGCCGTAGAAACATGGGAAGAGGTTCCAATCGACCTTGTTCGTTCAGGTGACAAGTTGCAAATCCGCTCCGGTGAACTGATTCCGGCGGACGGGCGCATCGTCGCCGGGGCAGGGAGTCTCGACATGGCACCGCTCACCGGGGAGTCCGTGCCGGTGGACGTGGACGTCGGTGACGAACTCAACGCCGGCTTGGTCCTGCAGCGAGGACCCGTGGAAATCGAAGTCTCTGCAACCGGCGATGACACACGACTTTCGGGATTGATCGAAGCCGTCCACACCTTCCGCGAGGAGCCTCCCCGCTTGCAGGGGCTTGTGGAGCGCTTCACCACCATTTGGGTGCCCATTGTGCTCTCCGGTTCCGTGGTCATCTGGCGGGTGTTCTACCCCGAGGACATCACCACCATGCTCCTGCTCTGGGTCGTCGCGTGCCCTTGTGCGCTCTTGTTGGCCGCCCCGATGCCCCACGCGGCCATTTTGGCACGGGCCGCCCACCTCGGCGCCATTGTTCGCGGGGGCCATGCGATGGAACGGCTTGCCAAGGTCGATCACGTGCTCCTGGACAAGACCGGGACCCTGACCAGCGGGCGACCGACCATCGGCGAAATCACCGTGGCGAAAGGCCGCCGACGGGACACCGCCATCCGGTTGGCTGGAGGCTTGGAAATGGCTTCCTCCCACCCCTACGCGCTGGCGGTCGGTGACCTGCTTGACTCCGAGGACCTGAAGCCCACCTCCGTTCAAGACCTCAAGGACGTGCATGCAGGCGTTGAAGGCCGCGTACGCGGGGAGTCGGTCGGCTTGTATCGGCCCGACCGATTGCCTTCTGGCGTGAGCCTCGAGGGGGAATTGGCCTCGGCCCTTGTCGTCTCAAGCAAAGCTGGACATGGCGCCAGCGTGTTGGTGCGAGGAGAGGAATGCATCGCTCTGTTCACCTTCGTTCACGACGACGGGCGCTCGGGCTCCGACGAGGTGGTGAAAGATCTCTATGCCCGTGGGGTCAACGTCGAAATTTTGTCTGGAGACCTCCAATCCGCGGTCGATCAATTCGCCACTCGCGTGGGCATGTCCACCAAGGCCGCTCATGGCGAATTGACCCCCGAGGACAAGGTTCGATTCGTCGAACAGCGGAGCAGCACCCACGTGACCATGATGGTGGGTGACGGCTTCAACGACGCCGGAGCCTTGGCCAAGGCCGATGTTGGCGTGGCCGTTGGAACCGGTGAACAGGTCAACCTCGAAGCAGCAGACGTGCTGATTCCGGGCGACGACCCGCGTCTCATCACGAACCTGATTTCCCTTGCCCGTTCTGCCAACCGGACCTTGTGGGCGAACCTTCTGTTCTCGATTGGCGTGACGGTCGTGCTGGTCTTCGCGGTCATCAACAACTGGTACGACAACCTCTGGGTCGGCGTGTTGGTGCACGAAATGTCGGTGATCATCGTCATCCTCAATGGTGCTCGATTGGCGGGCAGCGACGGATGGTGGGGCCTGATCAAGGGCACCTTCTCAGGCATCATTGGAGACACCCGTGAATCCCTTGCACTCTTTACGTCCCGCTTCCGTTCCTCGTCGTGAAGACCTTAGGGGGGAAGTCCCTCCTCGTGCCATGAGCGAGCGTTTGGAAGTGGAATCTTCCATTGCCCCTCCAGGCTTGACGTGCCCGCGTTGCGACGGTTTGCTGCCGACAGGTCTCGGTGAGATGACCTGCAGCCTCTGTGAGGCGAGGGTCAAAGTCGATCACCCGGGAACTCGACGTGCTTGGAAAGAGGAGAAGGTCGCTTGTCCGTCTTGCCACAAGGTCCTCGTCAGCGGCGTGGATGAACGCCCTGCTTTGCTTCGCTGTGGCGCGTGCGATGACGAATTCCTCCTGACCCCAGCGGTCCCCAAAGTGGAGGTTGCGTGCCCTTCCTGTGATCGTCGCCTCCGGATGCGTCGTCGTCCCGGTAGGCGTGAAATCACCTGCCCGGCATGCGACGAACGCTTTGCTGTGAACTTCTGAGGTCCGCGTCGCAACAGAGCCCCGAAACCGGTGCGCAGTGCCCCCTTCTCGGGCAGTCACCTTATGTATGAAGAGACGAGGATGCCGTCCATTGGCAGCCCTGCTGTCAGGATGGGATTTGCATGGCGGAACCGAGGTCGACCGTTGGCGGAAACGACCGTCACAGCCTCTCAGCCTTGCGCGGACAGTTCACCCGGGCGCACAGCACAAGCGCCGAACAAGAGGGTCACGTCAGCGCCCGATACCGCGAGGAAGAGCGCCTTCGAAGCGACGTTCGTCGTGAACGCCGCATTCGTCACCAGGAACTTCGCGAGCGGGTCATCGCCCAGCAAAGCAACCTTGCGCTACGGTACGAAAACGAGCGCGAGCGCACCCTCCAGCAAGTCGAACGCGAAATGCGTGAAGCCATGGAAACGGAGCTCGCAGAAGAAGGCCGCGAAGCCATCGCTCGAGAAGAGAGCAGGCTTCGAGATGAGCATTTGATGCGCCTTGAACGCGAAATGGCGGTCCTCCGTCAACGCTACGAGGTCGAAACCGACCGTCGCATGGAGGAAGAAAAAGGCCGGATCGAACACGACCTGCGTCAACAACTCGAGCAGGATCACGAGCACCGCCTGGACGTGGCCAAGCAGCGCCTCCAACTTGAGCAAAACCAACGCCTTCATCGCCGTATTCGCGTGCTTGAGGAAGAGATTGCGCAAGAGATGGAATCACGGTACGAAGCGCTGGAATCGCTGGAAATCGACCGCTTGAAGGACGAACAGGACGCCGCCCTTGCCGAACGGGAAGAACAACTCCGCCACGGCATCCGCACCCGTCTCGAACAACAGGTTCGGCAGCGACTCCACCACCGTGAGGCCGCCCTTCGAGCCGAATATGCAAGGCGCAGTCAACGGCTGGAGGCCGATCTCGGAGCCGAAATTCAACAGGAACTCGAGGTGCGTCTTCGACAGGACACCGAGGATCTTGAGCAACACATGCGCGAGGACGTTGAATTGGCCATTGCCCGTCGTCGCGACGAGTTAAGGCACGAAGTGGAGCAGCAGCTCGAACAGCGCTTTGCTGAACGCCTCTCCGACCGCAAGGCCAGACTCAGGGAACGTTTCGATCTCAGCTATGGGAAAGCCATCGACGAAGTCGAGCATGCCCTTTCCTCGCAAGTGGAGGCCGAACTCGAGGCCAGCACCAACGAAGATTTCGAACGCTACCGCGAGGCTCGCGAGTCCGAAATCCAAAACCGACTGGCCCGTTTCCGCTACGAGCGTGAAGCACAACTCCGTGAAGAGTTGGAAGCCAAGCATGCCGACAAGCGTGAGGAATGGACGGAGCGGCTTGAACTTGAATTCCAAAGCCGCGAGGCGGCTGCGCGCAAGGCCATCATGTCCGAAGTCGACGCAAGCCTCCGCAATGAGCGCCTTGCCTGGGACACCGATCTTGACCTGATGAAGGAAGAGACAGTCCTCGAACTTGAATTGGACATGGAGGACCGACTCAATGCCTTCAGGGAGCGCAAGATGGACGAGGTGGCCACGCAACTGGAACGCCAGCTCGACAAGCGTGAGGAAATCATGCGCAACAAAGCCCTCATCGACGTGCGCAGAAAGGAAGCGCGCATCCGAGCGGAAATTGAGGCTCAACTCGGGCTCAAGCGTGCTGAAATCCGCGATCGAATCTCTGGACTGTCCAAGAAGATGGACGAATTCAAGGCCATCGCAGAAGAACGGATGCGCGACAGCATCACCTCACAAATCGAGGGAGAAATCACCAGCGATGAAGCGACCCTCGCTGAGCGTGAAGCCGAAATGCAGCGTCTGGAAAGCACGGACCAACGCATCGACAAGCGACAACAATGGCTGGCTTCGATCTCTGGGCAAGGGGCTTCTGCAACGGGGGCTTCGGTCGACGCAGCAACCTTGGGAGCTCGCCCTGATTCGCTCGGGGCAGCCGCCGGCCGTCCGCTCCGTGGGCCAATGGCTCAGGCAGCAGCAGCCCAGCAACCTCGAATGGGTCTGGCGGGGATGCGCGCACCGACGTCTGCCGCACGCTCTCTGGCGCCCTCGGCGCCCGCACCCGTCGTCAAGGCCGTGAAGCAGGTCAAGACGCCTGTGTTGGCCCCAGCAGCCCCGATTCAAGCTCCAGTGGTTCCGCTTGGGGCCGGCCCTGAAGTCACGGCCGAAGAGGCCGTGGACGTCCCACCCGCCCTCGAGCCGACCGTCAGCGTGGAAGACAACGCGCTTCCAACCATGGTGGAAACGGTCGAGCCGACCCTCGATTCTGTCCTCGAGGAAGCTCACGAGGACGTCGCAGAGGCGGAGATGGAATCGATGCTCGATGAGGCGCCGGCTCAGGCCGTCGAGACGCCACTCCCCGCGCCTGTCGCCGCGCCCGTGAAACCCGGTGGAGACGTGTTCGGCGATCGCCCAATCCTCCAGCCGGTCCGCACCCTGCACGCGCTAGGTGCGCCGAGACCGACGGCTGAACTCAAGCCAGCGATGCCCGTTCTGTCCCCCGCCGGTAAGCTGTCTGTGCTGCAACCCGTCACCACGATGAAGGCACAGCAAATCGCACCTGTGGAACGGCTCGAACCCCTCGACGAGGATTGAGCAAGGGAACGAGCCATTCAAGGCCAAGAGGTCCATCTGGGACCATGCGAGCACGTCGTGCGGTCCTGCTCACCGTCCTGTTCGTCCTCGGGACCTTCGCTGCAACAGGGTCCGCTTCCCTCATCGATGGAGGCGAAATTCACCAAGGTCCAGATCCCGTTGTGATGTGGTTTTCATCCGGCGGTGACGAAGTTTTGACGCTTGACGGAGACGGCGTTTTCATGGCGCTGCGTTGGAACGGCGGCGCCTACCAAGTCTCACGTGCGGTCGATTTGAACGTGAGCGTGAACGCCGCACGCCTTGACCTTCAAGGATCACTGTTGGCCGTGGGTCACGCCAACGGCGCCCTCGTTCTGGACCTTGACACCGACGAAATCACGCGGGAAATAGCACTGCCTGACCCTGTTGATGAGTTGGATTGGGACGATGACGGCGACATTTGGGTGGTCCATAACGGAGGCCTTCGCCAAGCCATTGAGCACGAAACAGACGGTCCTTCCGGCATTCGGACCAGCGTGATGAACGCTGGGATTTGCTCTTTCCTGATCCTCGAGGACGGGCGCGTCCTCAACGGCGGCTTTGACGGCCGCCTACGGGTCCACAGCGACGAAGGAATTCAGGACCAAGACTTGTCGGGCCTTGGAGGAGCGCCTACGCAGCTCATCGAAGACGGCGAGTACGTTTGGGGCGGGTTGTCCAACGGGCGGGTCATCCGCTGGAATTCCACCACCTGGTCATCAGAACAAGTCGTAAGCGCCTCTGCACCGGTCACCTCCCTCTCGGTTGACGGCGATGGCGGCATGTGGGTTGGTCATCAGAACGGCGCCATCGTGCACCTTGACAGCACCCTTGTGTCCACCCAGGAGCATCAAACCACGGGTAAGTCTGTGTCCGTTATTCCCAAGGACGACGGGACCGTTCACTTGGTCAGCGTCACCTCCACCAGCACCCGCGTTCGTCTTCTCGACCTCGACGCGGACGGCGACGGTGTGGCTGATTCGGCCGATGATTTCCCCGACGATGCAGGCCAGACGGTGGACTCCGACGGCGACGGATACGGGGACAACACCGACCTTGCAGGCGGCGATCAATTTCCAAACGACCCCACGCAGTGGGCTGATCGTGACGGCGACGGCTACGGAGACGAGGCGGACGGAAACAACGGGGACAAGTTCCCGGACGACGGCAATCAGTGGGAGGATGCCGACGGGGACGGCGTAGGTGACAACCAAGCCGATCCCAACGGCGACGCCTTCCCAGAAGATCCAACGCAATGGTCCGACCGCGACCGCGACGGCTTTGGTGACGCACCAAATGGTGTCCGGCCTGACGGCTGTCCTGACGCCAACGGTTTCTCGTCAAACGACCGCCGAGGTTGTCCCGATCAGGACCTTGACGGCTGGTCGGATCCCGATGCAAATTGGTTGACGGCTCAGGGCGCCGATGCGTTCCCCACCGACCCAACACAATGGGTGGATTTGGACGGAGACGGCTTTGGTGACCATCCAGATGGCACCACGCCGGACGCATGCATCACGGCGAGTGGGTCCTCGCTCAGGGCTTTGGTGCCAGAACTTGGTGCCACGACCAGGTACGTCAGCGAGGCGCATTACGGCTGCCCAGACCTCGACGGTGACGGTTGGGCCGATGCTTCAGAGGTGGGCGAGGGGATGGCAGAGAATCCCGACGAGCACATGGACCTTGATGGCGATGGCGTGGGTTCCAACAACGATTACAACGACACAAACCCGCTGGTGATCGACATCGAGGATCACTGCTTGCTCAGTTTTGACGACCTGCGCGAGGTCTGCCTTGGATGGAGGAGCACGGAATACCAGGAGTACCTGTCGACGCTCAACGAAACCGAACGCAACCGGATGTCCTACAACTACTGGAATCAGAGCCTCTCTGGGTCGTCATCCAGCGGCGGATTGGACATGGGCTTGGTGGCGGAAGTCGGGATGGTTGCAGGAGGTATTTTTGTCGTCTGTTCCGTGGTCATTCTGCTGTTTGGATCCATGACAAAACGTGTGAAGCGGCCGTCCCAAGAGAAAAACTTCGGGTCCTTCGAATTCGACGAATCTGCCAACGAAGAAGCGTTGAGCGGGCAAGCGGGACTCTCCGCGACGGGCGGTCTTGTCGACGACCTCTGGGACGACGACGATGCACCACCTCCGACGGAGGCCGATGCGGCGGTTGAAGCAGCCGAAGACGCCCCTGAGGTGACGTCGATGGTCGAACAGGTCGTCCTTCAGTCGGGCGACGCTTCAGGGCCCTCAAGTGAACCGGAGACGGCCGTACCGCCTGAAACGACGGAGGTGCCTGGTGAAGATTCACCGGAGCGCGAAGCGCCTCCGGTGCCCGAAGGTGGGTTGCCGAACGGTTGGTCCATGGACCAATGGAAATGGTACGGGCACCAGTGGCTTGAGCAGAACAAGGAGTCTTGATCAGGACCAGCGGATCGGAAGGTCCGTACGAAGCTTGGCCAATTCCTCTCCTGAGTAGAGGGGCCGGCCGCCTTCCTTGACCGTGCTTTGGATGAGCCAAAGTACACCGTTCCAGGCGCTGCGTGTGGCGGTGATTTCGACGTCGCCTAGAGCGGCAACGCCCATGAGTTCGGCTTCGACGGTGGTGGAATCGAAGAGGGCCTTGACGAGATGGCGGGTCTCGAAGGCCACCTGAGGTGGCTTCCAACTCATCATGGTACTCACACCCTGAATGGAGCGAGGTTCAACCGCTCGACGAGGTGGTCCACATCGACGTCAGCCGTCGCTTTGGCACGCTCACGTAGCAGCTCAAGGCTCCCGTCCATGCGCGCCATGCGTTGGTGCCGGATGAGGTCAAGCAGGACCTCATTCACGCTCTTGTAACCGCCCAATGAGCGTAAGGTGTTCAGTTGTCTTCGTACTTCGTAGCTCACGCTTACGGAGGTCATTCCCTTCGCTGTCATCGTGCATCCCAGTGGTGGGTGCCCTCTCTGCGCTACTTAAGTCGCGCGAGAAGAGATTCCACCCAAGGGCGATTTTAGCACCCTTGGCGCTCAGCGGCGGCCTTGGGCCTCAAGGGAAACCCTCGACGGCTCCCTGACGCCAAATTCACGTCGCATGTCCTGGACGCGGCGATGGAATTCCCGCGCCAAGGTCCAGTATTCCAAGGACCCCGCTCCCGCTCCCGAGGATGTGGGTTTGTTGAGCAAGACGGTGGGGGCGCCCGACCAAGGCGCCTCGGCCACGTTCACCAAGCGGCGGATGGACGTGCTGAACAATTTGTTCGGGATGCTCAGCGCGACCTGATCGCACACGTGGCGGGACAGTTTGGAGCGAGCGTCGACCATGGTCATCACGACACCGAAGATCTTCAGGTTCCGGTTGATCCTCCGCTGAATCATCTTCACGGAATTCATCAGCATGCTGAACCCTTCCAGCGAGTAGTACTCTGCCTGCACCGGGACCATCACCCAGTTGGCTGCGCTCAAGGCGTTGATGGAAAGCAATCCAAGCGAGGGTGGTGTGTCGATGACGATGTAGTCGAAGTTGTCCACAATGGGGGCAATGGCTTCCTTCAGTCGCGTCTCACGACCAATCTTGTGGGACAATTCAATCTCCGCTCCAGAGAGGTGGATGTCGCTTGGGAGCAACCAGAGGTTTTCGGTGGTCAGGGTGGCTGGAGGGCGCCCTTTCTCGTTGCGCAGCATCCAGGCGTTCCTCATCGAGGCCGTCAGATCCTCGGGACCGATGAGGTATTCTTCCATCAGGGGCAATTCTTCACCAAGGTCGTTGGTCAGAAGGTCGTAAGCCGTCTTTTTGACACGCTTTTTCTCGATGCCAAACGACGTTGCGCAGTTCCCTTGTGGGTCCAAATCGATGAGCAACACCTTGGCCGGCGGGAGCCCCATTTTCTTGTGACCTCGGGCCAAAGCAGCGGCGAGGTTGACCGCCGTGGTGGTCTTCGCGCAACCGCCCTTCTGATTGGCGACCGCGATGACCATCTTGTAGGGGTCCATGGTTCCACTCCCGGGACAGAGGACTTCGGTCTTCCTCTATCAACCCCGGCCTTGTTCTGTTTCAGACGGGCTGAACTACAGGCACGGGAACTTCCGACAGAATCTTCCGGACGATGTGGCCACCGGTGATGCCTCGAATCTTGGCTTCAGGCTTCATGACGATCCTGTGGCTGATGACCTGCATGGCGACGCTCTTGATGTCGTCAGGCACCACGTAGGTCCGTCCGGCGATGGCGGCTGAGGCGCGCCCGGTCTTGAACAAGGCCTGTGACGCACGTGGCGAGGCGCCGTTGACCACGCGGTGGTCCTCACGCGTTCGCTGAACGATCTCGACGATGTAGGAAAGGATGGACGGGTCGACGTGAACACCTTCCAAGGCGCGTTGCATGGCGACGACCTTCTTTGGTTCCGTCACTTGGTCAACCTCGTGTTCGTCCTTCCCACGCATTTTGCGACGGGCGAGAATGGCCTTCTCTTCTGCACGGTCGGGGTATCCCATGCTCATTTTCATCAGGAAACGGTCCATTTGTGCTTCAGGAAGCGGGTAGGTCCCTTCTTGTTCGATGGGGTTCTGGGTGGCCAGCACGACGAAGGGAGCAGGAAGCTTGTGGGTGATGCCTTCGATGGTCACCTGCTTTTCTTCCATGGCCTCAAGCAGCGCAGCCTGGGTCTTGGGAGGGGCACGGTTGATCTCGTCCGCGAGGAGGATGTTGGAGAACAACGGACCTGCACGGAGTTTGAAATCCCCCGCTTTCTGGTCGTACATGTAGGTCCCCATGATGTCGGAGGGCAACAGGTCAGGCGTGAATTGAACACGCTTGAACTTGCATCCAAGCGCGCGAGCGAAGGTGTTGGCGAGCAGGGTCTTTGCCAAACCGGGGAAGTCCTCAAGCAGCATGTTGCCGTTGGAGAGGATGCCGACGCTCACGCGACGGAGGTTCTCTTCCTTTCCGATGATCACCTTTCCGACCTCGCTCATCAGGTCGTTTGCAATCTGGGAGACGGTGCTGATGATTTTCGCGGTGTTCGCGTCTGCTGCCTGCATCGTATCACCTATTCACTCTGGTAGGCTTGTCCATCCATATTTGAACGTGCTTGCGGGCGACATCACCCCTGCATCACTCAACGAGCCCAGAAATGGTTCTCTTTCCGATGCAGTCGCACGATTTCGTCGAGGATTTCTTGTTCGACGGCCGACAAATCCACTTTCCGTAGGCGCCGAGCGTGTGATTCCGGGACGTCGACGTAGAACTCGTCGCCTTCCTTGATGTGACGTCCAACCGTTGGCCCTTGGATGGCACACGCCACCTCATCGCCTTGATTCGCTTCCCGAACGTCTTCGCTGTCGCGGGTCCGGAGCGACTTCACCTGTCCAACTTGGGATCCGTCTGGGCGCATCAACCGCTGGCCGATGTGCACCCGGCCCCCAACCACACGGACGCCGATGATGGCTGGATCGCGGCCACGAAAGGTGTGGTTCTCGAGGTAGAGCAGCCGCCCTGGGTGCACCAAATCTTCGCGGGCAGCGGCTTCTGCCGCTGCTTTTGTTTCGTCCCGCCATGTTTCGATCTCCTCCATGATGTGGTAGATGATCTCCCCTGCAACGAACTTCACCGGAGCATCCTCGCCCGTAAGGCGGTCGGCGACTTCGCGGTTTGGAGCAATGGAAAAGCCTGCAATGATGCGATTGAGCGGGTCCTTGGCCGATTCTGCGGTAAGGATGTCTCGTTTGTTGACTGGACCGACGGTGGCCATGCGAATCGGGATGTCGAGCTGCCCCAGTTCGAAGGCGAGGGCCTCCAAGCCTCCGATGGTGTCTGCTTTGATGACGACACCCTCCTCTTGGAGGTCGATGTCCACACGGCATTCTTCCTGGCAAGCGATCATCGCCGCTTCCAGGGCTTCCTCGTCCTTGGCCAGCCGCACAGTGGTGCCGGCAAGCGCGCGTTCGAGCCCTTGAGCGACGATCTTCACACCACAGGCTGCTTCGACGTGGTCGACGCTCTCCCAGCGATCGCCCGCGTCGCGCATTTCGGCCATCCCACGCGGGCGTTTCAGGCCCTTGATGCGGGTGGTGGTGGGGCCGTCGGACGTAGCGAAGACGATGCGGTCGCCCGTTCGAAGGACACCGCGAGAGAGGATGACGTCAATCGTTTTGCTCATCCCGATTTCGTCCTTCATCTCGAGGATCGTGCCTTCTGCGTCACCGAGGGTGTCGGTCAGACGGTCCTCGAGGAAGCGCTCAGCCAAACCGACGGTCACCGTCAGCAGGTCTTGCAAGCCTTCGCCCTCTTTGGCGGACATGGGGACCAAGGCCACATCGGTTCGGAAATCCTTGATTCGGTCGTAGCGTTCGAGGTTGAATCCATGCTCACCAAACATACCGACCATTTTCCAAAAACGGTCCTCAAAGAGCGCCTGAACGTCCTTGCGTTGTTCTTGGAACGAGGCGATGAAGGCACGCCCGCGCTCTGAGCGCCAGCCATGGAGCCGGTCCACCTTGTTTCCAGCCACGACGAAGGGCGTCCGCGTTCGCCGCAAGATCTCCAGGCTCTCAATGGTCTGAGGCTGAAGCCCTTCCATGATGTCCACCACGAGGATGGCGATGTCGGCCAATTGGCCGCCACGTGAGCGAAGCGAGGTGAAGGAGTGGTGGCCGGGCGTGTCGATGAAGAGCAGGCCTGGCGACTTGAAATCCCGGCCCCCCATCATCGCCGAGCAAGTGTCGTTGAGCACGCGGGCGGGAACCTCGGTGGCACCGATGTGTTGGGTGATGCCACCGGCTTCGCGATCCATCACCGAGGCTTGACGGTCCACCCCAATCGAGCGGACCAAATCAAGCAGGCTCGTTTTTCCGTGATCAACGTGCCCAAGCACGCTGACGATCGGTTGCCGATTTTCACCACGTAGCGGGGCTTCCTCTTCGGGGGCGGTAGGTTCCGCCTCGTCGGACATGCCCTCACCCCGGTCATTCGTAGACCCAGCGCTGGCCGTCTTGAGTCCACTCCATCAGGCCTTCAGGGAACCAGAGTGCCAACTCCGCAGCAGCGGTGTCTTCTCCGTCGGATCCGTGAATCATGTTGTAGCCCATGTCCATGCCGTAATCGCCACGGATGGTGCCAGGGTCGGCTTCTCGGCCGTTGGTGGCACCGATGAGGCGTCGGGCGACGGCGATGGCGTCAACGCCACGCCATGCCATGCAGACGACCGGTCCGGAGGTCACGAAGGTGATGAGGCCTTCAAAGAAGGGGCGCTCGGCGTGCACGGCGTAGTGCGTGCGTGCGATGGTTTCGTCGGGAACCATCGATTTCATGCCCACCAATTGGAGGCCTTTGCGTTCGAAGCGGTTGAGGATTTCACCGACCAAGCCGCGTTGGACACCGTCGGGCTTGATCATGACGTACGTGGTCTGCATGGTTTTCACCTGAGTCGGCGACCGAGCCGCCCTTCAAGAAGCATCCTATGGCCTGGGGCTCACTGGATGCCGCCCTTCACGAAGTGGCGGGTCCACTTGACGCGGCGCGAATTGCGCTTGAGGTGGACCATGTTCTTGCGGGCCTTGGAATTCTTGAACCACAAGATGCTCCCGTCGCGTCGAACGTACATCGTGCCCGTACCGGGTTCGATCTCGTCACCTGAGAAGCTGCAAACACGTCGCTCTGGCATATGATTCACCTCGCATTCAACTTGCGGGCCTCACGGCCCGTGTCCTTGAGCATCAGGATGTCACCGACTCGGACGGGGCCGAGCACGTTTCGGGTGATGATGCGACCGACGTCACGTGGGTTGGGCGCGTCGTTGACGCGGACCTTGACCTGGGTTGCTTCACCGGTCATTCCGGTTCGGCCGACGACTTCGACGACCTCAGCGGGCCATCCTCCGAGTTCTTCGCTCACGTGGATTCCTCCGTTCAAGCCCGAAGGCCTTTGATGAGTTCGAGGACTTCATCAAGCATCTCTTGCGCGGCCTTGGGCACGTCCATGATGGCGAGGCTTGCGGCCTTTACACCGGTCTCCATGCCGGCTTCTTTCGCCAGGAATTCCTGAGAGGGAACGTAGCCGAAGGGGATTTTGTTGTCGTCGCAGATGAGTGGGATGTGGTTGACCAACTCGGGAGGGTTGACGTCCTCTGCGAGCACGACAAAGGCCGCGGTCTTGCGGAGCGCCACCTTGGTGACTTCGTTCGATCCGCGCTTGATGCGGCCGCCGTTGCAGGCTTGCACCAATTCGTAGATCTTGTTGCTGACGTCTTCAGGGGTCTCGTATCGCACATGCACACTCATCGGATATCCTCCTCGTGTAGGTAAGCCGTGCGCCACGTGGTTCGGATATAAACGCACCGCCAAGCGTTTTCCGGGCTCAAGACCATGTTTTGAGGATGGATTCGACGCCTCGCGCGAGTGCGGGGCCTCCATGTATGACGCCCCGAGGGTTTGGCAGGCTGCCCGTCGCATGCACGCCGTCGACGAAATTTGACAGCCTGTGAATGGCACCGCCCGTGAACAAACCATGGCAGCATGCTGCGTGGACGGCGACTGCACCTTGGCTGCGCAACGCGTCAGCAGCCCGGCAAATGGTGCCGCCCGTAGCGATCATGTCGTCGACAATGGCGACGATTTTTCCGTCGACGTCCAAATCCTTGGCCTTGTGAACGATGGTGTGTGCATCGATGCGGGTTTTTTCCAGGTAGGAGAATTCGCACCCGATGGCTTCGGCCACGGCTGAAGCGCGATCGATGGCGCCTTTGTCGGGCGAGAGCACGAAGTCAGGTTTGACGGTGGACTGGAGGTGAGCGGCAAGTTCTGGCATGGCGCTTGTGAAGGCCACAGGAACGGGCATGTCTTCGAGAACAGCAGGTGCGTGGAGGTCGAGGACGACCATCGCATCGCAATGAGCCGCCAAAAGTCGGCCAATGGCTTTCGCTGAAATCGGCTCACCCGGCTTGAACCGCTTGTCTTGACGGGCATAGCCGTAGTAGGGAACCGCCAAAATCACGCCAGTTCCGACATCATCCATGGCTTGGGGGCCGATGTTTCGCAAATTTTCCATTTTTCCTGCGCGAAGGTCCCGGATCAAGTCCAACAGGAGCAATGTTTCCACGATGCCGGCATCCGGAAAGGTGTTCGACACCACGACGACCGGCTCACTGCGGATGGCTTCGATGTGTTCTTCCGGCATCCGGACGTAGCCCTCAGTGTCTGGAAAGCGACGGGATTCAGCGGGGATGTGCTCCCAGCCCAAGCTGTTTGCGAGTTCCTTCGCGATGGCTCGCGCGTTGCTGCTGGAGACGACCGCCACATGCATGGCTTCAACCGGCGCTTCAAGGGCTTTCCCGTACAGGGGATGAGTGCGCGAGGCAGGACTCGAACCTGCGACCTCCCGGTTATCAGCCGGGTGCTCCAACCGACTAAGCTACCCGCGCTTGGGCACGCCGCCGACCTGACCTGCCATCAAAAGGATGACGGTAAGGCTCTCACTCAAATTCAGAAGCGTCCATTTCGTTGAGCGTGATGTACGACGGCAACTGCATGGCCCGTTCAAAGGTCCGCCCGAGGACCACTTCGTCGAGTCGATCTCGGGTGCGAGCAATGGCGGTGAGGGGGAGCCGGATGGTCTCTCCGAGCTCGTACCGTTGTCGAACGCCGACGCGGAGGGTGACAACGAACCCCTTGTAGGTCCGCTTGACCTTGAGGAGCCCGGTGATGATGCCCACTTCGTTGCCCTGGTTGTCGAGGACGGCCCGGTCAAGCATCTCGTCAGGCGCGTAGAGTTGTTCGTCGATACGTACGGTGTTTCGCCACCTGCGCTGGAGTTCGCGCATGGACTTGGAGAGCCTGACTGATCCGTCGTCGTTGATGCTGTGGACGAGTTCCTTTGGGAGGGGGGCGAACTCTGCGGGTTTGCGCATGAATTCTCCCGCTACGTCGGTTTCAACCAGCAAGCGTACGGAGCGCACGCGTGATTCGTTGGGGTGGTGGCGCTCTCCAATGATGGTTCCCACCTTGGTGTCCTTGACGTACACGTCACGTTGCATCAGTTCCTGAATGTGATAGTCCGTTGGTGCCATCTTATCCCTTCCCGTTGCACCGCCTGTGATGAGGGGGACACTTAATGTCTTCGACGGATAATGTAACTGTTCAATTAGGAATAATCAGAAAAAAGGGACGTTTCAATTGAAAATCGCTGAGAATCGGCATGTCGCATAATCCATTTCGGTAACTGCGTGGAGGGCTCTCGGAAATTCGAATCAAGCAAAATTCCAATTGGGATGGGTGGAGAAAGGCGCGGGCTCAATGCCGTGATGGCGATCGTGGATCGGCCTGAAGGGTTCGGCCCGCTTGTATGTCCTTGAATTTCACTGAATTACCTTATTTTCCAATTGAAAAACGTCAAAAAACGGCACCGGCCGGGTCGGCGGTCTCATAGGGGCTACCCCACGTGGAGGGGCATGGACGTCGTGGACCTGCAGGGGTTGCATCCACGTTTCGCAGCCACGGTGCTGCTTCATGCGGCCCGCAAAGGGCATGCCGTGTGCGGTGTCACGCCTGCTGCGAGACGGTTGGCTGAGCAACGGGATGCGCTTGGTGCATCAACCCTGATCGAAGCCAAGACCGCAACGGTACACCTCATGGGGCCGGGGGACATGTTTCACTTGCGCGTGCAACGCGAAGGGCAGGTCTTGACCGTCGTTCCGTTGGACGTCATTCCGACCTTGACCTCAGGCCTTTGGCCCCAGCTTTCACTCGGGAGTCAAGCTCGTCCAGGGTGGTGGGTGGCAGAACATGACCTGGTCGATGCCCTCCTGGGACTGGCGTCGGTCCCGCTGCCCAGCGCGATGGTGACCCTGTGTGGCCGGAGACGTTGGCTGGCTTCCGAGCTGGCCCAGGAGGCCGACCTTCTGCAACGCCGTTGGGCTGAAGGGCAAGCGGGACGCTTCTCTGTCGGTGTCTTGGCGGAACCTCAGCGACCGCCCGTTCGGGTGGAGGCCGTGGCGGCAGTCGAGGACGAACCGGACTTGGGGCCCTTGCATGCTCTCTTGCTGAGGGGTCAACAGGAAGGATGGAGGCCTCAGATGACGATCAGGGAAGCGCTGATGCATCACTTGGCCCTGACGGGCGACGTGCTCACGTCCGCGTGAACAAGTCGGCTCCAAGCAAGGGCAGCAGCACGCTGGCGTCTCCCTCGACACAAACGTTGGGAGCTTCTGGTCGCATTTTCCCCCACGAAATCGCCTCACGGAGGCGTGCTCCCGAGAGGGAGCCGTCGTGTTCAGGAGCCGTGGTGATGTACACGGCAGCATCGAGACCGCCACGGTATTGGTTCCACCAGATGACGTGATGCTTTGAGATTCCGCCCCCTACCATCAGGGCGTTGGACGTCTCGACGTCCCAGGTCAGGTCGCTCATGACTTGCTCGTCGGCCAACGTGTCGATGTGGAAATCGCGGTATTTCTGCCTGAACATGAACAGTTGGGCCCCAATAGAGCCGTCGGTGATGCCGGGAATGCACACAGGAATGCGGTGCTTGGCCGCCCAATAGATCAGTGAATCGGGTGTTCCAATTTTCTCTCCCAAGGCCCAGACGAGGTGGACGGAACCAAATCCGAGCCAAGCGTCCGCGCCGGTCAATCCGGTGCTCTCCAGCCGTTCGTTACGGATCTCCTCCAGCGCCGGCATGACGACGGCCTCAATGATCTCCCCGTAGGACGAGGTCGGGACAATCACGTTGCCCAGCCGCATCAAATCGTGCTCACCAAGCTCGATGTCGTCCAACTCAAACGCACCGTGGTAGTAGGCCGCATGGGCGCGAGCAATGTCGTGATCCAAGGTCCCGCAGGTCGTGGAGACGACGTTGAACATCCTCCTGCGCAAGGCCTCGACAAAGAAGCCTCGAGTTCCTGTGGCGCACAGGCACGCGGGGAAGGACAACCAGTTCAGCATCTTTGCAGGGTCATGTTTGACCGCAAGGAGGTCACGTTCCATGTCCCCAAGGATGTCGCGGGCCTTCGCCAGTTTGGTGGCCGTGAATCCGCCTGCAGAAGCCATTTGATCGAGAAGTCCCTTCGGCGAGGTTGCCTTGGCGAAGTCGTAATCGGCCACGGGCACGTCGAATTGGTTTGGGTCGATGGCCATGCTACGGCCTCGTTCGTGCTTGTTTTCAATCAATCCCTGCGGCATCAAGCCTGTCGTTGATGAGCATCAGGCGGTCACGCAGCCGCGCAGCTTCCTCGAAATCAAGCGCCCGTGCGGCATCTTCCATGGCGGCCTTGATTTCCGATGCCAAGTCGGTAAGGGCTTCGGTCGAGGACGGCAATTCTCCTTGATTTTCCAATTGGAAATTTGAATTTTCAATTGCTTTCCGTTGCTCGGCGCCCGTGGCGTTGTTGCCAGGCAAAAAGGCCGAGGCCGGGCCGTCCGCCCGGCCACCCCGCTTCGCCACCAAGCGTTTTCCACCACGAGACGTGGTGGTCCCTTCGAGCAAGCCTTCCGATTCTTGGCCCATTTGGGGCAGGGCCTTGACGATGGTTTTGGGCACGATGCCACGCCGCTCGTTGTCCTCATGTTGGCGCTGACGACGTTCCAGCGTTTGCCGGATGGCTGCGGTCATCGCAGGCGACACGCTGTCGGCGTAAAGGAGGACGGACCCGCTTGCGTTGCGTGCTGCTCTCCCGATGGTTTGGAGCAAGGAACGCTCGTTTCGGAGGAAGCCCTGCCGGTCGGCATCAAAGATCGCCACAAGGCTGACCTCTGGTATGTCCAATCCTTCACGCAGCAAGTTGATTCCGACGATGACATCGATGAGGCCCAATCGAAGCGCGTTGATGATCTCGGTTCGTTCGATGGTGTCGATCTCAGAATGCAAATGGTGGGCCTTGACGCCCATGCGGTTGAGGTATGCCGCGACTTCTTCTGCGAATTTTATGGTCAGCACGGTCACCAATGTTCGCTCTCCACGGTCAATCCGGGCGTTGATCTCCGACAGCAGGTCTGCCACTTGGCCTTCCGTTGGTCGGACTTCGATGCCAGGATCGAGCAGGCCTGTGGGTCGAATTTCCATGCGCGGGACGTGTCCGATGGTCTGCAGCATCTCGTACATCGAGGGGGATCCCTTGATTTTCTTCGGCACGTCTGCGGGCCCAGCTCCGCCGTTCGAGGCGACATGGAGCAAGCCTTCGGGCACCGCCTGACCGGTCACTTCGCACAAATGGCGGAGTTCTCGTTCTCCTGGGGTTGCTGAGACGTAGACCATTTGTGGGACAAGCTGTTGGAATTCTGGGATTTTCAAAGGCCGGTTATCGGCTGCCGATGGCAGCCGGAAACCGTGTTCAATCAGGTTCACCTTGCGGGCTCGATCGCCGTGGTACATGCCGCCAACCTGTGGCAACGTCACGTGCGATTCGTCCATGATGACGAGGAAACGGGTTGGATCTCCGTGGAATTGCCTGGCACATGCAGCAAAAAAGTCGAGCAGGCAATACGGACGTTCGCCCGCTTCTCGTCCGTCGAAATGGCGTGAGTAATTCTCGATGGCCAAGCAGTGACCCACCTCTCGCAGCATCTCAAGGTCGTACTCCGTCCGTTGTTCCATGCGGAGGCGCTTCACGGGTTCTTGCGTTTGATCGAAGTAACGGAGCCGGCCGTTGAGTTCAGCCTCGATGCGTTCGAGTGCAATCTCAAACCGTTCAGGGCTGGTCATGAAGAACTCCTTCGGGTGAATCCAAGCCTCTTCGAGCCCGTCCAACACCTCCCACGTGACCGGATCGCACACGGATACGGCGATGACGCCATCGAAGTCGAATCGAATTCGAAGTGGATCGTCGCGGCTCGGCATCCACACGTCAAGCACCTCGCCACGCAAGCGGGCTTGGCCCCGTTCGAGGTCGGTGTTGGTCCGGGCGTACTGCAGCCCGACCAAGGCCCGCATCAGGTCCTGTGGCTCAATGGCCTGTCCCACGTGTACCCTGAGGTGGTGCTCAAGGAAGGTTTCAGGCGGGTTGAGGCCGTAAATACAGGACACGGAGGACACAATGACGCAATCTGGTCGTGAGACCAAACTTGCGACCGCGGAGAAGCGCTCCTGTTCAATCCGCTCGTTGATGGAGAGTTCCTTGTCGATGTACAGGTCCCGTTTGGGCAGGTAGGCTTCCGGTTGGTAGTAGTCGTAATGCGACACGAAGTATTCAACCGCATTTTCGGGAAAATACCCTGCGATTTCGTGGTGCAATTGCCGAGCAAGCGTCTTGTTGTGAGAGATGATCAACGTTGGAAGGTTGAGCCGTTCGATGACGTTGGCCATCGCGAAGGTCTTGCCAGAGCCGGTCACGCCGAGCAACACGCATCGCTCTTGGCCTGCCTCGATTTGCTGGACAAGTTGCTCGATGGCCTCGGGTTGGTCGCCGGCCGGTGCGTGTTCGGAATGAAGGCGAAAGCGGCTGACGTCTGGGCTAAGGTGCTCCATTGAGGCGCCCTCAAGGGCACGGGAGAGGTCGAAGGGGTCCCGTTCCTGCAGGTCAACCTCGCCCACGTCGAGGTTGGCACGGGCCTCGAAGGACCCGTCGTCGTCCCATTCATCGACCACACTTCATGGCGGTCGGGCGTCGGTTTGAACCCTTGTGGGATTCAGGGAAGGTAGAGGCCACCGTTCACGTGGAGCACGGCGCCGGTCATGTAGGCGCTGTCTTTGCCGATCAGGAAGGACACGGCCCCTGCCATGTCCTCGGGCGAGCCCAGGCGCCGAAGGGGAACCTCCGCTTCTCGGGTTTGCCGTTTCTCAGGGGTGTCTGCTGCGAGCAGGTCCGTGTCGACGTAGCCGGGAGCGAGGACGTTGACCCGTTGCCCTCTCACCCCTGCATCCTGGGCCAAGGAGCGAGCCCATGCTTGCAAGGCTGCTTTGGACGCGCTGTAATCGGCGCCATGCGGAGAACCTCGGGTGCCGAGTTGTGAGCCCACCACGACGATGCGGGCGTCATCCGCAAGATGGGGCTGCACCGCCGCCCAGACGAGGAATGCACCACGAAAATTGACGTCCATGGTCCGGTCGAGTTGCTTGAGGTTGAGGTCTCCAGCCGGGACGCGGTCGTACCTGCCATGGTTCAGCACCAGGGCCTCTACGGTCCGGGCCATCCATGGGTGGCTGGCCAGCAAGGCCACTTCGTCCTCCGCTGCACAATCGATCTTGACCGCCAAGGCGTCACCGCCCGATTCTCGGATGGCGTCCACGACAAACTCGGCCGGACGGGACGACGTCGTGTACGTGAGCAGGATGTCGAACCCGTCCTTCGCCAACCGTTTGCAGACCGCTGCACCGATGCCACGGCCTCCGCCGGTGACCAAGGCCACGGGACGGCTCACGCCTGTTCCTCCATGTGGCTGGAGAGGATGTCTGCGAGTTCAGGAGGTGTCCAGCCTTCGGGCTTCATGACCTTCCCGTCTTCACGGCGGAGGACCTTCCCGTCGACCAACTTGGCCATGTTGGAGCGATGGACCTCGGCAAAAGCCTCGTCGTACAGGTGGTGGAGCCCGTGGTTGATGACCGAACCTGCGAGGATGTAGCCAATGTCTGCGAGGGCATCGAGGACCTCGACAAGGTCTCCATCGGCCAAGGCCTGAGCGTACTCTTCGACCTCTTCGCGCAGCAGCTTCACCCGCAGTTCTGCGAGGTCATCGGGACCAAGCCCGGGGGCCTCCATCTTGGGGATTTCAAAGGCCTCGTTGAACTCCAGCAAAGCGGCCAACATTGGATTCATGGCCTGTAGCGAACCGCTGCGGCCCTTGAGCAATGCGCTCCAAGGCGCTGCTCAATCCAGCCCGCTTGGGGGTTCGGTGGCATAGCCCACGGCAAGCGCGGCGAGCAACACCCAGCCGGTCAGCATGGAGGCACGGAACAGCACCGTTTGGAAATCATCGAAGCGTTCCATCCGCAACACCACGATGACGTTGGCCAGTGACATGCCGGCCGCCGCCGCGAGGAACCAGATGCTGTCAACCGGATCGGCGACCGCGAAGCAAGCAAACCACAACAGGGAGAGTTGGACCGTTGTTCGCGTCGTCGCACGTTCATCGAAGCGTGAAGGGAAGGAGTGGATGCCTTGCGCTTTGTCGCTCTCCACGTCCATGCGGGCGTAGTTGATGTCGAAAGCGGCGATCCAGAGGGCCACGCCGAGGGAAATCGGCAGGACGGTCGGCGCCCAGAGGAATTCGGTCCCCGTGGGGAACATGCCCGTGATGGCGGCCCAGCCGTGCACATCGGCCGCCACTGCCACCCAAGCGCCTGCAGGGGCCAGCCCCAAGCACAGCCCGAGCCAGAAGTGGCACAGCCACGTGAAGCGCTTCATGTAGGGATAGACGACGAAGGTCAGCACCGGCAGCCACGCCATCATCAGTGCCACGCGATTGAGCAAGCCTGCGCTGACGAGCAGCATGACAAGGAAGCCTGCGGCCAGCGACCATGCGGTCCTCAGGCTCATGCTTCCCGAGGCGAGGTGACGCCCTTGCGTGCGAGGGTTGGCGGCGTCGATGTCTCGGTCAATGATGCGGTTGAGGGCCATGGCCAAGCCCCGAGCGCCGACCGCGGCAAGCAAAATCCAGAGCAGGTCAATGCCCGGTTCGACGTTGAATTGCATCACGGCAACGAGGTAGCCGATCAGCACGAAGGGAAGGGAAAACAGGGTGTGCTCCACTTTGACGAATTCAAGCACGCTGCGGACGTCGATGTCAGGCCCCTCCGTCAGGGAAGTGCAGGTGTGGCGGCCATGAATGGTTCGCAAGTTCGGGGTGGGCGGCGACCTTCTCCAAGGTCTCAGGGCTGTGCAGCGTCACGGCAGGCCATCGCCGCACGCCGTGAGACTCTGAAGGGATCGGCGTGGTCGCGTCCCAGCACAGACGTGCTTTCGCTTCGTCGAAGGTGAGGCCACGGCCCACGTCGAAGCGGCAGAAGAATTGCCACAGCATCCTGCGTCGTGCTTTCGGGCCGTGCAAATCGAGGTCGTCGTCGGTGACGATAAGCCATCGCAAATTCTTTGCATGTTCCAATTGCCAAATTTGATTTCTCAATTGCTGAATCTTTTCTTGCCGGCCCTGCTCAAGCGCGTCGCCCTCCGACGTGACTTCGGATCCGGTCCGGGCCGAAGGTCGGCCTTCGATGGACACGCTCACCACGAGCATGCTGCTGCGCAGCAGCCGTGCGTCTTCGATACCGTCGAGCGCGAGTACGGCCGCGAGATCGTCTCCTGACCAGCCTGGGGCCTCGCCTTCTCCGCGGCGCCAGCCAGGGGTGTCCTGACGGAAGGAGCCAAGCAACGGCGAGTCTGAGGAACGCGGATCCGAACGTGGAATCGAGGTTGCGTCGATGATGACCTTGTCGTGGACGTTCTCGTAGGGGCTCGCCGCTTCGAGCGCGTCCGCCACCATGCCTTCGAGCACGAGCACGTCCTCCGCCGGGTCGACCTTGTCGTTGAGGTCGTCGAGGAAGCCTTCGAGGTCCTTTGGATCCCGGTCTGGATCGACCACGACCATGGATTTCAGGAACATCATCTGTCCTGCGCCCATCAGCCCGAGTGCGGTCTTGCGGCCTTGGCGAGCGTAGCGTTGCTTTGACGCGACGATGGCGAGGTTGTGGAAGCCGGTCTCCAGCGGCAGATGGACGCTCACGACGTCGCGGTGCTGGAAGCGAAGAACAGGACTGAATTGGCGTCCGATGGCCTCGCCGAGAAAACCGTCTTCCATGGGGGGCAAACCGACGATGGTGGCGGGGAGCATCGCGTCCTTTCGCCGGGTGACGGCGGTCACGTTCAGCACCGGGTAATGTCCGGTCAAAGAGTAGAATCCGTAGTGGTCGCCGAAGGGGCCTTCCACACGAAGGTCGGTGGGGTCTGTCCAGCCTTCGATGACGATGTCGGCTTCAGCAGGAATCCAGAGGTCTTGGGTGGCGGCCTTGGTCAGCGGCAGCCGGCGACGTCCGAGGATGCCCGCAAACTGGTACTCAGACAGGTTGTCTGGGAGCGGAGAAATCGCCGAGAAGATGAGTTCCGGCGGTCCTCCCAAGCAAATGGCGACGGGCATGCGCACACCGGCTGCTGCGTGGTCGGCGCCGTGCTTGTGGACTTGCCAGTGCAGTCCCGCCGCCTTCGGGCCGAAGATCTGTGACCTGTACATCCCGAGGTTGTGCTCGCCGCTCGCAAGGTCGCGCGTCACCACCAAGGGGAGCGTGATGTACGGTCCTCCGTCCATGGGCCACGTCGTGGGGATCGGGAGCTTGGTGAGGTCTGGGTCTTTGTCGACGATGCGTTGAACGCTTCCTCGGCGCTTGCGCTTCGGGGCGAAAGCCAGTGCGTCCATGGCCAAGGGCAAGGCTTCCCACGGCCGCTTCAGGTACCGTGGTACGTCCGGCTTCATCATCGCCACCATGCGGTCGCCGATGGCCGTCTCCGTCTCGACGCCCAAAGCCCGAAGCGTGCGGTCTTCGCTGCCAAAGAGGTTCATCACCAAGGGAATGTCGCTGATCGTCCCGTCGGGCAAGCGGGGTTGCTCAAAAATCACGGCAGGTCCGTCGTTCTTGACGAGCAGGTCTGCGATGGCTCCCGCTTCGTGAACCACGTCCACAGGACGAGGGATGCGAAGCACCTCGCCTCGGCTGTCGAGGTGGTCGACCCACCGCTTGAGCGTCCTCCATGCCACGTGCTCTTGTCTGTGGTTTTGCCTTTGGACCTTCGTGAAGGTCCGTGGATGGTCCAAACGGACCATTGATGGACTCTGTCCGCTCAAGACCACCCATGGGGGAAGCTTCCGCCGTCGACGTTGACCTCGTGGTCATCGGCGCAGGGCCGGGTGGCGGCTCCGCAGCGTTGCACGCTTCTCGGCTTGGATTGTCCGTGATGGTACTGGAGGCCGACGCGGAGATTGGAACCCCCGTCCACTGCGGTGAATGCCTGTCGCATCTCGCGACCGAGCAACTGGAGCTGGACCTTCCTGAGCACGTCATCGCCCTGGCGGTGGACGGTGTTCGGGTCATCTTCCCTGACGGTACAGCGAAGCTGTTGACCGAACCAGGTTACGTGCTTGAGAAGCACCTTTTCGAACGCTGGATCATGGAACAGGCCGAAGAGCGCGGTGCATCGATCCATTTGGGTCACCGCGTCATGAAAATGGAGCGAGAATACAACAGCGAAAATCAATTTTCCAATTGGCTTATCGAAGGGAGAGGCGACGCTTTCCCGCTTCGCTGCCGCGGCGTCATCGACGCCTCAGGCGTGCACGGGGCAGCCTCGAAGATCCTCGGCATGCCCGGGGACGTGGAGGTCATCGCCGGTGTCCAATACGAACTCAACGACGTCCCCAACGACGGATTCCTCGACTTCTACATTCAGCCTGAATACGCCCCGCACGGTTACGTGTGGATGATTCCCAAGGCGGGTGAGCGCGCGAATGTGGGGTTGGTCACCACGGACAAGAAAGGTGCCGTGAAGTATCTCGACCAGTTCATCGAAGATACCTACCTCGAGGGCAAACCGCACGTGAATCCTCCGTGGAGGAAAGAGGGCATGCGTGTTCGGCCCTTCGGCGGGACCATTCCGATTTCCGGGCCAAGGCCCAGCACGGTCGAGGACGGCTTGTTGCTGGTGGGTGATGCCGCAGGCTTCACGTCCCCGTTGTTCGAAGGCGGCACACACCTCGCCCTTTGGTCTGGTCGGGCCGCTGCCGAAACCTTTGCCGAGGCCATCGCCGCCGGTTCCCTAACCAAGACCAGCCTCGCTGGCTACCAACGACGTTGGAAAGGGACCTTCCCTCCCTATCACAAGATTCTCCGAGGCAAAACCGCCCTTTACGACTTAAGCGACGAAGAGATGTCCGCCATGGCGCGTTGCCTCCCAGAGGAACTCGGATCCATGTCGGCCTTGCAAAAGCTTGGGATTGGCCTAAAGATCCTCTTCAAGCGCCCTGCGTTGTTGACCAAGCGGGTCATTTCCGTGCTGCTTTCCTTTGGATATTCGCGGGCCAAGCACTTCGGCTGGTGAGCCTTGCTCGCGAGGCAAGGTTCACGACGTGAGCCTCCTCCATCGTGGCAATGGGGTGGTTCGCTCTCGGCCTCGGCCTTGCGGGCTGCCTCATGGTGCTGCTTCCGTGGCAACGTTGGTGGAAATCAGAAACCACTTCCCCGCTCCCCACCGTTGGCGTGGTGTTGGCATGGGTGCCGTTCTTCGTGCTGGTGTCCCGTTTCGTCGGCAACGACCTCAGCATCGCGGTGGTGAATGCTTCTGGCGGTGGTGACATGCCGCTCCTGTACAGGGTGGCTGCCACATGGTCTGCCCGAACGGGCCCCCTCTTGCTCTGGGCAGGCTTCACCGCCACGCTGGCATGGTGGTGGCGACGGCCGATGGAACGTGAATCCCAGTCCATGGCGGAACGGCGTGTTGGCTTGTTGGGCGGTTTTGCAGCGCTGCTGATGCTGCTCGCCATTCACCTGAAGCCCTTCGCCCCCACGCTTCCTGGGGCCCTTCCGGGTGAATTGAGTCCGCTTCTTCAAACCGATTTGATGGTGGTGCATCCACCTTTGGTGTTCCTTGCCTACGCCTTCTGCCTCTCCATCGCAGCGACCGCGGTGTCGTCGGTCGGTCAGGACGATGCCGGCTTGCTCGATCGGATGGTTCGGCAAGCACGTCCCGGCTTTTTCGTCACGACCCTTGCCATTGGCTTGGGTGGATTGTGGGCCTATTTGATCCTTGATTGGGGTGGTTACTGGGCTTGGGATCCTGTGGAGACGGCCTCCTTCCTTCCGTGGTTGGCGTTGGCGGTGCTTGCTCACCTGAGGACCGTTCCGAGGAAGGTGCCGCCCACCGTGCTGCGTGCTGTCGGTCTGACGACCGGGGCGCTCGCCTTGTTCGCCACCCTTGTAACCCGTGCAGGAGGTGCATGGGCTTCCTCCGTGCACACCTTCGTGGTGGATGCTGAGGGGAGCGCTCCCCCTGATGCGTTTGGGCGGATCGTGGCCTTGGCGATTGATGCGGGGCCCGGCATCGAGGTCATGTCGTACCTGCTGGTGCTCCTTGCTTTGGTGGGGTGGTGGTTGGCCGACGTGACGATCGCATCAGGGGCGCGGCGCTTGAGGCAAACCCCGATGGTGGACCTCGCCATTCCCATGCTGGTGCTGTTGGCCGTGCTTCTGGAAGCATTCACGGCTGAACCGTTGGCCTTGTTGGGCATGCAGGGCCTTCCTTGGCTCTGGGCTGTGGTGGTCTTTCTTCCAACGGCGATGGGAACCCGCCGAATCCATAGGGAAGCTGACGAGGCCGAGCGTCCCTTTGGACGTCCCTTTGGCCTCCCGCTCGATGTCCTTCTTGCCGTCCTCATCGCGGCCCTTGGTGGCGACGTTTTCCTGGCCATTTTGTGGCTCGCGCTCTTCGCTCCTCTTGCACACTCCACGTCCCCCACTGAGGCATGGCCTGCCGCAGTTGCGGGCGTAGGCCTCGCCCTTGCGGCCGCTTGGACCGACCTCACGGAGGTCGGTGTGGCTGTACTCATGCTGCTCCCCTTCCTGCTTCCTTGGTTGTTGGAAGGGGATGTGGAAGACGAGTCTCCAAAGGCGTCGCCTTTGGCGCGGTCGATGCTCAGGGCCTCGTTGTGGGCTGGAGCAGGGCTGTCTGGTCTGGTGTTGGTGCTGACGCTCGTCATCCTCCTCGGCTCGATCGACCAGATCCACTTCGCAGCCCACGAGGTCTACACCTCGGTGTTCATCGCCTCGGCTGCCGGGGCCTTTGTGCTGTACGGCACTCGCGATGAACCTCCGAAACGACGAGTAGGATTGCTCGGAGGAGTAGCGGTCTTCAGTGCCTTGGGACTCTGGCTTGCTCCAGGGTGGTGGGGTGGTGATGCCATGGAGGCGCTCAGCAGCCTTGTCCTTCGTGGGCATGTCGCATGGATCGTCCTTCCCGTGCTGCTCTTGGCCGTGCCCATCATCGTTCGTGAGCTTGGGCGAAAGGTTCGGGCTACGTCCTCCACACCAGTGTGGCGTCGAATTCCCGTGCAGGCTCACCTGATTCATCTCGGCTTGCTGTTGCTGCTTGTCGGGCACGTGTTCACGACGACCTTGGTGGACCGCGGTGACCCAATTCATCGAATCACGATGCTTCAGGACGAAGCCGTGACGGTCGACGGGTTGAGCTACACCTTCACCGAACTTACCTTGGTGCCTGAAGAGGACCTCAAGGTCGGAGACGGAGGCATCTTTGCCACCATTGAGGTGCACGACGGCGAGCGAAACCTTGGCACCGTTGAACCCGGGATGATTCGGTTTGATGCTTCTGGCTTCCCACGGTCCGAAGTGGACGTCTTGCGGCGATGGTCGGGCGATGTGGTGTTCATCTTCGATTACTCGCAAGCGGACACCCTCATGCCCCAAACCCTTGCAGAGGATGGAGAGGGCGTGGACGCAGTCCGCATCACGGTGTACCGCCTTCCTCAAAGCCACCTCGTCTGGCTTGGTTGGGGCTTGATGTTGCTCGGTATGGCCGCTCTTGGCCTTCGCAACGTGAGCCTGACGCGGCCTTCATCAGCGGCCGCTTGACTTATGAGGAAGGCTCCGGTGGCTCGGCGCACCGCAAGGTGGCAACATCATGGAAGAAGGCACCATCGTCCACGTTGACTACGAACTCTACGACGGCGCAACGGGCGACCTGATCGAGACGACCCGAGAATCCGTGGCTCAAGAGCACGAGACCCACCAAGAGGGCCGTGACTACACACCCTTGGTCTGCGTCGTCGGTTCTGGCAACCTCATTCCTGGTTTCGAAGCCGCCCTCCTCGAGGCGGACGCTGACGTCGAGATCGACATCACCATTCCTGCTGTGGATGCCTACGGCGAAAAAGACCCCGCCCTTGTGGAGACCATTAGCATCGACAAGCTCCTCAGGTCCGTTCGAGACCGTAACCAGCTCTACCTCGGCGCCCCTGTCAACATCGGCGGCCGCCAAGGTTACCTTTCCTACCTCGCAGCAGGCCGTGCTCGTATCGACTACAACGCACCGATGGCCGGCAAGGACCTGCGCTACAGCTTCAAGATCGTCAAGGTCGTTGAAGGACGCGAGGCCACCGTCGAAGCCCTGCTTCAATCCAACACCGGTCACAGCGACTTCGACGTCAGCTTCGACGGCGACGACGTCAGCATCGTGCTGCCGCAAACCATGCTTTTCGACACCAACGCGGCGATGATGAAGTTCCGCCTGGTGACCGCCCTCCGCGACGCCATGGACGACCTTGCCAAGGTCACCTTCCTCGAAGTTCACGAGCCCCGTGGCTTCGGAGTTCAAGAGGAAGACGACGAAGGTGAGGCTGCGGACGAAGACCTCTCCAGCCTCTCCGTCGCGGACCTCAAGGAACGCTGCAAGGCGGCTGGCCTGAAGGTCGGCGGCACCAAGGCGGCCCTCATTGAGCGCCTGCAGGCGGCTTCCAGCGAAGAAGAGTGAATCCTCCGGGCCAAGCCTCTTGAGGCAGGTCTGTGAGCCGGTGTTGAGGCGCATGGACGAGGTCGAGGCGCCTGAAGACCTCCAGAAAGACGGTGCTTTGCCGGACGAGGTGTATTCGCCTCTCGAATCCGTTGTGCTTTGGTCCCTGTTGGCAATCGGATGTGGTGTGGTCTTCGGACTGATCGTTGCTCCTGAAACCGTCTGGGACGAAGGTCTCGCACCCGTCGTGTGGGATCCGATTGTTGAGGATGCAAGCGACAGCGGTGATGCGGGGTACAACAGATGGAACACGGCCCTCTACACTGCCGGCCTGTTTGCCGCCGTGCTTGCGTTGCAGGCCCTCTTCCGCCGTTGGAGGCTTCCCAGCGATGACCTGATGCTTCTTGCCCTGACCTCTTGGGTGGTCCTCGCGCCGGTGCTCCGTGTGCTTGAGGACGCACACATGTTCCCGGACGGGCGCGACTTGCTCTACATCTCGCCGCTGATTCACCTGCATCTGGCCGGTTGGTTGGTGGGTGTCGGCTTTTTGGCCCACAGGTTGGACGTGGCCGTGGCCAGGGCCCAGCGACCCGCTTTGGTCGAACGAAGGGTCCACCATGCGCTGTTGTTTGCCTTGCCTGTCCTTCTCGCAGGATTCTGGTCTTGGGTGCTTCGACCCATCCACGAGACCGACGTGGCGTTGGACCTTGCGCCGCTGGTCGGAAGCGCCCTTGTCGCCTTGGCTGCCGTGACCCTCATCCTGATGCGAACCACCCATGCGCCGGCCCTGACTCGGGGTCTGATGGCCTTTGGATGCGGTTCAGTCGTCCTCTCTTTGGGGTACTACGTTGCCCTCTCTCTCCATCTGTCCGAGGTCTATGTCGACGACCCCTACAACGCCATTGTCCTGTGGCCTTTGCTGGTCATCGTTGTCCTTCCTTGCTTGGTCGGTGTGGCGCTGCACCGCCTTGGGGCCTCGGACCTGCGTCACCTCCGTGCGAGCGGTTACGAGCCTGGCGTGCTCCCAGTAGGCATCAGCCTCAAGCAATGGGAGGATGATCCTGCTGCTTTCGAGGACCATCCCGTTGAGCGCTTGTCCAACCGCGCCATGCTCGCCTCGCCGCTCGTGATCCTGATGGTCGTGGGTCAACTTTCAGATGGCCTGGCCACCTTCCTCGGACTGGACGTCTTTGGGTATGGAGAGAAGCACGTGGCCAGCCAAGGCGTCATCGACATCGGTTCTCGCATCAACGAAAGCCTCGGGATCGACTTTGGCGTTGGAGCCTGGTTCTTTGCCGTCATCAAAATCGCATTGGTGAGCGCCATTGTGGTGTTGTTCAGCCGGATGCGAGTGGAACACCGACAGCAGCATCTGCGCGTGCTTGTGGTGTTGGCGGTCATGATTGTTGGATTGGCCCCCGGGCTTCGAGACGTGGGGCGGCTCATTCTCGACGTCTGACCGGATGGCGTCGGATGCTTGAAGCACACTTCTGTGCTCCCCGTGATTGAGGCAGCGACATGGACCGTCTTCCGAGCCGTTTTTCGCCCAACTCCGAGGAGGCCTCAGCACGTCGAGAGGCCAACCTTGCGCTGATTGAAGACCTTCGTGTTCGGCTCGACCAGGCGAGGGCCGGTGGCAGCCCCCGCGCCGTGGAACGGCACCGTGCTCGCGACAAGATGCTCCCACGTGAGCGCATCGAAGCCATCATCGATCCAGGGACGGCCTTCCTTGAGACGTCGACACTGGCTGCAAACGGTCTCTACAACGACGGCGCCCCCAGCGCAGGCATCGTGACCGGGATTGGACTCGTTCATGGTCGAGAGTGCCTCTTCGTCGCCAACGACGCCACAGTGAAGGGTGGATCGTATTTCCCCATGACCGTCAAGAAGCACATCCGTGCGCAAGTCATCGCGCATGAGAACCACTTGCCGTGCATTTACCTCGTTGATTCCGGGGGCGCCTTCCTGCCGATGCAGGACGAAGTCTTCCCTGACATCGGGCACTTCGGGCGAATTTTCCGGAACCAAGCGCGGATGTCGGCCGACGGCATCCCGCAAGTTGCTGCCGTGTTGGGCTCCTGCACGGCAGGTGGAGCGTACGTCCCTGCCATGTCCGATGAATCCATCATCGTCAAGGGGAACGGGACCATCTTCCTTGCCGGACCTCCTTTGGTGAAAGCCGCTACTGGAGAAGAGGTGACCGCCGAAGACCTCGGCGGAGCCGACGTTCACACCGCGACGTCGGGTGTGGCCGACCACTACGCTGAGAACGAACAGGAAGCGCTCCGAAAGGTCCGCAACGTGATCGAAAACTTGGGGCCTCGAACCCTGGCTCCTGCCGCAGGGGCAGATTCTGAAGATCCACACTACGACCCTGAAGAGCTTCTCTCCATTGTGCCTGAGGACAACCGGACGCCAGTTGACGTGCGTGAACTCATCGCTCGTATCGTGGACGGTTCGCGTTTCCACGAATTCAAGCCCAGGTATGGGACTACGCTGGTATGCGGCTTTGCCCGGATTCATGGGCATCTGGTCGGGCTTGTCGCCAACAACGGCATCCTGTTTTCCGAGTCCAGTCTGAAAGGCGCCCATTTCGTCCAGTTGTGCGGCCAACGGCGCGTGCCCCTCATCTTCCTGCAGAACATCACGGGCTTCATGGTCGGGCGAGAATACGAAGCCGGCGGCATTGCAAAGGACGGGGCGAAATTGGTGACTGCTGTTTCGTGCGTTGACGTGCCCAAATTCACGGTCATCGTTGGCGGCAGCCACGGTGCTGGAAATTACGGCATGTGTGGAAGGGCGTACGATCCTCGTTTCTTGTTCATGTGGCCAAACGCGCGAATTTCCGTCATGGGCGGCCCGCAGGCAGCGGACGTGCTGGCCACCATCAAGCAGGACCAACGTGCTCGTGAGGGAAGCGACCCGATGACGGAGGAAGAGGTCGAGGCCTACCGTTCCCCCATTTTGGCCAAATACGAGGAAGAGGGCTCGCCCTACTACTCCACGGCACGGTTGTGGGACGACGGTGTCATCGATCCGCGCGACACGCGTGACGTGCTCGGCCTTTGCTTGGCGGCCGCGAGAAACGCTCCTGCCCCACGGAAGGGCTACGGGATTTTCCGAATGTGAATTCCAATTAGAAATTCAAATTTTCAATTGAGGTTTTATTGTGAACATCCCGTCTTATGAGCACCTCCACCTCGACGTTGAAGGTGCTGTGCTGAAGGTTGGCTTGGCCCGCGAATCGGTCTACAACGCCCTCAACACCGCGATGATTACGGAACTGTGCGACGTCCTCGACTGGAGCGCCACACGCAGCGCTGGGCCGCTTGGCGTGCTTGAGGACGAGCATGGACCGCTGTTTCGCCTTCTTGTGCTGCATGGCCTGGGCAAGCACTTCTGTGCAGGGGCGGACATCAACATGATGCGCGATGCAGGGGCAAAGACCCCTGAGGAGAACCGTGAGGACAGCGCCCGTTTGGACCGTTTGTTCAACGGCCTTTGGGCCCATCCGTGCTACACCATCGCCGTGCTCCATGGCGTGGCCCTTGGTGGCGGCGCAGGGCTGATCTCTGCGTGCGACCACGTGGTCGCGGTTGAGGGCGCTCGAATCGCGCTGTCCGAAGGAAAATTGGGCATCCTCCCTGCCGTCATCGGCCCTTACGTGTACCGGCGCGTGGGTAGTGCTGCCTTCCGCAGGTTGGCCATGCACGCCGGGCGAATTGGGACTTCTGAAGCCCAGCGCATTGGTTTGATCGAGGACGTGTGTCCAGACCACGACACGGCATGGACCGCCGTGGAGGGTTTGGTGGCGGAGGTCATGACCACCGGGCCCTCGGCGGTCACTGCGGCCAAGGAACTCGCCCTCGGTTTCGATCGCTGGACCGGTGACGACCTCGCTTTGCGAACCTGGACCCTTGATTTCACAAGCCGGATGCGCGGATCTGCTGAAGGTCAAGAAGGGCTCTCTGCCTTTTTGGAAAAGCGCCCGCAGGCGTGGCGACCAGACGACGGGGGCTCCAAGTGATGCGCACCGTGTTGGTCGCCAACCGTGGTGAGATCGCCTGCAGGGTCTTGCGGGCTTGCCGCGAAGCAGGTCTCCGTGCTGTTGCGGTTCACGCAGAAGACGAAGTTGGTGCCATGCACACCGAGTTGGCGGATCTCAGCGTGCCCCTTTCGGGCGCCGGTGCTTCGGCCTACCTCGACGGTGAAGCCATCATCGCTGCCGCCCTGCAACACGATGCCGACGGAATTCATCCGGGCTTTGGCTTCCTCTCCGAGCGTGCCGGTTTCGCACAAGCGGTCATCGACGCCGGGCTGATTTGGATTGGGCCATCCCCCGATGCCATCAAGCGCATGGGCGACAAAATGACCGCGCGCATCACGATGCGCGAAGCCGGCGTTCCGGTCATCCCAGGCGAGGAAATTGAAGTCGAACCCACCGGGGATGAAACCGCCGATCTTGACGCCACGCTCGTCGCCGTACGCGAAGCCTCGCAACGCGTTGGCTTTCCGTTGCTGCTGAAAGCCAGCGCGGGAGGCGGTGGAAAGGGCATGCGGGCCGTGGAGTCCGCAGAAGGCTTGGACGAAGCCGTTCGGGGTGCCCGGAGGGAAGCCATCGCCGCCTTCGGCGACGGTCGTGTGTACCTCGAACGCTTGCTTCGCGGCGCTCGGCACGTGGAAGTGCAAGTCCTTGCCGATGCGCACGGGCGAACCGTTCACTTGGGTGAGCGCGAGTGCAGCGTGCAGCGTCGTCATCAGAAGGTGTTCGAAGAAGCACCTTGCGCTGTGGTGGATGAAGACCAACGCCAGCGCATGGGGGCCGCTGCCATTGCGGCTGCTGAGGCCGTCGATTACGTCGGTGCGGGCACCGTCGAATTCCTGATGGAAAACGACGGGACCTTCCACTTTTTGGAAATGAACACCCGAATTCAGGTCGAGCATCCCATCACGGAACTCGTGACCGGTGTGGATTTGGTGCGCGAGCAACTTCGCATCGCCGCTGGCGAACCGATGACCGTCCCAGATCTGGCCATGCGTGGGCATGCCATCGAGGTGCGCATCTACGCGGAAGATCCAGCCAACGGCTTCCTACCGAGCATCGGCCCGCTGGCGGTCTTCCGCCCACCCACCGGGCCCGGCCTTCGATTGGACACGGGCGTCCGTGAAGGTGACGAGGTCTCGCCTTCCTACGACCCAATGTTGGCCAAGCTCATCGTCCATGCACCGAGCCGGAACGAAGCCCTCCAGCGGATGCGCCGGGCTTTGGAGGAGTTCATCATTCTCGGAACGACCACCAACGTGGCCTTCCTTCGGGACCTTTGCGACTTGGACGCCGTGGTTTCCGCGTCCACGTCCACAACCACGTTGGACGAAGCCTATCCGAACGGGTGGTCGGCTGAACCCGCCACTGAGGCCGCACTGGCGCTTGGCGCGGTGCTGGCCTCGGCCTCACAAGGTCAAACCCACGCCGCTGAAGGTGGTCCTTCCGGCCCCAGGAGCCCCTTCTTTTCCCTCTCCCGGAGGTACCCCTGATGGTGGACGTTCGTGCGGGAGACACGGTGCATGAATTGCACCCCGTCCCTCGGGGCGGTGTATGGTCGGTGGGCGACATCGATCTGCAGCGCCTCCCCGACGGACGATGGCAGGTGCGCCAAGGTGAGACCAGCGTCCTCGCCCATGGAACCCGCATTGGCGACGTGCTTTGGATCCATATCGACGGGCGCGTCCATCGTCTCGAAGCGATCGAGGCCGGAGCGAATTCAGCCGAGGAAGAAGGAAGCTTCTCCGCTCCGATGCCGGGAGGTGTGCTCGACGTGCTTGTCTCGGCCGGCGACATGGTCACGGCGGGACAACCTCTTCTTGTCCTTGAGGCCATGAAAATGGAGCATCGCGTTACCGCTCCATACGACGGACGCGTCGTTGCGGTGTACGTCGCCCAAGGCGACCGTGTGCAACAAGGTGAGTCGCTCCTCGAAGTGGAAGCCAACGAAGCATGATGCTTCCATTCCCAACGCTGGACGGCGATGGGGCTATGTGGTTGCGGCCTCGGAGTTGACCATGGACGGCCCTCACATCGTCTTCGGCTTCAGGCCGACGGTGTTGGTGGGTCTGCTGTTGGCCATCGTCTTGGCAGGACTCTTCTGGCGGGTCATTGTCCCGCGACAATTGCAAGGACTTCGCGTGGCTTTCCCTACCGCTGAAAAACGGTATGAAGTTCACAGGGTCACAGGATCGACCAAAGAAGCACGTCGTTTGTTGCGAACCTCAGGCATGCGTTTTGGTGTCTCGGCTTACCTGATGGCCTTCGTTGGCGCGGTCCTTTTGCTGGTCGAAATTGGATTGATCGAGTTCGGACTGCAAGACGGTTTTTCGGCGATCAATTTTGGTTTGGCTTTGGCGCTTATTTCCATCACGGGGGTGGCCTCCATTGGAGTGGCCCTTTCCGCACAAATGCTTCCTTCAACGGACATGCAGCGTGCCAGCCTCCAGCACCGTAACCCAGCACGGGTTCGGGCCAGCCTCATGTTGTTGGCTGCATGGACCTGCCTTGTTGTGCTTGTCTGGGCGATGTTGAGCAACGTTCAGGCCCAATGGCGGATGAGCGTGACCCTGCTTGTGGCCTTCTTTCCTCCTGTGATGGCCTACGGGCGCGTGCTCGGCTCCTCGTGGCATGCGATGCGCTTCGCGAACGGGAACGTGGCATCCGGGCGCCCATCACCCTTCCAAGGCCATGACCCGTCGCCACGTCAACAGGCGGTGGGCTTGCTCGTGAACGTCAACCTGATTGCAATGCCCCTTGTTGCCTTGAACACCCTGGTCAGCCTGGTCATGATGCTTGTGGCACCAGGTCTGTTCGTTCATTCCGACCGTGTGGCTGCGCTTCCTGAGTACCGAGAACAGGCCACGGTGATGGAAGAAGGTGGGGCTTTGGGATTCTATGCCATCGAAGCCTTGTCCTTCATCGAGGAGCCTGCCCTGCGAGCACCGCTCGTGGCCATGGTGCTGCTGTTCCTGTTGCTGAACGTCGCGGTCGTTGGGGTGCTCTTTGTCTACGAAGTCGCCCGAATCATGTTCCTTGACGTGGCCGAAGTGTCCGGACGCGGTGGGATTCACATCACCGACAGCCGACTTCTTCGGGCTGAACGCAGCCAACAAGCGAAAGTGCTCAATTTCTGTTTCACGGGCTTTGCTGGCCAGTCCATGCTTTTGGTGGCGTTGGCCATCCTGACGTTTTGGGATTCGATCAACCTCCCAGGCGGGGCTGGATGCGGACGATGGCAGGAGACCGTGTGCACCGTCGTGGAAAAAGACGCTTTGGAGGCACTGACTTGGATGCTGGCTTCCGGTGGTCAAGTGGCCTTCCTCGTCATTTGGCTTCGATCGTTTAGCATCGGCAATCGCATCAGTGAGGTCACTTTTGACGCTGGGGCTGGAGAGAACCGCCGGCGGCTCGAGTCCATGGAAGACGTGATTTATCTTCGGAAGGGCAGTTGGTTGCCCCTGTTGGCGGAAGACGCTTGGTCGAAAGCCTTGGACCGTTTTGAGGAATCTGGATCCACCTTCGTGGAACCGTCCCTTCAGGGGATTGAATTGAGCCGTCGGACCATGGCACGAATGGAGCTCTATGCGGCCTTAGGCCGGTGGGCTGAAGCCGAACAGCAGGCCGTGTCCTTGCTGGCTCTGTCCGCTCAATCGGGCGGTGGACACGCACGATCCCTCTTGGTCGCGGCCTCGATCGCTCAACGCGATGTTTCCGAAGCGAAAACGCGTCTTGGCATGATGTCGGACGATGATCTCGAAACCAATCGATTTCGCTGGTTGTTGTCCTTGCTTCAACCTCGGTCACGCATCCTTTCTGATCGCCTGATTGGAAGCCTGATGGTTGACCCCGTCACGCGGTGGAACATCGATTTGATCGAACGCACGCAAGCAGGTATTGCGTCCGGTTCCCTGCCGACAAGGGACGGGCCAATGAATCGTCGTGGTCTCTTGGGAGACCTTGCGCGCCTGCGGTTGCAAGGGGATTCAGAACGTGCACTGACCTTGCTCGATCGGCACGTCGACGCTCATGGGATTGCGCCCGAAGGCTGGTTGCACGGCGAAGCCGTCCGCATCTTGCTGCACCTTGATGCAGGGCGTGTGGCCACGGCTGCCTCCCTCGCCGTTGATTTGCCGTCATCCGCCCAGCGCCACCCTCACATGCGGGCGGTCTTGGCCCACCTTGGTTCGCTTGGCCAAGCGGTGCCTCCAGCGACCGAACAGACGGGCATGACTTGGCTGGACGAAGGGCCGGGAGATTGGGTCCGCATGTGGCCAACCATGCATGAGGCAACATCCCCCCCACTTTGGAGCAACCGTTCCCTTCGTCAGCACGCGTGGATCGCCAACGCTTGGTCCCTTCACGATGCAGAAGGGGGGGCTTCGACCATGGTTAGCAGCCTTGGCAAAACGGCGAAGAAAGCCGAGGTTCGACTTGTGGGCAAAACGCCACCCAAAGGACTGCATCTGCATTTGTGCGGCCTTCTGGTGGACGTTGGTGGATATCCTGTCGACGTTGGCCTTCCGGGCACCCTGGACATCGAAGCAGCGCGCGCGGCCGGATTGCTGGGTTGATCAGCAGCGCCGTCGCAAGCGTTCCATGGCTGCATCGCTGGCGGTGAGTGACTCGAGTGCCTCGTTTGTCATCCCTCGCTTGATGGACGACGCAGCCGCTCCAAGGAGGCGTTCGACCTCCAACCTGTCCTCATCACCAACGCCGATGTTTGCGGCTTCGACTTGCGCTCGAAGGTCCCGCCATTCTCCACCGAGGAACTCCAGCAGTTGCTCCGCTTCACCTCGGTCACGTTCCTGTGCATCAAGATCAGAAGAAATCGCGTCGAGGGCTCGGCGAGCCTGTGTCCAGCGGCGCGCATCCGCATCCGCATCGATTTCAGCCAGTCTTTTGGCCCATGTGGGGGCGTCATCGAAGCCCTCGAACCGCTTTTCGATGGTCGAACGCTGACGGAGGGCGCGACGGACCACGTCCATGGCCTCACGCTCCACCAACAGACTGCGCCGAATGCTTTCCGCGATTCCAGCAGCCTGCCGGCCGTCGCCGGCCGCCAACGCAGTTTCCGCTTCTTCCAAACGAGCCTGATGGGGCTCCAAATCCAAACCGTCCGCGGCCTCGATGGAGCGACGTGCTTCTGCGAGGATGCCCTCGGCATCCTCGTTGGCCTCTTGTTCCTGTGCGACTTGTTCTGGTATGGCCATGACCAATTCGAAGGCCTTCATCGGGTCTTCTTTGGCCATCCGTTCCCGTGCTGCAGCCAGCGCTTCGTGGAGATGAGCAAGTTGCGGTTCATGCCGGTCTGCAAGCGAAAGAGAGGCTTCCTCGATCTGTTTCTGTGCTTTGCTCCACCAAGCAATCACGGTTTCAGCCCGGCGCTTGGCCTGTCTGAAGAGAGCCTCACCTTCACGCAGCGAACCAAGTTCAACCTCACGTCGGGCGGCATCCAAAGCGCTTCGTGGGCGGCGAACCGTGGGTGCCACCGCTTCGGCTTTTTCGACCGAGGCCAATGCGTCTGATTCAATGGCGACCACGTCTTTTTCCAGCGAGATTGTACGGTCCACGTCCTCTTCGGCATCGTCGAGGAGGCGCATGCCATGTTCTGGGTCGCTGAATCCTTCCATTGCCGCGGTCCGTACCAAACTCGTGGCTTGATCGACGCGACGGCCTTGGGCTTTCAATTCGAGCAAGCGAGATTCGAGCGCATCAAGTCGAGCTTTGAACCGCTTTCTTAGGGCCCTTTGCTCGTCCTCGATAAACCAAGATCGCAACGCGACTGCGACGGCAAGGAGGGTCAATCCAGCACCAACAGGGTCGTTCACCGTGCCAGCGTCGGTCCGGACGCCGAACCATACTGAAGCCACGGTCACCGCCCCGGCTCCAGTCAACAGGGCGTGGTAGCGGGCTTGCCGGAAACCACCGGAAAAGGACGAGGCCGCGGTGCGGTAGAGGACGGCACCGATGAGCACCAAGGTCAACCCAGCCGCCAACCGTGCTTCGAAGTCCACCTCGGTGCTTCGTAGGCCCATGAAGAGGACGCTCGGCCACGCGATTGCAGCAGCGGCCGCTGCCCGCCCGGTGGCTTGTGCTTGACCGCTGGCGTGGTCATGCACCAACGTACCGCACAGCAACACCAACGCCGGCAATCCCAGCATGGCAAAGGGCGCACCTTGGCCTTCCATGACGGCCTCAAGGCCTGGCCACGCCAGCCAAATGGCTCCTGCCAACACCACGACGGTGGTCAGGGTGGCCACCTGGCCCGTCCTTCGGGCGCGGTGTTCACGTTCCGCCTCAATGGCGGCCTCAAAGTCCATCCATGCCTCCACGTGCGTCGGTTACGGGGGGAGGGCATGAACCTTGGTCATGGCCGGGTGGGTTGGCCCCGCCTCGTAATGTTCATGGGTGGACCTCAACGGAGGGTTCCGAGGACGTTGAATGACCGGGCTCATCACCATGGCTGACCTGACCAACGAAGACATTGTTGAGGTGTTGGACGCAGCCGAGCGTTTGCTTCCCGCCGCCCGTGGCGAGGTGCACATGCCGTTGCTCTCAGGTCGCATCCTCGGTAACCTGTTTTTCGAGCCCAGCACCCGGACCCGGATGTCCTTTGAAACCGCGATGAAGCGCCTCGGCGGGGACGTGGTCAACTTGGGCGACGTCAGCACATCTTCCGTCGTCAAGGGCGAAACCCTGTTCGACACGGTTCAGATGGTGGACGGTTACACCGACATCATCGCGATGCGCCACCCTCGGCAAGGGGCGGCTCGGTACGCCCAGGACGCCGCCCGTGTTCCCATCCTCAACGGCGGGGACGGGGCAGGCCATCACCCGACCCAGACCATGCTCGACCTCTTCACCATTCGACAGGCGCACGGTCGCTTGGAGGATTTGGACGTCGTTTTGGCCGGCGATTTGCGCTACGGACGTACCGTCCATTCGTTGTCCCACGCCTTGGCCCGCTTCAATTGCAGGATCGTGCTCGCAAGCCCAGAACTGCTGAGGATGCCCCGAGAAATCGTCGAAGACTTGCGCGCATCAGGGGCTTCCGTCGAGGAAACAACAGACCTGTACGGATCTCTGGACACCGCCGACGTGGTTTACATGACGCGTATTCAGAAGGAGCGTTTTGCCGATGAGGACGAGTACATCAAGGTCGCAGGGGCTTACAAGCTTCACGTCAAGCATCTCGGAGAGGTGCGACAGGACATGATCGTGATGCATCCACTTCCACGTGTGGACGAGATTCATCCAAGCGTGGACGAAACACGCCACGCCCGTTACTTTGAGCAAGCCTTCAACGGCGTGGTGACCAGGATGGCCCTGCTTTGCCGTCTTCTTGGCGTCGACGTGCCTGGAGGTGAGGCCTGATGTCCAACGAGTCCAACATGCGACGCGTGACCGCGATCCGCAACGGCACGGTGATCGACCACATTCCCGCGGGAAGTGCACTGCGTGTGCTTGAACTCCTCAACATCGGGAGGGACACGTCCGTGCCCGTGTCGTTGGTGATGAACGTCCCGTCCAAGAAAATGGGCGCCAAAGACATCGTCAAGGTCGAAGACCGGGAACTCACCCAGGCTGAACTTGACCGACTTGCCTTGGTTGCCGAGGGCGCCAGCGTCGCCATCATCCGTGCCTATGCCGTGGCTGAAAAGTTGGAAATCACCCTCGGCGATGAGATCGTGAACGTCGTTCGCTGCACCTTCTCCAACTGCATCACGCAGAACCCGAGGGAACCGCTTGCACACCGACTTCGAGTCCTGTCCAAGGAGCCCTTGCAGATTCGCTGCCACTACTGTGGGCGTCCGCAAGATTTGGACGAATTGGTTCAGAACGTCATTTGACGCCGACCAAGTCCCGCATTTCGCACGCTTTGCAGACGGCCCTTGACGAGAGGCTTCCGCAACGCTCGCAGGTGCCGATGGCATCGGTGCGAAGGTCGCTTGGTGGCGTCATGGCTCGAATGGCATCGAGGCTGCGTACGAGTCCATGGCGCGTTCCGGGGCGATCTGCTTCCAGCGTGGCCACCACGTCCCGCATCCGCCATCGGAGGGCCCCTTCGGCATTTGGGCAGACTTCGTTGTGAATCGGAAGGTTCCGGTGCAAGGCGACCAAGTGAACTTCCTGCTCGGGAATCCAACGAAGCGGGACAATCCGAGGTGCAAGCCCTTCTGCAGGTCGGTCTGTATGCGGTGCGAGGCGCCTGCTGCGTTCGACTTCACCTGCGGTGAGGTTCATCAGAACGGTTTGCGCCATGTCGTCGAGGTTGTGGCCAAGGGCGACCACGTCGGCTTGGACCATGTCAGCGAGTGCGTTGATGCCCTGTCGCCTGAAGACTCCACAGTAGGAACAAGGCAGGCGAGGCGCTTCCGGGTTGCGTTCCAAGATGGCGTCGAGCGAAGCGGTAACCTCGTCCATGGCGAGGAAGTCTTGGTCGTCAAATGACGTGGTGATGAATTCCACACCAAGCATGTCGCAGAGGCTTGCAGCAGCCACGATGGAGGGGGGCCGATAGCCTTCAATGCCCTCGTCCACGCATCCAGCAACGATTCGAACGTCCGGTCTGTTTCCGATCAGGTCCACGAGCATGGAGAGCAAGACGGCCGAGTCCTTCCCGCCGGAGATGGCCACGAGGACCGTGGTTGGTTTGTTGATGCTCAATTGTTTGCGAAGTTCGCGACCGACCTTTTTGCGTACGGAGCGGTCCAGGTGCTTCGCACAAAGGTGCTGACCAGAGTACGCTTGGCTCACGACTGCGGGTGCACGGCACACGGAACATGCCGGGACCTCGAACGCGGGCGCCACGTCGGGTCGAACCCGCTTGTCCTGAAGAGTCTACCCACCGTGCGAAGGTGAATTTCCTAATTGCAAAATCAATTTTCCAATTGGAATTCCAATCGCAGAAAACCTCAGGAGTGTTGAACTGCATGAAACGGGACTCTGTCGCTTGATTTTCAGAAAAGATTGGAGAAGGAAGGTTCGCGTTCTGAATTGGATTGCGAAAACCCCCTCTGGCGGTCGTTCGACGGGAAACATCTTGAAACCCCCCGTGGCGGCTCAACCTTTGATGTCCTTGCTGTCGCGTTTGTTCACGGCTTTGGAACAGGCACCAGGCGTGGACGCGGCCTCCCTTCACCACGAAGGGTCAGGCATGGTCCCCAGCGCCTTCATCGACGATGCGACACGTCTGGCTGATGCAGCGTCGCTCGGCGGGTGTCTGCAACTCTTCATTGAAGGTGAAGATGCTGTGCTGGTCGACGACGTCGGCGACGGCCGCCACCTCTACCTCCGAGGTAGTTCCGGTCACTTTGGCCGTTGGCGGTACGCTGTGGAACGCCATCGACCGCTCATTGGGCGCATCCACGAGGAGGTGGCCTGATGTTCACCATGCCTCCGGGCCTTGACGTGGACGAAACGATCGACGTCAACGGATTGTTTCCGTTTGAACACGGCGTGGTCACCACCTGGATTGGTCGTCGCCGCACCCCAACGGGCCACCGTCTCGTACGTGGGCGAAGATGCATCGGTTGGGTGGCTGAGGACAACAAGGGCCTGGTGTTTGGTGCTGTAGCGTCGGCCCAATTGGAAGCCCTTGAAGGCGAAGCGGACCATGTACGTCATCAGGCTCAGTCCTACACCCTCAACGAACTTGCTGCGTTGATGGCCCTCATGCCCCATGCTGCCGTCCACGCCGTGGACGTCGAAGGCCTCCCAAGCGGTCCAGGACCTGCACGGCGCCTTCTCTCCCGTTCCGCTGCCGTCATCATGGCAGGTCTGGCTGCGGACGAAGAAGTCCGTGGAGCCCTGCTGGTGGATCGAGGTCTGCTCATCGATTCGACAGGTGATTTGCCGCAGGACGTGGATGCCTTGGCGACTTTGGTCTCCGAGACGCTATTAACGCGTCAATCCATTATGGGTGGACTTGGTTTGCCTGAGGAAGGGCACTGGTCTTTGTCCACCCCACAAGGGTCGGTGCTCCTCGCTTCTGCGAGCGATTTGGGCTTGGGCGTCTGGACCACCGCAGGGGCGGACCACCGCCGCTTGCTCCATCGTGTCTCCTCCAACGTGGCCGGTAGGCCCGACGAGGACGGACAGGTTGGACATTTGCCGGAGGGCTTTGTCTTGCGCCAAGGAAAGAGTGGCCCCGACGCCGTTCTCTCGATGCTCCGCGTGGCCGTGGAGGAAGAGGTGTACGGTCACCTGAGCGTTGGAGCAGGTGAACGCACGACGGCTCTGGTGCTTCTCCGCGGGCGCCCTGTCGGGATCGTTTCCTCGACGGCGGGTACCCTCGAAGACGCCGTGCACGACTTGACCGACCGCGCTCGTGTGGCTCGGCTCCACCAACTTCCACTTGACGCCGTCATCGGTGAGGGCACTGCGAACGTGGCTGGATTCACCCTGAACGCCTTCGGTGCGGCACTGGCCAGCGTTCGGACACGCTCTGAGGCGCGCCGTGCTACCTTGACTGCCCGTTTCGAGGATTTGCTTGGCTTCGATGCTGGGCTTGAACGGATTGCGCCCAAGGTCACTCCTCCCGAGGGAGGTGTGGGTCTCGATACGCTGGACGTAGGTGAAAGCACGGCCTTGGTCATCGATGCTGGATACCGCCAACGCCTGGAGAAGGCCGAATACCGGGTTGACGAGCTCGAACGCGAAGGCGCCGCTCTCCAAGCCCGGTTGAACCTGGCTGAAGAAGCAAGAATGCGCGCTGAAGTCGGTGAACGCGAAGCGGTTGAAGCCCGTGGGGACGGCCGAACCAGGATGGAGGGGCTCGGCCATGACGTGGATCGACTGAAGTTGGAAACGGCCTCTGCCGTATCCAGGGCTGAAGCAGCCGAGCATCGAGCCGACCGTCTCGTCCGTCGCACCACGGAACTCGAACACCAACTTGAGACGCGTGCAGGTGAACTCGCACGGGCTTTGGCCGATTCTTCCTCTCGGGGCGAGTTGGCCGCCACCATCCAGCGAATGGCCGAAGAGGAGGCGACCCTGCGTGCCGATCTCCAGACCGACTCCGAACGGTTGGCGGAGGTTCGGCGCCGTTTGGAAGCCGACGAGCGTCATTTGGGCATGCTCGAAGATCAATCACGTGCTTCGCATGAACGGCAAGCTGCAGCCGTGCGCGACCTTGCCGTTGCGGAAGATGCAGTGCGTGCAGCCAAGGCCGATTTGATGGCCGTGGAAGCCGAAGCACGGGCTGCCCGACGCCGAGCAGACGACGAGCTTGAACGACGTCGTGAGGACGAGGTTCGCCGAAGCCATCTCGAGGGTGAATTGCGGGAATTGCTGGAAGAACGCCGGCGTGTGCTCAGGGAACTCGGGGACCTCGGGGTCAAGCGTGGCCAGAGCGAGGCAGAAGTCGCTCATCTGGCCGATCAAGCCGAGGCATTGGCCGAGGCGCATGAATCGGCACTCCAAGACATCGACGAGGCGCGCATGCTTCGTGCTCGCTTGAGCGAGGAGCCTCTTGCACAAGCCCTCCTCGACGACGGCTCAGCCATGAGCGCGCTCGGACCCATCCTCGAACGGCTCGAGCACACGCGTGAACAGGGCTATTCTGTGGCGCTGCTCGACCGCGCCGTTGAACGTGCCCTGCACGTGGTGCAGCGCGTGGTTGACCACGCTGCTGAGACTCCCAAACACCTGCTCTCGGACGACGTCATGTTGCTCTTGGAACGTCAAGTCCCAGAAGCAGCCGGAGTCGTTCGTGGCCTCACACGGTGGTCCGTTCAACAACGGCTTGATCATTCCTTGAACGACGTGGTGACGGACGTTGTGCTGGACCTTGAGCACCTCCTCGAAGACCAGGATCGCGCCATCACGATGCTCCGCCGCACCCGGAACGTGCTGGAACAACTCGGCCATCTCGGAGCACCACGGGATGAATTGGACGCCCTTATGGCGCAATGCCGCCGTCCGGAAGCACTGCCGACCACGGCCAAAGCCACGCACAAGCTCATTCGCAGGGCGCTGGACGACATCCACCTCGAAGCAGATCAGCGTGATGCAGGAGAGGCCGTGGCACTGGAGCGCACCGCACAGGCTTTGGAGGAACTCATCGCACAGTTGGAAGCCGCCGGAATGGTCGGTGGTACTCCGCAGGGCCACCTCTGGAGTTTCATGGCCAGCGGCTTGCTCCCTTCCGAGGCACGCAACGGACTGGCTGAGGCACCGCCACTGCAGGAACAACCGACCACCGTGGCCGATCCTTCCCCAAGCGCTCCGGTTGCAGCCACTGCGCCTTCTCCTGTTTCATCGGTCGAAGAGGGAACCAACACTCACGTTCCCATTGATGACGCCGAGGAGCGTCGCAACATCGACGCTGAACTGGCATCCCTGGACGTCGAACGTACGCCTCATGTCCGTTTAGCGGACCTCAAAGCAAGCGCTGACCCTGCCCTCGAGGCACTTGAAGCCCGGCTTGGCGACATCGACATCTGAGGTGCAAGGATGACCGCAGCCTCGCCCCTGCCACCTCAGCAGGACGATGACGTGGTCAATCGGCCCTACCCGTTGATCATCGAACGGGTGATTTTGTTGCTCGTCTTGCTTGGCGTTGGTGGTCTGGTCTTCCTTGCAGCCGCCAGCCTCCCCTTTCCTGCATGGGTGACCGTGCTGGCGGCTCTGCCCCTCGTGTACGTGGTATGGGCCACCGTCGCCGAGCGTATCGCAGGAGTCGTCCAACTGCAGCATCGGGACGTTTAGGTCCAGTTCTTTTCCTCGACGGGGGCATCCGGTTCATTTCGAATCAAACCGGTCAAACCCGCACGGAGTTGTGCAATCCGACCCCACGGTACGAGCAAGCGGACCGATGCAGCAACACCGAGGAAGAGGAGTGCGGAGATCACGACGCCGTAGGTCAGACGTAATTCGATGGATTGCGACACCTGTTCGGCCCACTGGCTTCCCGTCGTCGCGGATACGAATTCCAGCAGCACTCCATGGAAGCCAATGGCGACCATGGTGGCCAGCCCTGTAAGGCCAAGGTAGAGCCCGGTGTGCCGGAGGTGTGCATTGAGGACGTTGTCCATTTGCCGAACGTATTCCTCGTCTCGCTTGCACGACTCAGGGAGGCGGTAGGCGTATTCGAGGTGACGAATGACGCCAAAGGCCGATTCTTGGAAGACCATCATCAGCACCGCGATGAGGATGAGGGAGAACTGCTGGCGCGTGACCAATTCAAAGCCGAGCAGGCTGATGGTCGGGGTTCCTACCTGCGTGTCGAGCGTGGTCAGTCCCTCTCCGTACGCCCCAAGTTGGTTGAGGACCACGGGGAAGGTCAGCATCGCGTGCAGACCAAGGAAGAGGAGCGTGAACCCGATGGACCAGATGATCGCCTGCCGCGACAAGCCCCAGATGCCACGGGTGCCCATGATGACGGGAAGGAGGTAGACGAACATCACCAGCAACGAAAGGATGAGCATCAAGGGCCACTGAAGCAGGGCCAATTCATCCGAGTTCGGCAAATCGAGTTGGAAACCGATGATCATGCCACCAAGCCACGACAGCAGCGTTCGCCCCACGAGGAGCACAATCAGGCCGACAATCACACCCAATTTGATGCGCTGTTGCACCTTGGGGGACTGGAAGGCCAGAAGCGCCATGCCACCACCAAAGGACAAGCCCAGCACCAGCGGCACGTAGAAGCGAGCCAAACCCGAACGCCCGACACCGGTGATCCAATCCCCGAGCGGCAGGTCCGAGCCAAGCACGAACTCGAGGGTTTCGAAGAGCATGGTGTGGTCGATGGAACCGACCACGTAGGTGCTGATGACCTCCATGTACATCCAAATCAGTGCTACCGTCGCAGTGACCTGCAAGGCCAAGATTTGCCACTGCTTTCGCAGGTTCTTCAGATGCAAGGTGCTTCGGTGACCGCCCGCGTGGGTGATGTCTGATTGAGCTTCGACGTCACCGGCCATGTCAGTACCCCCTTACCTGCATCAGTGCTTGCGCCAGGTCCATGTCCGGCATCCAATCGATGACCTGGGCTCCAGCACCTGCGAGCGTGGTCAGTCTGTTTTGCCGCTCCATGCGAAGCACTTCGTAGGAAAGACGTGGAATGCGGCTGACCAGCCGTTCGAAATCGATGCTCGATGGGGTGAGGACGGTGACGTCATGGCCGCGTCCAACCAGGTCTCGAACGGCCGCGGGGACCGTGCCGTCGCCTTCAACACTGGAGATGACGAACACCGGAGACCCACGGCTGAACCGTCCGGAAATCGAGTTCGTCACCGCTTGGAGGGGCATCTCGCCGTGGTGCTGGACGCCTGCAAGGTTGCTGAGGATCTTGAAGTACTGCTTGTCGCCGGTGTCTGGAGGAAGGTACGACAGCCCGTCACCGTACACGGCGAGGGCGACCGAATCACGTCGCTGAAGGAAGTAACTCGCCAAGGATGCCGCAGAGACGCACCCCATTTCCAAGGGGTTCTTGAGCACGGTTCCAACGCGGGAGATCTCCCTGGAGTCAAGGAGGATGAACACGTCGGTCACCGCATCGCGGCACTTCTCGTTGACCATCAGTTCCCCCGTGCGAGCGAACGCCTTCCAGTTGATGCTCTTGAACGGGTCCCCTGGAACGTATTCTCGAAGGGAGTAGAACTCCGATCCTTGGCCTGGCGTACGAAGTGTGGTGGCGCCGGTGTACATTTTCGGGGTGCGGCTGCGAAGGAAGGCCTCCTCCACGTCCTTGACCTGTGGGAAAACGACGATGTCCGAGTGGTGGTCCAGCCGCATTTCGTCGACGCCGAGGTTGAACGTGTTGCGATGCCGCAGGGACACGGGTCCGATGGTGTAATGGCCGCGCAACGGACATCGAAGGACGTAACGAATGCGAGCAGATTCGCCGGGCTTCAGGTCCAAGCGCATTTGGTTCAGGCCGCTTCGAAGTTTCATTTCGTGGGGCACGTTGTCGAAGACCTCCAGGGTCTGCGTGCGCCGTAGGGAGCGGTTGATGACAAGGAGTTCCACGTACAGGTCGTCCCCTTTGTACAAGTTGTCTGCGGAAAGGGTGCGCTGCACTTCGATGTCTCCGTGACCGGACATCCACGAATTGACGGTGATGAAGGCGATGAACGTGAACCCGAGGATCATCATCTGGAAGTTTGAAATCATCATTCCGATGAGGATGAGGGACAACCCCGCAACGAGGGTAAACGCAGCCTTTCGGGTCCACATGGTTCAACCACGCCCCCATGCTTTGATGCGCTTGACCAAGGCAACGGTCTGTTCGAGGTTGTACTTCGCCGGTTTGACCGCAAAGGTCGCCAACACGTCGTCGCCGATCAGTTGGACCAACTCCTGAACTTGCAGGTCGTCGAACTCTTCGCGTGTCAGTCCACTTTGGTTTCGGACCTTCGAGAGGAAGACCTGACGGATTTTCTCGGTCTCGGCGTAGTAGGTGTACCGTTCAGCGTCGCCAAACCCGTAGTAGATGATGCTGAACACGTGCCGCCAGCTTTGCGGGTCTCGCTTGCGAAGCAGGACCATCTCGAAGGTCAGGAACAATCCGACGAAGAGGATGGCCATGGCAAGGCCTTCGCCCGTGAAGTAGACGAGCAGGAAATAGACGGTGTTGTAGCTCTCGGTCAGCACCGCGTTCTGAGCGTGCCGGCTCTCGTCAAAGATGACCTGAGCGTTGGGCGAAGCCATGCCGGTCGGGTCGCTGGACGTGTCGGCCAAGGACTCGGCGATCACGTCGAGGATGAGGCGGCGGTTGTCGTTGGCGGGAACCGGTTGTTCGACGTCGCCGTAGTCACCGTCGTTGAAGCCTTCGTAATCGTAGAGCGCGTTGATGAGCATGCTGCCGTCGGCGTAGAAGAGGATGCGTCCTCCTTCATCGGGGTCGCAGGAGCGGTCCGCGCATGCTTCGACACTGAGGTTGAACTGGCCCCACAAGTCGGGAGTCTCTGCCGTGACTTCGTTGCCCACCCAGATTTCTCCGTCTCCGTTGACGTCAACGGTCGCTTCATTGCTCGTTTTTGCAAGGATGTTGATCTCGTTGAAGGCCCCTCGTACCTCGGGGAGCACCTCGATGCCGGTGGCGTTGTTCAGCAACACCCGGTAGGAAGCGTTGAACTCCACGACGCCTTGCCCAGGCGCGGTTTCCACCCAATGGTGTGCGCACAGGCCAGCATCGCTTTCGGTCATGACCTCGCCGTCGATGAGTGCGCAGGGGTGGTTGACCGATTCCGCGTCTTCGCCCCAGCGGGGGTGGGTGTCCACGGTGGAAAGGTCGAGTTGCGTGCCGTTCATGCCACAGGGGCTTTCTTGCACACACATCCAGATGTAGTTGTAATCGAGTTCAGTGGCATAGACGGTGTCGTAAAGTTGCCATCCTCCGTAACTCAAGCCAAAGGCGTCTGCAATGTTCCCTGCGTAGCCAAAGTCTTCCATGACGATGACCGTACCTCCGTCTTGAGCGAACTTCACGATGGCCTCAATTTCGGACGGGGAGTACCCGTCTTCTGTCGCGAAGCGAATCAGTCCATCTGGGTCAAATTGAGGCAATGAGAGGGTGTCTCGCTCAACACCGGCCACGATGTACGTGGTGTTGCGGGGGTCGTCGATGTCGGCAAGCAGCAGGGGGCTGCTGACCAAGGAACGGGTCTCGACGCCCATCGTCTCGAGGTCCTCGCGGAACGAGGACAAATCGTTCCAATCGTCGTCGTAGGCTGAGAGCTGGTTGACGTTCGCCACGTTGACGAAGGTCAGCAACACACTGAGGAGCAGTGTGGCGAGCACGGTCCAGAAGGCGATCTGGAGCGCCAACCGTCGTGCCTTCGCTGATGCCTCCATGCGCCTCGCCTCTAGAACAATGTTCAGACAAAGACGCCTTCCTGCACGTTTAGAAGGTTGCCCGCCCGTGTGGGCGGTTGCATCATCGCTCAGCGGCGCAGATGAACGAGGTTGGCGATGCGCTCGACCTCGTCCACAGGGACCTCAACGATGCCGTTCCGCGTGCTCCATGGCAAGCGTTCCGGGTCGATTTC
>MDSV01016421.1_pt1 | contig 64797 bp, 77 predicted proteins | sample 810851 | NCBI WGS metagenome assembly MDSV01 (sample SAMN05326640, study PRJNA326480) | marine metagenome | isolation source: seawater | place: Atlantic Ocean: North East | collected 2012
ATTACATTCCCATTCCGCCCATTCCTCCCATTCCTCCCATTCCTCCCATACCACCTGGAGGCATAGCAGGACCTGAGTCTTTTTCTTCAGGTTTGTCTGCAACCATTGCTTCTGTAGTTACTAATAAACCAGCTATAGAAGCCGCATCTTGTAAAGCAGATCTAACAACTTTAGTAGGGTCAATTATACCTTTAGAAAACATATCAACGTACTCTTCATTTTGAGCATCATATCCCTGAGAAGTTTTTTTACCTTCCAAAAGTTTTCCTACTATAACCGAACCATCAACTCCGGCATTAGCTGTAATTTGTCTAATAGGTGCTTGCAGTGCCTTTTTAACTATTTCTACACCTGCTTTTTGATCGTCACCTTTAACTTTAAGATTATCTAAATCTTGAGCCGCGTATAATAAAGCACATCCGCCCCCAGCAACTACTCCTTCCTCTACAGCTGCTCTTGTCGCATTTAATGCATCTTCAACTCTATCTTTTCTTTCTTTAACTTCAACTTCAGTTGCTCCTCCTACTTTAATTACAGCAACTCCACCAGCAAGTTTTGCAAGTCTTTCTTGAAGTTTTTCTTTGTCATAATCAGAAGTAGTTTCATTAATTTCTGCTCTAATTTGATTACATCTAGCTTCGATATCAGATTTTTTTCCATCACCAGCAACCAATGTGCTATTTTCTTTGTCTATTTTAACCTTTTTACAAGAACCCAGATCTCCAATTTTTACAGTTTCTAATTTTATTCCCAGGTCCTCTGAAATAACTTTTCCACCAGTTAAAATAGCAATATCTTCTAACATTGCTTTTCTTCTATCACCAAAACCTGGTGCTTTGACAGCAACTACTTTTAATCCACCTCTTAACTTGTTAACCACTAATGTTGCAAGAGCTTCGCCCTCTACATCTTCAGAGATAATCATCAGAGGTTTGTTGGCTTGAACAACTGATTCAAGCAATGGAACCATCGGTTGAAGATTTGTAAGTTTTTTTTCAACTAAAAGAACTAGAGGGTTTTCCAATTCTGTGGTCATCTTCTCAGCATTTGTTATAAAGTACGGAGATAAATAACCTCTGTCAAATTGCATACCTTCAACCACATCTAATTCTGTTTCTATTCCTTTAGCCTCTTCAACAGTAATAACACCCTCATTACCAACTTTTTGCATAGCTTTAGAAATCATATCTCCTATTGACTTTTCTCCATTCGCAGAAATAGTTCCAACCTGAGCAACTTCCTCATTAGCTTTAACTTTTTTTGAGGAAGATTTTAATTTTTGTATAACTTGTTCAACAGCTTTATCTATACCTCTTTTAATGTCCATTGGATTCATTCCCGCTGTAACATATTTTAATCCCTCTGAAACGATAGATTGTGCAAGAATGGTTGCAGTAGTTGTTCCGTCACCAGCGTTATCATTTGTTTTGCTAGCAACTTCTTTTACCATTTGAGCACCCATGTTTTCAAATTTGTCTTCAAGTTCAATCTCTTTTGCAACTGATACACCGTCTTTTGTAGTTCTTGGCGCTCCGTAGGACTTATCCATTACTACATTTCTTCCTTTTGGTCCCAATGTAACTTTTACTGCATTAGCCAGCGTATTCACTCCGTTTAGCATTTTGTTTCTAGCTTCAGTACTAAATTTAATTATTTTTGGCATATGATCTCCTTTTATTATTCTATGATTATTTTCCTTTTGAAATACCCATGATGTCAGATTCCTTCATTATGCTGTATTCCTTTCCATCAATTTTTACCTCTGTGCCAGACCATTTACCAAATAAAACACGGTCTCCAACTTTAACATCCATTTTGATTATTTTTCCATCTTCAGTCTTAGCTCCAGGACCGATGGCAACCACTTCTCCTTCTTGAGGTTTTTCCTTAGCTGTATCAGGTATAATTATTCCACCTGATGTTTTTTCCTCGCTATCAAGTACTTTTATAAGTACTCTGTCGTGTAGAGGTCTAAATTTCATATTTAACTCCTGTAAATTCTTATGTACGCTTGATATGGTATTTTCTAATGAAATTTCAAGTGGGAAATAAAGGTTTTAATGTATGAAAAACCCCAATATTGCTATATTTTGTTAACTTTTCTATAAATACTCTAAAGGAAACCTATTAAATTGAAAAAACTCAGCCATTTATCAGAAATTTACAATTCTTATGACGCATTTATTATTGATCTGTGGGGGGTGATCCACAATGGAATAAAACTGAATCCTGATGCAATGATAGCCGTAAAAAATCTCAGTGAAAATAATAAAAAAATTACCTTTTTAACAAATGCACCTAGACCTAATGCAAGTGTTATCAAGTTTTTGAAAAAATTAAATATGGAGGAAAAGTATCTTAAAAACGTATTAACATCAGGAGAAGCCGCAGCTAAGTCTTTGAGAAATAATAGGTTTGGTGTTAAATTTTATCATTTGGGGCCAGAAAGGGACATGTCATTATTTACGGGGTTAGAAAAAAACAGAACAAGTATTGAAAAAAGTGATTTTATTTTGTGTACTGGATTATTTGATGAACATGAAGAAGATTTGAATTATTATAAAGAATTGCTAAAAAAACATTTATCAAAAAAATTAGTTTGCACCAATCCAGATTTAATTGTTCATAGAGGGGCAAAAGAAGAATATTGTGCCGGGACAATTGCGGAAATTTTTAAATCTTTAGGTGGAAAAGTTACATATTTTGGCAAGCCGTACGAAGAAGTCTACAATCTTTGTTTAGAAAAAAATAAAAAAACTTTTGTTATTGGAGACAACTTAAATACAGATATTAGAGGAGCAAATAATTTAAATTTAGATTCATTATTTGTCATAGACGGCGTACATAGATCTGAATTTAAAAATGAAGATGAATTAGGTGAATTATTAAAAAAATATAAAGTAAAAACAAAATACTTTCAAAAAAGTCTTATTTGGTAAAATGATTATTTATAACAATTCAAAAATAAACAAAAGATTTAAAGGATCTGTAGTTGCCATCGGAAATTTTGATGGCTTGCATTTAGGACATCAAAAAGTTTTGAAACAAGCCAAAGAAAAAGCAAAAAAAAATAAATTAAAATTTGGCATTGTTACATTCGAACCTGTACCCGTAATGTTTTTTAATAAAAAAATTAAAAATCATAGAATAAACAACTTAGAACAAAAAATATCAGGATTAAAAAAATTAAAGTTAGATTTTATAAGAATTATTCATTTTAATAAAAAATTTTCTCAATTATCTCCAGAGAAATTTATAAAAAAAATTATTTTTGATAATTTAAAATCAAAATTTGTTTTTGTTAGTAAAAATTTTAGATTTGGAAAAAATAGAAAGGGCAACATTAATACACTTAAACAAAATGAAAAAAATTTCTATTATAAAACAATTATTTCAAAACCTTTGAAAAAAAATAATAGAGTTTTATCTTCATCCATTATTAGAAAAAATATATCAGTGGGAAAAATTAAAAAAGTAAATAGATTTCTTGGTAGAGATTGGTGTATTTCAGGTAAAGTTAAAAAAGGAAAAAAAAGAGGTAGGCAAATTGGATTTCCAACGTGCAATCTCGAACTAAAAGATTATATTCTTCCTAAACTAGGAGTTTATTCTGTTAAAGTTAAGACTAATAATTTTAAACGAAAAGGTATAGCCAATATTGGCTATAGACCAACGTTTAATGGAAAGACCTTGCTTTTGGAGGTAAATATATTTGGAATAAAAACAAATTTATATAAAAAGGTAATTGATGTTAATTTTATTAAATTTATTAGAGGAGAAAAAAAATTTAATAGCATTAATGAACTTAAAATACAGATAAAAAAAGATATAAAGAAAGCTAATAATTAAAAAGGATGTCAAAGGAGAATATACAACTTCCCAAAACAACGTTCTCAATGAAGGCTAACTTACCTTCTAAAGAACCTGGAATTTTAGAAAGGTGGGAAAAAGAAAAAATTTTTGAAAAGTTAAGAAAAAATTCAAAAGGTAAGAAAAAATTTGTTTTACATGATGGACCGCCTTATGCAAATGGGAATATTCACATGGGTACAGCTCTTAATAAAATTTTAAAAGACATGGTTACTAGGTTTCATCAAATGACAGGGAAAGATTCAGTCTATGTCCCGGGTTGGGATTGCCATGGCTTACCAATAGAATGGAAGATCGAAGAGCAATATAAAAAAAATAAAAAAAACAAAGATCAAGTACCAATTAAAGATTTTAGAAATGAATGCAGAGAGTTTGCAAAACAATGGATTAAAATACAATCAAAGGAATTTAAAAGACTAGGAGTAGTTGGAGATTTTGAAAATTATTACTCAACGATGAGTTTTAACGGTGAGGCACAAATTGTTCGTGAACTTGGAAAATTTTTATTAGATGGAAGTTTATATCAAGGTTTTAAACCTGTTCTATGGTCAACTGTGGAAAAAACTGCATTAGCTGATGCCGAGGTTGAATATAAAGATCATACTTCAAACACCATTTTTGCAGCTTTCAAAATTAAAAAAACAGACAAAGATTTTTTGAAAGATTCAAATGTAATAATCTGGACTACAACACCTTGGACAATTCCAGCAAATAAGGCTCTAGCATTCAATAGCTCCTTAGAATATTCCGTTGTAGAAATTTCTAACTTAGAAAATTTTAAAGATAATAAAATTGTTATTGCTAAAGATTTAATGAAGACAGTATTTGAGTCTTGTGGTATTGAAAAATTTAAAGTTATTAAAAACTTCAAAGGTTCTGATTTAAAAAATATTATATGTAGTCACCCATTTTTAAAATTAGGTTACGACTATGATGTTCCAATGTTTGATGCTAGATTTGTAAATCTTGAACAAGGAACTGGAATAGTTCATTGTGCACCAAGTCATGGAGTTGATGATTTTAACTTATGTTTAAAAAACAATATTGAGTCAAATTATACAGTTGATGACTCAGGATACTATACTGATGTTATCCCTCATTTTAATAAGACACATGTTTTTAAAGCTGATGCAGTTATTATTGACCAACTTAAAAAAGAAAATAAATTGTTAAAAAGTGAAAAATTACAACACAGTTACCCACATTCATGGAGATCTAAAGCACCCCTAATATATAGAGCCACTCCTCAATGGTTTATTTCAATGGAAACTAACTCACTAAGGAAAAAAGCAATTAAAGCGATTAACGATACGAATTTTTATCCCTCAAAAGGTAAAGAAAGATTAATGTCGATGATCGAAGGAAGACCAGACTGGTGTGTTTCTCGTCAAAGGGTATGGGGAGTTCCTCTACCAATATTTATTGATAAAAAAACTAAAAAACCTCTTAAAGATAAAAAGGTAATCGACCGTATTGCTGAAATTTATGAAAAAGAAGGCTCTGATTGTTGGTTTTCTGACAGCTCAAAAAGGTTTTTAGGTGAAAGCTATGATGAAAAAAAATACGAAAAGCTTAACGACATTGTAGAAGTTTGGTTTGATAGTGGCTCTACACATAGTTTTGTTTTAGAGCAGAGGAAAGATCTTAAATGGCCAGCTGATATGTACCTAGAAGGATCCGATCAACATAGAGGTTGGTTTCATTCCTCTCTACTAGAGTCTTGTGGTACCAGAGGAAGGGCACCATTTGAAAGTATACTATCTCATGGTTTTGTTGTTGACGGCAAGGGTTTGAAAATGTCCAAATCAGCTGGAAATGTAATTTCACCAGAAGATATTTTAAAAAAATATGGAGCAGATATACTAAGAGGTTGGGTTGCCGCTTCAGACTATGCTGAGGATCTTAGAATAGATAACACAATCTTAGCTCACCATGCCGAGTCGTATAGAAAGATTAGAAATACTTTTAGATTCATTCTTGGGAATATTAAAGATAATTTTGAGCCCCAGAATATAAAAGATTTAAAGGTAGAAAATTTTTCTGAATTAGAAAAATATATTTTAAATAGATTGTTTTTTGTTGACCAATCTATAAAAGAAAATCTTAAAGATTATAATTTCCATAAAATTTTCAAAGAATTATTAAATTTTTGTACTTTAGATCTCTCTTCGTTCTACTTTGATATTAGAAAAGATGTTTTATATTGTGACGCTTTGAATTCAAAAAAAAGAAAAGAATCCGTAATAACTTTGAACATAATACTCGATTGCTTATTAAAATGGTTTGCTCCAATTTTTGTTTTCACCACTGAAGAAATTTTTAGCTTAGTAAACAAAAAAAATGAAAGTATTCATGAAAAAAATTTCTTAGAAATTCCAGTTTCTTGGAAAGACAAAAAACTAAATGACAAGTGGCAGAAACTATATAAAATAAAGCAAGAAGTGAATGTTGCTATTGAAGAAAAAAGGTCCAATAAAGAAATTGGATCTAGTCTCGAAACGGAAATAGAGATTTTTGTGGATGACGACTTTTACAATCTGATGGAAGGTTTAGATTTAGCAGAATATTTTATAACATCCAAGGCAACAAAAGTTAAAAATAAAAAAAAAGAAGATAACATTAAAGTAGTTGTGAAGAAGCCTGTTGGTGAAAAATGTTCAAGATGTTGGAAAATAGTTCAGGGAAAATGCTCCAGGTGCGAACAAGTTGCCAAGGCTAATTAGAAGACATGTTTCAAATAAAAGAAAAAATTATTAGTAAAGAAAATATTTTTTGTTTTTTATTAATAGTAGTAATTTTTCTAGTAGATAGGGTAACGAAAATTAAAATAATAAACTACCAAGTTGAAAACACCAAAGTTATTTTTGTTAATAATTATTTAAATTTAGATTTAATCTGGAATACGGGTATTGGATTTGGATTATTTAATTTTGAAACTGGTATTATATATCATTTAATTTCATTGATTATATTTCTTATAATTTTACTGATCTTATATTTTATTTTAAATTCTGATAATATTGACAAATTCTCATTTGCTATAATACTTGGTGGAGCATTAGGTAATTTTTATGATAGAATTACTTATTTTGCCGTTCCTGACTTTATTGACTTTCATTATAACAACTATCACTGGTTTACTTTTAATTTTGCAGATATATTTGTTTCATGCGGGATAATATTAATTATTTTAAGGGAATTGATTTTTAAGAAAAAATGAAAAAATTTAATTTACTTTTTTTACTTTTATTTATCTTTTGTTTAATCACAGCATGTGGTGAAACTGCAAAATATTTGCGTAATGAAAAAACAATAACGACTGATGAATTTTTAGTAAAAAAAAAAGAACCATTAACTCAACCTCCAGATTTTGAAACTCTTCCGGGACCTGACACAATGAATAAGAAAAAAGATAATAAAAATATCAAAGGTATCTTGGACGTTCAAATGACTGAAACCAGCAAGTCAGGGACTACATCAAATGAGGAGTCAATTCTTAAACAACTTAGAAAGTGAAAAAATTTAATAATATAATTTTCAATGACAATATTTCAAAATCTTATTTGAAATATAAAAAATTAAAAAAAAATAATTTATTTTTAAAAAATGCTTTAAATGAAATTTACAAAAATTTAAATAAAAAAAAAGATGTATTCCATTCATTAAGCAGTAGCTTTAAGTTAGGGTTTAATAAAAATCAGTTAAGTAAATACAAAAGGTTTAAAAAAGTTGCCATTGTTGGCATGGGAGGCTCTGCTTTAGGGGTAAAGGCAATCTATTCTTTTTTAGAAAGTAAAATAAAAAAGGAATTTTTCTTTTTTGATAATTTAGATGAAGTTCAAATAAAAGTTATAAAAAAGAGAAAAATTTTAAAGAATGCCCTTTTTATAATTATATCAAAATCTGGAAATACAATAGAAACATTAATAAATTCAGATTTATTATTTGGCATGAAATTAAATTCATCTAATACTATTTTGATAACTGAAAGAAGAAATAATTTTTTAAATACTTTTTCAAAAAGAAAAAATATACCTATTATTGCACACAAAACTTATATTGGTGGCAGATACTCAGTATTATCTGAGGTTGGTATGTTGCCGGCTTATCTTATGGGTTTGAAAATAAATAACTTAAGAAAAAACTTATTAAAATCTTTTGAAGATAAAAGAAAAAATTTAATAATAGAAAATATATTAAAAAATTTTCAATTCCATTCATCAAAAAAAATTAACTCTATGATTTTTTTTAATTATTGTCCTCAATTAAATGATTTTGCATATTGGTGCCAGCAGCTAATTGCCGAAAGCCTAGGCAAAAATGGAAAGGGAATTTTACCTGTAGTATCTCCCGCTCCCAAAGATCATCATAGTTTATTACAACTTTATTTAGATGGACCAAAAGATAAAGTTTTTTATGTTATTAGCTCTAAAGGTTCCTACAATACAAAATCTAGTAAAAACTTTTTTGAAAAATCATTTAAGTTTTTAAAAAATAAAAAATTAAATAAAATTATTTTATCAAAAAAAGAAGCTTTTCTTTCAGTTTTAAAAAGGAAAAAAATACCTTTTAGAGAGATTCAAATTAAAAATTTTTCTGAGGAAACAATTGGGGAGTTATTTTCTTATTTTATGATAGAGACAGTTATGACAGGGCTATTGATGAATATTAATCCATTTAATCAGCCAGCTGTTGAAGAAGTTAAGGTACTTACAAAAAAAAATTTAAGTTAAAAAAAAGTACCAAATATTATTTTAGATCTACCATACTTTTTTTCAATTAAAACTTTAATTACATTATTTAATTTTTCGTTAAGATGACTTTCTCGATGAATAATCACTATGTGTTTTGGTTTATAAATTTTCATTTCTCGTATTGTTTTTAATTGATCTATATAATCATTTTCAGCAAAAGGTGGATCCATAAAAAAAATATCAAACTTATTTTTTCTATCAATTTTACTAATAAATAAATTAATATTTTGAGAAAAAAGATATGCCTTATTTTCAATAGACAATTCCTTTAAATTTTTTTTTAGAAATTTTAATGTGTTACTATTGTTTTCTACAAATGTTACTCTTTTAACATCTCTAGAAATACATTCTATCCCAAAAGAACCTATTCCCGAATATAAATCTAAAACTTCAGAATTTTCTATTTTTATATTTATTAATTTTGAATGAGTGACTATATTAAAAATACTTTCTTTTACTAAATCTCTCAATGGCCTTGTAGTCGTAGAACTTGAAAAAAATAATTTTTTGTTTTTAAGATTTCCTCCAATTACTCTCATAAATATTTAAATTACTCTCCATCCTATATCTTTTCTAAAAAAACCGTGTCTCCAATTTATTTTTTTAATTATTTTTAAAATCTCTTTTCTTATTTTAAAAAAATTTTTACCAGATGATGTGATGTTTAAAACTCTACCTCCATTTGAAACTAGAGTTTTATTTTTTATTTTAGTACCAGCATGATATATGAATGATTTTTTATTAGTTTTAATTTTATTAAGATTATTAATAGTTTTTTCTTTAACATAATTCCCAGGATAACCTTTTGAACATAAAACTACAGTCATACATTTTGTTTTTTTCCATTTAATTTTTGTTTTATTTAATTTATTTTTAATAGCAAAATCAATTATTTTAACCAAATCAGTTTTTAACCTAGGTAAAATTACTTGGCATTCAGGATCCCCCATTCTGATATTATATTCAATTAAATACGGTTCTTTATCTTTGATCATAAGACCGGCGTAAAGAAATCCGGTGAAAGGATGCCCACTTTTTTTTAACGCGATTAGGGTAGGTTTAATTATTTTTTTTAAAATCTTTTTTTCTAATTTTTTTTTAATTATTGGTGCAGGAGAGTAAGCTCCCATTCCTCCAGTATTAGGTCCTGTTTCTCTTTCACCAACTTTTTTATGATCTTGAGCTGAACCAAAAAAAGAGAAACTTTTTTTATCAACTATTAAAAAGTAGCTTGCTTCTTCACCGGTTAAGAATTCTTCAAGAACTAACTTATTAGAACTTTTAAATTTGCCTAAAAATATTTCTTTACAGATTTTTATAACTTCATTTTTGGATTGACATATAGTTACTCCCTTGCCAGCAGCCAAACCATCAGCTTTAACTACTACCGGCATTTTACTATTTTTAAGAAATTCTAATACTTCTGTTTTTTTTCTACAAACTTTAAAGTTTGCAGTAGGAATTTTATTTTTTTTGCACAGATCTTTCATGAAAGCTTTCGAACCTTCTAGTTGAGCGGCATATTTGTCCGGCCCGAATACTTTAACTTTATTTTTTTTTAAAAAGTCTACTATTCCATCCACCAGCGGTTGTTCCGGTCCTACAATAACAAGTTTAATTTTATATTTTTTTATTGTATTTAAAAGCAGGTTAAAATTTGAAAAATCAATATTTAAGTTAATTGCAAGTTTAGTAGTTCCAGCGTTGCCAGGAATACAATAAATTTTATTGACCTTAGAAGATTCATGCAATTTTTCGCAAAAAGCGTGTTCTCTACCTCCGCTCCCTATTAAAGCAATATTCATACAAAAAATTATATTATATATATTGTTTTTATATATGAATAAAAAAGAAGCAAAACTCAAGTATAAACCAAATTCTTTTGAAGTTTTGGAAGAAGGGGATCATGTGGTTTGTGCTGTTTCTAAAAAAAAAATTTTATTGAATGATCTAATTTATTGGAATGTTGATTTACAAGAAGCCTACTTTTCCCCGTTAGAAGCACAAAAAAGATTTGAAGAAATCAAGAAAAAATAAAATTATTTATTTCCACCTATTATGAGTCCAAATCCATTGAGATGGATCTGCTATAATCATTCTTTCAAGAATTTTATTTAAATTTAAAGAAACTTCTGTTTTATTTTTTTTAGAAATTTTTATAGGATTTAGTATCTTCATTTCAAAATACTTATTTTTTTTTCTAGATATATAAACTGGTACAATGTTACAGTTAAACTTCAGAGCTAATTGCGCGGGTAGTGTAGTAGTTAACGCTTTCTTCTTAAAAAAAGGCAATTTAATGCCTTCACTAACTCTTTGGTCAATCATTAGGGCTATACAGTAATTTTTTTTCAGATAATCTAAAGAATGCCTTATACCTGTAATTCCCTTTTTAATTTGATTTTTACAAACATAGTTTTTTCTAACATATTCCATAAATGGATTTAAAAAAAAATTATTTAATGGTCTATATATTGTGGCTAAGTCGATCCCTGCTTTTGTCAACTCCATAGACATTAATTCAAAATTTGCAAAATGTCCTGAAACAAAAATTACAGGTTTTTTATTTTTTATTATTTTTTTTAAAATTTCCCTACCTTTAATATTAATATGAGAATCGCTATTTTTAAATTTATTAAGATAAAGGTACTCAACAAAAGTCATTCCATAGTTCGACCACATATTGGAAATTATTTCTTTCTTTTTTTTATTACTGCATCTTATTAGTGCCGTATCAATATTTTGGTTGATAATCTTTTTTGATTTAATTATTGGACCAATTCTATTGAATATATAAGAAAATAAAAACCTAGAATTTTGCAGCCCTATAATTTTTATAATTATAAAAAAAATATAAATAAAAAAAGCCTCTATAAAATATTTAATGCTTTTCATTATAAAAATCCTTTTAGTTCTTCTATCAAACGATCTTCTTGAAAAACTTTTAACTCAACATTCAAATAATTAACATTATTATAACCTAAATTTTTTAATCTATAAAAATCTTTTTCAGTTGTAATTAAATTTAAATTATTTTTTTTTGATAAATTAAAAATTTTATTCATATCTTTTTTAGTGTATTGATAATGATCAGGAAAAGATATTGTTTCCTTTATACCTAAATTATTCTCAGTTAATAAATCAAAAAAATTTTTTGGATTAGATATCCCTGCAAAAGCTAGATAATTTTTATTTTTAAATTTTTCAATATTAAGTGGAAGATATTTTGTATAATAAATACTTGTATTTGGTGATAATTTTTTTATTTTTTTTTCAAAGTTCTCATTACGATCTCCATTTATAAAAACAATATTTGATCTTTTTATTGAATTTAAAGATTCTCTCAATGGCCCAGCGGGTAAGGTTAGTCCATTTCCAACAAGTTGTTTTTCGTTAAAACACAATATGTTTAAATTTTTTTTGATAGAGTGATCTTGGAAGCCATCATCCAAAATAATAGTATTAAAATTATTTTCTATAGCAAAGTTTATGGCTTTAATTCTGGAATTATCAGTAAAAATATTTTTGATTTTATTTTTTATAAGGCTTATTTCATCATCGTGTCCTTTATAAAACTTTCTCACAATCGCAGGATTTTTGTTTAAATTTTTTAAAATTTCGCAAATTTTAATAGATAAGGGGGTTTTTCCAGTGCCACCAAGATAAATATTACCTACACAAATAACAGGCACTGAAAATTCTTTCTTTTGATTCATTTTTATTTTTATAAAAAATAAAAATTGATAAATTATCGATATTGGAAGCAACAATAGTGCCAAAAAAGTATAATTTTCTTTGTCCCAAAATTTGGGTTTAAAAAATTTCATAATCAAAATGTGAAGTTTTTCAGTTCGTTAATCGTATTTTTAAAAATATTATTTCCAAAAACATTTAACTTTTCTATTTTTTCTGTATTTTCTTCCTTAGGAATTTTTAAGTCTCTTAGAATTTTTTTTGATAATTCTCCTATATCTTCTATTTGTTCAGCTATCTTATTTTCACTCAAAAATTTATAAACTTCAAAAAAATTATACACGTAAGGACCATAATATATTTTGCAACCCCTTTTGGCAGCTTCAATAGGGTTTTGTCCTCCTACTAAACTTAATCTTTTAATCAAAGATTTTCCCATAAAAATACACTTACAATAAGAATAATATTTTTCAAGATTCCCAAAAGAGTTTATTAAAATAATTTCTACTCCCTCTTTAATTTTGTCACCTTTATTCAAAATTTGTGCGTTTAAATTCATCTTAACACATTCTGAGTAGATATCTTTTGTTCTAGTTATATGTCTTGGAACAATAACTGTTAAAATTTTATTTTCTATTTCTTTAATTTTTTTATGAACATTGATACAAAAAATTTCCTCTCCGTTATGAGTGCTGGCTGCGCACCATACCTTGTGTTTTTTAAAATAGTTTAAAGTATCACTATCCAAATTCTCTAAATTTTTTTTTATATTTACTGAGTATTTTAAATTTCCATAATATTTGCAATTATTCGCCCCAAGTTTTTTAAGATTTTCTAAAGATTCTTCACTTGAAGCTAAACAAACATCAAATGAGGAAAATACTTTTTTTGAAAATTTTTTTAATAATTTCCATCTACCAAAAGTTTTTTTAGTTATTCTTCCATTAATCAAAGCTAGTGGAATTTTCCTTTTTTTAATTTCCTCCAAAAAATTTGGCCAAATTTCAGAGTCCACAAATCCTATAAATTTTGGATTCCAGGTATCTAAGAATTTTTTAATAATATGAGGAACGTCTGCTGGAAAAAAATGGTGGTAGATATTTTCATTATTACTAAATTCTTTTTTAATTATTTTGCTAGAACTTAAGGTTACTGATGTTATAAGTATTTTTGTATTATTGTTTCTCTGCACTAAATAATTTACTAGAGGTATAATACTAAGGATTTCTCCTATACTTGCTCCATGAAACCAAATTAAATTTTTTTTATCCTTTCCAAAATCTTTTGGATGAACAATATTAAACTTTTCTTTATATCTTTTTTCATCTTCTTTGCCGTAAAGTTTTCTCAAATAAATAACAATAATAAAAAAAGGAAAAAAAATTTTTGTTAATTGACGATATATAAAAAACATTAGCCTTTATTTTAATTGTTTTTGGTAGAGAGATTTATATTCTGCACAACTGTTTATTAATTTTTCATGTTTTCCAAAATCAATTATTGATCCATTTTTTAAAACATAAATTTTGTCGGCCTTATGAATTGTTGATAATCTATGAGCTATAACCAATGTAGTTTTGTTTTTTGTTAAATTCATAATTGCATTTTGAACAATATCCTCAGACTCGGCGTCCAATGATGAAGTAGCTTCATCCAAAAGAATTATGGGAGATTTTTTTAAAATTGCTCTTGCTATAGAAATTCTCTGTTTCTGACCTCCTGATAATCTAACTCCATTTTCACCAATATTTGTATCGTAAGCTTGAGGCAACGCTTTAATGAATTCATCGGCAGCTGCAAATTGACAAGACTTTATAATTTCTTCTTCAGAAGCATGTGGATTAGCGTATGAAATGTTTGATTTAACAGTATCATCAAATAAAATTACATCTTGGCTAACTAATGAAATATTTTTTCTAAGTGAATTTAAAGAAATTTTTTGTATATTTTGTCCGTCTATAGAAATACTTCCTTTAGAAGGATTATAAAATCTTGGAAGTAAATTTATAATTGTACTTTTTCCAGAACCGCTATGGCCAACAAGTGCAGTCATAGATCCTCCTGTGATCTCTAAATTTATATTTTGTACTGCATGATTATTGGCAATTTTGTATTTAAAACCAACATCTTTATATTTAATGTTAGAATTTTTAATTAAAACATCGGGAAGACCAACTTCATTCTTTATTTCAATAGGTTCATCTATAACAGCAAATATTCTTTTAGAAGCGGCAGCTCCTTGATAAGCTACCATATTGATTGTGGCTAGAGATCTAATTGGTTGATAAGACAACATCATGGCTGCCAAAAAAGAAAAAAAATTGTTAACTTGTAGCTCTCCAGAATTTATAAGGGCTCCAGAATAAAAAATAAAACCAGCTATCATTATACCGGTTAAAATTTCCATTATTGGCGTCGCTCTTAACATTATTTGTAATATTTTTATATTTTTATTTACTAAATCACCTATAGTTTTTTTTGCGTTTTCTTCTTCCGCTTTTTCTTTTTGATAAATTCTAATCATTTTTGCTCCTTTTAAAATTTCGGATAAAAATGTAGTTAGATTTCCTGAGAGTTCTCCAGCCTCACGTGTTGCTTTACCAACTTTTTTTCCTAAGCTTTTTGCAAAAGTTCCTGCTAAAGGCATCATGATGAGAGCAAAACAAGAAAGCTGCCAATTTTGATAAAACATAACTGATATAAGGGCGATTAAAGTGAAACTATCTTTCATAACATTTAAAACACCCGTACTAACTAATTGCTGAACTTGTCCAGCATCAAACATCACATTTGAAATATATTTTCCAGAATGTTTATTTTCTAATTTTTGAATATCAGTAAATAAAATATTGTCTGCTATTTGTTTTTGAAGTTCGCCGGCAATACTTTGGCCAACAATAACAACATTTATTCTGGCAAAATATAGAGAAATTCCTTTTGCAGAAAAAGCAATTACAATAGCTATTGGGATTAACCACGCTAAAGTTTGATTTTTATCAATAAATATTTTTTTTACTGCAGGATCTAGAAGCCAGGCTGTAGCCGCAGTACTTCCAGCAACAATTATTGAAAGAAATAATGATAATAATATTCTCTTAATATATTTTTTTACATATTCTCTATACAGTCTTTTTAAAATAGATTTAAGTTCGTCTAGTTTCATTGTATTAAAAATGTTTCTGATAGTCCCATTATGCCAAGGAAAAGTATTAGCCCTGAAAAGTTATTTATTTTAAAAGCATATAAGCATTTTTTAGGTTTGTTTTTGTTGAAAATTTTAATCTGATACAGCAAACTTAAAATAAAAATAAATATTAATAGTGTAAAATAATTAAAACCCATTTTATAATAAAATGTTAAAAAGATTAATATTGAGGTCATTAAATAGCATAAACTTACAAACAATTTAATATTGTCCTTGAACTTAATTGATGTTGATTTGACACCTATAACTTCATCGTCGACAATATCTTGAGCTCCATAAATCGTGTCATAGCCTAATGTCCAAAATATGGCCGATAGATAAAGTGTTATAATTTCTAATGAAATTTCATTATTTAGAGAAGTCCAAGCCATAATAATTCCCCAATTAAAAGTAAGTCCTAAAAAAAGTTGAGGCCAATATGTAATTCTCTTCATGAAAGGATAAGAGAAAGCCAACAACATTGAGGCCATACCTAAAAGTATAGTTAATTTGTTAAATTGAATTAAAATTAACAGAGCAAGAAAACAAAGAGTGATTACATATAAAAAAGATGTTTGAATACTAATTTTACCTGATGGTATTGGTCTACTTTTTGTTCTAAAAACTTTTTTATCAATTTTTCTATCAACAATATCATTAAAAATACATCCTGCACTTCTCATAAGAACAGATCCTAAAAAAAACAGCAGAAGAAAATATAAAAATTTATTTGTGTCTAAATTAAAATTATAAGCAAAAGCCAATCCCCAACTGCATGGCCAAAAAAGCAGCATAAAGCCTATAGGTTTATTCAATCTTGTAAGATCTATAAATATTTTTAATTGATTCATGATGAATTATGACTTGTAAATATCAAACACTATCTTCATAATCAATTTGATTCGATATGAATATAGATTACACAGTAACAGCACTAATGTTCCCGGCAATACCTTTAATCATGAGTGTATATAGTAATCGATTTCACACGTTAAGCTCATTAATTAGAAAGATACATGACGAGTATGTTTTTGAAAAACATATACCTCACGAATGGAAAAAACAGCTTAAAAATTTAAATCAGAGAAGTAATTATTTAAAGTTTGCAATAGGATCTGCTAGTTTAGGATTTCTATTTAATATGCTTACAGTTCTTGGTTTATATCTAAATACAGTTTTTGTGGCCAGGATGATATTTGCCTGCTGCTGTATTTCAATGATTATTTCAATCCTTTTATTTATGCTGGAAATTTTCTTATCTACGAATGCGTTAAAATTTCACTTGTCTGATATGAAAATAGATGAAGAATAACATTTATGAAAATAAATGCTATTAGGGCTTTTATACTTGCCTCTATCTTTATAATTATCTTATATGCTTTGGGCTTGTTTCTGCCGATAATCATGACTTCAAAAAAAAGTTCAATGAACATAAACAAAAATCAAATAATAATATTAAAAAATGTTTGATAAGCCAATTATACTTTTAATTATATTAGGTTTATTATTGCTTTTTTATTTTGTTATTAGACTAGGGGCAGGAAAAAAAAAGGATATTCAAAACTCAAGATATCTATCCAAGTATCTTTTTGGGGTAAGAATTTTAATAACTATATTAGCTTTAGTAGGATTAATTTTGTGGTTTTTTATTTGATGCTTTATAAATTGATATTCCAAAATTAATTTTATGCTTATAAGACTCCTCAAAAGTTTCTCGTTGCCACCCAGACATTCTACTTAAAATAATATTTAAATTATTTTTTTTCCATTCTTCACTGATGTCAAGTTTTTTCCAATTTTTTTTATCTTCATTGGTTCTAGCACATCCATAACAGAAACCGGTAACAGGATCTGTTTTGCAAATACTAATGCAAGGAGAAGGTATTTGACTGTTTTTTTTTATTTACCATCAGGAACAATGATTGCTGGGCCTAATATTTTTCTAGATTCAAGATCTTTATGAGCTTGACCAGCTTCGTTTAACTTATATTCTTTAAATATCTCAATTTTAATCATTCCAAACTTAATTTTTTCAAACAAATTTCTTGAAGCTTCCTGCAATTCATCACCCGTACTTAAATATTGCCCCATTGAAGGCCTAACAAAGAATAATCCTTTTGGCTGTAATAATTTTGGAACATCAATTGGTGATAAAGGTCCTGAAGAATTTCCAAATGAAACCATAATGCCTCTTACTTTTAGGCAATTAATAGATTTTTCAAAAGTATCTTTTCCAACACCGTCGTAAACAACATCTACTCCTTTATTGTCAGTTATTTTTAGGACTTTATCGTCAAAATTTTCTTCATTATAATTTATAACAAAATCACAACCATTTTTTTTTGCTATATCTATCTTTTCATTTGAACCTACCGTACCAATTACTTTACATCCTATGCTTTTAGCCCATTGTGTAAAGATTTGACCAACTCCGCCAGCAGCAGCATGAAACAAAACCGTATCTCTTGTTGTAACTTTGTAAGTTTTGTTTAATAAATAGTAAGTCGTTAGACCCTTAGTCATTATTGAGGCAGCAATTTTATGACTTATACCATTCGGTATTTTTACAGCAATTTTTTCTGGAATAATTCTACTTTCCGAATAAGACCCTAAAGGAGGTGAAGCGTAGGCCACACTATCTCCTTTGTTAAATCTTTCAACTTCTGATCCAACTTCTTCTATGACTCCAGCTCCTTCTAATCCTATTCCGGAAGGAAGTTTTACAGGATAAAGACCAGTTCTATGATAAGTGTCAATAAAATTTAGGCCAATAGCTAAATTTTTAATTTTTATATCATTAGGTCCTAGTGAATTAAGCGTAAAATTTTTTAGTTCCAAAACTTCTGGTCCACCGTGTTTGCTTATAATAATTTTTTTAGGCATTAATATTTTGCAAAAGTTCCATTCTGATAATCTTGTACTGCTTGATGAATTTCCTCTTTTGTGTTCATAACAAACGGACCTCCTCTTGCTATAGGTTCATTTATTGGTTTGCCTGAAATAAATAAAAATTCACTTTTTAATTTTGACTTTATAATTAATTCACTACCTCTACTTAGTAGAATTAGGGATGAATTTTTAGTTTTTTCATGTTCTTTTTTTCCAATTTTTAATTCACCATCTAAAAGATAGACAAAAGAATTGTGACCACTTGGTACTTCTAATTTAAAGTCTTTATTTTTATCTAAGATTACATGAAGATAAATAGGTTTTACATTATGTCCTTTCTCAGGACCTTCAATTTTTTCAAATTTCCCAGCGATTACTTTAACTATTTTTTCTTTATCTTTATAGATGCCTATTTGATTATTTTTATAATAATGATATTTAGGTTTGTTCATTTTTAATTTAGCTGGCATATTTATCCAAAGCTGAAATCCCAACAGCTTGCCATCAGACATTGCAGGCATTTCAGAATGAATAATACCTCTTCCTGTTTTCATCCACTGAACATCTCCCGGAGTCATTTTTCCTGAAGAACCAGTGCTGTCTTTATGTTCAAATTCTCCGTTAAGCATATAAGTCACTGTTTCAATCCCTCTATGTGGATGGGGTGGAAAACCTGCAACATAATCATCTTTATTTTCTGAACCGAATTCATCTAACATCAAAAAAGGGTCAATATAGTTAGCTTCGGGAGTTCCGATACTTCTTTTAAGTTTTACTCCAGCGCCATCAGATGTTTCTAGTGCTTTTATAATTTTTTTAATTTCTATTGTCGACATTTTAAATAGACTATCACAAAATAATAATTAAAATAGTTTTTTTTAAGCACATGAACTCAAAGATAAGATTATATTTTTCTAATGAATTAAAGTCAGGAAATGTTTCAAAACTTTCTAAAACTCAATCCCATTATATTAAAAACGTAATGAGAGTTAAAATTGGAGAAAAAATTTCCCTTTTTAATTCAAATAACGGAGAATGGGACGTGACTATTCTTAGTCATGACAAAGGTTTAATAGAGTTTAAAGTTGAAAAGTTGTCTAGGTTAAAAAATGAAGAAAATAACCTTTGGTTAGCATTCTCGCCAATCAAAAAAATTCCTCAAGATATGATGCTACAAAAAACAACTGAACTTGGAATACAAAAATTTGTTCCTCTTTTATGTGAAAGAAGTGTTGTAAGAGATGTGAATGTTGAGAGAGCCAAAAAAATAATTGTCGAAGCTAGCGAGCAATCTAACAGAATTTCTGTTCCTGAAATTTTGAAAATTCAAAAATTAGGAAATTTTTTAAAAAACTTTAAAGAAAATGGGAGCCTTATTTTTTGTGATATAAATTGCAAAGTCAATAATTTAAAAAAAATTCTTCCAAAAAAAAATCCTATTTGTATTTTAATTGGACCTGAAGGAGATTTTTCTGAAAATGAAAGACAATTAATAGTTGATAATAAAAAAACTATTTCCATTTCACTAGCGAATAATATTTTACGTTCAGAAACAGCAGGCGTAGCGGCAACCACTATTTTGAGTTACCATTTAAATTTTAAGTAATTTATCCCACTAATTTAAGCAGAATTTACCCATGCAAAAGTGTCGCAAAACCTTATTAAACATGCATTAAGTGTTCTAATATAGTAAATTCAAATTATGAGTAGTTCTTATGCATTACTTCTTGGATTGGTCATTTTTTTGATCTTGTTCATCTATTTCGTTTTTCTTTCAGTTTCATTAAGACTTGAAAAAAACGAAAGCGAAGCTGAAATTGCTATTAAGAGAAAGTCTGTTCCTTTTCGATGGAAGGATCTAGTTGACTCTAAAAACAAGAAGCTTGGTTGGATAGATTTAGGAAATCATATCTTAGTTGCTGGAATTATTTTAATTGGAATTTTTATTGTGACTAACTCTTAAGGATTAGATGATTGTAGCTATAGCTTTTTTATTAATAACTGTTGGATCCGTATGGTTTCATTTTTGGTCTCCTTGGTGGTGGACAGAAGTGGCTTCCAATTGGGGAGGTATGGATGACACTATAATTTTAACTTTTTGGATAACAGGTGTTGTTTTTGTAATAATATGTTTGTTTGTTTCTTACTGTGTTTGGAAGTTTTCATACAGAAAAGATAGAAGGGCAGAGTATAAACCAGAAGACAAAAAGCTAGAGTCCAGATTAACGTGGATTACTACAATAGGTGTTGTTGCACTTTTAGCCCCCGGTCTAGTAGTTTGGAATAATTATGTTAACGTTCCAGAAAATGCATATAAGGTTGAGGTCTTCGCCTATCAATGGGGATGGAAATATAGATTACCAGGTAATGACGGTAAGCTTGGAAAGACAGATATCAAATATATAAGCGATGAAAATCCCTTTGGTTTAATTTTAGAGGATCCTAATGGTAAAGATGATCGTTTAGTAGATGGAAACGAACTTCATCTTTTAATAGACAGACCAGTTAAGTTCGAATTAAGGACAATCGATGTTTTACACAATTTTTATGTTCCACAATTTAGAGGAAAAATGGACATGGTTCCAGGAACAATAACTTACTATTGGATAACTCCAACTAAGACGGGAGATTATGAAGTACTCTGTGCCGAATATTGTGGAACAGGACATTATGCGATGCGTGGTCGCGTTATAGTTGACAAGGAGCAAAATTATAAAAAATGGGAAGCTAAACAAATCACTTTTGAAAAAATGTTAGCAAAAAATAAAAAAAATAAAAATTTACAACTAGCAAAAAATACAAAATGAACTATATAAAGGATAAATAAGATGTCAGATGAATATGAAAATAAATTAGAGGCTAAATCAGATTATGTTTCTGATGGGTCATCAGTAAGTTCACCAGATATAGATGCAGTTCCTGAAGCGGAATTAGCAGATCAGGAACTTTATCATTCACACAGTTGGTGGACTACTTATGTTTTTTCTCAAGATGCAAAATATATAGGTGTTCAGTACGCTTTAACTGCAGTTGGGACTGGACTTTTAGGTTTAGTACTATCTTGGTTAATGAGAATTCAATTAGCCTTTCCTGGTCTAGGATGGTTTGAACCTGCTGCTTACTATCAATTTGTTACAATGCATGGAATGATAATGGTTATATATCTTCTTACCGCTTTATTTTTAGGAGGTTTTGGAAATTTATTAATACCTTTAATGTGCGGATCAAGAGACATGGCTTTTCCGTATGTCAACATGCTCAGCTACTGGGCTTTCGTGGTTGCAGTTTTAGTTTTACTTGCCAGTTTTTTTGTACCAGGAGGTCCGACAGGCGCTGGATGGACACTGTATCCACCGCAAGCTATAACCGCTGGTACCCCCGGAAGTAACGGAGGAATTATACTAATGTTGATTTCTCTAATATTGTTTGTAGCTGGTTTTACCATGGGAGGACTTAATTATATAATTACTGTACTACAACTTAGAGCAAGAGGAATGACTTTAATGAGGATGCCTCTTACAATTTGGGGAATTTTCACAGCCACTGTGTTAGCACTATTAGCATTTCCGGCGCTGTTAGTTGGTTGCCTTATGATGACACTTGATAGCATGATAGGTACCAGTTTCTTTATGCCTGCAATGGTATCAATGGGTGAAAAGCTATCATATGACGGCGGAAGTCCAATATTATTTCAACACCTATTTTGGTTTTTTGGACATCCAGAAGTCTACATAGTTGCTCTTCCAGCATTTGGAATTGTCTCTGATTTAATTTCTGTTCATTCAAGAAAAAATATATTTGGTTATAGGATGATGGTGTGGGCAATCGTAGGGATTGGGGCACTAAGTTTTTTTGTATGGGCACACCATATGTATGTTAGCGGAATGAATCCATGGTTTGGTTTCTTTTTTGCGACAACTACTTTAATTATAGCCGTTCCTACAGCACTAAAGGTTTATAATTGGATTTTAACTCTTTGGAGAGGAAATATTCAACTATCCCTTCCAATGCTATTCTCTCTTGCATTTATAGTAACATTTTTAAATGGAGGGCTAACAGGGTTATTCTTGGGCAATGTAACTGTAGACGTTCCTTTGTCTGATACTTATTTTGTTGTTGCACACTTCCACATGGTCATGGGTATTGCGCCGATTTTAGTAGTTTTTGGAGCCATATATCACTGGTATCCATTAATAACAGGAAGAATGCTTCATGAAACTATGGGTAAAATCCATTTTTGGGTAACTTTTATAGGTTCTTATGCAATTTATTTTCCAATGCATTACCAAGGTTTTGTAGGTGTTCCTAGAAGATATTTTGAAATTTATGACAGTCCTTACATTGAGACTTCTACTTTGCTTTTAAATCAATTTATAACAATAGCAGCTTTAATAGTTGGCGCGGCTCAGCTTTTATTTTTGTATAATCTTATTACTAGCGCTCGTTTAGGAAAGAAAGCTGAAAAGAACCCATGGAAAGCCAACTCTTTAGAATGGCTCACTCCTCAAATGCCTCCAGAACATGGTAACTGGGGTAAAGAAACTCCAAAAGTTTATCGTTGGGCATATGATTATAGTGTTCCTGGAGCAAAAGAAGATTATATCCCTCAAAATATTCCACCAAGTGAAATTGTGGGGGCGAAAGTTGAAAAGACGTGAGCAAATCAAAAAACATTTTCTCAACATTATTTGAAAAACCTTGGGAAGAGGATCAAATAAAAATTGACAACGAACACCAAGGCCAAACCTTAAGTTTAAGCAAATATAAACTCGGATTAAGAACAATTATGGTTGTTAGCTCAGTCATATTCTCTTTGTTTATAGTGGCTTATTCTGACAGGATGTTAGTCCATGACTGGCGAACTATGCCTGAGCCATGGTTATTGTGGCTTAACACTGGAGTAATCATTTTAAGCAGTTTAGTTTTTCATTTTACTAAACTAGCTTCAGATAAAAATTTATATGACAGAACAAAAAAGGGATTATTTTTTGTTGGGTTTCTTGCATACTCTTTTTTATTTGGACAATTATTAGCTTGGTATCAACTCATGAGTTCTGGTTATTATGCAACAGCTAACGTGGCTAATGCATTTTTTTATTTATTTACAACTTTGCATGCTTTACACCTTATCGGAGGATTATATTTTTGGGGAAGAACTACATCAAAATTTTTAAAAAGTAATTCTCAAAATGAAGAAATAAAACATTTAATAGATTTATGCGCAATCTATTGGCACTTTTTATTAGCCGTTTGGCTGGTTTTATTTGGGTTAATGTTGTTTACATAATAATAAAGGTTATAAAATGGATCAATCTTCAATAAATAAACTTCCAAAAGGTTGGAAAAGTATACCAAATGATTTTGGATCTGATCAAACAGCTTTTAAAGGTGTTCAGTGGGGAAAAGCTATGATGTGGATTTTTTTATTAAGCGATACTTTTATCTTTAGTTGTTTTTTAATTTCTTACATGAAGGGTAGAGCTTCTACAGTAGTAGAATGGCCAAATCCAAGTGAAGTTTTTGCTCTTGACTTTATGGGAGTGCCCGTTCCTCTTTTGCTTATTGCTATCATGACGTTTGTACTAATCACTAGTAGCGGAACCATGGCGCTAGCTGTTAAATTTGGATATGAAAAAAATAGAAAAATGTGTGGTTGGTTTATTCTTTTCACAGCAATTGGAGGTCTTACTTTTGTTGGCATGCAAGCTTTTGAATGGTCTAAACTTATTCATGAAGGTGTTAGACCTTGGGAAAATCCTTTTGGCGCACCTCAATTTGGTTCGTTTTTCTTTATGATAACTGGCTTTCACGGAACCCATGTTTCCATTGGAGTAATATTTTTATTTATTTATGCAAGAAAAGTTTTTAAAGGGGATTTTGACACTGGAAGGCGAGGGTATTTTACAACAATGAAATCTGACTATGTTGCAATAGAAATTTTAGGACTTTATTGGCATTTTGTTGATTTGGTTTGGGTTTTTATTTTTGCTTTTTTCTATCTCTGGTAAAATAATATTATGAATGAAAATACTAATTTAGATAATAATAAAGAAAAAAAAGCAACAACCCACAATATTGGTATTTATCTGTGGATCTGGGGGTTATTATTTGTTCTTAGTTTTTTTTCTTACATGGTTGACTGGTACCAATTTCAAGGATTGTTAAGATGGTCTTTGATATTATTTTTCATGTTTTTAAAAGCAGGACTTATAATGGCGTTCTTCATGCATCTTTTTTGGGAGCGCTATGCTCTCGTTAATGTCCTATTATGGCCAATGACAGCAATAGCTTGTTTTGTAGGACTAATGATTGCTGAGGGTAAATATACTGTTTTTACTAGATTCATTTATTTTGTTTTAGGGAACAACTAAAGGTAAAGATAAATTGCTTAACACCAACACAAAAAGTAGAGAGTTTAAAATAAACGGACTTACTTTCGTCAAAGCTTTGTTTGATTTGATGAAACCAAGAGTAATGTCGTTAGCAATTTTTACTTGTGTAGTTGGTTTGGTAATTGCCCCAGAAAAAATTAATTTATTTCCTGCATCTCTATCTATAATTTTTGTTGCTATAGGTTCGGGGGCTGCAGGCGCTTTGAACATGTGGTATGAGGCTGACTTAGACTCAGTTATGTCCAGGACTTGCTTGAGACCGATACCAACAGGAAAGCTAACAAAAAAACAGGCTTTAATTTTTGGCACATTACTATCAATTCTTTCTGTTGGAGGGCTTTATGTTTTTTCCAATTTAATGGCCGCATCTCTTTTAGCAATAACTATATTATTTTATTTTTTTGTATACACCGTTTGGTTAAAGAGAAAAACTTCTCAGAATATAGTAATAGGAGGAGCAGCAGGGGCATTGCCACCTGTTATTGGTTGGTCAATTGCAACAGGAAATGTTTCTTTAGAACCTTTAGTTTTATTTTTAATAATTTTTATTTGGACTCCGTCTCACTTTTGGGCCTTAAGCCTATACAAATCCGATGATTATAAAAAAGCAAAAATTCCAATGTTACCTGTTACTTCAGGAATTCAAACTACCAAAAAAAATATTTTTGTATATTCATTATTACTTTTTTCTGTAGCTATATCTCCTTTTTATCTAGGTTTTTCAGGAAGTATCTATTTTTATATTTCTCTTCTTACAAGCTTACATTATGTATGGCTTTGCTTCAAACTTTTGAAAGAAAATGATGTATCAATAGAAAAAAAAATAGCCAAACAAATTTTTGCCTATTCAATTTTTTATCTTTTTATAATTTTTATATCAATATTAGTGGACAAAATTGTTTAAAAAAAAAGTTAACATCTATTTTTTTTTAATAATATTCTTTTTTATAATTACTATTTATTATTTTATAAAAGTTAAAGAAGAAGTAAATATTGATACAAAATTAATTACCAGTGTACATAAAGACTTGCCATTTAAGTTTGAAACTGAAAAAAATCAAATAATCATCAAACCAGGAGAAGTAAAAAAAGTAATTTACACTGTAAAAAATACGAGCAATAAAATTGCAACAGGCATGGCCACTTTTCAAATTTATCCAAGTGAATTAAAAGATTATGTGACCAAAATGAACTGCTTTTGTTATGAAGCACAGACTTTAAAAGGAGGGGAAAAAGAAAAATATGAGCTAGTTTTATTAGTTGACCCAAAAGTGACAAAGAATATAAAAGAAGCTATAATACAATTCGTTTTTTTAAAAAATGATTTTAAATACCTCTAATTTTGAAATTTTAACTTTATGCGCAGTATGCGTGTCAGATACTTCTGGCGGTCAGATCGCTTTACTTATTATAATACTTGCATTTGCCTTATTAGGACTTTTAAATTTGTCATGGAAAAAATATTTTAAAAAAGGGCAGAAACCGTCTAGCTAGTGGAATATATCAGCACAAGGAACAAAAATTTAAGTTACAATTTTAAAGAAATCTTTTTAAGAGGACTAGCACCTGATGGCGGCCTATTCATACCAAAAAAAATTAAAATTTATAATAAATCTGAAATTAAAGATCTGAGAGGATTATCTTACATTGATCTTGCAACAGAGATAATTTCAAATTTTTGTTCACCAGAGATAGAAAGAAATAATTTAAGAGATTTAATAAAAAAATCTTATGAAAATTTCATAACCAAAGATGTTGTTAAAATAAAAAAAATTGGAGATATAAATCTAATAGAACTTTATCACGGCCCAACTCTTGCATTTAAAGATATTGCTATGCAGGTTTTAGGCAATATGTACGATGAACTTAAAATACCATCCAAGAAAACAATTAATATTATTGTAGCCACATCAGGAGATACTGGATCAGCAGCTATTGCAGCGCTAAATAATAGAAAAAATATTAATGTTTTTATTTTACATCCTCATAATAAGATTTCAAATATGCAAAGAAAAATTATGACAACTATAGGATCAAAAAATATTTATAACATTGCTATCAAAGGAACATTTGACGACTGTCAAAAAATAGTTAAAGAAATGTTTTCTGAAAATACTTTTAGAGAAAAAATAAATATGTCGGGCGTCAACTCTATAAATTGGGCAAGAATAGTTTGTCAGATAGTTTACTATTTTTATTCAGCATTTAAATTTCAAAATAATAAAGTAAATTTTTCAGTACCAACTGGAAACTTCGGAGATGTTTATGCTGGATATGTTGCAAAAAAAATGGGATTGCCCATAGAAAAATTAATAGTAGCAACAAATGAGAACGATATATTGCAGAGAGTTATTAATTTAGGAGAGTATAAACCAAGTAAAGTTAAACCTTCGCTATCTCCCAGCATGGATGTTCAGATATCGAGTAATTTTGAAAGACTACTTTTTGATGTTTTAGAAAATGATGATAAGCAAGTATCAAATTTAATGTCAAAACTATCAAAGGAGGGTTCATTTAAATTAGATAAAGAACAAATGAATATTATAAAAAAAGATTTTTATTCAAAAAAAATAAGTGACAAAGAGACTTTGGAAATTATTAAAAATTTTTCTGAAAAGCATAATTTTATATTAGACCCTCACACAGCTACAGCAGTGGGTGCGTCAAAAGAAATAAAAAATGATTTTGAAACCTTAATTCTAGCCACGGCACATCCATATAAATTTTTAGAAACTATTAAAATGGCGACCTCCAAAAAAGTAGATGTCCCCAAGCAGATAAGCAATATATTAGGTAAAGAGGAAAAATATGATATTTTAGAGAATAAAACTTTAGAGATTAAAAATTATATTTTAGGAAAAATTGCATGAAAATTAAAGTAGGCGACAAATTACCTTCTGCTGATTTCTTTTATTTAAATGAGGCGAATGAAGTTAAAAAAATTAACACATTAAATTTATTTAACAATCAAAAGGCTATCATTTTAGGAATGCCGGGAGCTTTCACCAAAGTTTGTTCAGCAAAACATTTGCCGAGCTTTGTAAATAATTTTGACCAGGCTAAAAAAAAAGGAATTACAAAAATAGTATGTATAGCAGTTAATGACCCAAATGTTATGAAAGCATGGGGTGAAAATCAAAATGTTAAAAATAAAATATTTATGGCTGGAGACTCATTTTGCCAATTTACTAAGTCAATAGGTGCTGAAGTAGATAAATCAGAAAAAGGTTTAGGAATAAGGTCGAACAGATACACAATGCTAGTAGAAAATGGGTTAGTGAAAAAAATTAAGGAAGAGAAAGAAACCGGTGATTGTGAAATTTCTGCTGCAGAAAATTTTTTAAAAGAGATTTAATTATTTAATTGCCCTTCGAGCTAGGTCGTCTGCTAAATTATTATATTTATCTTCAGCATGACCTTTAACCCAAACCCACTTTATAGAATGTTTTAATGACAAATTTTTTAACTTTTTCCACAAGTCTTTATTTTTTACGGGTTTCTTAGAGGCTGTTTTCCAACCATTTTTTTCCCATTTTTTAATCCAAACAGTTATTCCATCTTTTACATAAGTAGAGTCCGTAAAAATCGAAATTTCTGATTTTTTTTTAAATTTCTGAATTGCTTTAATTGGTGCAATAAGTTCCATCTTATTATTAGTAGTATTTTTCTCATTTCCAAACATCATATCTTTCACCTTATTATTTTCTAAAATTACAGCTGCCCATCCTCCTGGACCTGGATTTCCAGAGCATGCACCGTCCGTGTATATTTTATATTTCATTTTAAATAAGGTAATCCTCAAAACTTTTTGCGTTTTTATGAAATTCTAATCTTTTAAGATACTCTTCGGGATCTTTAATTTTAACTATCGCATCATCAACTGTGTTTATATAGTCAAAAACTCTTGTAAGAAGAAATCTCAAAGCAGCACCTTGTGAAAGTACTTTTATAGATTTTTTTTCTTCTTTTGATATTTTTCTAACTTCATTGTAGCCTTCCATTAATTTTTTTGCTTTGGTTACATTAAAACTTAAATTTTGTTTTAAACCATCAAAACACAAAGCATTAAAACAAATCGCTATTTCAAATGCATAAAAATCATTACACGAGAAATAAAAATCTATAAATCCTGAAAATTTATTATTTTTGAAAAAAATGTTATCATTAAAAAGATCAGCATGAATTATTCCAGTTGGTAAATTTTTAGGCCACTCTTTTTCTATATTTGTTAAGTTTGCCTCTATTAATTTTGGAAGATCGGGATGAATTTTGCTACATTTATCTCGCACTTGCGTAAAAATTTTTCTCCAAGATTTTACCGAAAGATTATTTTCTCTTTTAAAATTAAAATTTTTTGTAATTTGATGAAGTTTTGCTGCTTCACTTCCAACAATCTTACATTCTAATGGTGTTAAATTGTTTTTAGATTTTCCTTCTAAATAGCTGACAATCATAAATTTTTTATTATCTAAGTCTGAAATATATTCATTATTTTTATTTGAAATTGGTTTAGGGCAAATAAATTTTTTTTTACTTAACTCCTGCATTAATTTAGAAAAAAAAGGCAAATCATCCTTGTTAACTCTTTTTTCATAAATTGTTAAAATGTACTTTCCTTTCTCAGTTTCAAGAAAATAATTTGTATTTTCAATTCCTTCTTTAATTCCGTCAAACTTTTTTAAGTTTCCTAATTTATAGTTTGACAAAATATTATTAATTTTTTCTGTATCTAATTTTGTATATATAGCCATTTAATTTAACTCTTTTGGTAATTTAAAAACTACTTTTTCTTCCGCAACAGTTACTTCCTCTAAAGTTACATTGCATTTTTTTTTTATTTGAGAAATTAAATTCTGAACCAAATCTTCGGGTGCAGAAGCTCCCGAAGATATACCAATTGTTTTACATTTTTTTATTTTTTCTATTGGTAATTCTTTGCCAAAATGCATTAACTCTGCATTTGCACAACCAGCTTTCTTTGCTACTTCAACTAATCTTACTGAATTAGATGAATTTCTACTTCCTATAATGAAAAACATTTCACAATTTGGAGCAATTTTCTTAACAGCAGTCTGACGATTAGTAGTCGCATAACATATGTCCTCTTTAATGGGACCTTTAATATCTGGAAATCTAATCTTTAATTCTCTAATGATTTCTGCGGTGTCATCAACAGATAAAGTAGTTTGAGTAATATAAGAAACAGGTTTTTTAAATTTATTAATATTTAAATTTTTTACATCTTGAACAGTTTCAATAAGAGTTATACTTCCACCAGGCAGCTGCCCCATTGTGCCAATCACTTCTGGATGATTTTTATGACCAATCAAAATTATATCAAAACCTTTTTTATGATTCTGTAGAGACTCTCTGTGAACTTTAGAAACTAAAGGGCAAGTAGCATCCACATAAGATAAATTTTTTAATCTAGCTTCTTCAGGCACTTTTTTTGGAACTCCATGAGCTGAGAAAATAACTGGCCTTGATTTATCTTGAATTTCATTTAATTCCTCAACAAAAATAGCTCCTCTTTTTTTTAAATTTTCTACGACTTGTTTATTGTGAACTATCTCATGTCTCACATATACTGGTGATCCATATTTATTTAGAGCTTTGTTAACAATTTCTATTGCTCTTTCAACGCCAGCACAAAATCCTCTTGGTGAAGCTAAAAAAATTTTAAGTTCGTTTTTCATTTATTTCTATTAAATATTCAAGCAATATATGCGGAAACGTTAGTGACGCCAAACCAATAAATATTACTTTTATAATTACATCATTTAATCCATAGGTATTTGAGAGAAAAACTAACGCTATCAAATATATAAAAGCAGTTACAATAGTTAAAGGTAAAGCTTTCGTGACAAATTCTCTAAAGCCATTAAAAAAACTGTTTTCATTTAATTCATAAGATATTGAAATTATATGTCTAATAGAGTGTAAAAAACAGAAATAAATTGTAAAGGCAATTAAAGGAGAAAAAATATAATTTAAAATAAGAATAGAAAATAGATCTAAAAATAAAATTTCAAAATCTTTAAAGCTATTTTTAAAAACAAAATAAAAATAACCTAAAATACTTATACCAATACAAACATTGATTACCCAATGCTCATTTGCTAAAAAAAATAAGATTTCATCGTTTAAAAACAAGGTTTTAAAAATCTTTAAAGTTTCATCAATTTGAAAAAAGAGTGGTGAAAATACTATTAATGAGCCTTTTGTTAAATAAAATAATTGATCAAGATTTGAATTATTTGCAAGCAAGAAAGAAGTATCTTCCCTGCCAAAATGATAAGAAGCTACAAGTAAAAAAATTAATAAAGTAAATGAGGCAAATAGATTCCACATCAAGATTACAAAAAGTGAGATTAATATATAAATTATATAAAATATGATTTTGTTATTTTGTTTGTAAATTTTTAAAAGTTTTTCTGCTTTATGGTTATCCATTGCCCCATGAGATATTCCAATTGAAACTATAAAGAATAAACAGATTAAGGAAATTATTGATTTATTTGAGAACACACTATTTCCAACTACTAACGCAAAAATTGATAAAGCAATTACCAAAATAGAAAAATAAAATGTATGTTTACCGTATATTTTTTTTATCATTTTAATTAAATAAAGATTTAATAAATATCCATTTTGGCATTTTTAAAATTATTGATAAGTCTTCTAAAAAGCTGCTCTTGTTTGATAAAAATTTTATAACGCTATCAGAAGATGCACTAAACATATTTGAGAATATACTTGGCATTTTTTTTGGATTTTTTTCTAAAACTCTTAAAAATACTTTATCTAAAAATTGATATTTTTTGGATATTTCATATTTTTTTGCGTTGCGAATATTTTCAATATTCATTCTTATAAATTTACTATGTTCCTGAATGTTAAGAAATGTATACCCAGTGCTTAATCTTGTCATGCCTCCAGCTGTTCCAATATTTATCTTATTCTTTTCTTTTTCATTTATAGGATAGAAAAGGGGAATAGCTCCTTCTTCCTTAAAATTTACTTTAAATTTTTTTAAACCTAATTGATTAACATAATTTTTAATTTGAGATTCATAATCTTTTAAGGACTCATCGGTTTTAGATAACCATGTCGTTTCAATCATTGCCTTATTTTTTGCAAAAGGCAAAACATAAAAAAAATGAACATTATTTCTTTGATCACAATCGAAATCCATTAAATCTAAACAACTATCATCAAAAAAATTTTTATCTGTTTCAATCTCAATTCCATAAAAATGCTGCCAGAGATTTGATTTGCTATTTTCGAATGAAGGAACACTATTAAAAATATAAGAGTCGTCAGTATTTAATTCTTTTATACTTTTGAAAAATTTAATATTCTTATTTTTTTTTAACCTGTCATTAATTTTATTATAAAAAAGCTCACTATCTATACTTTGGTAAGGAAAATTTTCACACTTAATAACTTTAGAATCCGAAGAAGTTCTTATGGAAAATTCTTTCCAACTTTTCTTTACGCAGTCTTCAAAATTGTGAGAACTAACTTTCCAAAAAGACCAAGTTTTGTCTCTCTTGTACTCTGCTCTAGGCTCAACAATTGCCAACGTTTTATTATTTAGCTTTTGGTGAAAATCTAGTTCATAAGCCAGAGACAATCCTGCACAACCACCACCTGTAATTATATAGTCAAATTCTTTCATTTAAATTAATCTCTTCATTAATCATCAAATGTTCATTTTTTTTTAAGTGTTCTTTCTTATTTAAAAAACATATTCTTACAAAATCATAAAAGGATAAAATAGTTTGGATAATCTTACCAACATTAGAAACATAAATTTTTCCTGCATTATTATAATTTTGTAAGTTTTTTTGTTTTAATATCTTTTCACCGATTTTTCTATACACTCTTCTAGCAACTATTATAGAAAAACGAGATCCTAGTGGAACTGATCTAATTGCAGGAAAAGAGCTTTCATAAAATGTATCTGCTATCTCAATGGTTTCTTTAATAGAATCGAAGTCATGTTGTATATACGATCTATTTCTTTTTTTATCTTCAACCACATCCCTAGCAATGTTAGTGAGTTGCATTGCTATACCTAAATCAATAGCACCTTTTAGAGACTCTTTGTCATTTACTTTTAATAACTTGGACATCATTAATCCTACAGTTCCAGCTACCCTATAAGAGTAAATAAATAATTCTTTTTTCGTATTTATCTTTACCTCACTACTTAAATCACTTTCAACACCATCAAATAAATCGTCAGCTATTTTACTTGAAATATTTTCTTTTTCTAGAAGTTCCCAGATATTTTTAATTATTGGATCAGAGAAATTTTTATTTTTAAAGTTAGATTTAAAATCTAAAAATTTTTTCTTTTTAACCTCTATGCTAGTTACCTCATCAGCTATGTCATCTAATGTTCTACAAAAATCATATAAAAAAGAACATTTTTTGTAAGTCTCTTTTGTTAGGAAAAAACCTGCCCAATTAAAAGATTTTGCATGTTTTGATAGTAAATTATTTTTCATTACAATAGTTCATCCAGTACTTTTGCAGAAGACAAGACACCTGGCAATCCAGCACCAGGATGAGTTCCTGCCCCAACAAAATAAAGGTTTTTTAATATTTCTGATTTATTGTGAAATCTAAAATAAGCAGATTGAGTAAATTGAGGTTGAATTGAAAATCCAGAGCCATGAAGTGTAGACAGTTCATTGGCAAAATAATCTGGTGTTAAATAAAAATCACTGACTACATTTTCTTTTATACCTGGCAAAATAGTTTTATCCATTTTATCTAAAACTATTTCCTTAAATTTCTCACCTTCATTAGACCAATTTATTCCAGATAAATTATTTGGTACAGGAACCAATACATAGAAAGCATCTTGCCCTTTGGGCGCCATATTAGGATCGGTAGCAGATGGTCTGTGTAAATAATAACTGATATCATGAGATAGAACCTTTTGTTCAAAAATTTTATCTAAATGTTCTCTGTAGGAGTTTCCAAAGCGAATAGTATGATGAGCCACCTCTTTATATTGTTTTTTTGAACCAAAGTAATAAACGAATAATCCCATGGAATAATTCATTCGCTTCATTTTTTGATTAAAGAAAAAACCATAATTTTTTTTAGATTTTATTAAATTATTATAGACATTAGGTGGATCTGAATTACAAATGATATAATCACATTCTATAATTTTTTTATTATTAATTCTTACACCTTTTATTTTGCTATTTTCACATAAGATTTCTGTCACTTCAGAATTTTTTAAAATTTTTATATTCTCTTCACTCATTAGCTTTTCCAGTGCATTTACAATACTTCCAGTTCCACCCATAGCATAATGAATACCCCATTTTTTTTCTAAAAATAAAATAAGGGTATAAATAGAAGTTGTAGTAAATGGATTTCCTCCAACCAAAAGAGGGTGCATACTAAAAACTCTCCTTAATTTATCATTTGAGATAAAACTTGAAACAAGTTTGTAAACAGATTGATAACTTCTTAGTTTAATCAGTGAAGGTATTTGTTTTAACATAAAACTTACTTTGTTAAATGGTTTTGCTGATAAGTCTGTAAAACCCTTATCAAAAATCTTTTCAGTAAAAGACAGAAGTTTTTTATATCCATTGATGTCATCTTTTGAAAACTTCTCTATTTGATTTTTCATTGATTCATCTTGTCCTGAGTAATCAAATGATGACCCATCTTCAAAAACAAATCTATACCATAGATCTAACGGTACGATTTTTGCATAGTTAGAAATATTTTTGTTAAAAAGAGAAAATAATTCTTCAAGAAGATAGGGTGCAGTTATAACTGTAGGACCACCATCATAAATAAAATTATCTTTTTTAAAAACTCTTGCTCTACCACCAAGATCAGGATGCTTCTCTATTAATGTTACGTCATAATTTTTAGCACGAAGCCTCAATGAAGCTGCTAATCCTCCAAAACCTGAACCAATAATTACAACTTTTTTTGGCATAAAGATCAAACCATTATGTAAAGACTCTTATTCTAGCTAGATTTTTTTTTTAAGGCTATCTTTGTTTCGTCAATACTTGCAACAAAGAGCTTGTCTAATTTACTTTTATCTAATGAATTTTTAAGTAATTTTTCCACAGAATCGATCGCAATTTTAACTGAAGCATTTTTAATATCTTTAATAGTTTGTTCCTTCATTTGTTTAATCTTTTCCTCAGTATTTTTTTTTCTGTTATCCATTTGTGCATGAAATTCTGAATTAGCTTTTAAAATATTTTTTTCAGACTCTTCATTTGCTCTGTCTATCATTTTTTTTATTTCACTTTTAGAATTGCTGATTTTTTTTTCATTTTCGCTTAAAATATTTCTTGCCTCTTCTTTAAGTTTTTCAGCATCAACAATTTGATTTTTAATATTTTTTATACTTTCATCTAATAAAAACTTTACTTTTTGTGGGACTTTAAAATAAAAAAGCAAACCAACAAAAATAATAAAAGATATGGCCACCCAAAATGTTGCATCTATTGTCATAATAATTTAACTATATTTTTTTTTGAAGATTCTGAAATAGCAGCCTTAATACTATTTTGGTTTAATTTATCACCTGATATCTCCTCAATAATTTTTGAGGCTACTTCCTCAGATACTTTTGAAATATCTGCAATAGAATTTTTTTTTAAATTTTTAATTTCTAACTGTGCTTTTTCTACTTCAAGTTCAATTTCTTCTTCAATTTTTTTCTTTTTATTTTGTATATCGGAATTTAACTTATTTCTATTCTCAGATAATATTTTTTGAACATCTTTTTTTGCTTTTTCTACTATTTTTTCATACTCTGCTTTTTTTTTATCAGCAAGATCTTTTAAGGTTTTTGCCTCATCTAAGTCATCTTTAATTTTGTTTTCCCTATCATTAAGACTTCCTTTTATTTTTGGTATAAATATTTTTGCTATAGTTAAATATAATGAGGTAAAAATTATTATTAGCCAAAAAGTTTGTGATGCCCAATAAGTCGGGTCTAGCTGAGGCATACCAGCCTCAGCTGCATACAATTCAACTTCTTTGATTAAAAAAGCTGAAAATATTACTGAAAATATTCTCATATATTTTTTATTTTATTTAAAACGCAAATAAAATTATTAACGCCACAACTAAGCCAAAAAGCCCAGTCGCCTCAGCTAGTGCAAAACCTAATAACAAATTAGGAAACTGCTTTTGCGCTGCCGAAGGATTTCGCATAGCGCCAGACAAGTAATTACCGAAAATTATTCCGATTCCTACCCCAGCTCCTGCTAAAGCGATTGCAGCGAGACCTGCTCCAATCATTTTTGCTGCTTCTAACTCCATTTTTCCTCCTTTTTTTTTATTAATGATGTAAATTTAGCGCATCATTCAAATAGATGCATGTTAATATTGCAAAAACATAAGCCTGTAGAAAAGCAACTAAGATTTCCAAACCAGTTAATGCAACTGAAAAACTTAACGGTAACCATCCGCCTATAAGCCCCAAACTAATTACAAAACCACCAAATACTTTAAGCATTGTGTGACCAGCCATCATATTTGCAAACAAACGAACAGATAAACTTACTGGTCTACTTAAATAAGAAATAATTTCAATAATTACAATTAGCGGTAACAATACAACTGGTACTCCACTGGGAACAAAAATTTTAAGATATTTAAAACCATGCTTCATGAATCCGAGAATTGTTACTCCAATAAAAATAAAAAGGGCTAATATCAATGTAACTATTATATGACTTGTCACTGTAAAAGTATATGGGACCATACCTACCATGTTGCAAAAAAGAACAAACATGAATAGGCTAAATATAAATGGAAAATATGGTTTAGCTTTTGACCCTGCTGTATCACTAAGCATTTTTGATATAAAATTATAAAACATTTCTGCCACAAGCTGAAATTTTCCTGGAATTAATTTTTTTTCTCTTGTCCCTAAAAATAAAAAAATACAAATTACACTCGCACTGATAAACATAAACAAGCTGGCATTAGTAAAAGAAATATCTATTCCTGCAATTTTTACCTCTGGCCCAATTTTATGGACATTGAATTGATGCATTGGATTTGTAGCCATATATTCCCTAAAGTTAATTTTCTTTTTGCATTCTTTTGGCTGTTTTTATTACGTTTAGTATTCCAGCAGCAGAACCTATAAAAAAGAAAACTATTATTAACCAAGGTTTAGTACCAAACCAACTATCTAAAATAAACCCAATTATTGTCCCAACCCCAACGGCGGCAACAAGTTCAGTCCCTAATTTAAAAGCATTACCCATAAATGAAGCTTTTTTATCATTCTCTTGAGACTCGAAATTATCTTTAATTTTTGATTTTGCAATTTTTAGGCGAGTTTTAAAATCTTTAAGATCTTTCATTTAGAACTAAGCTACCAATTCTTCAGCTTTTTCTAAATCTACCGCAACTAGCTGACTCACCCCTTTTTCTGGCATAGTCACACCGTAGAGTCTATGCATCCTAGACATCGTTAACGCATGATGCGAAATAATTATAAATCTTGTCTTAGTTATTTTTACCAGCTCATCTAGTAGCGCACAAAATCTAGTAACGTTAGCATCATCTAAGGGAGCGTCAACTTCATCTAATACACATATAGGAGATGGATTTACCAAAAAAACTGCAAAAATTAATGCTAATGCCGTTAAGGCTTGTTCCCCTCCAGAAAGCAGAGTTATAGACTGTAATCTTTTACCAGGAGGCGAAACCAGCATCTCTAGCCCAGCTTCTAATGGATCATCTGAATCCACTAATTCCAATTTAGCGTTTCCTCCGCTAAAAAGTTTTGTATAGACTTCATTAAACTTTCTATCTATTTTTTTGAAAGCCTCCAAAAGCTTCTCCCTTCCTTTTTGGTTCAATTCGTTTATGCTAGTTTTTAATTTAACTATTGCTGAAAAAAGGTCGGCACGGTCATCTTCCATTTTTTTTATTTCATCTTGATATTTTTTTGTTTCTTCGTCAGCTCTAAGATTAACGGAACCCAAAGACTCTCTTTGTTTTTTGATTTCATCTAGCTTAATTTCTTGATCAGATATTGCCGGATAGCTTTCTTCATCTAAGTCGCTTAAATCTGAAGAAGACAACAAGACATTTTCACTATCAATATTTAGTTCATTTTTTACTGAGTATAATAAATCTTTTTTCCTTTTTTCTATTCCTTCTATCGTAGCTTCATTTCTTGCTTTATTCTCTCTTAGAACAGTTAATTTTTCTTGAACATTTTTTACATTTTCACTAATCAAATTATATTTTTTTTCTGCTTCTAAGAGCTCATTTTCAAGTTCTTCATTTCGTTTTTTTGTATTTTCCAAATTCTGAATATTCTGACCCTTTTGAGAAGCAATTCTTTCAGGATTTTTTTGATTATCTTCTATTTCTGTTTTTGTTTTGCTTTTTCTTTCTTTCAATTCAATCATCATTTTTTCTGAGTTCAATTTTAAATTTTTCCAGTTATCTAGCTCAGTATCAATATTTTTAACTCTTTCTTTCCTTTTAATTGAGTCATTTTTCATAGTTTCATTTTTTCCAAAAGTCACTGCATAATCTTCTTGTGAAGTAGTAATTTTATTTACCAATTCTTTTAATTGAAAAAAAAGATCTTTAGTTATTTTTTTGTTTTCATCTATATAGCTTTCAATTTTATCTATTAAATTATTTAATTCATTCTGTAAGCTTCTTAAATTTTCTTTTGATTTTTTCAAATCTGTTACGGATCCTGCTTCAATTTGATGAAGTTCTTTCTCAGTTATCAATAGTTCATTTTTTTCTTCTAATATTCTTTTTTCATTTAAAGAAGCATCTAAGGAAATACTTTTTTCTCTTTCAAGGTCTGTTTCTATTGTATTCATTGATTTTTGCAATTTGGTTTGCAAATTTTTAAATCTCAGCTCTTCATCTTCCAAGTTTTTCATTTCTAAATTAAGTTTTTGTAATTTAGCTAAATTTTCCATTTTTCTATCCCTTAAAGGGGAAAGTTTTTTGTTTTCTTCTTCCAACAATGAAGTGTTGTGATTTAAATCGATATTTATTGCACTTATCTCATCATCCTGCTCACCTAATTTTTCTTTTATAAGTTTTTTTTCTTTTTCTATCTCTTTTATTTTTAAAAAATAAACCCCTGCTTCAATAGATCTTACCTCTTTAGAAATTTCTTTATATTTTGTTGCTTCTTCAGCTTGTTTTTTTAAGTTTTCCAGCTGCTTCTCTTGTTGTCTCTTTAGTTCATCGGCACGTTTTAAATTATTTTCAGCAGCATTAAGTCTTGTCTCAGCTTCATGTCTTCTAGCATGTATACCTGAAATGCCTGCTGCCTCTTCCAGTATAGCTCTTCTTTCAACAGGTTTAGATGTAACAAGCATTCCGATCTTTCCTTGGCTAATTAGTGAAGGAGAATGAGCACCAGTAGATAAATCGGCAAAGAATGTTTGAACATCCCTAGCTCTTACTTCTTTCTGATTTATGTAATATTTTGATCCTTTGTCTCTTTCTATTTTTCTAGATACAATAATTTCGTCCAAGTCATTATATTGTGATGGCCCGTCTTTGTTTGAATTTTCAACAAATATTGAAACCTCAGAAATATTTTTTGCAGGCCTATTTGAAGTTCCAGAGAAAATTATATCCTCCATTCCCATTCCCCTCATACTTTTGGCTGAAGTTTCACCCATACACCATCTTAACCCTTCAACGATATTTGATTTTCCGCAACCATTAGGCCCGACTATTCCAGTTAAACCATTTTCAATAAAAAGTGAAGTCTTCTCAAAAAATGATTTAAATCCCGCAATCTCTAATTTTTTAAAATTCATATTTTAAAGTAATTTATCCAATTCTTTTTTAAAAACTTTGTATTCATGTTTACCTTCGTATTTTTTTTTATTTATATATACCGTAGGTGTAGAGGAAATTTTATAATTTTTTTGAGCTTCAATTCTTTCATTAAGAATTTCATCCTGAATTTTTTCATTTGATAAACATTTATCCATTCTTTTATCTTTAAGCCCAACTTCTTTTCCAATTTTTTTTATAGAATCATTAATAATATTTATATCAGATCCAACAGCCCATTTTTCTTGTTTTTTGTATATTATACTTAAAAATTCAAATTTTTTTTTCGGAATTTTCAATACAGCGTAAAATTTTTTCTGCATTTAAAGCTGCCATATCCAAAGGAAAACTGTGGTGTTCAAATTTTACTAAATTTTTATTTAAATAGTCATTTTTTAAATTAATAACAACTTTTTGATGAAAATTAGCACAATGAGGACAGGTTAGTGACGAAAAAACTTTTATAACAACTTTTTCATTTGCCTTACTAATCTCAAAAGATTGAGAGAAGAAAGAGGCAAATATAAAAACAAAAATTAAAATATTTTTTTTTATATTAAGTTTATTTAAATTTTTTAACACCATATGCCTTTACTAATTTTACCAAAGAATTTTTTAAATTATGATTTTTTACTTTATTTATTTTTTCGTTAAATTTATCCTCTTTTTTTTTTAAATCAAGGCCCACTGGTTTTATTTGAACGTTTTCTTGGGTAATTTTAAGTTTTATTTCTTTGATATAATTGTAGCCAAAAAAACTATTAATTTTATCTAATATTTTTTGTTTATCATATTCAATCTTAAGTTCATTTCCATGAATTACATTTAAAATTAAAATACCGTTATCTACATCTTTATTTATTTTAATTTTAATTGGATAACAAAAATCCGACACATCTCTCCCTACAATTTTGGCCCAGTTGTCCACTACTGAGGTAAAGTTATACCCTCTTTTTTTTAAAATTTTCTTAAATCCATGCGGCAAAGAGTTTGAGAACGGCCTTAGACCTTGTATGAAATTCTTTGTTTTATTAATATTACCTTTTTTATTATGCATATTAATTCTAATTTAACAAAAAAAATTCTAGCTTGGTACGATAATAATAAAAGAACTTTGCCTTGGCGTGTTGGTAAAAATTCTCCAAAAAAGCTTTATTATAGACTTTTAAGTGAATTTATGTTGCAGCAAACTCAAGTAAAAACTGTGATTCCTTATTTTAATAATTTTACAAAAAAATATAAAACTTTAAGAGCTCTATCAAAAAGCAATGACAAAGAAATTCTAAAAATGTGGGAAGGCCTGGGGTATTACCGAAGAGCTAGAAACCTTTTAGCAAGTTCCAAAGAGTTAGTGAATAATTATCAATCAAAACTTCCAAAAACGTTAAAGGAAATTAAAAAGCTGCCAGGCATAGGAGATTATACAGGAAATGCACTATTAGGTTTAGTTTATAATAAACCAACAATTGCTATTGATGGAAATGTTAAAAGAGTTTTTTCAAGATATTTAAATAAAGAGGTGACTAAAATTAATTTTGAAAAATTAATTATAAAAAATAAAAAGAAATTATTTAGCACAAATCGAAATGCGGATTTTGTAGAAGCTTTAATGGAATTTGGTGCATTGACATGTAAACCAAAAGACCCAAATTGCATTTATTGTTGTTTGAATAAAAATTGTAAGTATTTTAAATCTAATAATAAAATTGAAAGCTTTAGTAAAAAAATGACTAAAGGAAAAAATTATGATATTTTTTGCTATATCAATAAAAAAAAACAAATAGCTTTAACAAAAAAAAATCAAATAAGTTTTTTGAAAAATTTTAATTTGCCAACGATTAAAGAGTCTTACGGTTCATCAAATAATAAAAACTGGAAGTTTTTAATAAATTATAAAAATTCTATATCGAATTTAAAATTGAATATTAATTTATACTATAAATTTTCAGACAAAATACCTGCAACACATAATTGGTATTCTTTAAAAAATAATAAAGAATTTATCCCAAGTTTTACGAAAAAAATATTAAGACAAGTTTCAACTTTATTCTAATGCAAAAAAAATTAGCTATTATAGGCGCTGGTATAGCAGGATTAACTCTTGCAAATTTAATTAAAAGATTTTCCAAACATCAATTTATGATGTACGAAAAAGCAGAAAGTTTATCTCTAGACGAAGGTTATGGAATTCAAATATCAAATAATGGTGTAAAAATTTTAAATCAAATTGGTTTTAAAAAAATAGATAATAGTAAAATTTATCATCCAAAGGGAGTAGATTTTTATAATATTCAAAATAAAAAAATATGTGATTTAGACCTAACTCAGTTTAACACTCATGAAAATAAGTACACTACTTTGCAAAGATCAACTTTAATCGAATTTTTAAAAAATGATATATACACCCAACATTTAAGATTTGGAAAAAGAATAAAAGATGTCAGTGAATTAAAAGGCAAAGTACTTATTAAATTCGATGATAACACTAATGATCTAGTTGATTTTCTTATTGGAGCTGACGGAATGTTTTCTAACATAAGATCTTTTTTTGACAAGAAAAAAAATGCACCAAGTTTCAGAAAAGCTACGGCTTTAAGAACAATACTGAAATCAAAATCTGAATTAAATATTGATATGGAAAGAATAAGCTTAATGATGGGAAAAAATTGTCATTTAGTTGTATATCCAATAAATAGAAATAAGGATCTAAATTTTGTTTGTATAGTAAGAGATAAGAAATATGATCCTGATAATATTAAATCTTTAATTAATAAAGTAATTAATCAAAACCCAAATTTAGAAAAAGTTTTTGACGGTAATTTAAAATCTTGGCCATTATACTCCACACCAAAAATCCTTCCTTCCACAAACAATAAAGTTTTTTATATTGGAGATGCGTTTAATGGATTTTTACCAACATTAGCGCAAGGTGCTGGGCAATCAATTGAAAGCGCTTATGAATTATTTAATTTACTTAAAGAAGAAAAATTAGATTTTCAAAAAAGGTATTTTCAAGAAAGATCAAAAAGAGCCAATATTGTTAGAAAAAGATCAAACTTGAATTTATTTGTATTTCATTTTTCAAGCACGGTTATGCAAATAATAAGGAATTTTTTTATGAAATTTTTATTAAAGAAGAAGAGTTTTGTCAGTTCTTATTTAGGTAAAGTATATAAAAATTAAGATTGTTTTTCAGAAATAAATTTCTGTCTAAGACTATCAATTACCACAGTTGATCCATCTAAATTATAATGCCAGTAAGTCCAGCCATTGCAACTTTCTGTTCCCATAATTTTTGCAGCAACTTTATGAATTGAGCCTTCGGACTCTTTATATTTGATGCTTCCATCTGCCATTATCTTTGCATTAATCTTTTTCTTAGGGTCCATTAAAGATGTTCCTGGTTTAATTATCCCCATTTCAACGAGTGATCCAAAAGGTATTCTAGGTTTTGATTTGTTATTTTCGATTGTATCGAGATAATTATCTTCAATCTTCGTTGTTTTACTAATTCTTTCTTCTGCTGCTTTAAAGTATTTTTTATCTTTTTCTATTCCACAATATTTTCTACCTAACTTCTTAGATACTACTGCAGTAGTTCCAGTTCCTAAAAAAGGATCAAAAATTGCATCACCTTTATTCGTAGTTGCTAATATAATTCTATGAAGTAATGCCTCTGGTTTCTGGGTAGAATGAACTTTTTTCCCGTTTTTTTTTAATCTTTCTTTTCCATTACAAATGGGCAATGTCCAATCGGATCTCATTTGCAAATCATCGTTTAAACATTTAAGAGATTGATAGTTAAAAGTATATTTAGATTTTTTATTTTTTGAAGCCCAGATTAAAGTTTCATGAGCATTTGTAAACCTCGTACCTCTAAAATTAGGCATTGGATTATTTTTTCTCCAAATCACATCATTTAGTAACCAGTAGCCTAAATTTTGTATGTGATAACCTAATCTAAAAATATTATGATATGAACCAATTACCCAAATACTTCCATTATCTTTCAAGATTCTTTTACTTTCAGTTAACCAAGTTTTACAAAAATTATCATAATGTCTAAAACTATTAAACTGATCCCACTTATCATTAACACCATTTACTTTACTTGCATCAGGTCGAGTTAACTTTTCTCCAATTTGCATATTGTAAGGAGGATCTGCAAAAACTAAATCAAAAGTTTTGTCAGGAATTTTTTTTAATTCTTTTAAGCAATCACCATTAAAAATTTTGTTTGAATAAATCGTCATTTTCAAGATTCAACTCTAAATTGAATCAAGGGTCAAACCATTTTAGAAAAAAAAAGAGTCTTCTTGTGTTAGAGATTCTTATCTAGACAATATCTTGTGTACTGGCTTGAAACCTTTTCTGTGATGAGATGTGATACCAAATTTTTTTAAACCATCTAAGTGAGCTTTAGTTCCGTATCCAAAATTACTATCCCAAGCATAATTTGAAAATTTTTCTGATAATTTAATCATAAGTAAATCTCTATAAGCCTTAGCTACTATTGAAGCTGCACTAATACACTTAATTTTTTCATCTCCATTTATTATTGTTTTAGAATTTTTAACACCTTCAGGAGCAAAATTTCCATCTATTAAAATTAAATCAGGTTTTTTTGATAATTTTACTATAGCTCTTCTCATAGACAGCAAGGAAGCTTTTAGGATATTTAATTTAAATATTTCTTCTACTGAAGCTAAACCAATAGAATAATGGGAATTTTCTTTTATATGATTTGCTAATTTTAATCTATTTTTAAAATTAATTTTTTTAGAGTCTTTTATATTTTTAAGATTAATACCATTTTTTAAAATAACGGCTGCAGAAACTACTGGACCTGCAAGACAACCGCGTCCAACTTCATCTACTCCTACAACTATTTTATTATTTTTCAATTTTAATTTTTAATTCTTTAATTTTTTGTCTTATCATCTTTAAATCAATCCATGCCATCTTTTTTTGTTCAGGTTGTCTCATCAAAAAAGCTGGATGAAAAGATGCAATTACTGAGGTTGAACATTTTCCAATATTTTTTTTTATCCATTTTCCTCGAGCTTTAGATATTACTTCCTCATTACCTATTATAGTATTTAGAGCAGTACTTCCCAAAAGTATAAGAATTTTAGGATTTATTATTTCTATGTGCTTAATTAAGTAAGGCAAATATCTAGCAATTTCTTTATCAGTTGGCTTTCGATTTTCTGGCGGTCTGTAATTTACTACATTTGTAATATAAACATTTTTTCTGTCTAATTTAATTGACAGCAACATCTTGTCTAGTAATTTACCAGCTCTTCCTACAAAAGGAACGCCCTCCTTATCTTCATTAGCCCCAGGTCCTTCACCTATTATCATTAGCTTAGAATTAAGATTTCCATCTGCAAAAACTAAATTAGTAGCATTTTTTTTCAACTCACAATTTTTTATGCTACCTATTAGATCTTTGAGTTTTAAAAGTTTTTCTACCTTATTTTTAGCTGTATAATTTAAATTGTTAATTTTGTACCTATTTATAGACTGATTTTTGTATATTAGATTATGATTTATTAAACTATAATATTTAATAAGCTTTGCTAATTTGGTATTAATTTTCTTATTCATTAAAATAATTTTATGAAAAAAATAAAAATTAAATTCATATTATACATAGTTTTATTCTTTAGCACGTTTAATTTAATACATGCAAAAAATCTGGATAAATACTATGATGCAAATAATATTTCGGACTATTTTTCTGGAATTTTGTCATTAAATGACAACGAATACGCGAGTTCTTATGAGTATTTAAAAAATCTTAGAGGATTAGAGGACAGTCATTCATACTATTCACAATTATATCAAAGATCATTAATAAATTTAGATAAATTTTATGAAGCATATATTTATTCAAAACGATTAGAAGAAAAGGGAATAGATAGTTTTGAAAGCAATCTCATTATAGGGGTATATTATTTAAAAAATAAAAAATTTGAAAATGCAAAAAGATATTTTCAAAAGTTAAAATTTCAAAAAAATAAAGGAATAATCGAAGATCTTATTTCGATATCTTTAAACAATTGGATTTCCCTGTTAAGCCTAGACAAAGAAGCAGGATTGTCCCTAATTGATCAAATACCTCCAAGATTTGAAAATATAAAAAAAATTCAAAATGTTTTTATGCATTGCTATTATGACTCTGAAACAACAAACATTTTATTCAATGAACTCTTATCAGACAAAAGTATTGATTTCTCAAGGTATGCTTTTTTCCATGCCAAATATCTTCACAACAATGGAAAAGCAAAAGAAGCAAGGGAATCTTTAGAATTAAATTTAAAACTTTTTCCTACAAACCTATTATTAGGTCAATACCGATTAGATTTAAAAAATAAAAAAGTTAAAAATTTTAGCGATAGTTTTAATTGCAAAAATATATCAGATAACACTGCTGAGCTCTTATATATTGCGTCTAACGCTTTATCTTCTCAATCAGCATACGTTTTTTCAAATTTTTATTTAAATTTATCTAAATTTTTAAATGAAAATTTCATTTCATTTGAAACTCTTCATGCGGAAAATTTTTATAATTTAGAACAATATGACAAAGCTATGAAGATTTATAATAAAATATCTAAAAAAGGTTCAGTGTATGATTGGCATGCATCCAAGAGAATTTCATTGATTTTAGCAAACCAAGGCAAAGATAAAGAAAGCTTAAATTATTTAAAAAAAAAATATGAAAAAATAAAGTCTCCAAATGTTTTTCAAATTTATTATTATGCTAAATTTTTAAAAAATAATAAACAATTTGATGAGTCCATTAATTATTATACTGAGGTTTTGAATTTAATTAGCAAAGATCATTATCTTTATCCAAAAGCTACGGATGGAAGAGGTGTAAGTTATGAACGACTAGGGAAATGGGATGAAGCAGAAAAAGATCTTTTAAATTCGTTAAGTGTTTCACCAAATCAGCCATACGTTATAAATTATCTAGCTTACTCTTGGATAGAAAAAGGGATTAATATAAAAAAATCTTTAGAAATGTTAAAAAAAGCAAATGAATTAAAAAAAAATGATGGTTATATTATAGACTCATTAGGATGGGCTTTATTTAAATTAAAAAAGTTTAAAGAAGCCAAAAAATATTTACAGTTAGCTGTTGTTTTATTTCCCTCAGATCCAATAGTAAATGATCACTACGCAGATTCCTTATGGATGAACAATAAAAATATTCAGGCAAGGTATTATTGGAAATATGTTTTAACTTTAGATGAGGCTGAACCAGAATTAAAAAATAAAATAAAAAAAAAATTAATTTTTGGCCCAAAAGTTAAACTCTAAATGCAAGAATGTTAAAATCTTATTGTAAAATAAATTTATCTTTACGTGTTTTAAAAAAATTAAAAAATGGTTTACATGATATTGAAACTAACTCTTTATTAATTAGTACACATGACACTATTAAGATAATCAAAATTAAAAAGAGAAATGATAAAATTATCTTTACTGGCAAATTTAGAAGATCAGTAAAAATGTTAAAAAATACAGTTCTAGAGACAATGAAAATTTTAAGACAAAAAAAAATTATAAATAAAAATAAAAAATATAGAATAGTTGTAAATAAGAAAATCCCTGCATTTTCAGGTTTGGGCGGGGGAACAAGTAACGCAGTATTTATTTTAAAATACTTTTTTAAAAAAAATATTAATAATTCAATAATCAATGAATTTGATAAAAAGATTGGATCAGATTTTAGAATTTTTTTACAAAAACAGGCCTACCAAAAAAGCTTAAAAATATTTAAAGGGTATAAAAATTTTTTGAAACTTTATTTTGTTATAGTCTATCCCAACATAAAATGTTCAACCAAAAGCATATATTCAAAAGTAAAAAATTATAGCAAAAATTCAAAAATTGATCCCACTAAAATCAAAACTAAAGACAGGTTTATAAGCTTTTTAAAAAGAGAAAAAAATGACCTTCAAGATATTACTGTTTCAAAGTTTAGTAAACTAAATTTGATTTTAAACTTTATATCTATTCAAAAAGACTGTTATTTTTCAAGAATGACAGGGTCGGGATCAGCTTGTTTTGGAATGTTTAAAAGTAAAAAATCTGCTATTGCCGGATTGAAAATAATTAAAACAAAGTTTCCAAAATATTGGTGTGTATTTGCAAAAACTATTTAATTCTTCATTTTTATGATATATCAAATCCATAACATTGGGGCATAGCCAAGCGGTAAGGCAGTGGTTTTTGGTACCACCATCCTAGGTTCGAATCCTAGTGCCCCAGCCAGACAAATGAAAATTTTTTTTTTAAAAAATAAACTAGTTAATCAAATTAAAAAATTATTTTTTCCATTTTATAGATCTAAAGAAATTGTAAAAATATTTAAACTTCTAGAAAATGGTCAGGAAAAAAATAAAAAAGTAGCAATGTTTGTTGGTGGGTGTGTTAGAAATCATCTCTTAGGTAAAGATATAGATGATATAGATATAGCAACTGTATTTACTCCAGAAGAAATTAAAGAAAAATTTAAAAATTCAGAAGTTAAAGTATTAGAAACCGGTTTAAAGCATGGTTCAGTCACACTTTTAATTAATAAAAGTAAATTTGAGATAACCACTCTAAGACAAGACGTTAAATCTTATGGAAGACATGCCGATGTTGATTTCACCGAAGACTGGAATATAGATTCTACAAGAAGAGATTTTACTATAAATTCAATTTACTTAGATAAAAAAGGAAATATTTTTGACCCACAAAATGGTGTACAAGATTTAAAAAATGGAAGAATAAAATTTATCGGAGATCCCGAAAAAAGAATCAAAGAAGATTATTTAAGAATAATAAGATTTATAAGATTTTCATTACAATATAATGACTTAAATTTAGATCATAGAACTCTTGAAGCTATCAAGCTAAATCTAAATGGAATAAAAAATCTTTCTAAAGAAAGAATTTTAAATGAATTATTTAAAATATTTAGTCTAAATAATTTTGAAAATATTATAAAACAAGAACAATTAAAAAATATTTTTTTAGTTATTTTTCCAGAATTTAAATTTCTCGAACGTTTAAATAAAATAAACTTCTTAGAAAATTATAGGATTTTAAAATTAGAAATTGATCTAATTCTAGCAATATTACTTATAAATGAGTCTAACAATTTTGAGTATTTTTCACACAAATATAAAACATCTAACGACCTTAAAAACAAACTTATTTTTTTTGCTGAAAACTATAAAAAATATAAATCAGACAAAAATTATTTTAAAAAAAATTTGAAAAAAAATATTTATTTTTTTGGTAAAGAAAAAGTTAAAAAATTTGCTACTTTTATTTTCTTTGAAGATAAAAAATTAAGCTTTAAAGAATTTTTAAAAACTATTGATAATATAGATAATACTTCTGTTCCTAAATTTCCCTATGATGGACAATTTTTAATCAACAAAGGTATGAGTGAAGGAAAAAAATTAGGTAAAGCTTTAAGAGAATTAGAAGAAGTATGGGTAAATAACAATTATTCAATTAGTGAAAAAAACTTACATGCAGTGATAAATAAAGTTAAAAAATCAGATGTATTCGATATTTAATATTTCTAAATTTCTCTCTCCTGAGGGAGTATTTACAACAACCATATCTTTTAAACTTTTGCCGATCAAAGCTCTGCCTATCGGAGACTTAAAGTAAATTAAATTTTTATTAATATCAGCTTCATCTTCACCTACAATTTTAAACTTAATTTTTTTATTTAATTCTAAATCTGTGACTGTAACTGTTGAACCAAAAATAACATTTCCACCATTATCAATTTTGGTTACATCAATGACATCTGCTCTAGCAATAATATCATTAATTTTAATTACTCGACTTTCTAATTGAGCCTGCTGTTCTTTAGCAGCATGATACTCTGCATTTTCTTTTAGGTCACCATGAGATCTTGCTTCTGCTATTGCGGCTACTATTTTAGGTCTTTTAATATTTTTTAATTCTTCTATTTCTATTTTTAATTTTTCGAGACCAGCTACTGTTATAGGTTCTTTTTTCATTTATTTCCATTTCGCTTGAGGTGGTAAAGACATTAAAATTGACTCAATATTACCTCCAGAGTTTAAACCAAATTTTGTACCTCTGTCATATAAAAGATTAAACTCAACATATCTTCCTCTTTTAAGAAGCTGTTTTTCTTTATCTTTTTTTTTCCAATTTAAATTCTTTTTTTTCATAATAGTGTTGATTGTAATTTCTAAAAAACAAAGCCCTAAATCTCTTACAAACTTAAAATTTTTAGACCAATCTTTTGTTTCATAATCAAAAAATAATCCACCAATACCCCTAGGTTCATTTCTATGAGGTAAAAAAAAATAATTATCGCACCATTTTTTATATTTTTTATAACTTTTTTTATTTGATGCACATATATCTCTTAATTTTCTATGAATTTTAACTTTCTCCATTTTGTCAGGAGAAGAAGGCGTTGCATCCATACCACCTCCAAACCATTCTTTGGATGTAACTATAAATCTTGTATTAAAATGAAAAGCAGGTATTTTTGGATTTTTCATATGAGCTACCACAGAAATTCCTGAGGCCCAATATTTTCCATTCTTTTCTGCTCCTAATATTCTTGATCTAAAATTTTTTTTAAATTGTCCGCTAACTGTCGACTGATTTACGCCAACCTTATCAAAAATTTCACCATTTTGAAGTAGAAAAGATACACCGCCCCCCTCATTTGGATTATTTTTTTTCCATTCTCTTTTTACAAATTTCTTATATTTTTTTCCTTTTTTTTTGGAAATATTTTTTTCTAAACTATGAAATTGTTTACAAATTTCTTTTTGCATGAAAGCAAACCAATTACTGGCTAACTGCTTTTTTGTTTCTATATCTTTAATCATTGAAATAATTATTTTGTTTTAATGCTTCAGACGCTACTATAGCTACTGACATAGCTACATTAAGTGATCTTGCTTTTTTACTCAAGGGCACTTTTATTTTATTTTTAATTTGCCTATGTATTTCCTGAGGCACACCAGCACTTTCTCTTCCAAAAAGTAAAATATCTTTTTTTTTAAAGTGAAGTCTAAAATAAGGTTTTTTTGCTTTCGTAGTCATTAATATAATTCGTGATTTTGAATTTTCCTTTATAAAGCTTTTGAAATTCTCATATTTTACAATTTTCACTAATTTAGCATAATCCATTGTTATTCTTTTAAACCTAGGGTCGTTCAGGTTAAAACCGCAAGGTTCAATAATATGTATTTTCATCTCAAAACAAGCACCTAACCTAATTATTGCAGCTGTATTTTGAGGAATATCTGGTTTATAAAGAGCAATATTAATCATAATTGTACAATTTATGTGTCATTCTGACCCTAGCAAATAACAAAATTTAGCTTTATTTAAATAATGTTAGTTATAAAGATCATATATGGACAAAACAAAAAAACAAACTAACAGAAGAGACTTTTTATTTACTACGAGCTATACCATTGGCGCGGTAGGTCTAGGAGCTACTATTTGGCCCCTTATTGACCAAATGAATCCTGACACTTCTGTTAAAGCTTTAGCAACCACAGAAGTTGACATAAGTCAGATTGAACCTGGTAAGTCAATTACGGTTTTGTGGAGAGGTAAGCCAGTTTTTATAAAAAGAAGAACCGAAACAGAAATTTCAGAGGCTCAATCAGTTAATTTAAATGAATTACCACATCCTGAAAAAGATGAGGATAGAGTTAAAAAATCCGAGTGGCTAGTCATGCTAGGTGTCTGCACCCATTTGGGATGCGTTCCTTTAGCAGACAAAGGTGAATATAACGGTTGGTTTTGTCCCTGTCACGGTTCTCATTATGATACGTCAGGCAGAATTAGAAAAGGTCCTGCACCAGTTAATATGGAAGTACCAAAATATGAATTTGTAAACAACAATACAATTAAAATTGGATAAAAAAAAATGAGCGACCACAAATATGTTCCGTCTTCAAAAATTGGTAAATGGTTTGATGAAAGATTGCCATTGCTGTCACTTGGTGCGCATTTAAGAGAGTATCCAACCCCAAAAAATTTAAATTACTGGTGGACTTTTGGAGGAATACTTACTTTTTGTTTAGTTGCTCAAATTGTTACAGGCATTGTTTTGGGCATGCATTATATTGCTCATGCCGATATGGCTTTTGAAAGCATCGAACATATCATGAGAGATGTGAATTATGGTTGGCTTTTAAGATATATTCATGCCAACGGAGCATCAATGTTTTTTCTTGCAGTTTACATTCATATTTTTAGAGCCTTGTTTTATGGTTCTTATAAATCTCCAAGAGAAGTAATATGGATAATTGGTATGCTAATTTACATATTGATGATGGCAACGGCATTTATGGGATACGTTTTACCTTGGGGTCAAATGAGTTTTTGGGGCGCTACTGTAATAACAAATTTATTTAGTGCCATACCTTTAATTGGAGAAAGTATTACTACTTGGTTATGGGGAGGTTACTCAGTTGATAATCCTACACTAACTAGATTTTTTAGCTTGCACTATTTATTTCCTTTTATAATTTTAGGATTAGTTGTCTTACATATTTGGGCATTACATGTTCCTGGCAACAATAACCCAATTGGAATAGATATTGAAAAACCTTCTAAAGATACGGTACCATTTCACCCTTATATTACTATCAAAGATTTATTTGCTCTTTTAATTTTTTTGATAATTTTTGTTGGCTTCGTGTTTTTTTCTCCAAATATATTAGGTCATCCAGATAATTATATTCAGGCAAATCCAATGGTAACCCCAACTCATATTGTTCCAGAATGGTATCTATTACCTTTTTATGCAATTTTAAGATCAGTTCCTGATAAGCTTGGAGGAGTTATTCTATTATTTGCTTCAATTTTTATTTTGTTAGCTTTGCCATGGCTAGATAGAAGCAAAGTTAGATCAGCAGTTTTTAGACCAATCTATAGACAGTTTTTTTGGTTATTGATAATAGATGTTTTGGTTTTAGGTTATATGGGAGCTATGCCAGCCGAAGGAACGTATCTTTTAATAGCAAGGGTTGCTACTTTATATTACTTTATCCACTTTTTGGTTGTCTTGCCATTTATAAGTTCAATAGAAAAAACAGACCCTTTGCCAATGAGTATTTCTGATCCAGTTTTAAAAGGATAGTTTTATGTTTAAAAAAAAATTAATTTATACTTATTTATTTTTATTTACTTTTCTATTTACAAATATAATTGCAGCAGAGAAGACAGAACTTCTTAAAGTAAACTGGACTTTCAAAGGAGTAACGGGAACATTTGATCGCGCTTCTCTTCAAAGAGGTTATCAAGTTTATAAAGAGGTTTGTGCGTCTTGTCACTCTATGCAACTACTAAGCTATCGTAATTTAGGTGAAAAAGGAGGACCGGAATTTTCACTAGATCAGGTAAAAGCAATAGCATCAAATTTTGAGGTAACAGACGGACCTGATGATCAAGGAGAAATGTTCACAAGACCTGCGAGACCCTCTGATAAATTTGTTTCCCCTTATCCTAATAACAAAGCAGCAATGGCAGCAAATGGGGGTGCATATCCGCCAGACATGTCAGTTTTAGTTAAAGCAAGAAAAGGTGGGGCAGACTATATATATTCGGTTCTTATGGGTTACGAGGATCCTCCTCAAAATTTTAAATTAGATGATGGCGTCTATTACAATAAATATATGGAGGGAAACAAGATTAAGATGTCACAACCTTTATTAGATGATTTAATAGAATATTCTGATGGCACTAAAGCCTCAGAAGCACAAATGGCAAAAGACGTTACAACTTTTTTAACTTGGGCAGCTGAACCTCATTTAGAACAAAGACATAGAATGGGAGTAAAAGTAATAATTTATTTAGTGATAATTACAATTTTAGTTTATGTAAGCATGAAAAGAATTTGGTCAAGGATTGACCCTGAAGTATAAAACATCTCCATCTTTTACAATATAATCTTTCCCCTCAACTCTTAATTTTCCATTTTCTTTTGCTTTTTCAAAACTTCCATATTTTTCAAAATCATCAAAAGAAACTGTTTCAGCTCTTATAAAATTTTTTTCAAAATCTGTATGAATAATACCTGCTGCTTTTTGAGCGTAGGTATTTTTTTTTATTGTCCAAGCCTTAGATTCTTCAGGCCCGGAGGTAAAAAAAGTATTTAAACCTAATAATTCATAACCAGTTTTTATTAATTGATCTAACCCAGTTTTTCCTAAACCTATATTTTTCATATAAACTTCTCTCTCATCAGGTTCTAAATCCATTATTTGGTCCTCAATGTCAGCACAAATAATTATAAATTTTTGATTTGGGAATTTTTTTTTTAAATTTTCAGTGTAATCATTTCCATTTTTTACGTTTTTTTCATCTACGTTGCATACAATTATATAGGGTTTTATAGATATCAATCCTAATTCTCTTAAAAAACTTTCGTTAAGTAATTCTTTTTCAGTATTTAAACTTTCACCCTTGTTGAGTTTTTTTAACATTTTCTCCAGTAAGTCTATCTGCTTAGTGGTCAATTTTTTTTTGTGATTTTTTTCCAGCTTCTTCTCAATTTGAGTGATATCAGCTAATAAAATCTCCGTTTTAATAGTTTCTAGATCGGCGGCAGGATCAATTTTGGTATTAACATGCTGTATTTTTTCAGAGTCAAAACATCTTACCAAATGTATAATTGCGTCGACTTCTCTTATATGAGAAAGAAACTTATTTCCCAACCCTTCTCCTTTAGAAGCTCCTTTAACTAAACCGGCAATATCTACAAATTTAATATTTGCATTTATTTTTTTTTTTGATTTTGAGAGAAAAGATAGCTTATCAATTCTTTTATCAGGTACGTCAACAACCCCAATATTTGGATCTATAGTGCAAAATGGAAAATTTGCAGCTTGTGCATTTTTAGATGAAGTCAAAGCGTTAAAAAGAGTAGACTTACCTACATTTGGTAAACCAACTATTCCACATTTAAATCCCATTAAGATTTTGATTAACTTTACTTGAAAATAAATCTATTTTTTTTTGAATAAGTGTCGGGATCAGTTTGACTATGTTATTAGTAATTTCTTGAATTCTTTCTTCTTCGTCTTCTCTAAAATCTTCTAGGACATGGTTATTAACTTTTTTTTTCTCTTTTGGGTGGCCTATTCCCACTCTAACTCTTGAATAATCTTTTCCAATAAATTTATCAATAGACTCTATTCCATTGTGCCCAGCACTACTACCTCCAAATTTTGCTTTTATCTTTCCAAAATCAATATCCATATCGTCATGAAAAACAATTACATTTTTTGGATCAATTTTAAAATAATCGATTAGTTCCTTTATAGCTGTACCAGAGTTATTCATGAAAGTAAGAGGTTTTATAGCATAAACTTTTTGAGATTCTATATTTCCAGTTGTTAGTAGGCCTTTAAATTTTGGTTTTTGTTTAGAGAGTTTAAAATGTTGGTTTATTGCATCTATAATTTTGAATCCAATATTATGACGATTATTTAAATTATTAGGTCCTGGATTTCCTAATCCTACGAGTAGAAGCATATTATGTTATTTTTTTTCTGTTTGTTTTTTTTCAGTAGAAGCTTTTTTATCTGCTACTTGTTCTTTCCCTTTTGCTTGTTCCTTGCCTTTCTCATCTTTTTTACCAGCTTCACCTTCTTTAGCTGGCGCAGCAGCTTCGCCTCCTTCAGTTGCAGGCGCTGCCTCACCTTCAGCTCCTTCAGCAGGAACTTCTTCTGCTGGTTTTTCAGGTTCTTTTACAATAGTTGGCGCAGCAACAGTAGCTATTACGAAATCTCTATCTGATATAGTTGGAAAAACATTTTCTGGAAGCTTAACCGAAGATATTTTAACACTGGCTCCAATATCTAAACCTGCTAGATCAATTATAATATCATCAGGTATTTTATCTGCTGGACATTTCAGCTCAACTTTTCTTCTTACAATATTTAAAACGCCACCTCTTTTCAAACCTGGTGACTCAGAATTATTTTTAAATTTAACAGGGATTTCAATTATAATTTTTGATCCAGAAACTATTCTCATAAAATCAATATGAATAGGTTCATCTGAAACAACATGATACGCAACTTCTCTTGGTAAAACTTTTTCCTTTTTACCATCAATTTCTAACTCAATAACAGTAGATAAAAATGAGTCAGAATTTAAAATATTTTTAATGGATTTTTTTTCTATTGAAATTTTTGCATTAGGATTTTTTCCACCATACAAGATACATGGTATGAAACCTTTAGCTCTTAGCTTATTAGTTTCACCAGACGTAGTGTTGTCTCTTTTTGTAGCTTTTAAATTATTCATGTTTTTATTTGGATGAGCTATTTAACTTAACTTTGATAATAAAACAAGTGTTAATTAAATAAATCTGACACTGAAGTAGAGTTAGAAATTCTTTTTATAGCTTCTGCCATTAAAGAGGAAATCGATAATACCTCAATTTTGTTGTTATTTTTTATTTTTTGAGAGTTATCAATAGTGTCTGTAATAATTAGTTTTTTTATTTTTGATCTTTTAATTTTTGCTACAGCATCACCACTTAAAACCGCATGAGTTATAAAAACGTATACTTCAGTTGCTCCACTTTTTTTTAGGGCATCTACAGCATTAACAATAGTTCCGCCACTATCAATTATATCATCTACTATAATGCATGTTTTTCCCCTTACATTTCCAATTATATTCATAACTTTAGATTTTCCAGGTTTAGGTCTTCTTTTATCTATGATAGCTAAGTCAGCATTAATTCTATTTGCTAAACCTCTTGTTCTCTGAACTCCACCTACATCTGGCGAAACACATATTATTTTTTTACTTTTTAATCTTTTTTTTATGTATCTCGCAAACAATGGAGTCGTAAATAAATTATCTACTGGCATATCGAAAAAACCTTGAATTTGCCCAGCATGCAAATCTACAGTGAGAACTCTGCTTGCACCTGCGTTGGTAATTAAGTTTGCAACAACCTTTGCTGAAATTGATGTTCTTGGAGCAACTTTTCTATCTTGTCTAGCATAGCCAAAATATGGAATCACTGCTGTTATATTTTTTGCCGAAGATCTTCTTAGTGCATCAATAGATAATAATAATTCCATTAAATTATCATTAGCAGGATTCGAAGTAGATTGAATAACAAAAACACTGTTTCCTCTTATGTTTTCATTTATCTCAATATAAATTTCCCCATCAGAAAATCTTTTAATATTTGTATTTACTAATTTGAGTTTTAACTGTTTACAGATTTCCTTACTGAGCCTAAGGTTGCTAGTTCCAGATAAAATTTTCATGAAAGCTTATTATTTATACATTTATTTATTTAAGTTTTCAAACAAATTAAATCTCAGTTAAAGCTATAGTCGAGATACATCTGCCGTAGTCAGTTTCTCCTAGTTTTTTTGACCTTCTGAAACTAAAAAAACTATCCATATCTTCAAAAGTATCTGATTCTATATTATCAATATTTTTTGAGCCAAACTTTAACAGTTTTGCATTAACATATCCTCTTAAATCAAAAAGAAATTTATCATTTTTTTTTAAAAAAAATGAAACATTTACCTTAGAATCTGATAAAAAATTTTGATAAAATTCTTCTCCAACTTCATAACTTTTTTTTCCTATACACGGACCTACTGAAATAAAGAAATTATTATTATTATTAATTTCTTTAAATTTATTTAATGTATTTTCAATAATTCCTGATAATGCACCTTTCCAACCAGCATGAATACAACCAATCATTTTGCTAGCTTCGTCATAAATTAAAATTGGAACACAGTCTGCGGTTAAAACACCAAGAGCGAAGCCTTTTAAATTTGTTATTAATGCATCAGAATTTAATTTTCTTTCTAACTTATTTTTTTCGTTAAAGAAAATCACTTTGTTACTATGGGACTGGTGCATTAAAATCAAATTATTAAGAGGAACGTTCATTTTGTTTGCAACTATTTTTAAATTTTTATTAACATTTTCTTTTTTATCCTTTGAGCCAATTCCGCAATTTAGGCTTTCATAAATACCCTCAGAAACTCCATTTTTTTTTTGAAAAAAAACAATGCTTAATTTTTTTATGTTGTTGTAATTTTTTTGAATAGATCATTATTTAAATCCTAAAAAAAATTTTTTGCTACTCTTGTACGCAAAAATTACTTTAAATAATTCTCCCATATATCCTGGATGTAAAAGCCTTTTTAATCTTAAATATAAATCAGATTTATCTTTAAAGGTCATTTTATTACTTATAATTTCTGCTCTATTTAAAATTCCAATTTTTTTTAAAAAAAAACTTTGTGGAACAATTCTATTTAAAGTTAATTTATTTTCTAATAAAAATTCTTTTAATAGATTGAAATTTACTAGAGAAGTAATATCAGCTTTTCCAATGTTCTTAAATAAACTGTTTTTTTTATGTGATTTTATAGATTGAATAGTGCTTATATTGCTTGTTTTTAAAAAACCGTAATCAATTAACAAAACACCACCTTGAAGACTCTTAATTTTTTTAGTTATCATTTTTAGCTCTTCCAATCCTGACTTAGGATATTCAATAATTCCATTACTTTTTAATAAATTGTAGTTTTTTAATTCTTTTATTAAACTTTCAGAAGCTTTTTTTAAAATTATTTTATAATTTGAATGCTTGTCAATTTTTAAATATTTTTCATAAATTTTTTTTTGTTTTTTTTCAAATTGTTTTATTGGTATTGAATCAAAAAATTCATTACCTATAAAAAGCACAGGTCCAGTTTTTATTTTGTTAAAGTTTTTTAACCAACTAATTTTTTTTTCTTTTAAATTTTCTCTTTGAATTTTTTCTAAATTTTTACTTTTTTCGTATAAAAAAATATTTACAGATTTGTAAAATTTTGGAAATTTTTTAAAGGTTTTAATTAATGTTTTACACATTTCTCCATTTCCTGGTCCAAGCTCAATTATATTAAATTTTTTTGGTTTATTTAGATTTTCCCAGAAAGAGATTATCCATATTCCAATCATTTCACTAAATAGAAACGAAATTCCTGGAGATGTAATAAAATCTCCAAATTTTCCAAACGGATTTTTAGTAGAGTAATAACCGAATTTTTTATTATATAATGCCTTTTCTACAAATTTATCAATAGGAATAGTTTTACTTTGGTTCATTCAGTCAACTCTTTCTCCAACCCTTCAGTTAACTTAATTAATTCTCTATAAGTTATTTTAAACACACAATCTGGATGGCCTGCCGCACCATAAACATTTTCAAATCGGTTTAAAGATTTATCAATTAAAATATTTAGTTTTTTTAAATGAGCAACTGGCGCTACACCCCCAATAGAAAAACCTGTGTTATTTTTTACTTCCTCCGCACTAGCCATAGCTACATCTTTCTTTTCTAAAATTTTTTTTAATTTGTTTAAAGAACACTTTTTGTCTCCCGAAACTAAGCAAACTATAAAATTTTTTTCTGCTTTAAATACAAGACTTTTAATAATGGCACCTAATTCACAGTTTAATGATTTCGATGCATCTTTAGCTGTTCTTGCTGTAGAGTTTAACAACAAAACCTTAAAATTTGGATTAAATTTTTTTATAAATTCCTCAACTCTTCTTACTGGTTCTTTTTTCAAAAGTTCATTCATTACTTTTAATTTTTGTTAAAATTATAATACCACCTAAAATCATTATAAAACTTAAAACAGTACCTAAACTAAATAAATTAAACAGGTAACCAATCTGTTCATCGGGCTCTCTAAATTGTTCAACAAATATTCTAAACACTCCATATAAAATTAAAAAAAGACTTGAAGAAAAACCATCTTTAATTTTTTTATTATAGATAAAAATAATAAGTATTATAAAAAGCAAAATTCCTTCTAAAAAAGCTTCATACAATTGTGACGGATGCCTCGGAATGTTATCTACTTTTGGAAATATTACTGACCAATATATGTTTGAAGGAATTCCATAAAGTTCAGAGTTTATAAAATTTGCTACTCTTCCAAAAAATAATCCTATAGGTGTTACACAAGCAATAACATCATAAATCAAAAATTTTTCAATTTTTTTATTTTTTGAAAAATATATTATAGAAATAATAACTCCTACCAATGCACCGTGAAAAGACATTCCGCCTTCCCAAATTTTAATTATATCTATTGGATTTTTAAGGTAATAAGAAAAGTTATAAAATAATACGTAACCTAATCTGCCACCTAAAATAATAGCTATTATTAAATAAGAAATTAAATCATCAAAATTCTTTAAATCAAAAACTTTGTTTTTTATAGCAATTCTAAATTTTAATATTTTTTTACCTAACCACCAACCAATTAGAATGCCCAAGATATATGCTAGTGAGTACCATCTAATTTCTATAACACCAAAGTCGAATAAAATTGGATTTAAATTATGAATATACATTAAGAATTTATAACATAATTGAATTTTTTTTTTTTATCAATTAAGATTAACTATGGATACTTCTAAAAAATTATTAAAATTAATGTCAAGTTTTATTGAAAATGGAATTTTAACAACTCAAGATGCTAGAAAGGAAATATTAACTAATCTTAAATTTAAGAGAGATGATTTAATTCAAAAGCTTGATTTGGTATCCAGGGAAGATTTTGAAGCTTTGAAAAAACTAGTTCAAAAACTGGACAAAGAAATTAAAAACGCAAAAAAAGCAAAAAAAACTAAAAAGGCAAAGAAATCTTAACTTGTAGTCCATTATACTTGCTTGATGATAATCTTATATTTCCTCCGTGAGAGTTAATTATATCTTCTGATATAGACAATCCTAACCCAACTCCTGATTTATTTAAACTTCTACTTTGGTCAAGTCTATAAAATGGTTTGAAAACTTTTTTTTGTTGGTCGTCAGGTATTCCTGGACCATCATCTTCAACCAAAATATTTACTCTATTAGAAGTTTTGCTAAAACTTATATAAACATTTTTTCCATAAGATAGACCGTTTTGAATTATGTTATTAAAGCATCTTTTCAGGGCATTTTCTCTACCAACTAGGTCTACATCTTCATTTTGATTTAAGTGTAAATTTTGATTGTTTGATTCTTTTAAAATATTTTCAAAAAAATGTTTTAAGTTTATAGAAACAGAACTTTCTTGGGTTTGTGTTTTTGAAAACTCTAAGTAATCGTTTAACATTCTTTCCATTTCATCAATATCTTTAGACATTTTTTCTGATAATTCTTTTTGATTTAGCATAGCCAATTGAAGTTTTAGTCTAGTTAATGGAGTTCTAAGGTCATGACTTATCCCTGAAAGCATCGCAGATCTTTGAGTTAAATGTCTATTAATTCTTTTAGCCATCCTATCAAACTCATATGACGCTTTTCTAATTTCAGAAGCACCCGATGCTTTAAACTCATTAATATAATCACCCTTTCCAAATTTTTCAGCAGCTCTCGCTAAGTTTACTATAGGCCTTGTTTGATTTCTTAAAAAAAGAATTGCTATAAAAATTAAAAGGAAAGAAGGCAAAGTTATCCATAGTAAAAAAAGTCTGACTGATGATGTTGCGATTTTATCTCTAGGAAAGAAAAATTGAATAATATTATTTTTTGATTTTACTCTGACTTCAACAACATCTTTGTATTTACTAGTATTAAACCAGTAATTATTATTACCAAATGCAGATTTTAATTCCCTTCTTAATGATCTGTCCATTGGGCTGAATCTTCTTTCAGATTCAATATTAGGCAATTCTTCATTTTTTATATTAACAACAAAATCAAAATTTTTTTTATAACTATCTGTTAAAAAATTAATTTTGCCATCATAATTGCTATGTACATCTGTTAAGGTTTTTATTTCTCCAACCAATGATCTTGTCATTCCTTTATTTGCTTTGATCCAAATACTATCAAAAAAAACTATTGTAATAATTAATTGCAAAACAATTGTGGGTGCCGCAACAATAATTAGAGATCTGTAAAATAAACCTTTTGGTAATACTTTTTTAAAAAAACTATTCAATCCAGAGAACATAACCTTCGCCCCTTATTGTTTGTAAATATTTTGGATTTTTAGGATCTTCCTCTATTTTTTGTCGTAATCTAGTTATCATTACATCTATAGATCTTTCTTGAGATATATTAGCAATATTACCAATTTCAATTCTTGTAAAAGTTTTCCCTGTGTTTGAAAGCATTTCAGCTAAAACTTTTTTTTCTACTGTATTTAACTTACTTACTTTATTGTTTAACTGAATAGTCATTTTATTTAAATTAATTTTTGTTTTACCAATTATATAAATATCTTTTATATTTATTTTTTTATTTTTGGAAATAATATTTTTTATTCTTAATAACAACTCTTTTGGTTCAAATGGCTTAGATAAATAATCATCTGCCCCAAGTTCCAATCCTTTAATTCTATTTTCTACCTCACCTTTTGCAGTTAACAATATAATTGGTAAGGGTATTTTTTTTTTTTATTTCTTTAGTTAATTCAAAACCACTTTGACCAGGCATCATCACATCCAATACAACTAAATCAAATTTAAATTGATCAATTTGTAATTTTGCCTTTTCAGCATCAGATGCAGTTGAAACAATGAAATTGTTATCTTTAAGATATTCTTTTATTAAATTTCTAATTCTGTCATCATCATCTACAACTAAAATATGTTTGTTATTACTTTCCATTTATAATTCTATTAAGAACCTCCTTAAATTTAATCACTGACTCAGGCTCTGAATTTTTAAGAGCTTGGAATATTCTTTTTTTTTGAGATTCATAAATTTTATCAAAGAAAATTTTACCATCCTTATCTAAAAATAAATTTTTTTTTCTGGTATCATTCTCATCTTTAGATTGTTTTATCATTTTAGATTTTATTAATTCTCTCATTACTCTGTTTAAACTTTGTTTTGTTATTTTTAGCTTCAACATAAGCTGAGTAAGACTGATACCAGGGTTTCTTTCAATTAAGTGCAACGCTCTCAAATGAGCTGGACCAAAAAATTTTTTTGCAAGTACCTTATTGGGATCTGAAAAAGTTTCTCTATAAGCGTACAAAAGTAGTTGAATAAAATCCTTTATTTGATCATCTTTGAGATAAAGTAAATCTTTCATACTGGTAAGTTATATTGACTTATTCTATTAAGAAATATACTTTTTTGTAACAAAAAAAACATTTAATTTAAACTTATGGAAACAATACCTTACGACAAAAGAACAGGTAAAATTTGGTTTAATGGAAATATAGTTGATTGGGAGTCAGCAAATATTCACATTTTAAATCATGGCTTGCATTATGCAAGCTGCGTTTTTGAGGGCGAAAGAGTTTATGATGGTGAGATCTTTAAATTAGCCGAACATACTAAAAGATTATTCTATTCTGCTAAAAGAATGGGAATTAAAGTTCCTTATAGTGAGAATGAATTAAATGAAGCGTGTAAAAAAATTATAAATGTTCAAAAAGTTCAAAATGGATATGTTAGACCAATTATATGGAGAGGAAGTGAAATGATGGCGATTTCAGCTCAAAAAAATAAAATCCATGTTGCGGTTGCAACTTGGGAATGGGGATCATACTTCGACCCTAAATTAAAATTAGAGGGAATTAAATTAAATATCTCTTCTTGGAGAAGGCCTTCTCCAAACTCAGTACCTTGGGACACAAAAGCTTCGGGTCTCTATATGATTTGTACACTCTCTAAGCATGAAGCTGAAAGTAAAGGTTTTACAGATTCATTAATGCTTGATCATGAGGGAAATATTGCAGAAGCAACTGGTGCTAATATTTTTTTTAAAAATAATAAAAATGAATTACATACACCAATACCCGATTCTTTTTTAGATGGAATTACAAGAAGATGTATAATTGAAATAGCAAAATCTAAAGGAGTAAAAGTTGTAGAAAGAAAAATAGGTCCAGATGAAATGAAAGATTTTGTAGGATGCTTTTTAACAGGAACAGCTGCTGAGGTAACGCCAGTTTCTCAAATTGATAAATATAAATTCAAAGTGTGTGATCTCATTAAAAATTTAAGTGATCGCTATCAAGACCTAGTTAGAAAAAAGAGCGCTGCTTAATTTTTTTCATCATCACTGATGGCTGTATCTATCCCTTTAACCAAGTAGTCGTACCCTGTATACAATGTAAGTATGGCCGCTAACCATAATAGAATTATCCCTATAGTTTCTGCGTTATAACTGCCAAAATTAATTATTTTTTTTCCTGTGCTGCCTGTAAGTAATAAAGCTATGGAAAACATTTGGATAAATGTTTTGAACTTTGCAAGATTAGTTACTGGCATTTTTACCTCTCTTCCTGCCAAAAATTCTCTAAGACCAGAAATCAATATTTCCCTAGTTAATATGATTATTGCCGCTATAACTTCATAATTTTTTATAATACCATTCATAACTAAAAGAATTAAAGCTGAAGCAACCAAAATTTTATCTGCAATTGGATCAAGAAGCTCCCCCAGCTTTGACTCTTCTTTGTATAATCTTGCTAATAATCCATCTAGAAAATCTGTAAAGCTGGCAATTACGAATAAAAAGAATGGTATTAAGTCTCCATATAAACCCGGAAGAAAAAAAGATATAACAAAAATAGGGACAATAATTAGTCGTCCAATAGTTAATAAGTTTGGTATTTTAATTTTCATTATTTATTCGTGAAAGTAATCATATATTTTCTTTGCTATGTTGTCTTCTATTCCATCAACTGATTTTAAATCCTCAAAACTTGCTGACTCAACGGATCTCGCTGAACCAAAATGATTTAATAAAGCCCTTTTTCTCTGTTTTCCAATTCCTTGAATTTGATCAAGCAAAGATTTACTTAAGTTTTTCTTTCTCTTTGCTCTATGAGTACTTATGGCAAATCTATGCGCTTCATCTCTTAACCTTTGAATAAAAAATAGCAAGGGGTCATTCCTATTTAAAATAAATTCTTTATTTTCATAATAAATCTTTTCTTCACCAGCATTTCTTCTCTTACCTTTTGCTATGGCCACAATAGGTAAATCATGTAAGCCCAGTTCGTTTAAAACTTCTCTAGAAACAGAGTATTGTCCTTTTCCACCGTCGATCATGACTAAATCTGGTAAAGAAAGTGATCCAGATTTTTCTTTAATAGCTTTTGAAAATCTTCTAAACAAAAC
>MDSV01138150.1_pt1 | contig 64534 bp, 29 predicted proteins | sample 810851 | NCBI WGS metagenome assembly MDSV01 (sample SAMN05326640, study PRJNA326480) | marine metagenome | isolation source: seawater | place: Atlantic Ocean: North East | collected 2012
CGCGCCCACTTCAGCACCTCGAGGTGGCCGCCATACGCCGCGCCTGCGCACGTCTTCTCGTTCCACGGGCAGTTGTTCTCGCGCGCCCACTTCAGCACCTCGAGATGCCCGCCCTTCGCCGCAAACGTGCACGTCTTCTCCTTGCACGGGCAGTCGTTCGCGCGCGCCCACTTCAGCACCTCGAGGTGGCCGCCATACGCCGCGCCTGCGCACGTCTTCTCGTCCCACGGGCAGTCGTTCGCGCGCGCCCATATCAGCACGTCGAGCTGCCCGCCCTTCGCCGCGTACGCGCACGTCCACTCGTCCCACGGGCAGCCCTTCGCGCGCGCCCACTTGACCACCTCGAGATGCCCGCCCTTCGCCGCTTCCGCGCACGTCCGAAAGTCCCACGGGCATTCGTTCTCTCGCAACCACTCCAGCACCTCGAACTGGCCGCCCCTCGCCGCTGCCGCGCACAGGTCAGCGGTGAGCTCCGCATGGCCTCGCCGATGTAAGCTCCTGAGCGTGCTCAGACATCCCCGCTCCGCGGCTTCATCAGGGCTCAGCTCTTTCGCCCTCCTCAACTCCCCCAGCGCGTCGCGCAGCGCGTCCGTGAAAGAAGCGTATCGCTCGAGTTTTTCGTTCGAGGGGATCGGTTCGACCGCGAAGGCGAAGAGGGGGTACGAGTCGGTTCGGCGCGCATCAGGCGCGCTACGACCAGATTCGCACGCATCGCCGCTTCGGTCATCGTTCGGGGGCATGGCGGTTCTCGCGCGCGCGCGCGTAAGTGTGAGAGCCGCGACGCGAGTCGCGAGATCCTCGGAACGTCCGAGCGTTTTTTTCAGCAATTTCCCGCGACCGAACGAATGACGTGTGTGTTTCGCGAAAAAAAACGCCGCCAGAACGTCGTCCATCGACGCGCAACTGATCAGTGCACGCGCGTCACGCGCCTCCCCTCCGCGCGTTCCTGGATCTCCCCCCGCTGGCTCATGATCATCAGCGCGCGCATCACCGCCCACTCGTTCACGCCCAGCCTCGCGAGGTCCTCCGCGAGGTGCCGCTTGGACGCCGTCGCGCCGATGGCGAGCTTCTGCTTGATCTGCGTCTCGACCAGCGTCAGCTCTTCTCTCTGCTCCGGGGTGAGCACGGCCATCTCCGCCGCGCCCGACCGCGCGGCGTCGACGGTGGACACCTCGAACAGCCGAAGCGACTCCTGGACGTGCTCCTCCGAGACCTTATCCTGCAGGCACATCTTCGCCAAAGATTCCGAGACGCGCGTGATGGCTTCGAGCTGCCGCACCGTGATGGGCACCGCCGGCGCGCCCCCGCCTCGCTTGGCCCGTTCGCGCATCTCCTGGCGATACCGCACGTACTGGTCCTCCAGCAACTTGGCGGATTTCGGCACCAGCCGCGGCGAGCACGTCGCGCGGCAGTACTCCACGTACCGCTTCAGGAACTTCTGCTCGCGCTCGCGCTCGGGGTTGAGCTCGGACGAGTCGCGCGCGTCGCCGCCGTTCCCGGCGTCGTCGCCGGCGCCAGCGTGGATGGAGAGCACGTGGTCGGCGATTTGCAAGTCGCGCTCGTACAGACGCTCGTCGCGCACGATGAAGATGAGGTCGAAACGCGACAAGATGGTGGTCTGCAAATCGATGTTCTCCTGCGCGGACTTCAAGTCGTCGTACCGGCCCTGCGAAAGCGCGAACGAGAAAAGAGCGATCGACCGATCGGGCACATCAGCGCGACGCGTCAGTCGGCGGGCGACGTTCGATCGGAAACGCGGAGGCGCGCCGCGAAAAAAAAAAGAAATCGCCGCGCCGCCGCGAGAAGATGACGAGAAGAAAAAAGATGTCCTCGGGTGCGTTCGAACGACGAACGCGCTCGCGCTTTTCGCGTCAGAGGCGAACCTCGGATGACACTGCAAACGTTCGGCGGCGGTCGTCACGGGACGTTTTCTCTTCGTCGTTCGTTCCACGCGCTCTCGGCGCGGCGTCGATCGCTCTTTTCGCGCGGGAACGAAAAAATAAAAAAACCGGTCTTCAGAAGAAAAAGAAACAGAAAAAAAAAACCTGAAGAAAGAAACGCACCGAAGGCGGGTTCGCCGCCGCCAGCACGGCGGCTCGCGAGTTGAGCACGGTGGTGATCCCGGCTTTCGCGATGCTTATGGTCTGCTGCTCCATCGCCTCGTGGATCGCCACGCGGTCCTCGTCGCGCATCTTGTCGAACTCGTCGATGCAGACGCACCCTCCGTCCGCCAGAACCATCGCGCCGCCTTCGAGGGTGAACTCGCCGTCGCCGCCGCGCACGACGGAGGCGGTGAGACCCGCGGCGGAGGACCCCTTACCGCTGGTGTACACGCAGATGGGCGCGGTTTTCTCCACGAACTTCAGGAACTGCGACTTGGCGGTGGACGGATCGCCCATCAACAAGACGTTGACGTCGCCGCGCAGACGAGCGCCGTCCGGCGTCGTCTTGCGGGACCCGGAGAAGAGCAACGTCGCCACGGCGGCTTTGATGTCGTCGCTGCCGAAGATGGCGGGCGCGATGCGCGCGCGTATGTCACCGATCACCTCTTTGAACGGTCTCGCGGCGAAGCGCTTGAACTCGCTCTGCTCAGCGTCGGTGAAGTGCGGGTCGCCGCGCGCGCCTTCCGATTCCTCCGCCAAACCGACGACGTTCAGGTAGGGCTGCGACACCGCGGATCCGCCGCCTTGTCCCTTTTCCCTGTTGCCGCCGCCGCCACCCACGGTGTACACGCCCATCACCTTGACGCGCGTGCCCGGCACGATCTTCTGCACGAGGTTCCGCGTGACGCACAGCGTCACGTGGCGCGGCATCTCGCCCGCGGGCACGTCCTCGGGGTTCTCCTGCATCTTGAGCGTCTGGATGTCGGCAAACTTGGACTTCTCCGGCATCACCAGGTACGGGTCCAGGCCGCACCCGCCCTCGGCGGAGGCGTCGGGGTTCGCCGCAGCCTGGTCGCAGACCCTCGGCACGACCGTGCCCCCGAACCCGGCGCCCATCGCGAGGTACTTGACGCTGCGGCAGGTCTTGCACTGGATGGCGAGTCTCGTGGCTTTGCTCTTGGTGCGACTGGCGCCGATGACGATGCCGGGGATGCACACGAGCCGGCTGACGTCCTTCGAGCTCAGCGACCGCAACGCGCGCGGGGTTTCGTCCGACCCGAGGTGCACCTGGATCTGCACGGCGTCGAACATCTCCTTCGAGCCGCCCACGCCCGCCACGATGTCGCCCTCCTGCGGATTCGCGTTCCGCTGCTGCCGCAGCGACTCCACGGTCGCCACCGCCGCTTGCTCGAGCACGGGGACGTACACCTCCGGCCGCGCGCGCAGCTCCTTCGCCAGGTCGGGGTCGTGCGCGATGACGTCCTCCAGCATCACCGTCAGCTCGCGAGGGGGCTGGTCCTGGTCCAGCGCGTCGCGGTACGCGAGCTGGCCGTCGGGGAAGTCCGAGCTCGGGGGGCCGCGAAAGTTGCGCAGGAAATCGAGAAACACGCGCTTCGCCTGGCCGGGGGTGAAGCCCGCCGCGGCGTCGCGCGCGGCGCCATCCTGCCCCTGGTCCGTGTAGTACACATTACCCTCGTCCCAGCCGGACATCTTCCGGACGCGAAAGCGCTCGAACCCCGTCCGCTCGCGCGCGTGGCACTGGGAAGCGTCCGCGATCGCGAGTGGGCACACCGTCGTTGTTCGGTGGTTTTTTTGAAATAGGCTTCGTCCCGAAACCGCGACGCGCCTCGCGCCGACGCAGAAACGACCGTTCTTCGCTTTTCGCTTCTCTCCTCGGAGCCGTTGTTTGCTTCGCGTCGTCTTTCTCTCCGATGTCGCGCGCGCGCCAGTGCCGCACGCGCGTCTCACGAGATGTCCTACGGCGGCGGCTACGGCGGCTACGGCGGCGGCGGCTACGGCTCCGGCGCGGGCTCGCCCGGGCGCCCGCGGAACATCGGCGCGTTCGCGCCCCAGGAGTCCACGCGGCAGGACCCGTCGTCCATGAGCCGAGGCGTCTACGGGGGAGGCTACGGCCAAAACGCAAGACCCGGTCCCGCGCGCGCGCCGCCCGGCGTGGGGGCGTTCAGCGTCCAGGACGCGTCGCGACCGCCGGGTGGGTACCAGCCGCAGGGCGGGTACCAGCCGCCGGGCGGGTACCAGCCGCCCGGCGGTGGCGGCTTCCAGCCCGCGCAGAGGCGCTTCGGCGACGGGGGATACGGCGGGTACGGCGCGGGCGCGCCGCAGATGGGAAGAGGCGGCGACGGGGGATACGGCGGTTTGCCGCCGCGCGCCGCCCCGCCCGGCGGCGGCGGGTACGGCGGGTCTCTCGAGATGCAGGGACCGCCCGCGTTCAATCCGCGCGCCGACGGATCGATTCCGGGCGGGTACGCCGGCGCGCCGTCGCAAGACGCCGCGCCGCGAGGCGCCTTTGCCAACTCGCCGCTGGCGCAGGCGTTGCGCCGGGGCGACGACGCGTCCGCCGCGTCCGCCGGGCCTTCCGCCGGCGCGTTCAGCCTGGCGAACGCCGCCTCCGCGACCGCCGGCACCTCCGCGCCCGGCCGAGCGCGACTGGGCGCCTCGGCGTTCGTCAACCCCCAGCGCGAGACGGTCGTGCCGCAGGCGGCGCACCCGGAGGGCGAGCGTCCGACGTTTTCGCTCGAGAAGTTCGGCATCACCGGGGACAACCGAGCCGCGCACGACAAAGCGGCGTCCTCCGCGGGCGGCACGCGCTTCTCCAGCCGCGCGGGGAGCGGCGCGAACTCGCCCGGAAGCGTCTCGCCCCCGGGGGCGGGCGGCGCGCTCGACGGCGGCGCCGGACCGAGCGCGCGCTCGCAACACAATTCGCAAACCAGACGGCTCCCCCTGTACGTCGGCGCCGATTTGCCCGCGTCGGAGGCCCCCGTTTCCTCGCCAGCCTCCGCCGCCTTCGCGCAGGCCTCGGCGCTGGCGCAGAGGCGGCAGGCAGCGGCGAGCGCGAGCCGAGGCGGTGACGGCGGCGCGACGGACGCGACGGACGCGCCCGAACGTACGGGTACCCAGTCTGATCAGACGCGGCGTTTGGAGAAGGGCGCGACGTTCAGCGCCGCGCGCCGCGCCGCCGCCGTGGACTCGGCGAGCGGCGCCGCCGCGGCGTCGTCGTCTCTCGGCTGGGCGCGCGCGACCAGACGCCCGCTCGTCACCTCCGCCACCGCGCAGTCGTACTTTTACTTCGGCTTCGTGTTCGCGCTCACGTACGTGCTCGCGTGTCTCCTGATTTTCGCGTGGAAGGGGTGCCGGCTCCCGTACCCGGCGCGCGGAGGCGTGAACCGTTGGGGGCTGGACGTCGCGTTTCTGGTCGTCTACGCCGTCGTGGAGCCGGCGCGTTTGGTCATGGCCTCGGCGGCGAACAAAGCGTTACACGCGCGGGGCATGTACTCGAGCGCGTTGTTCGCCGCGCCCGTGCTCGGCTTGCACGCGTACTACGCCTGGGGGCAGACGTACGCGCTGAAGATTGACGTGTTCCTCAACGTGTGCGGCATGGGCTTCGTCGGCGCGCAGACTGCTCTGTCGCTCTTCGTGGTGGGCGCCTTCCCGGGCTCGGGCGGCGGGCTCGGAGGGTCCCTCGGAGGGGCGGCGGCGACGCGGGCGGGCGCGAGGCTCGACCTGAGCCGGCGAGGCGACGGGCGGCGCGGAGGGGGGTTCCGGGTGCGGTAGAGAAGACACCGCGAGTGTGCCGCGTGACGTTCGGCGCGTGTGAATACTACGCGACGCGCGTCGACGCGTATGAACGGAAACGAGAGACCCTAAAAGGAGATTGTCTAGCTACGACTCCTCTCTCCGCCGCCTCGGGCGTTCTTCAGTTCTTCATCACGCGAGGTAGTTGTACGTCTGCGGGTCGTTCCTGTCGCGTTCGAGGTACTCGCGCTCGATGAGGCTCTCGATGCGCTTCTTCACGTCCGCGGGTTTCGCCGGGAACGCGACGTGCGCGAACGTCTCCGAGACGAGCGCCTGGTGCGCGAGCGATTTGCGCGTCTTCATCACGCGCACCAAGCACGCGTCGATCTGATACTGCCGGTCCTGGGCAACCTTCTCGTTCGTCTCCGCGTTCTCCTCCTCCGTCTCTTTCATCTGAATGGAGTTGATCTTCACCCGGAACAAGCGCTCGGCGAACCCCGCGTTCACCGCGAACGCGTCGTCGTCCGCCACCTCGCGTCCTCGCGGCGTCTTGAGCAAAACCCGGGTTTTGCCGCACGCCAGCGACTGCAACGTTCGGCGGCACTCCCCGTCCTCCATGTTCGTCGCGCGCATGATCTCGCTCGCCGTCATCGTGTCGCGCTCGTTGAACAGCAACAGCACCGCGGCTTGGAACGTGGACGTGCACAGCTCCTTCTCCCCGTTGTCGAATCGCGCGCGTAACACGCAGTGCCCGAGCCCGTCGAGCCACGCCAGCTTGCGGCCGGAGTGTTTGCCGAGGTAAAACTCCGCGTACGCGTCCCTCGCGCGTTCCAGCTCGCGCGGCAAGTTCAGATCGGCGCGCGCGTAGGTGGGCCACGAGCCCGCGGTGAGCACGTTCACGTACGTCTCCACGTCTTTTCGTTTCTCGTCTTCGTCCGCTCTTCGTCGTCGCGCGTCGCCGTACGCGCGCATCAAGTCACGCGACGCGTCCACGTCCTTGAACATCCCCTCCAGCTTCGCCGTGAACTGCGCGCCGCACTCGGCTTTCAGCCGCGAGATCATCGCCTTCTCCGCGTCCACGCTGGCGGATTTGCCCAGCAGTAACCGCTTCGCGAGGTCCTTCTTGTAAAACGCCTCGAACGCGTCTTTGCCCTGCACGTGCCGGAACAAACCCAGCGCGCCGTCCAACGCGCGCTCCGTCTCGCCGTCGTTGGAGCTTTGGTCTTCTCGCTTCTTCTGAGACCGCAAGACGCCGTCCGCGAACTTCGCGAGGAGCTCGGGAAGCTTGTTCCCGCGGCTGTTCATGAAAAATTCAAACGCCTCGCGCGTCGTCGCGCAAAACGCCTCGCCGCTCTCGAACGCGCGTCGCGTGAACTCGTCCGCCGCGCGCCGCAGCGATAACAAGCGAACCACCGCGTCCTTGTCCCCGGTGTCGTCCTTGACGATTTCCGAGCCGAGCGCTTTGAGGCTCGACCCGTACGCCCGGCGCACCGCGTCCACGAACTTCGTCTCCGTCGAGACCGATTCGCCCGGAACGTGTTCGGTTCCCGGATGCTCGCCGCCGCGACCGCCGTCGCATCGTCGCGCGAGCGCGAAGAACCGCCGCGCGTCGTCCACGCGCTTCTCCGCGAACGCCTTCGCGAACCCGTCGTCGAGCATCCGTCGCAGATGCTTCTCCACCAGATGACGCGCGACGACGCGCGTCGCTTGACGCGTCGTTGACGCGTCCAGCGCATCGTCGCACAGCTCGGCTTCGAACCTCAGCCTCTCCTCGCAGTGTCTCGCGTACTCGAACGGGTCCAGCGCCGCGATCGACTCGTCCCCTTCCCTCGCGTACCGAGCCGCTGTCGTCTCGAGAAACAGAGGTTCGAAGGTTTCGCGGTACGCGCCGATCTCGAGAAACGCGCGCGCCACGCGGCGCAAGAGCCCGCGCTCGTCGCGAGACGCGCCGCCGCGTTCGTTCGCGACGAGCGCGCAGGCACCGCGCGCCACGCACAGCGCCGCGTCGAACGAGACGCCGCGAGGCTGAGGCTGAGGCTCAGTCTCCGTCTCCGTTTCTTTTTCTAATTCAGACGCCGCGTCTCCTCCGGCGACTCTCGCCGGCGCCGCCTCGCCGGCGGCGCGTCTCGCGCCTCGCGAAGCGTCGTCGTCCACCTTCTCGGTGTTCCTCGAAAGATTCGTCTCCGATTCGCCGGTTTCGGACGTCCCCAAGAGCGCGTCGCGGAAGAGCGACACGCCGACGTCCCAGATGGTGCGCGGCGCGGACGGGCGTCGCTCCGCCGCCCCCCCCGCGCGCACGCGGTCCAGGTAGAGGAACACGCGCCTCGTCGTGTCCACGGCGTCGCAGTGTTCCTGCCACGCCACGTCGAACGCGCGCGTGAACGCCACGGGGTCCATCGCCGCGGAGGAAGATTTCAACTCGCGCACCCGGCGGTCGACGCGACGCTTGAGTTTCGCCCGGAGCTTCTCGAAGAGCCACGGGGCTTTCTTGTGCACGCACACATCCTCCACGGAGCGGTACAGCGTCTCGTACGAAGGCACGGCGCCGCCCGATCCGCCGCTCGAGCCCGCCGTCTTATCGTGGATCGCGTCGATCGCGGCGCTGAGAGACGTCCAGGCGTCCTCCTCGAAGCCCTCGGGAGGGCGGGGGGGGGCTTTCAGAGGCTTGATGGTGAGCTTTCGAACGGGGGCGGCGCCGTTCGGTCTGCGCGAACCCACCCCGAGCCCACCGAGAGGCGCCATGGTGTCCTCCGGTTCAGGCACGCGTCGCCGAAACCGAAAGGGTCCCCACCGCGCGCGCGCCAGCCCGCTTCGTCCGGACGACCCGACTCGTCGCCGGCGCTCGCTGCGCTGTGGAGCGCTTCGCTGACGAGATCTGCGCTTTAAAAAACCGACGCGACGACTCGCGTGCCAAAATCTTCCTCGACTGCTCCTCTGCTCGCAGAATGCAGGCGAACACCGAAGCCGGCCGTTGACGGGCGACTTTTTTTTCGTCCCGCGATTCGACAGGTCCGAGGCTGTCTCGTCAACGTCGAAAACGGGGGAACGACACCTTCCGGTCCGCACACGCTCCCGCGCGCATCGGCGCACGCCGCCGGCGCGATGAGCCGACCCGCGAGCGCGGCGCCTCGCCGACCCGCCGAAGAGGCGAACGTCAAAGTCGTCGTGCGATGCCGGTGCGCGTCGCTCGTTTTCCTCGCGGACCGGCGCTTCCCGTTTCCCCGAGCGCATCGCGAAACGTCACGGCGAGGAAACGTCCGAGACTGATGACCTGACCGACCGCGCCCTCCTCGACCGTCTCCGCGTTTCGCGACCCGCAGACCCCCGAACGCGACCGAGCGAGTCTCGAAGGCCGCGGTCGCGGTGACCGCGAACCCGTCGCGGCGCGAGATCGTCGTAGCCACCCCCGAGCCCGCGAGCGGTTCCGAGGTCAAGCCCAACGCGGCGATGGGCGCGGCGCGCGCGGCGTCCAAGACGTACGTCTTCGACGGCGTGTTCGGCCCCGACGCGACGCAGGCGGACGTGTACGACAGCGCGATCGAGCCCATCGTCGCGGAGACGCTCGAGGGGTTCAACTGCACGGTGTTCGCGTACGGGCAGACGGGAACGGGCAAGACGCACACCATGCAGGGCGCCGACGACCCCGACGACCCCGACGACCCCGACGTCGACGACTTTCGTCTCGACTCGGCCGCGGGCATCACGCCGCGCGCGCTGGCGCAGATCTTCGGCCTCCTGAACGCGACGCGGTCACGCGTCACGGAGTACTCGGTGCGGTGCACGTTCCTGGAGCTGTACAACGAGGAGATTTCCGATTTGCTCTGCGACGACGTCGAATCGAGCGACTCGGTCGGCGACGGCGCCGAAAAAAAGAAAAAAACGCACCGTCTGATGGAGGACGGCCGCGGCGGCGTCTCCGTGGAAGGCCTGACCGAGGTGACGGTCACGAGTTTCGCGGAGGCTTTGCGACTGGCGCGTCTGGGAACCGAGCGAAGAAGAAAAGCCGCGACGCGGTGTAACGCGCACTCCTCCCGCAGCCACGCCGTGTTTTCCGCGTCTGTGCGCCTGCGCGAGCCGAGCGCGGACGAGGAGGGCGAGGACCTCATCAAGCTCGGCAAGCTGAACCTGGTGGACCTCGCCGGCTCCGAAAACGTCGGCAAGAGCGGCGTCGCGGAGCGCGGCGCGACCGCTCGGAGCCGCGAGGCGGGCGAGATCAACAAGAGCCTGCTCACGTTGGGCCGAGTGGTCACCGCGCTGGTGGACAAACTGGCGCACGTCCCGTACCGAGATTCGAAGCTCACCCGGCTTTTGCGCGACGCGCTGGGGGGGAAATCCAAGACGTGCATCGTCGCGACCGTCGGGCCTTCGCTCGGGTCCGTCGAGGAGACGGTCGCCACCGCGGAGTACGCCTCGCGCGCGCGCTCCGTGCGGTGCAAGCCCGAGGTGAACCGCCGCGTGACGAAAAACGCGCTCGCCCGCGAGCTGCGGCGGGAAGTAGAGACGTTGCGCGCCGATTTGGACGCGACGCGAAGGAAAAACGGCGTTTTTCTCGCGCCGGAGACGTTCGAAGCGGAGGAAACGAAGAAAGCGAAACGAGAGGAACGGCTCAAGACGCTCGAGCTGGCTTTGCGAGAAGCGGAACAGAGACGCGAAAACGACGCGTCTCTGTTTGAGGCTTCCGAGCGCGCGCGTTTGGATTTAGAGAGGCGACTGGACGAGACGCAGGCGAGCGCGCGCGCGGCGAGCGAAACCGCCGAGAAGCGGTTAGAGGCGCTCGAGTCGCTCTCGGCCGAGACGCAGCGAACGAAGCGCGAGACGAACGACGAACGCGTGAAGAGGGAAGCCGCTGAGCTCGAGAACGCGGCGCTTCTCGTTCGGCTCTCCACGAGCAAAACGCAGACGCGCGCGTTGTTCGACCGCGGCGACCGCTTTCGCGCGCGCGAGAAGGAAACGGCGGCGGCGCTCGCGGAGGCGCGCGCGGAAGCCGACTCGGCGGCGGCGAGGCTGGAGCGCGCGGAAACGGCGCTCGTCGAGAAAGAGGTGGAGTTGAACGAAACACGCAGAGCGCTGGTCGAACGCGAGAAGCAGTCGAGAGAACGGGCGTTCGAAGCGGCGCGGCGGGAGATTGAATGCGCGCGAGACGCTGCGACGCGCGCGTGCGACGCCGCGCTCGCCGCGTTGAGGGGCGCCTTGGCGACGAACGAAACCGATTCGGACGAATCGTCCAAAACGCTTCCCGAAACGCTTCCCGAGAGGGCGGAGCTGTCGGCGGCGGCGGCGGCGGCGCGCGCCGCGCTCGCGGCGGCGGCGGCCGTCGCGGTCCCGGCCGATACGCCCAGCGGAGCCACCCCGACGCGCGCGACGGCGGCGGCGCTCGCGCCGCCGACGCCGGAGGCGGAGGGCGGAAGCCTCGCTCCGACCGCCTCGGCTTCGGCGACCAAGACGCCGGTGCCTCCCGCGGCGGCGGCGGAGATGCGCGCGACGCGCGCGAAAACCTCGAGCCTGCCCCGCGCGCCCCTCCGCGACCTGGGGGAGAATGTCGAGGAGGCGGCGTGATGAACGACGAGAGGGGGTTCAAATCGGCGTTCGTGAAATGGGTGTCGTTTGCTCTCTGCGCGACATTTCGCTGAAAAGGCCATATATTTGCTCCGTTTCCAAAACGCGCGTCCGGGTTCCTGTACGCGCGAACCAGTCTCGATTTTGTGACAAAATGGAAAGCATCAGTGCATCACTACGCCCTACTCGCGCGTAATCGAGCCGGGTCTCCCGCCGCGTCCACCACGACGACCCGCGCGCGCCCACCGCGTCGCAGTCGTTGGCGAAGCGCCGTCGCTTCTTGTCGTCGGCGCCCGCCGGACGCGTCCGTCCCCCGCGCGGCTCGCTCCGTTCGTCCGCGAGCGGACACGCGCTCGGCGCGAGCGCTCGTCGACCGCGCTCTTTCTTTCCGTCCCCGCTCGCCTCCCGCGCGCCCGCCATGGGCGCCAAGAAAGCCGAGCCCGAGCTGGGCAGCTTCGACTGCGTGTTCAGCGAGAGCGGCGCGACCCCCAAGGTGGGCAAGTTGCACGTGTTCAAGACGAGCCTGGTGTTCAAGGCTGAGATGTTCGGCATGGACAAGACCAGCGTCAGCGTCAAACGCAAAGATCTGGACGCGCTGGACGCCACGTCCGCGTTGACGCTCAAGATCCAGTACAAGAAGACCAAGAGCCTCGATTTGCAGTTCACGAAGAGCTCGAAGCCGTACGACTTGATCGTGGCGAAGTACCGGCTGCGCGCGACGGAGCGGGCGGGGTTCAGCGTCAACGACCGCGCCGAAAAGTCTTCGAAGCGCGAGGAAAAGGCGTACGCGCCCGGGCTCGGCGGGCGCGCCGCTCGAGTCAAAGATCTTCTCACCGATTTCTACGAGAACGGCAACGAGCGGTTGAAAGCGGCGTTAAGAGACGCGTCGAGACTGGGCGGCGTTAAGATTCCCCCCACGCCTCGATTACCCACGGTGGACTGCGAAGAGGTGGTGAGCCGATGCTTGTTCGTGCGCGTGATCGGCGCGAAGGATCTCCTCGCCATGGACAGCGGAGGGACTTCGGATCCGTTCATCGTCGCGCGGTACCGCGGATTGGAGGTTTCGAGTCGGACCATTCCCATGACCCTGAACCCGCAGTGGGACGAGACGTTCACGTTCAACGCCCCTCCGGGAAAGGAAGAGCTGGACGACTCCGACGAGGTGGAGCTCATGGTGTACGACAGAGACTTTGGCGGCCTCAACGACTTCATCGGGTTCTGCAAGATCAACATGGCGGGCGTCAAGGTGAGCGACGCCGCGCGTTCGACGCGCGCCCCCGGGGACGGGCCGAACGCGAGGGACCCGGCGAAAGCGGACGCGCGCTCCGCCGCGTCTGGTCGCGCGACGAAGCAGAGACGTTCGACTTTTTTAAAGGAGGAGGCGTCGGCGCGAGACGGCGCTTCCTCTCTTCGCGAGCCTTTGCTCGAAAAAGCGAAAACGTCGACGGCGCCTGGGACGGCGCGCCGGCGCCGCGAGTGGATCAAGCTCGCGCCGATGCCCAAGGACCACGGCGACGCGAAGTCTTTCGACCTGAACCACGTGAAGGAGCGCTTGATGTTCTGGGAGGGCGAGCGCGCGATCAGCGGGGCGGTCGAGGTGGAGACCTGGGTCGGGAACAGGCACGACGAGGCGTTTCGCGTGGCGGGCGTTCCCGCGCTCATCAAACCGGACGCCGACGCCGAGACCAATCTGGCGCACTACGTCGACCCGGTGACCGCTCTGCTGCGCGTCGAAGTGAAGCGCGGCCGGAACATCATGAACCTGGACGACGACGGCGGGTCGGATCCGTACTGCGAAGTCGCGCTCGTGGACCCGAAACTGGTGAAACCGGAACAGAGCCAAGCCACGCACTACATCGACGACGCGACGGACCCCGAGTGGGACCGCGCGTTTAACTTCATCGTGTCCAAACCGTACGGCGACGTCTTGGAACTTCGCGTGTACGATTACGACGGCGCGACGAGCTTCGACGATTTGATCGGCAAAGCCTCGATTCCGGTGAGCGCGTTGAAAACGCACCGAGGGTTGAAAAACCCCCCGGAAGAGCAGTGGATCGCGCTCGTGGACAAGGAGGGCAAGGACGCGAACGCCGACGGCGAGAAATACGGCGACATCTTGGTTCGCGCGTACCTCGACGAGGAGTACTTCGAACATCTGCACGGCGGCGACGCGGCGAACCAGGTGGGGCGTTTGTCCGTGGACGTGATGGGCGCGGACGGTTTGGAATCCCCTTGCACCACGCACTGCGTCGTGAAGTGCGGGCCGTATTGGACGCGGACGCCCAACGTCGAGGACTCGACGAAGCCGCGATGGAACCAGCGGCTTCGGTACCCGGTGTTCGAACCGGCGGAGCGAGTCACGGTGGCGCTGTTCGAGGGCGCGGCGGCGACGGCGAAGTACCTCGGGCGAGTCAAGCTCCAGCTCAGCACGATGGAGGACGGCGTGCGATATTGCTCGAAGTTCCAGCTGATGACGCAGGACGCGTCTAGCGGGGAGGTGCGGAAGACGTGCACGCTCGAGGTTGGTTTGCGGTTCGACTACCTCGCCGGCGGTTCGCGAGCGGCGGCGAAGTACTTCGAGCCGTCTTTGCCGGAGAAGTGGTACCTGCAACCGCTCGCCGACGACGAGCGCGATCGCGTGATCAAGTCCCAGAAAGAGATGCTGGTCAAGCGCCTGGCGCAGGCGAGCCCGCCGATCCACGAGACCGCGTCGAAGATCATGCTCGAATTTTCAAAACACGAGGTGAACATCGGGTCCATCAAGAGTTCCGTGGCGCGCATCCAACGCGTCGTGGCGGGGTTCGACAAGATCGGCGCGGCGGCGACGTACGCGCTCTCCTGGGACTCGGTCGTCGTCACCGCCTTGACGCAGTGCTGGATCGTGTACCTGGTGTACTACCCCAACATGCTCGCGCCCACCGCGCTGCTGGCCACCGCGCTGTGGTCGCTGGCGCAGTTCCCGGGCCGGTACCAGCGCGTGCTGGACCGCGCGCAGGCGGACGAGTGGCTCAGCCAGGGCTTGCCGTTCGCGCCCCCCACCGAGGAGGAGGAGCGCGCCAAGCGCGAGCGCGAGGAGGCGGCGCGCGCGGAGGAGGAGGCGGCGGCGGCGGCGCGCGAGGAGGAGGAGAAGGCGCTGGCGAAGCTGTCCGCGGAGGAGCGCGAGGCGAAGGAGACGCAACAGAAGCTGCTCCTGGAGAAGAAGCGCGCCGCGGAGAAAGCCGCGGCGGAGAAGGCGAAAGCCGAGGCGCCGAAGGAAACCTTCAGCTGGGAATCGCTCAACCCTTTGGCGGCGTTACAGAAGCAGATGGACGAGGTGTTTGCGATGATCACGCTGTCGCAATCCATCCTGGACGAGGTGGCGGGCGGTTTGGAACGCGTCGCGGGGGTTTTGAGCTGGGAGGAACCGCGCGTCACCGCCGGTTTTCTGCTCGTCATCCTCGTCATGGCGTGGGCTCTGGTGTACGTGGAGGTGGTCACGAGGTTCTTCGTGAAGATCGTGTTGGGGGTGGTGGTGAAGACGGCGTTCACGATCGTGTCGCCGAGCACGCTCAAGTTCGGCGCCAGCGCCGGCATCCTGTTCGCGATGCGGCACCCAGCCATCTTGCCCGACGAGAAGACCAAGGTGCTGCAGGAGGCCAAGGCGCGCGCGGCGAGGGAGGCGAAGATCGCGGCGGAGCTGGCGAACGAAGACGGCGACGACGAGCAGGAGGTGGTCGCGCCGCCGCCGCTTCCGCCGCCAGCGCCGCCCAGCGCGCCTCTCGCGCCCCTCAACGTTTTCTTCCGGATGCCCACGCAGAGCGACCGATTGCTGTGACGAACGCCGCGAGAAAAAACGCGCCGATGAGAAAAGAGTCGCTCTTTTGTGTGTCGTGTGTATGAGATGATAAGATACGTACTACATAGTGTACATCACACACTACGTAGTATTATACGTCTATGCTTGCGTATCAGGCGACGCGCGCGCGACGCGCGTCGCTCAGCGACAGCGCCTCTGCGGCGACGACGGAGTGGCGCGCGACGCGCGAGTCGTCCGACGAGACTGGATACCCGTACGTTCGATCCGCACCACCCGCCGCGCTGTCGGCGCCGACGGACGTCACGGGCGGCGCGCGTCTCGTCGCCGTCGCCGGAGCACTCGTCGCCGCCGACGTCTCCGGCGCCCACGGGTCGGGAACCACCGTCACGACGAGGGGAGGCGCCGGGTCGCCGTCTTCAGTCGCTGAGTCTTCGGTCGCCGCGGCGACGACGACGCTCGAAGAGTTATAACTCTCCGAACGGTTCGAACCGGTCGTGGCGGTTCCCGCCACGCCGCTCGTCGCGGTCGCGGTCGCGTTTTGCGCGTTCGCCCTGTTGGCCTCCCGCCGCGCCTTGACCTCCTTCTCGTTCGTCTCCACCCGCGACGACCCGAACGAAAACGACCCCGACGGGTTGAGCACGTACATGCCGTACATGAACCCGCGCACGATGGAGCCCCCGAAGACGCTGCCTTCCTTCGCGCTCCCCTCGCGCGAGCCCGCGTAGCGCGCGCGGATCGCCCACGGGTTGTTGCGCTCCTCCTCCGCCCGCCGCTCCTCCAGCAGTCGCCTCGCGAGCCGGCCCCAGTACGCTTGCACGACGTACACCGCGGCCAGGCAGGCGCCCAAGATCAACAGGAAACACCCGAAGAAGAACAACGACGCCTCTCTCGATCCGACTCGGGCGCCGGACCCGTCACCCCGGCCCATCACTGCCGGCGTGCTTCGAGTCGTGATCGGGTGGTTTCGTGAACGCGCGGCGCGCTCGGTTTGCGCGAGGCCGCGAGCGCGCCGACGGCGTGACGATCCGGTACCGAGTCAGCAACGCGTGTCTTCAACTGTTTTTCGCGCGAGCGATAAATAACTCCATGGAAAAATCTCGAGAAAAGAATCGAATCGAGATTTTCGAATTCTGTTTTTTCCCTTCGTCAATTTCGTTTTTTATGAGACTATTTCTCTACCCGTTACTTCAAGGTGCGATTTTCAAGACTGCCCGACATACGAATCGAATCGAAGGCGGTTCGGCGAGTCCCGCGGCTGGTTTACGCAACCGGAGCACTCGACGACACAATCACACAAAGGCCATCACGAAGGAGGGTTTTGTCCGACCTTGTCCTACCCAAACCCAAACTTCGGGCGACCCATTAGGGAAGGCGCGAAGCGGGACCTTCGTCGATCCGCCCGTCCCGGGTCTCGGGTCCGGGCGCGATGGCCGGCGAGTCCTCACAGGGCGGGCTGGACTGGGGGTTCTCGCAGGTGTTCGGGGAGAGGAGCCCCGGGGAGGAGGTTCAGGATGGTGCGTCGCGGACGTGATCGTGTCGAGTCGCGCAAACGCGGTGGTTTTTCTCCTCGCACGCCGCGCGCGCGCTCCGCCGAGCGCGTCCGCGAGCGCGCCCGCTCGCCGGGGACGCTCGCGACGCGCGCGGCGCGAGGTTCGCGAACGGGGAGCCCGCGCGCGGCGGCCGCCCGCCCGCCCTCGCCCTCGCCCGACCCGCTCGACACCGTCCCTCGCGCAGCCCCGCCGCTCGACACGCGCTGACGTTCGTCTCGGCGTGTTTCTTTTTCCGCGCGCTCTCTGTCCTCTCTCGCAGCCGACGTCATCTCCGCGGTGGAGTTCGACGCGTCCGGCGAGCACCTCGCGACCGGCGACCGCGGCGGGCGCGTGGTGCTCTTCGAGCGCCTCCAGCCGAGCAAGACCGCGCTGGACGCGGCGCGCGCGGAGACGGATCGAGAGGAGGACGAGGATGTCGCCGGCGTCGTCGCGAACCGACGTCGCGAACCGACGGAGTATCGGTACCTCACCGAGTTCCAGTCGCACGAGCCGGAGTTCGATTACCTGAAGTCGCTGGAGATTGAAGAGAAGATCAACACCCTGCGGTGGTGCAAACACAGCGGGTCGAACACGTCGCGCTTCCTCATCTCCACCAACGACAAGACGATCAAGCTGTGGAAAGTCTTCGAGAAGCGGATCCAGTGCGTGTCCGATTTCAACCTGGACGAAGACGCGCGCGCGCGCTTCGGGCGCGCGCGGCGCGCGGTGACGGCGCCCGCGACGCCTCCGTTGTCGTTCGGAGCCGAATCCTCAGACGCGAGCGGTGTGCACGACGTCGGAGGATCGATCGAGACGGACCTCGCCGTGACGGGCGCGAACCGTTTCCCGGCGGCGAGGCAGGCGCTTTCGGGCGGGAGCTCCAAACGATCCTCCAGCACGTTCGCGGGCGCGCTGCGGATGCCCTCGTGCGTCTCCACGGACGTGGTTTTTTCCGCGCGGTGCCGCCGCCAGTTCGGCAACGCGCACGCGTACCACATCAACTCGCTCTCGGTGAACTCGGACTGCGAGACGTACATCAGCGCGGACGACTTGCGCGTGAACCTGTGGCACCTCGAGCGCGGCGACGCCGCGGACGCGTTCACCGTCGTGGACATCAAACCCGAAAACATGGAGGATCTGACGGAGGTGATCACGTCCGCGGAGTTCCACCCGTCGCGGTGCGACCTGTTCGCGTACTCCAGCAGCAAAGGCTCCGTGCGGCTCGCGGACATGCGCCAAAACGCGCGGCAAAACGTGTCGTGCGCCAAGATGTTCTGCGACGAAGAGTCTTCCGGGTCGCGGTCGTTTTTCTCGGAGATCATCGCGTCGGTGAGCGACGTCAAGTTTACTCGCGACGGGCGCTTCGCGTTGTCGCGCGATTACCTCAACTTGAAGCTGTGGGATCTGAACATGGAACGCGAGCCGGTGGCGACGTTCAGAGTGCACGAGCACTTGCGTTCGAAGCTGTGCGACCTGTACGAGTCCGACGCCATCTTCGACAAGTTCCAGTGCTGCCCCTCGGGCGACGGCGCGCACGTGGGGACGGGTTCGTACGGGAACCAGTTTCGCAGCTTCGCCGTCGGCGGCGCCGCCGACCCCAACGCGGGGGAGTGCGCGTTCGAGGTCACCAAGGACCCGCAGAGGTTACGGCGCGTCGCGAGGCGGCTTTCGGGGAAACCCAGCGGCGCGAACGCCGCGAGCGGGCCCGGCGGTGGTTTCCCGGGCAGAGGTTCCGGCGGATCCGGGTCGGGGTCGCCGCGCGCCGCGGCGAACTCCGCCGACAAAGAAGCGCTCGGCCAGGGCGCCGCGCCCTCGCAGCCGGAGTTCGACACCAAGATCCTGCACATGGCGTGGCACCCGACGGAGCGCGTCGTGGCGTGCGCGGCGTCCAACTCGCTGTATATCTTTAACGCGTGACGCACGTTTGCAGTGACAGAAATAAAAGAACCTTCCGGGTCGGTGGTGGTTCGATCGAGAGGGAGGGAGGGACCCCGACGGCGATCCTCGCCGCGACGGCAGACTGCGTTTTTTTTTTCGCGAGACGACAAAAATCTCCCACTCGTGCTCGAGCGCTCGTGTCGATGATCGAATCCGCTGGGACACGCGACGGTCGACTGCCCGGCTCGCCTCGCGAGTCGCGACCGGGGGCGCGACGGAAAAATCTTCGCGTCGACCCCGACTGTCGCGAAGACTCGCGCTCGAGAGGTGTCTCGTTCGGGCGATCTCCCCTCCGCCATCGCTCGCCGCGCAGAGGTCGCTCCGAGGTACGAACGCGCCCGAAAACCTCCGTCGTTCCCCGCGCGTCGCGACCCGCCGGTGTTCGCGGTCCCGAGGACCCGACCCGCTCCATGGGCGAAGCGCGTCGCGGCTTCGGCTCCCGCGCCCGCATCCCCGTCGGGGAGCGATCCGGGACCGGCTGACCGCGCACCGCGGTTCCTCCGCCCGACGCGCCCGCGCGCGATCGATCGTTTCGCGCGCGACGCGACTGACCGCTCTCCGTCCGCTTCCGCCGTTTCGATGTCCTCTCCTCCGCGTCCGGCTCGCCGCGTCCGAACGCTCGCCGCCCGTGCAGGAAGAAACCTCGTCACCCTCGAATCAACGCACGTCCACGATGCGCGAGATCGCGGAGATGTTCGTCCCCAAGTCCATGTACGCCGCGGTGCCGGTGCGCATGCTCCCGCCCGTGCGCACGCTCACCGGCCTCGCAGGCTGGGGCGCCACCGCGGGCTTCGGGCTGTTCTGGATGATCGGCGACGAGTCCTTCGCGTGGGCGAAATCCGTCGCGGTCGGCGCCGAGGAGGAGGAGTGAGCGCGCGCGCGAAAAAACAAAGGACGGTTTCGTTTCGCGTCTCGAAGACTCGAAGACTCGAACCCACTCGAACCCGCTCGAACCGCTCGAGAGGCGCGCGAAAAAGCGCCTCGTTTCGTACACACCTCACACGCGCACGCGACGCGTCGTACGCGACGTGTAAAAAAAAACGCCGAGATCACACGTCACACGGCTCTTCCGTGGTATCGTCACTTCTCCCCGGTCGGGTACATCATGGCGCCGCCGCCGCGGCGCTTCACGCCGTCCGCGCTCACCGCCGGCGCACGCGACGCGGAGACAGCGTCGGCGGCGTCGCGCGGCTTTTTCGCGACTCCGGGCGACCGGCGCTCGGCGTCGGCGTCGTCCTCGTCGCGCTTGAGCTCTCCGCCGCCGTCGGGTCTGGACCCTCTCGGACCCAGCCCGTGCGCTTCCCGGCCCTCCTCCATCAGCCTCGCCAGCACCTGCGCCGCCGCGGGCACGACCCGCGTCGCGAGGAACACGAGCCCGGGGACGAGCCCCATGCGCGTCGCCGCCTCGACGTCCAGCCGGCGAACCACCGCGCGCGCGAACAGAAACGCGAGCGCCAGGAACAACAGCGTGAACGGGTTGCGCAGGAGCCAGAACGCCTCGTCCGCGCCGGCGATGATGAGCGCCGCGTACATCCACGCCGGCGCGTTCGGCGCGCCCCCCCGCGCCGCCGCCGCCCGCGCGGCGAGCGCCTGGCTCACCGAGTACGCGACGTCGCTCTCGAACGCGCGCCACGCCTCGCGGCACGCGCCGGGGTCGAGGAGCACGCGCGCGGGGTCCTCTCCCGCCCACTCGGTCGGGAGACGAGTCGTCTTTCGCGGAGCGGCGGTCGGGTTCGAAGACCGCGTCGCGGCGCGCGCCGCGTCATCGGCGCTCGGCTCTGTTTCGTCGACGACGTCCAGGGAGGGCGCCAGCGCCTCGGCGAGCGCCGTCTCGATGGCGGCGTGCGACTGCGCCTCCCGCTCGCGCTCCGACGCAGTCCCCGCGGCGTCGGGGTCCCCGGGGTCCCGCAGCCGCGAGACCGCGACGAGCGCGAGCACGCGCGCGGCTTCGCGCTGCGCCACCGCGTTGGCCCTCGCGACGTCGTCCGAGGCGCGCCAGACGCGCGGCAGCCCGCGCGAGTCTTTGGAAAAACACCGCGAAAACGCGCGTTTCATCAGATCCGTGACGGCGCGCGCGGACGCGGCGTCGCGCGTCTTGGCGTCCGCGGCTTCGAACGTCTTGGCAGAGGCGTCGAGCAAGACTCGCGCGTGCTCGTCCGAGCTCAAGCGAAACTCGCGCAAAGCCTCGGTCACGTTCCTCACGTGCCTCTCGTGCTGCGTCGCCGCCGCGGCGTTCAACTGATCCCACAAATCCGACGCCGAGTCGTCCAGCGCCGAGGCGACGGCGGCGCCCACCGAGCGCTCCAGAGCGCGCTCCAGGTTCTGCGTCATCTCGGCGACGCGCTCGCGACGCGCGGCGTCGATGACGGACCCGAGCTCCTTCTCGAACGCCTCCGTCGCGCGCGCGACGGCGGCGGCGAACGCGTCCGTCGAATCGGAACCGTCGGCGTCGGAACGCGCTTCTTTTTCCTCCTCCGTCGTCGCGCGAAAAAAAGGCGACGCGTCCGCCGCGACGGCGTCCCAGCGCGCCCGCGCCTCCCGCGCCGCCGAATCCGCGCGCGTCGCGAACCCCGGCTCTGCCGCGAGGTGATCACCTCGAGGCGTTGACGAGGCGCCTTCTTTCTCGGTTCCGAGCGCGGAACCAAAGACGCGAGAAGCGACGTTTCTTCTGTTTCGGAGCGTCAACGCGTCGCGCGTCGTTCGCGACAGACGCGCGGCGACGGCGACCAGCCGCGCCTCGAGCGCCGGCGCCAGTCGCGCGCTTAAACGCTTCGCCAACTCGGCGCGTTTCGCGTTCCGCACGCCTTGGTCGAAAAACTTCGCCTCCTCGTCGTACGCCGCGAGGCGTTCGTTCAGGACGGCGCGCGTCTCTGCACCGAGACCGCACGTCCGCGCGTCGACGTCGGCGTCGCGCGCGAGCTTCACCAAACGCTCCGCCGCTTTCGAATCCGCCAACGTCTCCGTTTGTCCGAGCGCAATCTCCTCGCATCGCACCGTCGCCACCATCACGCGGTGCGCGGGCAGGTCCAGGTCGCGGTTCTCGCGCACGGCGCGCCACGCCTCGCGCAGGGAGACGCCGAGGCCGGAGGCGGGGACGGAGGCTGTTTCGTTCGTCGGCTGTTCGTTTCGCGCGTCGGAGTTTGTTTCGTCGACGAAGAACCGACGGCGCATCGCGTCGCACTCGCCGACGAACGCGTCGCGCGCGTGCTCGAAGTGGCTCAGCGCGACGAACTCGAGGTGGAAAAAGTCGCCGAACCTCGAGTCGGCGTGCCGTTCGGGTTTGGCGATGCCGTCCCAAATTCGGGTCAGGTCCTCCACCAGCGTCTCCCGGAGCCGATCTTCGGGGGTGCGGCTCTTGTCGCGGATCACGAAGAGCAGCGTCGTCTTTCTCGGGGTGAACAGACGCAGGTTCACCTGGAACACCACCTTGAGCAGAGGTTTCCCGGACGCCACCTCTCTGCCGAGGTCGTTGCACCACATGTTGACCATGAGCACGTCCGCGGTGGCCATCGCGAACAGCGCGGTCTGTTTCTCAAACGCCGTGTCGTCCTCGCCGCGCTCGCGTCCGTCCGTGCCCTCGAGGTCCATCACGAGCGTCGGTCGTTGCTTCCGGTTCGCGTCGGTGGCGCCCGAGGATGCCGGCTTGGACGCGCGCGCCAGCCATACGCCACGCGTGGTCTGCGACCGGCCGCGCTCGTGGTCCATCTCCCTGAACGCCGTGCCGAACACGTGGTTCATGAGCGTGGACTTCCCCGAGCTCTGGGGGCCCATCACCGCGACGACGCGGTAGTGGCGGTTCCACTGCTCCGCGCTGTTGCTCGCGAGGAAAGAGGCGAGGGCGCCCTCCTGCAGCTCGCCATCGCCGGTGAGCAGCTGGAGCTGGGTCGCGTTCGAGGCCATCGCGGCGGGGACCGCTCGACGGTGCCGGGAGAGTGGGTGAACGGCCGGTCGCGGAGCGCGTCGCGCGCGTCGACGCGAGTGCCCGGAACCGCGCGCGGATCTCGCGCGTCGTCTCATCACGCGAAACCGAACGTTCGAAGGTCGACCGGCGTGACATCGAAAACGCCCGTTGAGGTTCTTTCACCGTTTCACGCCGCGTGTCGTCATCATTCGTCAGTCTGTGTTTTCGGGACGAGCGATCGACGCGCGTTACAATCGTCGAGGAAACGCGCCCTCGCCGTCCCTCATCACACGCACGCGACGGTGCACGTGCCACTTCTTCTGTTCCCGATATGTACCATACACCGCGGCGCCGTACGACCGCGCGCGCGTCTCCCGACAGCACCATGAGCTGATCGAATCCCCCGTATACCTCGAATCAACGCGCGCGTCAGTTTTCCTTCCCCGCGTTTTCCGCGATCTCCGCGTCATTCGCGCGCGCGCGCCGCCGGGCTTTGGCGGCGGCGCCGTCGCTGACGCCGGCGGCGCCCTTCAGGTCGTCCGCGGCGTTTTGGTTCGCGGACTTGAGCGCCGGGACGGTGCGCGTCACGGTACTGACGCCGTCGACGAACTTCGTGCGGAAGATGCAGTTGGCGTTGTTGAACATGCCCTCCTTCAAAGACACGACGATGAATTGCGAAAACGGAAAGTGCGCGCGAATCATGCGCCCGATGTTTTGCGTGTGCGACAGGTCGAGGGCGGCGTCCACTTCGTCGAGGATGTAGATGGGCGCGGGCTTGAACAGGAGCAGCGCCAGGATCAGAGACAGCGCGAGCAACGAGCGTTGGCCGCCGCTCAGCTCCGTCAGGCTCTCCTTCCAGACGCCCCCGAACGCCACCTTCACCTCCAGACCGGCGAGGAAGCTCTCGCCCTCGGGCGGCTCCAGCTTGGCGCTCGCGCTCGTCAGCAACGTGGAGAAGATGGAGCCGAAATCGGCATTCACCTTGGTCCAGGTAACCCGCAGCGCCTCCTTCTTCTTCTCGTCCAGCTCGTAAATCACCGCCTCGATCTTCGCGCGGTCGTTCAGCACGATCCGGCGCTTCTCCTGTAACTGCTTGAACTCGGACTCCGCCTTGTCGAACATGGCGATCACCTTCTTGTTGATGCGCTTCGCCAGCGACGCTTGGTCGCGCTCCCTCGTCTCGAGCTCCGCGACGCGCGCCGCCGGATCGGTCGCCTCGAAATCGTACTCGCCGCCGCGCGCTCCGAAGAGATGCGACTCGGATTCCACCCACGGATGGTCCGTGTGCAGACGCGCGAGCCTCATCTCGGACTCGCTCGAGTCTCGCTCCGCGCGGCTCATCTTGTGCTCCAGCTGTTTCCGCTGCACAGAATCGGCGTCGGCGCTTTTGGCCAGCGCGGCGAGCCGCTTCTTCGCGTCGGCGAAGCGCCCGGCCAGTCGCGCCGCCACGGCGCGCGCCGCGTTTAAAGCGGACGTCGCGACGTCCAGCGAGGCTTGGCGCTCGTTCACCTCCGTCACACACGCTTTCCGCTCCGTCTCGAGCTTCGCCGTCGCCTCGTCCGCGTTGGCGATGGTTTCCTCGATGGACGCGCGCTCCGCCGCCGCCGATTCGCGTTCCACCGCGGCGTCCCGCGCCTCCGTCTCGGCGGCTTTGACGTCGGCGCGCGCCTTGGCCAAATGTTCCTTCGCCTCCGCCACCGCGACGCGCGCGCGCTCCAGCCGAGTCTCGCGCTCGCTCGCGAACGCCTCGATCTCCGCTTCCAAACGCGCGCGTCGCGCTTCGGCGTCGCCCCGCGCCTGGTCCGCGGCGGCGCCCTCCGCCGCCGCCGCCGCGACCGCCGCCTCGAGCTCGGCGATCGCCGACTGTAACGCCGCTGCCTCCGACCCGGCGAGCTTCTCCCTCGCCAAACCGAGCGCGTGCTCCGCCTGGTCCGCGGCGGACTCCAGCGCGTGCGCCGCGCGCGATCGCGCTGAGGCCTCATCCAGCTCGGCGCGCGCCTCGGCGTGCGCGCGCGCGGCCGTCTCCAGTTCGCGCTCGGCGCCGTGGAGCGCGTGCAGCTTGGCCAAAACGGAGGCGCCGCCGCCGCGCGAGCCGCCGGTGAGTAACCCGCCGGGGTTCAACAGGTCGCCCTCGACGGTGACGCAGTTGGTCATGACGTCCTTCGCGAACGCCACTTTGCGCGCCGTGGCGGTGTCCTTGCACACGAACGCCTTCCCGAAGACGTAGGCCATGACGTTCTTCACGTCGTCGTCGTACGTCACGAGGCTCAGCGCCAGGCGCGCGTCGCCGCCGGAGACGGCTTCGGCGGCGGCGACGCGCGCCGGCTCGACGGCGCGCCCGTCGATTTTGTTCAAAGGCACGATCGTGACCCGCTTCGCGAGCTTGCCCTTCGCCAGGAGCGCCTTGCCGGTGACCTCGGTGTCCACCACCACCTGGAACAGCTTGCCGCCGGCCACCACCTCCAGCGCCGTCGCCGCCGCGGGGTCCGCGACGCGCATGAGCTTCGCCACCACGCCCTTCACCCGGCTCCGGTCAAACTTCGCCTCGGGGTCGGCAAACTTGAAGTCCAGACCGGCCAGCTGGCCGTTGAGCACGTCCACGCGCTCCTGCGCCGAGCGAAGCGCGGCTTCGGCGGCGTCCGCCGCGGACTCGAGCGCGGGCACGTCCCCCGCCGCGGCGAACCCGGGGTGCGCGCGGTGCGCGTCTTTGGCGGCGGCGAACGTCGCCTCCGCCTTTTTCAAACGCTCCGCCAGCGCCGACCCCTTCTTCTCGCTCTCCGCGAGCTTCTTCTTGGAAACCGCGAGTTCCTTCTCGCAGTGCTTGCGGCGCATGGCGGCGTTCGTGCTCTCGGTCGTGCGCTCCGCGACGGCGGCGACGGCGTCGGCGAGCTGCGTCTGCAGACTCTTGTTCCCGTCGCCCCCCGCGCCTGTGCCGCTCTGCACGCCCCGCAGCGTCAGCTCCGCCTTCTCGAAGGCGCGGCGCGCCTCGAGCTCGGCGTCGGTCACCGCCGCGTGCGACGCCTCGAGCGCCTTCAGCCGCGCCTCTTCTTTCGCAGCCTCGGCCTCGTGCTGCGACTGCTGCTCGCGCAGCCGCGAAGCCGCCTCTTTCTCGGCGTCGACGGCGCGCGTGGCGTGCTCGAGCGCCGCGCGACCCTTCACCAAAGACTTGGTCAAATTTGAAACCTCCTCCGCCAAACGCGCCGTCTCGCCGTTCGAGTCGCTCGCGCGCTGTTCGTCTTCCAGCGCCGCCTGTTCGGCTCGTATCTTGCCTTCCTCGACGGCGCGGTCCGCGGCGCGCGCGTCGAGCGCGTCGAACGCGTCGCGCAACGTCTGGGCGGCTTCGGCGCGCCCGAGGAGCTCTTTACGAAGCTCGACGTACTCGTACGCGACGCAGAAGCGCCTGAGCCGCTCGAGCGCGTCGTTCCCGGCCGCCCACTTCATGTACTCGCCCCGCTCTTTCCGCAGCTTCTCGATGGTGGGCAAAATGTCCTCCTCCAGGAGTTTGTCAATCTCGTCAACCTTGGTCTGTTTCTTGTCCAGCGTCTTGAGCGCGGCTTCTTTTTTGGACTCGTACATGCGCGTGCCGGCGGCTTCCTCCAGCATCGACAAAATCTCGTGGGGCTTCATGTTCAGCACTTTCGTGATCCGACCCTGCATGATCAGGAAGTGCGGGTTGTTCACGTTGAGCTGCACGGAGTGGAACAGGTTCTGCACCCGCGTGGGTTGCGCGGTCTGGCCGTTGATGAGGTACTTGTTCCGACCGCCGATGACGATTTGGCGCGTCACCGTGATCTGGTCGCAATGCTCGTACCCGACGGGCGACCGAGCGCGGTCCGCGTTGTTGAACACGATGGAGACGGAGGCTTTCGTCACGCCCGCCTGGCCTTGCTTGTACACGAGCTCCTGCAGAGACGACGCGCGAACCTGAGACGCGGCGGCGGAGCACGTCGGGGGGCGCAACAGGGTGTTTTTCGGTTTCGCGTCAGCGACTTCACTAAAAAAAAGAAAATCGAAAAAGACGAACGTCCACGGAGTGCGCAGTCTGGAAAAGACGCGAACGCAAAGGGGAACAAAACGTTCGAGCGTCTCCGCTCCAAACGCGCGCGTCGTCGTACCTGCGTGAGGTTGGTGATCCCCAGCACGAAGCAGATGGCGTCCAGGATGTTACTCTTGCCGGAGCCGTTCAGGCCGGTGATGGCGTTGAACAGGGGGTCGAACGCGGGCACGACCGTGCGCTGCGCGTACGACTTGAACCCATCGATGCACACTTCCTCGACGTACATGGTTTCGGTCGAGGTGAGGTGCCGTCAAGGAAGATCCGCGCGGAGAGGAAACGAGCGCGCGTCTCCACGAGAGAGGGGGTCGCGTTCGGCCTGTGCGTGTACAGGCGCGCGACGTGCGGCGACGCGTGCGGGTGACGCGTGCTTGGTACCGCGCGGGGATGTGCTCCGTGCGCGACCGTGTGAGGAACGGGCGCGGTCGAGCCACGACTCGACCCCTCCGAGAGCGGAGCCGTTTTTTCGCGTCGAGCGAACGGCTCTGAACGGCTCGATTTCCGCCCGGGAAATGTTCGAGACGTCGTCTGAAAAAAAGCTAAATCCGCCGTGTCATCATCCGGGCACTCCTCGGGACGCGCTCTGGGTCCCGGACGTGCCCGGATGTCTTCGCTCTCGCGCTTCGCGTAAACGATGGTGTGCGCGACGCGCGCGGCGGCGCCGGCACCGGCGACGCGCGCGCGTGAGGCGACCGCGAGGCCGACGCCCTCGGCCGTCGCGAAGGCGCCCAGACCCGCCTCGCGGAGGACGTCCACCGCGCGCGTCGCGTCTCGGCGCGCGCGCGGCGGGGTCGTCGCGCGGGCCACGGAGACGCGAGGCGCCGCTCGGGCGTCGCGCGATGCCCACGCCCGCGGCGATGTCCGCGACGCGTTCGCGGAGGGCGCGCCTTTCCCTCGCGAAGGCGGCGAAGGCGGCGAAGGCGGCGACGGCGGCGACGGCGGAGGCGACGACGGGAACGATGATGACGGTTTCGACGACGACGACGAGCGCGACGCGCGCGCGCCGCGCGGGAACGTACCCGTATGGGTATTCAGTGCCGTCGCGCCCCTCGCCGCGCCTTCCGAAGGCGAGGCGCGAGGCGATGCGCGCGACGACGACGACGACGCCGACGACGCCGGGGCGCGCGATTCGAAGGATCATCAGACTCGAACGGAAGAGAAAAAAACGGTGAGCGTCGTGATCCCCGCGTTGAACGAAGCGGCGACCATCGCGCGCGTCTTGTCTCGGGTGTTCACGATGGAACCCAAAGCGCACGAGGTGATCGTCTGTGTCGGAGACAGCGAGGACGACACGGAGACGATCGTTCGCGCGACATTTCCGGAAGCGAAACTCGTGCGTTCCGAACGCGGAAGGTCGTCGCAGATGAACGCCGGCGCCGCCGTCGCCTCCGGCGACGTGTTGTTTTTCCTGCACGCCGACACGCACGTCCCGAGCGACGTCGTGTCCGTGATTCGCGACACGCTTCGAAGGGACGTGCGGATCGTGTGCGGCGGGTTCGTGTCGTTGATCGAGACGGACTCGAAGACGTACTGGGGGATGAGTCTGCACAACGTGCTGAAAACCTTCTACGCGCCCTTACTCGTGAAGCCCCGCGCCTTCGCGCGCGGGCTGCGGTGTCTGTTCGGCGACCAGGCGATGTTCGCCGACGCGACGTGTTTCCGATCCGTGCGCGGGTTCGACGAGCGGTTGCCCATCATGGAGGACGCGGACCTCTGCGTGCGGCTGCACGAGAGCGGCTGGGTGCGGGGCTCGAACGGCGCCGCGCGGGCGACGCCCGCGCTGACTTCCCACGGGAAGTGGGCGCTACGAGACGCGAGCGAGCTCTCGGCGTCTCCGAACGAAGAGACGTCGAGACTCGAAGAGGGCGACGCGAAAAAAAAAAAGAATCGGTTCCGCAAGACCTCCGTGCGCCCCGCGGCGGCCGGGTCCGATCGCGGCCGGATCGTGCTCGTGAACCGCGCGGTGACCACATCCGGCCGAAGGATCGAGGGCCTCGGGAACTTCAAAGCCACCCTGACGCACTTCCTGATCGGCGTCTCGTGGTGCTGCGGCGCCGACCCGGACGCCATGGTGGCGCTGTACCGCAAGTTCTACCCGCCTGCCAACCCGTGACGAAGGGGTACAAGTATGTAGACTACTATGAGATACTTTCTACCTTCTACTACCGAAGGAAACGTCAGAAAAAAACGCGGTATCGAACCCCGCGTGGCTCGTCAGTACGATGAACCCTTCTCCTACGTTCGAACCCGGTCTACTCCGAGGAGGAGCCGCGCTCCTCCTCCCCACCCGCACCCCGCAGCGCGGCGACGGCGGCGAGGTAGTCGACGCCCTCCTGCAGGGCGTCTGCACACAGCGCTAACCTCGCGGTGGTGTACGTCGTTCGCACGGCGTCCAGGTGTTGGCGCTGGTCCAGGTTCAGGCGCCTGAGCACCGCCCAGGAGAACATCTCCGGTCGCTCGTCCGGCGTGGGAGGGTGCTCGTCCCACACCGGCCGTTCGCTCGCCACGGGCGAAAACCGCTTGGCGTCGTAGTCGACGATCGGTCCGTCGCCGAACGGTCGCTCGCCCGTCTTTTTCGCCAGCGTCTCCAAAGTCCGTAACAGATCCCACACGCGCATCTCCTCTTCTTCCAGAGCCCTTCTGCCTTCCGGGTCCGCCATCGCATCCGGCATCGGCTCGTCCACCAGCCTTCGCGTCTCCGCGACGAAGAACGGGTGTTCGCCGACGACGCGTTCGACCGCGAACCGGCCGACCACCGCGCTCGTCATGTACATCCGCTCCTCTTTGTTGTCGTGATACACGTCGTCCACGCGACACACCAAACCGACGTCGCCGGGTTTGGGCGGCACCGCGTCTTCCCCCGGGGGCGTCTTCGCGGGCACGAGCGCGGGGTGCGTCACCCCGAAGCAGAACGGCGGGTCTCCGGGCCGCCGAGGCGCGTTCGCAATGGCGTCGAACGCCACGACCCACCGCGGTTCCACTAAGTTGAGCGCGACGGTGTCCAGAGGGCACTTCAACGAAGGGTGGCGAAACAGCATCAGGCGGTGGTTGGTGATGCCGGGCATGGAGCTCAAGCATCCTTGAACAGCCTCCATCGCGCCCCGCCCGCCGGTGGTCTCCGAAGCGAGGCGGTAGACGCGATCGCGCGCCGCCTGCTCGTCCAGGCGGTTGGGGGGTGGGGCGCCCCCGCTGAACCGGTCGGAGGCGGCGACCACGAAGGAGCGCGTGGAGACGTCGGCCGATCCGCCGCGACGCGCCGGGCGGGGACGGGCGACGCGCCGGCGGAACCGACGCGCGCACGCCGAGGGCGCCAGGTCCGCACCGGCGGCCTGCGTGAAGGCGAGCGACGTGCAGGACATGTGCGATCCCCTCGCCAGGCGAGCGTCGCGTCTCCGCGCGCGGCGACGCTTTGGGTGCGGTGCGAGATGAGCAGCTGCCAAGTGTCAAATGCGAAAACTGTTTCGCAGCGCGCCACGTGTGTGGCACGAGACAGATGAAAGAGAGGCGGTGCCGTCTTCCCTCGTCGACACTCGCGCGCGCGCGCGGTTCCCGCGAGAGGCGCGACCGACGACCCTCGTCGTCGTTCGATGGCGTCGTTCGTCCCCGCGCTCGCGCGCGCGTCGCTGCGCGGCACGGGACGCGACCTGGCGCGTCTCGCGCGCGTCTCCCCGCGAGCCCCATCGTCCACCGACGCGAACGCGTCGGCCGCCGCGGCGTCCGCGGGTCCAGCCCCTCCGGATCCCCCGGGGGCAGCCTCGAGTTCCCCGCTGCCTCCAGGCAGCTTCGGCGCGGCTATCGCGCGGCCCTGGGCGGAGGCGCTGGTGGAGCTCTCGCAGCCCTCCGCCACGGACGCGACGCTGGACCTCGCCACCGGCGAGGGGACGTGCGCGTTCGCGGTGGCGGACGCGATCGAGGAGGCGAAGATCTGGGGGCCGCCCGCCGGCGCCGGCGCGCTGGGCGGCGCGCCGGAGGGGCTGGTGGCGTCCGTGCTCGGGCTGGACAAGGACAGACACGCGCTGGCGAGAGCGAAACAGGCGGCGCTTTCGCGTCGTGACGCGCGTGACACGACGCGCGCGACTCAAAACGCACCGAACGAACCGGCGCGTCACGCGCGAGAAAGAGTCGAAAGAGTCGAAAGAGTCGTCGCGACGCCTTTGACGTTCGCGTGGGCGGACGCCTGTCGCGCCGACGCGCCGTGGCACGAAGGCAAGGAGCGATCCTTCGCGCGCGCGTACTGCGCGTTCGGGTTGAACCGATTCGCCGATCCCGAACGCGCCTGCGTTCGGGTGCGCGAGACGCTCGTTCCGGGCGGGCCGTTCGTGTGTTCCGTGTGGGCGCCTCTGCGGGAACAGACCCAGCCGTTGTTCTACGCCGCGTACGTCGCGACGGCGGAGACGCTCGAGGAGATGGCGCGGCATCGCGCGAGAGACGAACGATGGCTGGTGGACGCCGAGACGGCACTCAAACGACACTTCACGGCGCCGTTCGATTGGGTCGAGCCCGGTGAGGACGAGAACGCGCGCGCGATCGATAAGCTCGAGCGGGTGTTGATACGCGCCGGGTTCGACGCCCCGGACGCCGCGACCGAGCGCGCCGGCCACGCCCGGTTTCGAAACCTCGAGCACGCCGCCGATTCGTGCGTGGCGTCGTGCGCGTTTTTTCACGAACTGAGAGACGCGGAGGGTGGGCGCTTTCACCGCGCGTTTCTCGCGCGGTTCGAGGCGCACTTGTTGCGCGCCGCCGGGGACGGGCTGACGTTTGAGAGAAACGCGGGGGCGTCCGTCGTGGGAACCAAAGGTGAGGGCTCGAGCGTCGCCGTGCCCTTGACCGCGTACTTCGCGCACGCCACGGCGCCCTGGAGGTAGCGGAGAGGCTCTTCGTCGGTTTTTACGTACACTGATGTGACGAACACCGACCAGTAGCGGAGAGGCTCTTCGTCGGTTTTTACGTAGTAGTTACACTGATGTGACGAACACCGGACACGTCGCAAATCGTGACCACTGTGATGCGTACCAATCCCTAAAACCTGAACGCGCTTTCGTCGCATTCGCCCCGCTCGTCAGACACGCTCGCGCCCGCCTCGCGACGCGCGTACATGCGCGCCGCCGCGCCGACGCGCTGCGTGTCGTCGGGAACGCACTTCGGGCTCCGGACCGGAAGGAGCCACGCGGGCGTCCTCGCGAGCCGGGGGAACCGCCCGGCTCGGCCCTCTGATTGTCATCCGCGCGGCGGTGTCGTCGGCGGTCGCGCGCTTCCTCGACTCGCCAGGCACGCCGTCCGGTCGTCGCCGTCCGACGCCGCCGAGCCCGCGGGCGCGTCCGCGGAGGAGCCCGCCGAGCGCTCGGTCGCCGCCGACTCGATGCCCGCGAACGCCCCCCGCGGGTCCCCGCGCGGGTACTTCCGGTGGCCCGCGCTGTACGGGAACCTCCTGGTGTTCGTGTGCGAAGACGACCTGCACTCCGCGGACGCGAAACAGGGGGGCGTGCCCCGCCGGCTCACGGACACGCCCGGCCCCGCGCGCGCGCCCGTCTTCTCCCCGGACGGCGCGCACGTCGCGTTCACCGTCGCGGAGGACGAGTGCGAGGAGGTGTACGTGGTCCGCGCCGAGGGAGGCGCGGCGACGAAGTTGACCAGCGCAGGCGCCGAGTACGCGCGCGTCGCGTGCTGGTCGCCGGACGGCGACGCGCTCGTCTTCGTCTCCTCCGCGTCCGCGCAGTTCGTCGACGCGCAGGAGCTGTGGACGGTGCAGATCGCGTACGACGACGAGGAGGACGAGGAGGAGGACGAGGAGGAGGACGAGGAGGACGCCGCCGCCGCCGCGAAGGATGGTCAAAAAAAAAAAAAACGAGGCGCGATCGATCGTCGGCGCCTCCGAGCCCAGCCGCCTGCGCTTGGGCCCGGCGAACTTGGCGTCCTTCCGCCCCGGGGGCGCCGGTCGCATGCTCGGGCGGGACGCGCGGGATCCGGCGACGCGACACTGGAAGGGGTACAAGGGCGGCGCGCGCGGAGAGCTTTGGCTCGACTTGAACGGCTCCGACGTCTTTCGAAGGGGCGCGTTTACGATGGAGGGCGACGACCCCTCCGACCCCTCCTCCCTCTCCTCGAGCTCGATCAACGTCGGCGACGCCGCGTGGGCGTCGCGAGACGTCGTCGTCGTCGTCGCGGACGACGGCTCGGGACGCGCCAACCTGTGTTCGTTTCGCATTCCGAAAGAAGAAGAGACGGCGCCGGCGACCGAAATCGCCGGCGACGTCGCGGTGACGCTCGCGCGGCACACGAGCCGCGACGATTTTTGCGCGCGGCACCCGTCGCTGGACGCCGCCGCCGTCAACAGAGGCGACGCTCTGGTCACCGCGGTGTACGCGAGCGGCGGGCGTCTGTTCGCGTGCGAGCTGGACGTTTCGCGAACAAAATCGAACGAAGATGAGTCGCGAGGCGACGGTTCGGCGTCCGACAATAGCGTCCGAGCGAGCGTCAGCCGCGAAATCGCCTTGGAGTGGCGCGGCGCCGAGGCGCAGTGCGAGCGTTTCCGCCTGGAGAGCCCCGACGCGTACGTGGATGACGTGACGCTGCACCCGGAGGGGTTGACCGTGGTCGCGACCGCGCGCGGCCGCGCGTTCGCGATGGGGCTGTGGGACGGGCCGGCGATCGAGCTCGAGCCGCCGACCCCGCGATTAATACGGCCGAGCGTCGAACAAAAAGACGCGCTTCTTTTCGGCGACGCGAAAGAAGACGCGCGTCTTGCGCCGCCGGGGAGCGACGTTCTGTTCGACGTCGCGCGCGGCGGGGCGTACGCGCCGCGCGCACGTCTGTGCGCCTACCTCTGGGACGCGACGCGGATCGCCGTCGTTCGCGACGCGAACGGGGAGGATGACATAGAGATCCACTGGGAAGACGGAAGCCGGGACGCGGTTTTTCTCAACCTCCCGCCCGCGGCGTTGGGAAGGCCGGTGGCTTTGACCGCGTCGCCCGAAGCGCCCTTGCTGGCGGTGGTGAACCACCGCGCCGAGCTGCTCATCGTGGACTGCGACACCGGGAACGGAAAGCACGCGTCTCGTGAACGCCGAATGAAGCGTTTCCGCGACGGTTCTTCTGAAGAAGACGAAGCGTCGTCCTCCGCCGTTCCGGTGGCGCGCCTGGCGGACGCCTCGCCGGAGTCCGGCGGCATACGGCACGTCGCGTGGTCCCCGTGCGGGTGCTGGCTCGCGTACACCTGGCACGAGAGCGCGGAGGTGAGCAAGGTGCGCGTCCTGGACGTCCGCACGGGCGTCGCGCAGGACGCGACGGAGCCCATCCTGAACGACTCGTCCCCGGCCTGGGACCCCGCGGGGGACTACCTGTACTTCCTGAGCTCGCGCGAGCTCGAGCCCGCCTACGACGCCGCGCGCTTCGGGCTGAGCTTCCACGGCACGGAGCGGCCGCACTGCGTGGCGCTCCGTAGGGACGTGCGAAATCCGCTGCTCCGCGCGCTGCGCCCGCCGCACGACGGCGGAAGCTCGTCTTCGGACGACGACGACGACGAAACCGACGACGAAACCGACGAAACCGACGAAACCGGTTCAGAGACGGCTTCCGCCGACGCGCCTCCCCCGATCGAGATCGAGTTCGACGGCTTGTTCGACCGCGTCGTCGCGTTACCCGTGCCCGTCGGAAGGTACGCGCACGTCCTCGGATTAGACGACGCGAAGTTCTGCGTGGTCAAGTTCCCCGACCGCCGGCCGGGCCGCGTCGGGCTGGACGCGCCCTACTACGCCGGCGACGATTCCGACGACGGCTCTGAGGACGACGAGGACGGCGTCGGCGGCCGCGGCGGCGCGCTCGTCAAGTTCGACCTGACGCGTCTCAAGTCGTCCGTCTTGGTGGAGGAGGGCGTCAAGCGCGCGCTTCTGTCCATGGACCGCCGGTGCGTGTTGCTGCGCTGTAGAAGCGCGACGCCGGGGTACGCGGACGAGTACCGGTGCTACAAAGCCGGCGCCAAGCCCGAGGACGAGGACAGCGACGGCGAGGAGGTTGACTTCGACTCGCACGACCCGCGCTCGGGGCTCATCGACCTCGAGACCAGGCTGGACCAGATCGTCGTGCAGCCGCGCGCGGAGTGGGCGCAGATGCTGTGCGAAGCGTGGCGCGTCTTGAGGGACGAGTGGTGGGACGAGAACATGGCCCCGGGCGACGCGAGCTTTATTAAAAATACGCTCGCGGGCGAAAAAGAGACGCACGCGCGGCGCTGGACGGAGCGCCTGAAGCGGTACGCGCGGGACGCGTTGCCGCGCGCGGCGGCTCGGTCGGAGGTGAACGACGTGTTCGCCGAACTCGGCGCCGAGCTTCGGTCCAGCCACGTGTGCGTCTCCGTCGGCGACGCCGTCGGCGAGACGAGGAGGCGCGCCAACGCGACGCCCGGGCGCCTCGGGTGCGACGCGGTTTGGGACGAGAGGCGCGAAGGGTACCGCGTCACGAGGCTCGTGCGAGGCGACGCTTGGGACGCTTTCGCCGGGGGCGCTTTGGTGAAGCCCGGCGTGAACTGCGCCGTCGGCGACGTCATCTTGAAGATCAACGGCCGGCGGTTAACCGAGACACGCGGCGTCTCCGCCGCGCTCGTCGGGTGCGGCGGGAAAGAGGTGTCGTTGACGTTTCTCGTCTCTCCCGAAAGAAGAGAGGACGACGACGAGAAGAGGAGCGATCGTCGGGTCGGTTTCTCTCGTCGCGACGCGGACGCGGAGGCAAAACGCGCGCGTCTTTCCGAGATGGAGGACGGTTTGCGCGATTTGCGCGTCTCCTCCTTGCGAAGCGTCGGCGCGAAGCGTCGGTTCCGTTCGCGACGCGACGGCGCGAAAGACGCGTCGGGGCGAAAAAGAATGACCGAAACGCACCCGCGGTTCACTCCCAACCCTTCCGCCGCGAAGCCGAACGCCGCGCGTCTTCCCGGTTCGGTCGTGACGGTTCGCGTGCGCGCGATGCACAGCGAGCTGGACGCGCGCTATCGCGATTTAGTCGCCGAACGACACGCGCGCGTTCAAGCCGTCTCCGCCGGCGCCGTCGGCTACCTGCACGTCCCCGACATGGAGCGCTTCGGGTACGGCGAGTTCTGGCGGCGGTTCCCGCGGGAGAGCGGGAAGGGCGCTTTGATCGTCGACTTGCGCGGCAACTGCGGCGGGCACATCTCCGAGCTGATCCTCGCGAAACTCGCGCAGAGGCCGTTGGCGTTCGACGTCCCTCGGCGAGGCGCGCCGACGGCGTACCCCTCGCACGCCGCCGGGTTCGTGGTGACTCTGGTGGACCAGGACACGGGCTCGGACGCCGAGCTCGCCGCGCACGCGTTCCGAAACGCGGGGCTCGGGCCGATCGTCGGGACTCGAACCTGGGGCGGTTTGCTGACAGTCGCCGGCGGCGGCGCGCGTCTGGTGGACGGCGGATGGGTCTCCTTCCCGTCGCAAAACGTCGTCGCGTTCGAGGAGGGCGTCGCGCGACGCGACGCGGACCCCGGGAACGAGATCGAGAACCGCGGCGTCGCGCCCGACGTCTGGGTGGCGACGTCGCCCTCCCAGCACCGAGAAGGGCGGGACCCGCAGCTGGACGCCGCAACGGAAGCGGCGCTCGAGCTGTTGCGCGACGCGAAACGAACGCGAACGCGAACGCAAAAGCAAAACGCGCTCGCTTCCGGAGACGCGAAACGGCCGTCTCTTCAGACGGAGCCGCCTTTTTTGTTCGCGCGGACAAAAAAAACGCGCGCGGACGTCGCGCGCCGCGACGCCGCTCTGGCGGCGGCGGCGCGCCGCGACGGATCTTCCCGGTCTTCCCGGGGTTCCGCGAGGCGAAAACAAAACCCGCGCCGCGGCGCGGGTTCGATCCCGGACGCGGTTTTTGAAGACGAAAAACGAAAAAACGGTTCGGCGTCGTGGCCCTTCCGCGCGTTCGCGCCGTACCCCGAGCCCTCCGACTCGGAGACGAGCGTTCGCGAATCGGACGGCGATTCGCGCGAGAGCGAGAGCGACGAGGACGGCGGAGCCCGACGTTCGCGGGGGAAGCCGAAGGGCGCCAGCCGAAGGCGGTGAAGGGGGCACGAGAGCGAGTGAGTACGAGCTGAAGGTAGTACAAATGTCACCTCGTCCGCGGTTGGACCCGCGCGTCGCGAAATCGAAGACATCTCGAGTCGGTCATCACAGGTTCACAGCCGCGGCGACAGTTCGCGTCGCGTCGAAATTGCCGATTGCTCGCGACGCAGACCTGCAGACGATAACGCCAGAAAAAATCGCTGTCGGTCAGGATCCCAAAGGTCGCGGACGCCGGATGACACAGTGGCGTTCCAAATAGCCCCGCATACGTGTAATACGTAGGATGTTTGCAGACAGCGCGCTGCGCGGCGCGACACTAGAGGACGCGCACGCCTGCGACGCCGCAGCCTCGCTCACGCGCTCCACCAGAGCTCTTTCCACACCTCCCGCGCGGCGAACGTGTCGCGTCAAAGTCTGGTGCGTCCCGCGAGCGTTCACCGCCGTCGAAGATCCGATGTTCGTAGACGCCTTTCTTTCTTGGGTTTGTCGTGGCTCCGTTGGACAAATCAGCCGGCGCGACCGCCGCGGCACGACGCACGACGCGCGCGCGCGCGAGCGAGCACCCCTCTCTCCATCCGGCGTCGTGTCCGAGGCGCAGGCCGACCCGCCCGGCGGTCTCGCACCGCGAAGACGGTTCCTGGGGGGGAATGCCTGCTCTGATGAGGAAAAAAAATCTGTTTGATGGCGCAGTGGCACTTGACGTAACAAAACGTCGAGTTCATCCTGGGCCCGGTTTTGTTTCTCCATCCGCGGTTCCTTTCGCAGTGAAAACGTCTCTGACGACTCCCGTTGTCTTTCCACTCGTCATCTTCTCTCCCACGCCGACGCCTTGCGGAATTTAGACGGGCAGTCACTCCGCAGGGATCATGCAAACCCAAGGCGCCGCTTCGGCGGTCCAAACGTCGCGCCACCGCGCGGGGATATCGGGGCGACGCGTGGCTTCGCGCGCGAATGGCGCGTGGCGTTGGTTTCTGCTCGCGCGGACGTGCGCGGCGGGAATCGTCGCCGGCGCCGCGGAAACAGCATCGAGTTTTGAGCTGGTGGACACGGGTATCACTGTAACCGGTTACGGTGAATTTATCGACGCCGCGACGGCGGGCGACGGCAGGGGGGTGTTCGCCCCTTATTGCGCCGACGGCGTGGGGGTGTTCGATCCGACGGACGACAGTTTTTCGTTGGTGGACATCAGCGCCCAGATCAGCACGGGCCGTAAATTTGCCGGCGCCGCGACGGCGGGCGACGGCGGGCGACGGCAGGGTGGTGTTCGCCCCTGCTGACGCCGACGGCGTGGGGGTGTTCGATCCGACGGACAACAGTTTCTCGTTGGTGAACATCTTCAACACGATCAGCGGTACAGGTAAATTTAAAGGCGCCGCTCTGACGGGCGACGGCAGGGTGGTGTTCGCCCCATATAACGCCAACAGCGTGGGGTCGTATGCACCATCATGTACGGCATCGACATACCCGAAGCTCACAAGCCCAGATAACGCCGCCGCGGGAACGTGCGCGGGTCTCACCGAGCTCGCGTCGGGGGCGACTTACGTTCCCGAGTGTAACTCGGGGTACATGCTCTCGGGTCAGGTGACGACGTCGTGCTCGGCGGGGACTCTGACGCTGGCGACGTGCGTGGCGCTGTGCACATGCTGCGAGTCGAGAATGATGAAGCTTGGGCTAAACCTGGGTCGAGTGTGCTTGCCGCCTTGAAAGCGTATTCATTTAGTCCATCACGTGTCGCACGTCCCAACGACGGCTAAGCTGTTCACGCGATCTCAGCTAACTAGCTACTATCGCGCGCCTTCGTCGACGACCCGCCCGAGCGTCCGTTCGCTCCGCGCCCGCGCCGTCGCGCGCGCCCGCGCGCGCGTCTCGCCCGCGATGCCCATGCTCTCGGCGTACTTCCGATTGAAGTCTTTCCGCCGCTCCGTCTCCAGAGACGCGTCCAGCATCGCCGCCGCCGCCACCGCCGCGTCCGTCGTCTCGCCGACGTCTTCGTCTTCGGACACGAAACTTTTAAAATGGCGACTTTTAAAACGCGCGTCGACGCGCCGCTCGAAATCAAACGCCAGCTTCGTCGCCGTCGCGTGCGCCGGCGACGCGTCCGACGCCGTCGCCATGCGCCGCATCTCGAATCGTTCCCGGGGACGCGGCGTTTCGCCGTCCGCGCCGCCGTCGGCGAGCGTGAAGAGCGCGCCTCTCTCCGGGGGAAAAAAATCTTCAGAGTCGTCGCGGCGGTGGTAAAAATCTTCGCCGGCCCCCGCGGCGAAGCGGCGACGCCTCGCCCACGCGCGTACCGCGCGCATGGGCGCGGCCAGCGCCGAGGCGCCGCCGAACCGCGTGGGCGGCTCAACCCCGCGGAACAGCGCCGAGCGCGACGCGAGGGCGCGTGAGGATACGACGTTCGAACGGCGGCGGAGCGAGAACTCCGAGACGCGCTCCGCCGCGTTTTCAAAGACGCTCGACGACGAAAGCCCCGCCGTCTCGGCGAGCCGCATCCGCGACAGCGCCGCCGCGCACGCGTTCCCGCTGAGCGCCACCTCCTCGAGCCGGCCGCCGCCGAACGACGGAAACGACGGAAACGACGGAAACGACGAAGAAGCGTCGGCGGCGAACCCGCGAGAAGCTTTAAATGCCGAAAAAGAAAGCGCCTCGTCCTCCTCCGCGTCGTCCTCCTCAGCGTCGTCGGACAAAACACCCGAAAAGCTTCTCCGCGCTCGGCGCTCGCCTTTCACGGCGAGGGCGCAGAGCGGAGCGACGCTCGCGACGTCGCTCAGCGCGTTGTCCCGCAGATCCAGCGCGCGCAGCGACGGGAAATCGACCGAAGGCGTCAACGCGAGCGCCGCGTCCGAGCGCGGCTCGGACGTCGCGGCGTTGGCGCGCGCCGCCAGGACGCGCAGGCGCGGACACGACCCCAAACAGGCGGCGAGGTCGGACATCGTGAACCGCAGTTTCGGGGTCTGCGCGCTCACGTCCAAACGCGCGAGGCGCGGGAAGAATCTTCCCGCCGCGTTTCTCGTTCCCTCCCGCGACGACGACGGCTTTTGCGGGACACGCGAGCCGCGTGTCGCTTCTCCGTTTCGGGTTTCGGTTTCGGTCATCGGTTTCGGTGCCGACGTTTCGCTCGTCGTACAAGCGGAAGCCGCCTTCCAGTCTGGAAAAAACCCGACGGCGTTGCTCGAGACGTCGAGCCGTTCGAGGGAGGGCAACTTCCCGAGCTCGGCGAACGCGCGCGGGCCGATGGCGTTCCCGCGCGCGTCCAGGACGGTCAGAGACGCGAAACACGGGCCGCCGGCGGCGTGGACGACGCGAAACGTGTCGTCCACGCGGTTGCAGGCGACGTCGACGCGCCGGACGACGCGCGCCACGGCGCCCAACGCGGCGACGTCGGCGGAGCGCAACGCGTTCTCGGCGGCGAGCAGGCGCTCGACGAACGGCGCCACCGCGCGCAACGCCGCGAGGTCGATCGAGTCGTACGCGCCGCCGGTGATGTCCACCGACGTGACGTCCTCGGGGCGAAAAGCGCCGGTGTGCGCGAACAGAGCCTCCAACGTCAAAGGCGTCGAGGCGTTTCGTTCGCGTCTCGTCAGTCTGAGACGTCGGAGGCGCTCCTTTTCGTTCGCGTCTTCGTTCGCGGAACCGACGTCGGCGTCGGCGAAAACCTTTCCGCCTCGCCTCTTCGCCTCCCCCGAAGCGTCGCGGCGTCGCGCTGCCGGCGGCGAGGGCGTCCGGCGCTCTCGCGGCGGCGGCTTCGCCGCGGGGACGTCGGACGAGACGAATCGCGGTTCGCGCGCGTCGAGGAGCGATTCGTCGCCGTCTTCGTCCGGATTCGCGTCTTCCACCTCTTCCGCCTCCATCGACGCGTCCACCGCCGTGTCCACGACGGCGTCAATCACGGAGGACCCGCGCGAAGGCGTGGCCGACGTCACGACGTGGTGTCGTGCGGAGCGCACCGCGTCGTCGTCTCCCCGGGCGTGCGAATCATCCCCCGCGGGATCCTGAGGCTCGGTGCGAGGGCTCTCGACCGCGCGCGCGTCGAGATCGAGCGATTCGTCAGGGAGCGATTCGCGGCTCCGCTCGGGGCGGAGAGGCGGGGCCTCGGGCTCGGGGTCCGCCGCCATCGTCGCGGGGTTCAGGCTCAGCGACGGCGCCGCGCGCGGCGGAGCTCGCGGCGGCGCGGAGCGAGCGCGGACGCGCGGCTCGGAGAGTATGACGACCGCAGCTGCCGAACAGCGCCCGAAATACGGTAGGAATTTTCACCATCGATGAGCACGGGAAACGCTCATGAGACGAGTTCACGGCGCGGCTGATTCGTCGCGTCGCTGTCACGACGCGCGGCGCCGGTTGGCATAGGGTGAGGGGTGCTCGCCGGAGTCGCAGCGAAGGAGACGTCTTCGATGAGCGATTCGGGCGCGTATGACATAAACGGTGTTCGCATGGCAGGCTGAAACGCTCCCGCGCGGACCGCGACCCGTGTCCGCGCGGCGAGCTGAAAAGCGAGCGCGCGACGACGCGCGAGTATATGATAGAGACGGCCCGTATTCGTGAGGCGATTCGCGATCGACGCGCGCCCTCCGCTCTCGCCGGTGCCGACGGGAAACGTCGTACGGTAACGTCGTGTGTTCTGTGGACGGTTCATTCGTCTGAAGCGTCTACGCGGCGTCGCGCGCGCGGTCACGCCGCCTTTTTTTTGGGCTCGCGCTTCCGCGCGGAGACGCGCGCGGAGACGCGCGTCTTCGCGGGTTCGGCATCCCTCTCTTTCGCGGCGCCGACAGCCTTCTTCCCCCCTTTCCCCCCCCCCGCGGGCTTCGAGCCCGGGACCTTCCCGGTCCCGGTCCCGGTCCCGCCGGCGACCGCCTTGGCCGCCGCCGCGGCGAGCGCGCCCAGCGCGGCGCCGGCGGCGTACGTCGCGACGTGCGCTGCGGCTTTTTTTCCAGACTGGACGCTCGCGAACGCGTCCCCCCCCACGACGTGCGTCGCGAGCACCACCGCGGGGTTCATGAACCCGCAGCTGTATTTGCAGCGCTCGACGACCACGGTGGTGACGTAGAAGAAGGCGCCCGCGTACGGGGCGAGTTCTTTTCCCACCGCGCCGGGCGCCGCGCCGGCGATGAGAAAGTTGAGAAACGCGACGAGCGCTTCGCTCGCGACGCCTTTTTTGGCGCCGCCGGCGGCGACGGCGGGGACGATCCCTTTGAACCCGGTCAAAGGCACGGCTTTCAGAGTCTGGGCGTACGCGAACGTGCCGAGTATCGTCCCTCCCACGGCGCTCAGCGCGCCGCTAAGCGCGGCGGTGCCGTCCAATTCGCCCAGCAAGTAGAACAGGAAATACACCGCCGGGTTGTTCAGCGCGCCTCGCGAGCGCGCGGCGTACGCGGGGCCGAAGAAGAAGCAGAGGTGCAGGAACAGCAACGCCAGGAACAGCTGTTGGGGGTCCACGTCTTCGAACCCCAGCCTGGTTTCCAGGAACGGTTTCACCAGCGCGAGCTCGACGCCGATGTTGTTCATCCAGAAGGACATGAACGCCGCGCTCAGGAACTCGGCGCGGGGGGGCGCGAACCGCTTCTTCGCGGGCGGCTTCGCCATGGCGCGAGCGACGCCGGTCGATGGACGGCGAAGCGAACGGGGCGACGTCACCGAGACGGCGCTTGGGGGGTCCGCGAGGGACGAGACGCGGGCCGCGGGCGGCGCGACGACGGTGCTGGCGACGCGACCGGCGAGAGAGGGTCGTCGAACCCGGGTGCACGGCGCGGGTGGACTGCGGCGACGGCGCTCGTGAACGACTCGCGAAAACGAAAAACCCTCAGGTGTATTGATACCGTGGTGGTATGATAGGTTTCAGAGCTTTTGGGGTGCGTTTCCTGCGGGCCTCAATCATCGTGCTCGCGTCGCTCACACCGCCTCGACCGCCGCGGCTTCCGCCTCCGCCCGCGCCCGCGCCTCCGCTTCCGCCTTGATGGCGCGCGCGTCCATCTCGGGGTCGACGGCGAGCACCACCGGCGTGCAGCGGGGGCACAGCTCCGGGTGCTTCTCGTCCGACCCCATCGCCGATGGGTTGTGGTACCCCCAGCATCGCGCGCACTTCGCGCCCCCGACCTTCCGCACGCCCACCGACGCGCCCGCCGCCGTCAGGCCGAGCGCCTCCGCCTCCGCGCCGGCGACGCGCGAAAACGCCGTCTCCGCCGCGCCCGTCTCGCCGCCGACGCCTCGCGCCTCCTCTTCGGCGTCCACGAACTCGAGCTTGGACACGATGAGGAACGGCTCGAGCTCGGCGACGCGCGCGCGCATCGCGGCGCGCGCGTCTTCGTCTGCGACGAACACGCGCGCCTCCGCCTCGAGGCTCGCGCCGAGGGTCTTCGCGCCGCGCGCCGCCTCGATGGCTTTGTTTGTCTCCGAGCGCACGCCGGCGGCCATCCTCCAGAACCGCGTCTCGGACTCGGGAAGCCCCGTCCACGTATCGGGGGTTTCGGGCCAGCCGTGCAGAAACACCGACCGCGCGCGTCCCGCCTTGATCTTCTCCGGCATCGCCAGGTGCGCCTCCTCCGCGGTGTGCGGCGTAATAGGCGCCATCGCGGCGAGGTACCGGGAAAGCACCTCGTGGATCACCGTCTGCGCGGCGCGGCGCGCGCGGGACGTCGGCGCGTCCACGTACAGTCTGTCTTTGCTCACGTCCAGAAACACGTTGGACAGAAACGCGACGTAGTTTTGCGTCGCCGCGACGGCGGAGGCGTACGCGTGCTTGGCGTACGCGTCGCGCGTCTCCGCCGCGAACGCCGCCGTCCGCGAGAGGACGTACTTGTCAAACGCGGGCAGCTCGTCGTACGGCACCGCGTCCGTTTTCGGGTCGAAGTCCCCGACGTTGCCCATCAAAAAGCGCAGCGTGCCTCGCAGTTTCCTGTACGCGTCGGAGGTTTGCTTCAACACGTTGCCGCCGATGAGCACGTCCGACGCGTAATCCGCCGAAGCCACCCACAGGCGCAGGGTGTCCGCGCCGTACGCGGGGTCTTGCTTCAGATTCTTCCCGCCTTCGATCACCAGCCGCGGGTCCACGACGTTGCCCAAACTCTTGGACATCTTGTGTCCTTTCTCGTCAAGCACGAAGCCGTGCGTCAGGATCTTCTTGTACGGAGCGACGCCGTTCGCCGCCACGGAGGTGAGCAGAGACGACTGGAACCACCCTCTGTGCTGGTCCGAGCCCTCCAGGTACACGTCGGCGGGGTAGTTCAGCCCGCGCTGCTTGACGACTCCGTTCCAGGACGACCCGGAGTCGAACCAGACGTCCATCGTGTCCGTGCCTTTCGTCAAAGAACCAGCCTTCGCCTTGTGCTCCTCCGGTAAAAGGTCCTCGATCGGCGACTCCCACCACGCGTCCGTGCCTTTTTCGCGCACGATCGCCGTGACGTGCGCGACGGTCGCCGCGTCCATGAGCGCCTCGCCCGTGTCGACGTCGTAGAAGCAGGGGATGGGCACGCCCCAGGCTCTTTGGCGTGAGATGCACCAGTCGTTACGCCCGGAGACCATCGGGCGCATGCGCTTCGACCCGGACTCGGGAACGAACTCCACGCCGTCCAGCGCGGCGAGCGCGTCGTCCCGAAACCCCTCCACGGAGGCGAACCATTGGCTCGTCGCGCGGAAAATCGTGGGTTTCTTCGTGCGCCAATCGTACGGGTACTTGTGCCCGTACGCCTCCTGAAGGATCAAACCGCCCGTCTCGCGCAGTCGCGCGATGCACGCGTCGTTGCCGTCGCCGAGCACGTTCTTACCCTCCAGCGCCTCGCCCGCCTCCTCCGTGAAGTCGCCCGCGTCGTCCACGGGGGACAAGAGCGGCAAGTCAAACTTCAAACCCGTCAAGTAATCCTCCTGGCCGTGGCCGGGCGCCGTGTGCACCAAGCCGGTGCCCGTCTCGGTGGTGATGTAGTCGCCCCCGACGACCACCGGGGAGACGCGGTCGTACATGGGGTGGCCGTAGGTGACCCCCTCCAGGTCGCTGCCCTTCACGACGCACAAAGGCTCGAGCTCGACCCCCCACTTTTTCGACGCCTCCGCGACCAAACCCTCCGCCACCACCAAGGTCTCGCCGACGAAGCGCGCCGCGTCGCTTTCTTTTTCCTCCGCCGACTCGCTCTCTTCCGAGGCGTTCGCCTCTTTCGCCTTCACCTTCACCACGGCGTAGTCCAGCTGGTCGTTCACCGCCACCGCCGCGTTCGCGGGCATCGTCCACGGCGTGGTGGTCCACACGGCGAGGCTGGCGGTCTCGAGGAGCGCCTTGTCCTCCGCGGAAGCGGCGCACCCATCGACGGCGCACACGGGAAACGCGACGTACACCGATTGGCTGACGTGTCCCTCCGGGTACTCGAGCTCCGCCTCGGCGAGCGCGGTCATGCTGCTGGGCGACCAGTGCACGGGCTTCTTCCCGCGGTACACGTGGCCGTTCAGGAACATCGCGCCGAACACCTCCATCTGCGCGGCTTCGTACTCCGGCAGGAGCGTCAGGTACGGATCCTCCCAATCCGCGAAGACGCCGTACCGCTTGAACTGCTCGCGTTGCGCGTCGACGGTTTTCCGCGCAAACTTGGCGGCTTTTTTCCGCAGCTTGATCGGGGACAACTCGCGCCTTTTGTCCGCGTCCATCGACTGCAACACCTTCAGCTCGATCGGTAAGCCGTGGCAGTCCCATCCAGGCACATACCGCACGCGCTTGCCCTCGAGCGCCTCGTAGCGGTTGACGAAATCTTTCAAGATCTTGTTCAAAGCGTGGCCGATGTGCAAGTCGCCGTTGGCGTAGGGCGGACCGTCGTGCAGGGTGAACGTCGGGACGTCTTCGCGGTTCGCGATCTCCTCGTACACCCCGTTCTCCGCCCACCACGCCTGCATCGCCGGCTCCTTCGTCGCCGAGTTGGCGCGCATGTCGAACGCCGTCTCGGGTAACAGCACGGTGTGCCCGTACACATTCGCCTCCTTCTTCCCGCGACCCTTCTTCTTACCTCCGCCCTGCGCCTTCGCGGCGTCGCCCCCGCCGCCCTTCGCGGCGGTCACCAGGAGCCGCGCGCGGCCCGCGGGCGCGGGGCACGGGGGGGCGCGGCGCACGCTGAAGGGCGCGGCCCCGAGCCGCGCGCCGGAGAAGGCGACGCGCGCGGACGCGCGCGGCGGCGCGGCGGGGACCGCAGCCGCGACGGGAGCGGGGCGGGCAGCGGATCCGGCGACACCGCGCGCGGAGGGGCTGGCCAGGGCGGACCGGTGGACGAGGGCTCGGGTGTGCAAGGCGGCCATTCTTAGCATGTACCGCCTGATGGAAGTGGCGCTCGCTCGGCGGGGCGCGGCCGACAGTGAAGCGCGCGACGAACGTCCGACCGCGAACCCTGCGGGTGCTCGCTTTATCCTCAACGTGGCTCACCGCTCACGTGGCTGTCGGTGGGCGCTCGAGAGGGCTCGGTACCGCCAGGTTATGGGTCGAATTCGCGCGTTCGCCTTTTCTGCTTTTGCGCAAAAAGAAAATATCGTCGAAGCGCGTTACCGATGGCAATCTCCCGCGTCTGTTCGCTGACGGACGACCACAGCGTATCGCGCCGCGTTCGTCGCGCACCGCACGCACACGGCGCGTCCTCGCGTGACTCGCGGGATGTTCGCGGCTTCCGCGCCTGGAGGGTCCGCCTCCTCTGCGAGGCTCACGAGACGGATCACCGCGGTCGCCCGGAGCCTTTCCCCTGGAAAGGTATCTGGCTCGGGCTTCGGATCGGGCGCGCGATCGACGGCCTCGACCCGGACGCGATCGCGAACCCGCGTTCGCTCCCGTGGCGCTTTCGAGCGCGGCAGGGACGGTTCTCCACCCTTCGCGACCCGCGCGTTTAGGCGAGCGCCTCGAGGTGTGCCCGCCGCGCGCGCCGAATCCGGACGCCCCATCGCGAACGGGAGCGGCGAAGGCGGCGAAGTTTCGTCCGAAAAACCGAAGGTGAGCCCCGAGTTCGTGTGCCCGCGCCTGACGGAGACGCGCGAGCTGCCCTCGCTCACCTCGCCGTTCGCGGAGGGCGGGAAGAAGCACGGCTACGGGTTGGGGCAGAAGTTCGTCGCGGACGACGACTGCGTTTTACTCAACGCGCTGAGGTACGAGTCGCTGGAGTGCGAGGGCAACCCCCATGCCGAGGGGTGCGAGTTGAACCTGGACGACGACTTCGCGGACGAGGCCTCCGCGCGCGACCCCTCCGAGTGGCGCGCGCAGTGGGCGATGCGCGCGGGCCCCAGGGAGACCATACACTTCGAGCCGTCGGAATGCAAAGCCGCGATCGTGACGTGCGGGGGTCTGTGTCCCGGGCTGAACGACGTCATCCGGCAGCTCGTGATCACGCTGGAGGAGTACGGCGTGCGGGACGTGAAAGGAATAAAGTACGGGTTCCGCGGGTTCGTCGAACGCGAAGGCGAGTTGCGGGAACCGATCGCGTTGACCGCGAAATCCGTGGACACGATCCACTTAAACGGCGGAAGCGTCTTGGGTTCGAGCAGAGGCGGGTCGGACGTCGCCTTCATCGTCGACGCGGTGCAGGAGATGGATCTCGATTTTCTGTTTGTCATCGGCGGCAACGGAAGCCACGCCGGCGCGCTCGCCATCGACGCGTTACTGCGGGAACGCGATTACAAAACTGCCGTCGTGGGGGTTCCGAAGACCATCGATAACGACATCCTGCTTCTCGATCGGACGTTCGGGTTCCAGACCGCGGTGGACGAGGCGATCAAAGCCGTGCGAAGCGCCGCGATCGAAGCCCGGAGCGCGCGGAACGGCGTCGGGTTAGTGCGGCTGATGGGAAGACAATCCGGGTTCATCGCCACGCACGCCGCTTTGGCGTCGGGCGAAGTGGACGTCTGTCTGATTCCCGAAATCGACACGCCGCTCGAGGGGCCGGGCGGCGTGATCGCGCACGTCAGACGCGTGCTCGAGAGGAAGGAGCACTGCGTGGTGGTCTGCGCGGAGGGCGCGGGGCAGGACATACTGGGCGCGCTGGGCGAGACGGACGCCTCGGGGAACCCGGTGTTGCAAAACTTTGCCAAGTTTCTTCGGGAGGCGCTGCGGCGCGAACTCGGCGACCTCGACCCGGACATCAAGTACATCGACCCGACGTACATGGTCCGCGCGCGGCAGACGAACGCGAGCGACGCCATCTACTGCAGCATCCTCGGCCAGAACGCCGTGCACGCCGCGTTCGCGGGGCTCACCGGCGTGACCGTCGGGCTCTGCAACGGGCACTACGTGTACCTTCCCGTGCCGCCGCTCATCAAACGCGCGCGCGAGGTGGACCCCAACGGACGCATGTGGCAACGGCTGCGGCTCGCCATCAACCAGCCCGTGTTCGATTCCGCGCGCGCGCCGGAAGCGGAGGGGAAGAGCGCGCGGTAGAGGGTGAGGCGGAGGTGCGCTGCGCGACTGAAAAAAAACCGAACGAGCGGCGGCGTTTGCGCGGGGCTTTTTTCGTGTACGACGTATACCACGCGAATGAGAATATGACGCCTTCCCGCGTTTCGCCAACCGCGGAGGCGTCGAGCGCCGTCGTCGGCGTCGTCGCGCGACGGGTAATATGATACGTAGTATATGAATGGGTTTGAATAGTGCTACACTCTATGGAAAGAGACGCGCGCGCAAGTCAGGCAGAGCAGTTGGTTTTCGTGTGAGTCGCGGTGATACCGCGGGGGCCGGTCACGCCCCCAAGATCGTCTCGTCCCCGAGCACGCCCTCGATCATGCCGAGATGCTGGAAGGACGACTTCCGAGGTCCGATGCGCGGCGGCGCGCCGGGAGCGTCGGGCGTTTGTTTGTCGCCGCGGCCGGGCTTCGAACCCGGGACCGTCGCGTCGCCGGGACGCCGCTCGCCCGCGGCCGCGGGCGCGGGCGCGCCGAGCCCCCCGCGAAGCAAAGCGCTCATCGCCTCTCGCGACGGCGGAGGAGACGCGCCCTCCGCGTCTTCGTTCGACCGATGCTCGGAAAGGTCCGCGGGCTCGCGAAGAGATTCGCCCGCGACGTCGCGGTTCGAACCCCAGCCGAACGGGTTCCGGGGGTCGAGTCCGGCGCGGCCGAGGTCCGGCTGGGCTCCGTCCACGGAGTGCCGCCCGCGCAGTCCGAGGTTGGACATGCCCCCGAGGAGCAATTTTTGCTGACCAAAATCCCCTCGCGCGGCGCGGCGCTCCCGCTCTGAGGCGCGCTCGCGGGTTCCGTCGAAGGAGCGCCGCGAAGGGAGCGCGACGCCGGACTCCGGATCGAGGCCGTTCACCGCGTGCAGCCCGCCGAGCGCGCCGCCGCCGCCGCCGAGAAGCGCCACCGCCGCCACGGCCGGGCCGCCGCCCCCGTTCTCGCGCGAGATGCCGTTCCCGTACGAGTAGTTGGTGGAAAACTCCCTCGACGCGTTGCGGAATTCCGGACTCGCCTCGTACGCGTCGCCGGGGGGGGCCGCCCCGAAGCCGAACGGGGGCGGGTGCTGCGCTCCCGAGCGCGAAAAGCTCCTGAGCTCGTGTTCGCGCGCGGACGACACGAACGCGCCGTTCGCGCCGCTCGCGCCGTTCGTGTGGCGAATCGCGTCACCCGACGCGCCGAACGACGAACGGCCGTCGTCCGAGCCGCTCCCGCGCTCCGACCCCGACCCCGACCCCGACCCCGACCCCGCGAAACTACTGCCGTCGCGCGAGATCGAACCGTGGTTCGTGCCGGTCGAGCCGGTCGAGTCGCGAGATGCCGGCGTGGACGAACCGCCCGAGACGTGCATCCGCGACGACGCGTTCGCGTTCGCGTGTGTGGATCCGCTTTGTCCGCGCGCGCCGAACGCGAACAGAGGGACCGTCGCGCGATCCAGGTCCAGCGACGCGCCTCGACTGATGAGCGTTCGCGCGGAGAGAGTCTCCGCGTTCGCCGCGGCGGACAGGTCCAAAGAGGCGCGCCCCCCGAGGAGGGAGACGGCACCGTTCCCGTTCCCGTTCCCGTTCGTCGTCTCGTTCGTCCGAGTCGAAGCCGCGGGCGTCGACCCGTTCGCGTGACGCGTCGCGGAAGAGATGACGTTCCCGAACGCGTCCGTGGGCGGCCGCAGCTGGCTCGGCGCGTGCGCGAAGAAACACGCGCGTCGGCCACAGCGCGCACCGTCCTTGCACAGCTGCGTGCGGTAGCGGCTCGGGTGCAGCCAGCACTCGAAGACGCCGTGCGCGTACTCGCAGGCGTCCCCGCGCGGGCACGACCCTTTGCGGAACTCGGGGCACGCCGCGCCGCCGTACGAAAACCGGCGCGGGTCTCGGCGTCGCGCCTTCTCCCCGGGGTGCGCGTACGGACACTCGGTCCAGTCGTGCGCGCGCGTCCGGGAACACCGGCGCACCTTGAACTCGAACATGCGGAAGTCGTCGCTCATCCGCGTCTCGACGTCGACGTCTCCCGCGGACCCCGCGGAGCGCGAGCTATGAGTGCTCTGCGGGGATGCGCCGATCGGCGAGGGCGCGGGTCCGTGTCTGTGGCCCAGGTCCAGCGAACGCGAACGCGCGAGCCGCGAAGGGTCACCCGCGAGAGACGGATTGTGATCCGACGGGACGCCGCCCGCTCCGTTTCCGTCTCCGTCTCCGTCTCCGCGCGACGCGTACCCGGGCGCGCCCGTCGGCGCGCCCCGACCGCCGGCGGCGACGCCGCCCGGGGGGTTAGGCTCGCCGAACGCGAACCCGAACGACCCCGCGCTCCCCGAGCCGCTGAGACTCGCGGGGCTCTGGCGCGAGCCGCCGTTGGAGCCCCCGGAAGAGCCCTCGGAAGAGCCGCGCCCGCCGCGTCGCTCGAACGCGCCGTCCTCGCCGCTCGGAGGCGAAGACCCGGCGGAGCCGGAGGAGGACGCGGACACGCTGCCGCGCGCGAACGGCGCTCGCGAGCGGGGGACGCCGCCGCCTCCGCGGAGGCTCAGGCCACCGAGACTCGTCGGTTTCGCCGCGGTCGTTTTCACCGGTGCGGTCGTTTTCACCGGCAACACATCCGCGGGTTCGCGCCCGAACCCGTCCAGGGCTTTGCCCTCGGCGCCGAAACGCAGCAGCGCCGCGACGCAGTCGACGCTCATCGCGGCGCCCCCGCTCGCCGCGCAGTGCAGCGCCGTCGTTCTCTCGTCGTCGTCGCCGCGGAGGTTGGGGTCCGCGCCCGCGCTCAGCAGGTAGGCCAGCGCGTCGACGCTGCCGTGCGTCGCCGCCACCATCAGGGGCGTGCGGCGTTTGCGTTCGAGGGGCGCCGATCTCGTCGCGCCGGAGAGCGATCTCGTCGCCGGCGTCGCGGGGACGACGTCCGGCGCGAACCAGTCCCCCATCTGGTCCACGTGCACGCGCTCGTGCTCGACGAGCCACCTCGTCGCGGCGACGTCGTTGGACGCCGCCGCGGCGAGTATGGGGGACGTGCTCAGGGACATCGCGGTCTTTCTGAGCACGCTTCGTCGCTACGCGGAGCGAGGCTTTTCGCGACGCTCGAAAAACGCCGCCGAGTGGACGATACACACGCCGAACGGCGAGACGCGTTTTTTTTTTTCCACCCCTCTCGGCTCGCGGATTCCCGAGGAAAATCGCCGGTTCGCGGCTCGAAAAAAGCGCCGGCGTTTCGCTCGGGATATGCGCGAGCCTATGAAAACGGGCGCGCGTGACAACTCAGCAGCGTTTCGCCGGTGCCTGCGGAATTTCACCCCACGGACCGATCGGTTCGAGGCGGGTCGATCGGTGTCCGAACGCGGCGATCGGGACGGTCGAGCGGGGGACGAGCGCGGTCAGCGAAAATGCGGGGACGCGGGACGCGCGGGGGCGACACGCGCGACCGGGCGCGCCGGTAGGCGCGGGGACGCACGGAGACGGTCTTCGATGGAGGGCGGAGGGGTTCGCGGGCGCGCGGGGGCGGCGCCGGTCCCCGCGCGCGTCTCGTCCGTCGACCTCCCGCCTGCTCAAAAAAGTACCTCTCCGTGCCAACGTGTCGAACGCGCCGGAAAAATGACGCCCGTCCAAGCGCGTTCGTGGCCCCGACGGGACGGGAGGACCTCGCCGGTGCGACCGACAACGGGCCGGCTCGGGGTGGGTCATCGTGAGACGCACCTGTGACTCGTTCGCGGACGCGTGTTTCGCGATCGACGCGCGCCTCCGTCGAGCGCGACGCGCGTTCTCCGTCGATCCTCCGGTGAAACGTTCGACGGACGCTGCCGATGCCTTTTCCCGGAGGAATCCGCGCGTCAGAGCGCGGTCTCCGACGAGCCTCCGCGCGATTCACGAGTCGGTTCGCGAATCAACACCCGCGATGGACGTCGCCTCGCTTACCTCCGCGACACGCACGACCGCGCTTTCCCGCGCTCCCCTCCGGGCGTCGGGACGCGGTGCGTTGTGCCGGCGCGGCGCGCGCGAGAACCGGTCGTTCACAGGCGGTGGGTCGTTCACTGAGGAGTCAGAATCGTTCAAATTCGGTCACCGATCGAGCGATCGGCGGCCGATCGATCGACCGAAAATCGGATTCGGTCGATGGAAAATATCTACGGCACGTCTGAGAGCTATACACGGCGTTGGCGCGAGGCGCACAGAAGCTTTTCAACCAGCGCTCATCCACCCTTACTTACTCTTTCGCTCCTCCGCGAGCGTTCGAGACGAAGACGCGCGGTCGCCGTCGCGCCCGCGGTCGCAAGAGACCGTCTCGCGAAGGATCCTCGCGTTCTGTTCGTCGGCATCGCACCGTTCATAGACCGATGGCGTCGACGACGCTGAACGTCGCCGTCCCGCGCGCACGCGCGGTGGCGTCGCGCGCGCGAAGAGCGGGGATGCCTCCCGCCCGGCCGGCGTCGCGCCGCGGCGTGCGGTGCGCGGCGGGGGAGGAGGTTCCTCTGGGCGTGCAGATCGAGACCGCGCTGATGGACGCGTTCGCCCCGAGGTACGTCGGCGAGCGCGCCCGCGCCCACCTTTCCGCGTCGCCGGACGGCGTCGCCGCCGAGGCGGCCGCGTCGCGGCACCCAAACCCTCCACCGGAACTCGGTCGCGACGACGAAACCGAGCGAACGCTCGCGAAACCGGCGTGATTGGACGCGCGCTGACCCGATGAAATCCGCGTCTCGCGCGCATCCGTCGCCTCGACTCGCAGCGGCTCGGTGACCCGCGTGCGCGACTCCCTGCGCTTCACCCTCGCGGACGGCACGTACAAGAAGACGCACGCCGGTCTCGGCGAGCAGGTGGCATCGTCGTACATCGCGGGCCTCACGGCGCGACCGTACTGGGACGCGCGCGGGGGCGATTTCCCGTGGATGGAACACCTCGAGCGAAACCACGAGACGATTCGCGACGAGCTGCGGGCCGCGCTGGCGGATCCTCTTTTGCAACAGAAGGGCAACGCCATCTGGGTGGCCGCCGCACGCGACGACGCCGAGGGGTACGGCCCGGACTGGCGGACGCTCGTGTTGCAGGACCGGTGCGAGTGGGAACCCACGAACGTCACGCTTTTTCCCGAGACCGTCGCTCTCGTTCGCGCGGCGCGCGCGCCCTCCGTGGAGGTGTTCTTCGCCAAGCAAGCGCCGGGCACGGGCATCAAACCGCACACGGACTTCACCAACTTCATCATGACCGCGCACCTCGGGCTCGACGTACCGCCCAAGCCGGAGAGCTGGATGAAGGTTGGCGAGGAGACGCGTTACTGGGAAAACGGCGTGGGCATGTGCGCGGACACGAGTTTCATCCACAGCACCTCCAACGACAGCGCCGAGAAAGATCGGTACGTGCTCATCGTGCGCTTCTGGCACCCGGAGCTGACGTCGCACGAGCGAAACGGGGTGCGGTTCCTGTTCGACGCGTTCGAGGATTTGACGCCGGAGGGGCTGCGGCGCGCGCGGGACAACGCGCGCGCGCGCGAGAAGGCGGACGCGGAAGCGGCGCGCGAGCGAACGGACGAGCGACCGCCGACGAACGCGGAGGCGCGCCCGCGCGCCGAGCCGAGCGCGCCGGGCGGCGGGCGCAAGCGGAACAAGCGGAACAAGCGCAAGGCGGCTTCGCGATCCTCCGGGGACGGGCTCGGGCTCCTCGCGAAGGGGATGAAGTGAGTGACGCGGTGCGTGATATGCTTACTTTTTGCGCGATATCAGAGGAAGAGAGAGAGGCAGGTCTTCCCGGGCGAGCGGTCTGAACAGTCTCGAGGCGGCGAAGCGCGTGACCCGGGTGCGCGAAAAAAAAAGAAAAAAAAAAGCCGCGCGACTCGGAGACCGTCTCGCGCGGAGGCGCGTCGAGGCTGCGCCGGGGGCGGGGGCGACGTGGCGAAACGCGCGCGAATCGCGCGCGCGTCGCTCGCGCCTCGCTCGAGATTTACCGCCAGGTCACCGAGTGACCATCGAGAGCTTTTCTCTCCCGCGGGCGAGCGAGACGCGCGCGACGTCGGACTGACGGAGCGGCGTTTTCGTCGTCCATCAGCGCGGCGCATTTTTTTGGCGTCGATATCGGGTTGGGTTCTTCCGAGAACTCAGTCCGGAATTTCGGTATATATGTATTTTTTTTGAGTAAGCAAATAGTCATCAGAAACCGATTTCCTCTCAAATCCCGATTTTTCTGTCTGCAAAATCCGTGTGGAGGATCGTGACGTCCCAGGGCAAACAGTCGCTCGTTTTTGCCAGCTTTTTTTGTCTTTTTGGAGAATCGCGCTGAGTCAAGCAACGATCGTAGGGAGACGCGCGCGTGGACCGCGCGCTAGAACACCGCGCGCCGTGCCACGACGGCCGTGGCGCGAACGCGGTGTCGCGACTCCTCCCCGGTCCCTCACGCGCGCGCGCGAAGTAGCCGGTTCGACCGAACCCGAGGGTCTCGACCGATGGATCTTTTCGCCGGCGCGGACGTGTCTTCCGCGGGCGGCGCGCGCGAATCATCGGGAGCCTTCCCCGGTCGCGGCACGCACGTCCCCCCCCAGGGCGGCTCGTTCGCGTGGCGCACGGATGAGTGGTACCTCGCGCACGAGACGCTGAAGCCCACCAAGGGCCGCGCGGGCGCGAGCGAGCTCGTGCACGACCCCTCGCGCACCGCCCGCGTGGTGGGAAGCACGCTGACCGCGTCCCTCGTCGCGGCCGTGGATCCCGCTCCCCCGGGACCGCGGGAGTCCCCCGCCGCGCGCGTCTCGCCCGAGGACGCGCTCGGTGGACACGCCTCCGGCTCTCTCGGCTCTCTCGGCTCTCTCGGCTCTCGAGAGGGATCCGAGAGACCCGCGAACGGCGCGGAGCGAGTCTCCGCGCTCCGCCCGGGCGCGTCTCCCCTGGGCCGGAGGCGCAAGGGCGCGGCGCCGCGCATGTGCTCCGCCCGGGGGTGCGGGGCGCACGTCTTGGATCGCGCGCAGGGCCTGGTGGTGATGTGCCCGGCGCACAGGCGCGTGACCAGCGGCGTCGCCGTCGACACCGGCGACGCGCTCATGCGCTGGTGCTACCACTGCAAGAAGGCGCACGAGCTCGGCGCCTTTGCGGATTCCGTCATCGGACTCAGCCGGAAGCTCGCCACCTGCGAGCGCGGACGCGCGGCGCGAAGAGCGGCTTTCGCGAAGAAGGCGGCGGACGGCGCGCGCGCCGCCAGCGAGGGACAACGGACCCGCTCCGACGGGGACGGCGTCGACGGCGAGAGTCTCGGCGTCCTCTCGCGCGGCGGCGTCAGGGGGGCGAACGCGCAAACGGATCCGACGTACGCGCGCGCGGGAAAAAGCGGATCGGCGCCGTTTCGGCCCAAGAGCGAAGCCGAGACGCTCGCGGCGGTGGCCAGCGCGCGCGCGAGGGGTCGATCCAAGAGGCAGCAGGATCTGCTCGACGCGAACCCCTCGCGCTCGGGGTCGCACTTCTCGCGCTCGGGGTCGCCCCCGGGTTCAAAGTCGGGGTCGCGCGACTCGGCGCCGTACCCGAGCGCCGCGGGCGTTTTTTCTTCGCCCGCGGCGGATCTCGCGCGATTCGCGAGTTCCGAAGTTCCGGACCGGAGCAGCGACGATCTCGCGCGCGCGAGTGCGGACGTCACGACGCGGCACGACTCGCGCGGGTTCCAGACTGGGCACCAGCCGATGCGGCGCGCGCCGACGGAGGACGAGCGAACGAGCGACGCGCGTCAGATTTCGGCCAACGCGCGAGATTGGCGTCGCCGCGCCTTTGAGGACGTCGCGTTTGAGGTTTCGACGCGCGCCTCGCCCTTGGAGCTCATCGGGGAAAAGCGCAGCGTGTTCGAGCAGATGGCGGGCTTCATGGGGCGCGCCGTGACGAGCGACCCGCCGAACGCGCTCGAGCAAGACCACGACGCGGATTGGACGTCGCGGCTGGAACGCGCGGCGAACGGCGTGCGACATTTCGACAACGGCAATTTCTTCATGGACCTCGGCGAGGTGCAGTCGATGCTCGACAGCGACGACGCCGAGCCGACGCTCGAGTCGGACGCGAACGCCGGCTCGGGCCAAACGCGACTCGCGGGAGACGACCCTTCCGGGACGCGTTTTTCGCCGCCTATCGCTTCGCGGGGATGGTACGACTCGCTCGCGGCGTCCATGCTTCCCGGCTCGACGCGGGTCATCTGCACGGCGCGCGCCGGGCTCCTGGAGGCGCCCGGGAGCGCGCGGGAGTGGGCGGACGACGCCCCGCGCCGCGGCGCGCTCCCGGGTTCGATCCTGGACCGCGGCGCGGCGATGGCGGGCGCGGAGACGCTCGCGCGCGCCGTGGCCCCCGACGGCGCGATCGGGCGCCGGACCGCGACGGTCACCGCGCACCCCGCCGTGCGCGTGGGCGCGGGGTGGGCCGCGGACGATGGCGATTGCGAACGCGACGTAGTTTTCGATCGCGAATCGCCAAAAAGTTTTTTGGCGAGCGATTCCGTCGTCGTCGTCGGCGACGACTCGGGCCGCGCGTCGCTCGCGCGCGAGCGGGTCACGCCGTTCCCGAGCTATGTGACCGTGCCGCCCTTCGCCGCGCTGGGCGACGCGATCGCGATTCGCGGCTTGCGCGGCGGCGAGCGCGTCCACGTCTTCGGGCAGGGCGCGCAGCCCTTCTCCGCGGTCGTGCCCCGCGGCGGGGGCGTCGACGCCGTGAGGATCACCCCGCCTTCCTTGGCGACGGGAGCCGCGGGAGCGCCCAGCGTCGTGCCCGGCTTCATGTACGTGCAGGTGCTCGCGCCCGGCCAGCCCGCCACGGGCGCCGCGTTCGTCAAGGTGCTCCTCGTGGACGACCCTGCCGTCGTCGCCGAGCTGGACGCGCTCGGCCGCGGCGCCGGCGCGACGTGCGAGGGCCTCGTCGCGGCGCCGGTGGGAGCGCCGGCGCTGCCGGCGACGCGCGGGTTCAGCGGCGCCGCCGCGTTTGAGCGCTTCCTGAGCGACCTGGGCGCGCTGATCGAGAGCCACTGGCGGAGCCTTCTGTACACGCCCGCGGGGCGCGCGGCGATGCGCGCGGTGTGCTTGGGCTTCGGCGCCGTCGTCAAAGACGACAGCGCGTGCCCGGCGCTGCGCGCCGCGCTCGCGGACGTCGCTGAGGACGTCGACGCGCAGAGACGTTTCGAAGACGACGCGCGCCTCTGCTCCGGCGCGCCCGTCGCGCGTCGCTCTTCGCTTAAGAGCGAATCCGGTTTCGGCCATTCGTCCGACCGCGGGACCCGCGACCCGCGGTCGCGGGAGAACGGCGAGAGCTTCTTTCCGCCCGTCGACGCTTCGCGGTCGACTTTCGGGGCGTTCGGGTTTCGAACGTTCCGCCGACGACGCGCGGGCTCTCTCCGCGCGGGCGGATCGTCGGGAAGCGACGGCGAGACGTCGGACGCGCGAGCGATGGCGTTGATCGAACGCGAGTCGCTCGCGTTCATCATGCGCCAGGCGCGCCGCGCGGCGGAGACGACGCCGACGCGCGTGCTCTCGTTCTGCGCCGCGCTGGCGCCCTCGTACGCGACGCGGCTGACGCTGCGGGCGGTGCTGGACGACCGGTCGGAGATCGCGCGTCGCGTCTTCGCCGGCGACGAAACCGTCGCCATGACGCCGCAGACGCGCGCCAGCTTGTACAGCCACGCCATGTCCGCGGTGGCGCTGTTCATCTTGGTGGGCGTGTTCCGCGCCGAGGACTGGAAAGTGGACCCGCTGCGGATCATACAGTGCTACTGCGCGTGGTTCCCGGCGTTTCTCTTGCACGCCGTCTTCGCGCGCGACCCGCGCGTGTGGAGCTGGCTCAAGAGGCGCTCGTGGATGATGGGCTCGGGGGGCGCGCTGTGGGACGACGCCGCGCGCCGCGAAATCTCCCGCTTCGGACGCGGCGCCGCCGCTTCGGTGGATCGCGCGCGCCGAGCCGAGCGCCACTCGCACGCGCACGACGCGTGCATGTTCGTGATCCTCATGGCGAGCAACGGGGTGGTGCGCTCGATGATCGACTTGGAAGACGCGCGCGACTGGAAGTGGCTCACCGGCGCGGTGCTTCTCATCGGGAACACCTTGATGTACTCGGTGCTCTCCGCCGAGTACGTCCGACCGGGGCGAAAACGCTGGGACATCCCGGCGGCGGTCGTTCTCGGAGCCGGATTGTACGCGTGTCCGCCCAACGTCTGGGCGCGCGTCTTCGCTACGAACGTGTCGCCCGCGCGCGCGCTGGCGGAGCATTTCCTCCGCCAAACGCACCCCAACGCGTACGTCGCCGCGCTGTTGTTCTTCGTGCTGCCGTGCCTGGCGGGCGCGCTGGCGCGGCGTTTCTACCGCGTGTACAGCCGCCTGGTGCTCTTCGCCAAGCTGGACGCCGCCGGCATCGTCGAGTGCGCCGAATCGCGCCGGCGGGCGTAGAAAGCGGCGGATCACGTCGTTTTCCAGACTGCTACGTCAGCTCTATAATAGAGAGACTTTGCCTTTACATAATCACACTTCATCACTCTGCCTTTTCGCCGCGCTTTTTCCCCGCGCGCCGCGCGCGTTCCGCTTCCCACTCGGCGCGCGCGCGCATGTCGTCCCAGGACTCGCCCCGCCGCGGGACGCCCAGCCGCTCCGAGACGAGGTCCGTGATGATGATCCCGAACAGCGCGACGAAGAACGCGACGGCGAAGATGGTCAGCGAACCCAGCTTATGGTCGCTGAGGCAGCGGTACACGTCCGCCGCGACGTCCAGCGCGACGTCGGCGAAAAAGTCCCGCCACCTTTCGACGCCGGTTTTCGGGACGAGCGCGAGACGCGACGTCTTCGGAGACGCGTCGTCGTCGTCGTCGTCGTCGTCGTCGTCGGCGGCGCGTCGCGAAGACTCGCCGTCGTCGGACGCGCTCGGGTCAGCTGAATCGGCTCCCTCGGTCTCGCCCTCCTCTCCTTCCGGCGAAAGAGCGACCCGCACCTCCCGGAAGTACTGCCTCGGCCTCGCGGCGTGCCCCGCGAGCGCGAAGGACACCAGCGCCGCGCTCGAGCGGTCGCCGCCCGACATCGGGAAGTCCACAGCCGCGTCTTCGGTGCCGAGGAACAGCTTCACCTGCGGGAAGCCCCGGACGTTGAGGCGGCCGCAGAACTCGGCGCCGCCGCGCGCGCGGTCCGCGCAGTCCACCTTGCCCACCTCCATGCCGCGCAGGCGCAGCGCCGCCGCGGCCTCGTCGAACGCGGGCGCCATCTGCTTGCAGTGGCCGCACCAGGGCGCGTACAGCTTGAGCAGGTGCGGCGTGGGGGTGACGCCCGCCTCCTTCCGGCGCGATCCGCGCGTGGCGAACAGCGAGCGCTCGAACTCGGCGGGGGTCCACTTCGTGGCCTCGGCGGCGGCGCCGGCGACGGACGCGGCGATGAGCAGGGCGAGCGCGAGGACGCGCGAAGCGCGCGAAGGGAGGCGGCGGTCGCGACGCGACGACATCATCTCGTGCGGGACGGGCGCGATCCGAAGTGTTTGCGCGGACCGACCGAGAGGCGTCCTCGAAAAACGCCAAAATGGCGGCAGGGCCGGACGGCCGGTCAAAGCAAAAAAGAAAACACTGATGATGCGCGGCGCGGAGATCGGGAGAAATATCGCGCCAAAATCGCGCAAGGAGCCAATCAACGTGCGTCGACCTTTCTGTCTGATTCGGAAAATAACTTTTCGGAGCAGGCCAGAAGGCGGTGGCGCACATCCACGCGCGCGTCTCGACCGCCGCACGCACGTAAACGACATGTTCGCCGTGTCCGCCAGACGTGCGTCTTCCCTCCCGTACGCGGTGGCGTCTCGCTACCGCGCGCGCGCAACCCCCGCGCTTTCCTCGAACGCCACGCCTCGGCGGCGTTCGGCGCGATCCCTGCTCGTGCAAAAGGCGCGAACCGGTGCCAAGTCGCGCGCGTTCCACCCAACCACCCTTCGCGACGCGCGCCTGACCGCCACGCCTTCCCCGCCCTCCCGTTCACGACCAGCAGCCACCTCTCTCGCCGCGTGGGCCGCCCCCGCGCACGCGCGCCGCGCGCTCCGCGCGCGCGCGCCCGCCGCGCCCTCGGCGCGCCGCGCGTCCCGCGGCGCCTCGCGACGCGCGATGCGCGTCCGCGCCTCGGCGCCAGAGGAGGACTCGAAGCCGCGAGCCTCGGCCGCGTTCGACCTGGACGCCGTCCTGGACGCCGTGGACAAGGTAGCGCAGAGGTACGACTGGCTCAGCGCCGGCTTGGGCGCGCTGGCGGGGACGTCGTACGGCGTGTATCGCGGCCAGCCCGTGGGCCAGGCGCTGGGGATCACTCTGTGCGCGACAGTCGTGGCGCTCGCGGTGGACGAGGCGATGAAGGACCGGGAGACGCGGCGGAACGAGGAGTGACGTCGTTCGACGACCCGAAGGTCCTCACGATACGCACTACCGTGAGGGTAGGACGTACCGTGAGATATATGCACGCGTATGTAGTTTCTCTTTTAGTTTTAGTTTAAGCACCTCTCGTCGCGGCGTCACGGCGTCTCGCCCGAGCCGCCCCGCGCGCGTCTCGCCGCGCGGTTTAATACACTCCTCACTTCCCCTTCTTCTTCCCTTTGGCGTCTTTTTTGTCCTCCGCCGCGTCCGGCGGCGGCGGCGGGTCCCGCCGCTTCTTAAAAGCCGCGTACTCCGGCAGGGACCGCGTCCAGTCGCGAAGCTCGCTCTGCTCCTTTCGCGAAACCGGCGCGCGGCGCGAGAGCCGTTTCAGAAACGCGTCGGCGTTTAAAAAAGACGCCTTCGCGTTTCCGTCGAGGTCCGGGTCGTCGCGCGCCTTTTGCAAAAAGCGCCCGCTCAGCGTCTCGCGAACCGCCTCCTCGATCGCGCCCGCGCTGTAGTCCTCGGAAGCGGCGACGAGCTCTGTGAGTTGGAACTCGCGCGGGAACTCGCCGCCGCCCGAGTCGCGCGTCAGTTTCGCGAAGAGCGCGCGTCGCGTCGCGCGGTCGGGGAGGGGCGTACACGCGCGCGCGTCGAAGAAACTCAGCAGCGCTTTGCGGTCCTTCTTGAGGCACGCGTACGGCGCGCGAGAGTGGCCCACCAGAACCACCCGGTCCGACTTTTTCAACGCCTTCATCTCCTTGATGAGCTCTTTCTTGACCCGGCTCGGAGCGTCGAAGAGCAACGGCTTATCGCGAAGCCGCGTCTCGAGAAGCTCCCGCGTCTTTTTCTTGTCCGTCAAAAACACGCGCTCGGCGTCGTCCATCACGATCACCGACGGCGCGCACAGCTTTGCGACTTTAAACGTCATCTGCACCAACGACGCGACGCCCTTCGCGCCGGGGTACTGGCCGTCGATCACGAGCGGGCTCAGGTCGAACACCGCCGCGCCCGCGGCGCGCGCCGCCTCGAGCGTCAGGAACGATTTGCCCGTGCCTCGCGCGCCGTACAGCAACACGCTCTTGACGTGTCGCGGCAGCTTCGCCTTGGCGGCGCTCGAGAGCCCCAGCGGAAGCGCCACGTGCGCAGCCGCCGCGCGCCGCGCGTGCGCCAGCGTGGGCTCGGGAAACGCGCCCGATCCGACCGCGCGTTGCTGCACGAGCGCTCTCGCCGTGTCGGGAACGCCCACGAACGCCGAGGCGAGCGCGAACGGCGAAGACGCCGGGACCGACGCGCCGCGACGAAAAAAACGCCGCGACGACGAAGACGACGAAACCGTCGTCGGGGCCGAGTCGTCTCGAGAAGAAGGCGACGCGTCAGAAGCGCACTGCTTTTCCGCGTTCGCCGCGCGGCTTTCGCGAGCCTCGTCCCCGGCGGTCGCGTTCCCGACCGCAGATCGCGTCGCGTCGGGACCGGCGTCGTCAGCGGCGGCGTCGGCGGCGGCGGCGGACGCGTCCGTCGGCGGCGTCTCCGTCTCGGGCGCGGCGTCCGTTTCCGACCCGTCCAGGGGCGTCGCCACGCCGCAACGACAGAGCTCGGCGTACAGAGACTCCAGGGTTCGATCCGCGGTGGGATCCTTTTTGCCCTTCTTCCCACCACCCTTCTTCCCACCGCCTTTCTTCCCGCCGCCGCCGGCTTTGCCCTTCTTGCCGCCGCCGCCGCCGGCTTTGCCCTTCTTGCCGCCGGCGCCCGCGCCGCCCTTCTCGGCGGCGACCATCTCGCGCAGGTGCGCCAGCACCTCGCGCATCTCGGCGTCCGTCTCGACGCGCACCTCCTCGAACACCGCCGGCCTCAGCCGGTCCACCACCTTCTCCGCGTCGTGGCGCTGCTCGAAGTTCGTCGCCAGGTCGTGCGTCTCGCCCCACTCCGCGTGGTACCGCTCCAGCGCGTCCCGGATGGCGCGCACGAAGGCGACGGGCGCGAAAACTTTCTTCTCCGGCTTTTTTCCGACGACGCCCTTCTTCTTCGCCTCCTCGGCTTTCTTCTTCGCCTCCGCCTCGGCTTTCTTCTTCGCCTCCGCTTCTTTCTTCTCCCGCGCCGCCTTAGCCTTCGGGTCCTCCGGCGGCGGCGGCGGCGGTTTCGGGGGGGGCGGGTCGATGATGTCCCGCGAGCCCCCTTTGTCTTCGCCGGCCAACTCGGGGTACTCGCCGGTGATCGGATCGCGGTTCTCGACGAACCACGCGTTGATCGCGTCTTGAACCTTCTCGCGCATCTCCCGTCCCTCGACGTGTTTCACCGTGCGTCTCAGCTCGACCGTCGCGCGTTCCATCTCCGAGAAACGCTCGTCGCGAAGCGCACGGCGGCGCGCCGCGTTGTTCGCGTCGCGAAGCGCCGCGGCGTTTTTTCCCGTCGCGACTTCGTCGCGCGCGTCTCGCGCCTCCTCGAGCGTCGTTCGCTCGAGGCGCGCGGGGAGTTTCATCCCCAGGAACGCGAGCTCCTCGTCCCGCGCGCGTCTCACGCGCCGGCGCGTGAGGAACCCGCGGATCAGCGCCTGGCAGACGACCGCCGCCTCCGCCTCGGAGCGTTTGTTCAGCAGCGCCGCGTCCGCCAGCTCCTGCTCGCGGCGCGTCGCCGCCGTCGCCGCGGCCAGCGCGCGGCCCCGCCGCCCGCGCTCGTTCCGCTGGATCAGACGCAGCGCGTCCTCCTCGGGCATCCCCGGCGCCTTCATGAACCGGAGCGCCTGCAACGCCTCGACCTCCTCGCGTTTCGCCCGCGCCTTCGCGGCGGCTTCGGCGTCCTCGGCGGAAACGGGTGGGGGGGGGGCGCCTTCGCTCGCGTCGCCTTCGGCGTCGCCCTCGCCAGACGCGGAAGTCTCCGCTTCTTTCCTCGTCCGGCGCAGGAACGTCTCCCTGGCCTCGATGCTCGCTGCGCGGTCCTCCACGAAGCACCGAGGCACGGGGATTTCCATAGACTCGGGGGTCTTTTTCAAATCCGCCAAAACGTCGTCCAGCGCCAGCGCCTCGACGCCGTCGTTCAGCGCGACCATCCAATGCCTCGTCTCGAGGACGCGTCCCGCGCACGCTTCCAGCGCCATCTTCACCGCCTCGCGCTTCTGCGGGTGGCACATCTGGTCGTACACGACCTCGAGGTCGCGGAAGATGCGCAGGTACTCCGCGTGCGCGGCGGCGAACTCGCGCAGACCGCGCGGGTCCACCGGGGGCTCGGGCTTCTCTATCGGTTTTGCGCCGTCGGCGCCGCCGGAGGGTCCGGGCGGATGGAGGATCTGGTTCGCGGCCACCACCGCGGGGTCCTCCTCCTCCTCCAACGGGAGCTCACTCTCCATCTGCACGAGCAGGTCGCGCATGGACGCGCGCCATTGCGCGTCGAACGTCCTGCGGGTCCGTCGCGCGGGTCGAACGGGTGTCGAACGGGGGGTGAAGGTCAGCGCGCGCGTCCAGATTGGGGGCTGCGGTCGGAGGGCGACGCAATTTGGCGCTCGGCGGGAGCGGATCGAGTCGCGCGGGGGAGGCGCGACGAGAGCGAAAACCCCGTTCGCGGTTCGGGGGATCCTCGACGCGCTCGCGCGCGAGTACTCACACGTGCGACATGTGTCCGCCTCCCGCGCCGCGGGCTCGACCCGCGACGCCCTTGCCTCGCGCGACCGGCGCGACTCCCGATTTGGCTCAGCCTCGCTCTTCCGCTGCGGGTAAACGGGCGCGCGAACCGACCTGCGCGCCGCGCGCCAAGCGCGAGTGAAACGCTTTCGCGCTTTGACCCGACGGAAAGCAACCGTCGGGGCGACGTCGCGCACACGCGCGCGCGCGACCGGGCTCGGCAGGCTCGCGCGTGGGGTCGCCGATACGCGCGCGCTACTCGTGCGGGACCGATCGACCTCGAGACGAGGGGTGGAACACGCGACGTCCGCTTCTCCGCGGTCCCCGTCGCGAAGCGCTGGTGAGCGCGCGGCGTTTCCCAGAAGAGACATCGTGGTCATCGCGCGGCGGGGCACCCCATCGCCGCGCGGGTCTCGACGCGTGAAGACGCGTGGCACGCGCGCGCGCGACCATGGACCCCCCCTCGCTCCGGACGCCTCCTCCAGGGGAAGGAGCCGGTGCCGATCCCCGGAACGTCGGACGCGCCTCGGACGCCACCTCCGAGGCTCTCTGCTCGGCGTCGCGGCGAACCCACGAGACGAACCGCCGCGACGCGGAGGAAAGGCGCGGCGTCCGCCTCGACAGCGGCGAACCCGCGGCGGCTTTCGATAAAAATTCCGCCGCCGACGCCGCGCGCGGAATCGACACCGAACGCCGCGCCGTGCATCTTTCCGGCGAAGCGTCACCGTCGACAGACGTACCGCGCGACGCGCGACGCGTTCGGAACGCGCGGGTTGATGACGACGACGACGACGACGACGACGACGA
>MDSV01061200.1_pt1 | contig 64436 bp, 63 predicted proteins | sample 810851 | NCBI WGS metagenome assembly MDSV01 (sample SAMN05326640, study PRJNA326480) | marine metagenome | isolation source: seawater | place: Atlantic Ocean: North East | collected 2012
AAGCGTGTCTGTTGCAAAAAATTTAAAAACTGCTGCTGAAGATGATGAGTGGAAATTGTTTCCAGCAAAATTAATTCATCAGACAAAAACTGATGTACTACCAATATATTTTGAGGGAAAAAATGGTTTTTTATTTCATTTATTTGCCTCCAAGATAAAAAACCAAACACTAAAATATTCCTCTTATATACATGAAACAAGAAGAAAGATTGGTAAAGAAATTGTTATTTATTCTGGGAAATTAATTAAGTATGAGAATATAAAAAATATTAAGGATAGAGTTAAATTAACCGAATATTTAAAAGATATTACTTATAAATTGAAAACAAAATAAAATAAAAATATGAAAAATGATGATTTATATATTTATTCTTTTTATAGGTTCATACGCATCAAAAAGAAAAAAAATATTAAATACTTATTAGATAAATATTTTAAAACAATAGTATTACGTGGTACAATTTTAATAGCAAATGAAGGAATAAATGCTTCTATTTCTGGAACTGAAAAAGACCTTTTAGATACTATTAGCTTAATAAAAAAACTTTTAAAAATAAGAAAATTAAATATAAAAATTAATAAAAATAAATTTTTACCATTTAATAGAATTAAAGTTAGATTAAAAAAAGAGATTGTTTCACTTGGCAAAGGTGAAATAGATGTAAATAAATTTACTGGAAATCTTATTCATCCATCTAAATGGAATGATATAATAGAAAAGAAAGATGTAACATTAATTGATACAAGAAATACTTATGAAATTGATATTGGTCAATTTCAAGGAGCTATCAATCTAGAAACTGATAACTTTCGACAATTTCCAAGTAAAATAAAGAAAATAGGAATCAAGAAAAATGATAAAATTGCAATGTATTGCACTGGTGGTATTAGATGTGAAAAAGCTTCAGCATATTTAAAACTTAATGGATTTAAAAATGTCGTTCAACTAGATGGCGGCATACTAAATTATTTTAACTATATAAAAAATAAAAAAAAAGAAAAATTATGGATGGGTGAGTGCTTTGTATTTGATAACCGAGTTACTGTAAACAGCAATCTAAATAAAGGAAAGTATATGCAGTGTCATGGTTGTAGACATCCCATTACCAAGAATGACACAAAACTAAAAAGTTTCAAAAAAGGTGTTTCTTGCAAATATTGTTATAACAAAAGATCAAAAAATCAAAAAAATAGGTCTGCTGTAAGACAAAATCAAATAAATATAGCTGAAAAAGTTGGAGCTATACATACCTTTAAAAGCATAAAATCAAAAGATATTTTGGGAGCTTAGAAATCACCTCTTACTTTTTTTCTTTAAAAATCTTTTATATTTGGACCACTCGTCAGAGGAAATTATATAGCCTATACAATTTTTAGAGCCACACTTGCATTTATGGTCCTTATAATCTTCTTGATCAAATTCATATCCATAATCATAATTTAACTCATCTCCTTCTTTTATTTTTTTAATTGAAGAAATCCAGATATGACCTCTGATAATATCTACTTCACAATTTGGATCACAGGAATGATTTATATATCGAGCCTTATTATATAAAGGTGAACCATCAATGTCATATTTACTATTAAGTTCAAATATATAAACTGATCCAGTCTTCTTTGAATTTAAAAATTTTTTAATTCTTTTTTCAGATCGTTTATCACCCTCCGACCTATTAACTTTCTCTCCAATATACTCAATTACTTTTGTGTTTTTTGGAATTACTTGAGTAGCAAATATACCAGTTCCGTGAACCTTTGATTTTTTAACTTTCCACATTTTTATTTTTCATGGTTATTGTGGTAATCATTATTAAACCAGTTGTGAATAAAATACAAATTTATAGTTAAATAAGAAGTATAAAATATAATAAATAAAATTAATGAATAAAAAGCTCCAAAAATATAAAATATCAATCCACCAAGTAAACTAAGAATTAGGGATAATATCACTAGAGCAAATAAAATAGACCTATCTTCAAACTTTCTATCCTGCAAAAAATGATGTAAATGATTTCTATCAGGTCTAAACAAATTTTTTCTTAATAAGGCTCTTTTTAATAGAGTATACGTGATATCAAAAATTGGATAGGAAATACTCCATGCAATAAGAATTGGATGTAAATCAACATCTTTTTGAAATACATAAAAAATTAATGTCCAAGCTAGTAAGTATCCTAATAAAACACTTCCAGAATTTCCAAGAAAACTTTTTCCTAGTTTTAAAAAATTTAAATTGATAAACAAAAAAATTGTAATATTCAAAATTAATAATATTTGAAGAGTATCAATATTAAAATTTAAGTTGTTGATAAATATAAATATATTAGAGACAATTAAAGATTGAATAAACATTGCAGCAGCTAATCCATCTAAGCCATCAATCCAATTAAAAGCATTTGTTAGAAGTAATACAGCAATAATTGTGAAAGGAATTGAAAAGAATGATAAATCTAAGTTTCCAAAATAATCATAATATCCAATATTATTAACTTGATATCCAGCGTAGATCATAATTAATGTAGCTAACAAGTGAAAGATAATTCTTGTTGATACCTTAAGTCCATACAAATCATCCAATATGCCAGATATAAAAATTAATATAGATGATAAAATTAAAAGTTCGTATGCTCTATCAAGTTCAACTAAAAAAGAATAAGTAAATATAGATAAAAATATACTAATCCCTCCAACCATTGGTATTTCACCTACATGTTTTTTTCTGTTATTAGGCTTATCAACCAAATTCAATATTTTTGCATTTTTCTGTAAAATTATTTGAGATAAAATGAATACTGCAAAACTTAAAACTAATAAATACATACAATCTAATCTAATTTTAGTTTAATCTTATTGCTAAGTTTATTATTAAATAAAGGAAACTTTGGCTCCATCATTAGCTGTGTTTCATAAAGATATGCATTGTGAGACCAACTGAATGATGGATTAATCTGGAAAACAAGTTGTCTTCTTTTCATCGTTTTTTTTGGATTACCAGCTCGATGAAAACACAAGTGAGGATTAAAAATAAAAATCTTTTCAAGTTTCTTACTTTCAAACATAGAATACTCTTTAGAAATATTACTATTAAATAAATATTTTGATATTTTTCTTGAATTAGATATAGAACAAATCTGCATCGCCCCATTATCATTGTTAATATCAGTAAGAGGTAGAATAATCTTTAAAGTATTTTTACTATATGGTCCGTCTTTATGCCACTGATTAGCATAGAATGATTTTTTAGAGTCATTTTCTGGTATGTGTTCTGTTTCATATGCAGTGATATGAATAATGTAATAATTAAATCCTGTATTTTTAAAAAGATAATCTGCAACATTGTTCTCTACAAATACTTTTTGCACAAAATCATTTATTTGTTTTTCTGATAACCTAATTTTTGCTAAGTATGGATTTACTTTTATTAACTCATTTTCATTGGTATCTATGTTAATGGGTTTTGTTACAGATATGCTTTGAAAGCCCTCAATAAATAAATCATTTTTTAATGCAAATGAATTGGAATTTTTAAATATAGAATTTTCAATCAATGTTGATAAAAAAGAGTAAATTTTAAAAATAAGATTTTTAGCCATTTTTAAAGGTGTATTTCAACTTTATCTTTCTTAAAGATCCCCTTTAAATCAAATACCGAACCATCCTTATTACAAAAAGATCTTATTTTTTTAAGTCCAAGGTCAATAAATAATTTGTGCTTAACGGAAATTAAAATTATATCATAAAAATTCTTATTAGGTTTTTTCAAAGTATTAATCTTAAAATTTTTCTTTAATAGTTCTTCATCTGCAATTGGATCAAAAACGTTCAGAAAAATATTTTTACCTTTTAATTTTTTATATATTTTTAATACCTGAGAATTTCTGATATCAGGACAATTTTCCTTAAAAGTAATTCCCATTAAAAGAACTCTGGGTCTTCTTTTTAATTGTTTTTTATTTAAAGCTGTAAGAATTTCATTTAATATGTGCTTATGCATATAGTCATTAATTTTTCTTCCTGAAAGAATTATTTTAGGGTTATATCCTAATTTCACGGACTTATAGTATAAATAGTACGGATCAACACTTATACAGTGACCACCAACTAAACCAGGATAAAATTCTAGAAAATTCCACTTGGTCTTTGCAGCCTTAATTACATCGTGAGTATTAACCTCGAGCTTTTTGCAGATTAGAGCTAATTCATTCATAAATGCAATATTTATATCTCTTTGAGAATTTTCTATTACTTTTGCCATTTCTGCAATTTTAATGGAATCTGCAACGTGAGTTCCTGCCTTAATTATTTCTTTATATATTTTGTTTACTCTTTGTTTGGTCTTCTCATCAGATCCAGATACAACCTTTTTAATCTTTGTTAACGTTCTTTTTTTATCACCGGGATTGATTCTTTCTGGTGAGTACCCACAAAAAAAATCTATGTTATATTTTAATTTTGAGTATTTTTCTAATAAAGGTACGCAAATTTCTTCTGTAACTCCAGGGTATACAGTTGATTCAAATATTATGAGAGAATTATTTTTTATATACTTTGAGACTGTTTTTACTGCATTTTTAAGAGGATTAAGATCTGGATTGTTTCTGCTGTTAAGTGGCGTAGGTACGGTTATTATAAATACTGTAGCCTCCTGTAATAATTCTACATTAGACGTAACGCTAAGTTTCTTCGCTTTACCTATCTGATTCTTAGATAACTCACGTGTCTTATCCTTCAGCTTAATTAGATCCCTAATTCTAGTATTATCTTTATCATACCCTATAGTTTTAAATTTTTTGCCAAATTCAACAGCTAGCGGTAATCCTACATAACCTAACCCAATAACAGCAATAGTTTCATTTTTTTTTATATTGTTTTTCATTTTTCTAGTTTGAGAAGTAGTTATTTATTGAATTAAATATTTCTTTTACATGTTCATTTTTTTTTGGTGCAAACTCTTTTATTTTCCCTCTATAATATGCATAACCTTTTCCATCATGTTTGCCATTTTTAATTCCAACAAAATCAACATAATTATATAAATTAAGTGATAATTCTTCATTCTTAACAATCAGGTCTTTTTTAATTTCCTTATCGTAAGTTAATGTTAAAAAAAGTGAAGATCCTCTATTGTCTGCTACAGAAAAAATTTTTTCAAAGTCTTCTGTTAATAAACTAGAAATTTTTTTTTGTGCTAGAGCCGTATCTTGAGGATTACTAAAAGTAATTAGGAAGTCTCCTGTCATTCTTGGTTCAGCTGAGTGATATTTAATTTTAAGTTTTTTTAAAAAATTATCATGATTTTTCAATCTATAATAAAACTTAACTTTTTCAAAGGCTACTTGCCTTAAACCTGTAGCTAACAATAGATCATATTCATTCCTTTCTAAGTAATCTCCTATAATTTGGTCATATAAAATAAGAGCCTCAGCGAATGGATCTGAATTTTCATCAATATACCATTTAGGATTTATATTATTTTTTGGGATAGCAATTGAATTGAAAAAATAATGGTGTTGAATATGAGCTATCCCATTATAAAAGATAGATGAAAAATCAGCATTTCTATTTTTTAGCAATGATAAATGAATATCATGTAACAATAGATCAAGAAATAAAGCTTTTCTCCACTTCTTATTAAATCCAGTAATAAAGTAATAGAAATATTTTAAATAATTTTTTACTTTCCCAAATCTTATTAAAGCAAGTAAAAGTATTAACAGCGAATACATGCTTGCTTTTCCTTTAGCATTATCATTCACAACTTGAGATAATGTTTTTGTAATATTCTTACTCCAAAAAGAATTGTCAGATTTTGTATTTGTCCATGGATCAGGAATAAAATAAGCTGGATTCTTGAGTCTATTTTCTACGTTCATTGGACAAATAGCGCCAACAGAGCAATTTTTATTTTCTAAGATTTCATAAATCTGATTGTCTTTATACTTTACTATATCTCCAAGTCTGAAAATCTTATGTTCGCTAAGTAATTTTCCAGTTGAAATTGATGTCCATTGAATCCATGGTTCCAATTCATTATATTTTTGCTCTGAAGATGTCTCGATCAATCCATCACTAATCAGCTTTTTAAAGTTTTTTATCTTTAATTTATCTAAATATGAAACTAAATAATCGAAGTTAATTTCATTTAACTGAACAAAAATAAGTTTTTTTTCTTTCATGCTTCAAAAAGAGTGTTATATATATTTAATATTCTATTTTTTACTTCATTCAAATCAAATTTTTGTTCTGCAAATTTTCTAGCTTGTTTTCCAAACTTGATACGCATTTTTTTATTTTTAATCAGAATTTCTATTGAATGAGTCAGTTTTTTTATATCTCTTGTCGGAACCATTAGACCCGTTATATTCTTTTTAATTGACTCCTTACATCCTATTGCATTGGTTGTTACTACTGGCCTACCTACTGCAGCTGCTTCTAGAATCGACTTTGGCATGCCTTCTCTATAGGAAGGAAGACATACTATGGAACTTTTTTTATATAGTGAATAGATATTTTTTTTATAATTAACCCATTCAATATTTTCGTGAGATAGATACTTTTTTAGTTTTTTAATACTTAGGCTTGTTGGGTGTTCATAATCAATAGGCCCTACTAAAATAAATTTCCAGTCAGAATATTTTTTAGTCAAAATTTTTGCTGATTCTAAAAATTCTAAAACTCCTTTATTAATTAACAACCTTGAGGGAAATAATACAATTTTCTCACTATACTTTTCATCAGCAAAACGAAATTCTTTTAAATCAACACCTGAACCGTGGATTAGTTCTATGTTTTTTTTCTTTGTTAATTTGTTTACAATTAAAAATCTTTTATCATCACTGTTTTGAACAATTACACATACATTTTTATGATTTAATATAAATTTTTGGATTAAAAGAAAAATATTTTGTATTATTTTTTTTCTTAAATCAGCTTTTCCAGTAAACAAATAGCCTAAACCTGCAAAAGAAACAACTAATCCTTTTATATTTATCAACCTCGATATAATCCCACCATAAATAATTCCTTTAGTGGAAGCTACATGTAGTAATGACGGTTTATGAATCAATAAATAATATAAAATTTGAACCATCCCAATTATTTCATATAAAGGGTTAAATCCTGAAGCAGATATTATAGTTCTTTTATGTATAATATTATGTCTTCTTATTTTTTTAATTGCCTCTTTCTCCATAATTTTACTACCAGCCATTCCAGTAATTAAAATAACTTCATATCCATTATCTCTTGCTTTTAAAGCAAGTGGTAATCTATGAGAAACAAAGAACGAAACATGATTAATTAAAAAGATAATTCTTTTATTCATACTAATAAGTATAATTTTATAAGCAAATATACTACAAAACGTCCCAATCACTCATTGTAATTAACCAAGAATTTTTATCTTTGATATTAAACTTTATATCTTTATTACAAATCTTAGCTAATAAGTTTAATTTTCTAGGAATGTATTTATTTGGTATTCTTATATATCCACATGTTGCAAAATTTTTAATATCACGATTCATAGTACATAATAAAATAAAAGATAACTCCTTCTCACATTTAGGATTTGCATAGTAATGTAAATTCGATAGTAATTTTTTAAAATCTGATAAATTTTTATATGCATAATCCATAATAATTAATCCCTTATTTGAAAACATCTTATCAGTCTTAACAATTACTGAAGCCATAAGATCATTATTAATTTTTAAACCAAAACATTGATATTTTGATTTTGGAGAAAGTAAATACTTCCAATTAAAAAAATCTATATTTCTTAAAAGGTGTGCCTGATAATAATTTGAAAAACTATGAAAAAGATTTATGTTATCATCACTTATGATTTCTAATGGCTCAATAATTTCATTTTTATTTAATTTAATATTTAATAGTTTTAAAAAAAAAGATATTAATTTTCCTATAAACTTATCTCCTGGAAATTTTAATTTATAATTAATTAATTTCTTTGGGTTAATTGGAAATACATAAGTTGGCAATGTTTCAATAAATTTATAGTCATTATATTCTATGAAAGTATGAATACTTTTATTGTTAGGAAATGTATATATTAAATCTAATTGTCTTTGGGCGTCCTGATTTGCAAATATAGATAGTTTTTCGAATATTCCTTTTCTTCTAAATTTTTTTAAAATAGCTACAGACTGAACATTTCCAATTCTATAATTTTTATTATTTATTATAAAATTGTATACTGGTATGTGATAATAACCTATCACTGCCTGATTAATTGAAGCAACATATACCAAAGCTTCCTTACTTGGTAGATTCTTATACTGCCAGTACCATGAAGCTTCTTTATAGCTCTCCTGATCATGGGCATTAGTTTCTTCAACAACTTCTCTTAGAGCTTTTAACAAGTAAGAATTCTTATCTTTATCGATTTTTGAGTAAGTTATTTCTGACACGTTCACTATTCAATTAGTTGCTTCATTGGCCCTTGATGTTCAAAATATTCACATATAAATTTAATTTTATTCTCAACACTTTTATGACCTAAATGGGACCACTGAATCTGCCTAATCCAAGTATAGACTCTTTTCTTTAAATCAAGATGACGTAAATCTTTCCATGAGATCCAGAATTCATGCTTCAAGGTCATCTCATATGGATGCATGTATATAAGAGGAATATGTCCAAATTCATAGCTCTTCTTCATTGATTTTAATAATAATCTTTTTGAAAATAATCGAAGAAATGTCCCACCTGATCGAATTTTTATTTTATTGCTAAAAATAGGCATATTAAAAATAAAAAATTCTCTTAATAGATGGTTTTTAAAAATGAAATTTTTTTCCTTCTGTAAATTTTTAATATTTTCTGAAGTTTTATAACTAGAGTCATAAACAAATCTTTTGCTCAGCTCCTGATATGCCCAAATATTTTCTGGATCTATTGCAAAATTTGGAGCCCTAAAACCAAGTGGTCTATAACCTACAACTTTCTCAATACTTTCTATTGCGAGATCAAGATTTTTTGCAAATTCTTCTCTATTGCTAATATTTATATTATCATGAAAATTATAATGACATCCTATTTCATGACCATCATCGTGTATATTCTTTATTAATTCTGGCATTTTTCTGCACAATACTCCTGTAACAAAAAAAGTAATTTTCTTATTATTTAAGTATTTTTCACAGATTTCTTTTATCCTTTTGTAACTATCTCTCAGAGCTTGTTCCCTAGATTCTGGATCGTGAATTTTCAGAGCCCTTAGAGAGTCAAAGTAAAAATCTTCAAAATCGATAGAAAAGTAAAATGGTAATTTTTTTTTTGTCTCAATCATATGGATTTTCTAACTTTTTTGAAACCTTAGTTAACATATATAAGAAGAAAAGATAAATTGATGGATTAAATATCAATGATATAGAAAATGTATAACCTAATGTATTTAGACTACCAACAGAAAGACTTTTTGTTAATTTTGAAAAACCAATCCTATCAGCTTCAAAATTTGCATTTGCTGTGAGTGTGTCATATCCAAATTCATTAACAAAAATAAAATTTAATGAGTTACTGTGCATTTTTACATGATAATCATCTTTTTTATGAATATTAATTCCTTTAAAGAGTGAAAATTCTATAGTGGTATCTAAATCATATAAATAAATTTTTAAATTTTGAAATATATTTAGGAATGGAATTAAAGAAATCAGATACATAAATATCTTTGAGTTTTTAGAAAATACATTTTTTTGGTATTTTTTAAAATTATTCTTAAGTTGATCTAAAGGTATTCTTTTATACTCTAATTTTGGGAGTGTATTTATATCATCATATTTGTTTTTCCAAAAAGTTAACGAATCTTCATTTTGTTCCAATAGTAAAGGATCTTGTGACTCTAAAGGCTTCATTACAATCACCTTTAAATTAGTTTCACTTATCGATTCTAATTGTTTTTTTACATTACTAGGTCTGTTACCATTTTCATTCATATAAAAATTTTCATAATTTGAAAAATAGCTAAAACTTGCAAATGGAATTACATAATTACATGATAATATTTTCGCCTGCTCATAGATATTTTTTATTTTTTCTTTTGCAGCATCTATTCTCCAACTATCTTTATCTTTCCCACCCTTCCAAGCAGCATAACTAAACTGAGTTAAAAGTAATTTCGCTGGTCCATATTTTTTTGCAAACTTAATTAAGTCATTCTTATTTTCAATAATGCAATCATTGAGGTTTATTATTCTTTGTCCGTTTATATCAATTATTAGAGCAGAATCATAAAATCCAAATCTTTTGATTCTAATTGTAAAATCTTTATTAAGATGGTGACTAGAATCATCTTCAATTTCTATTATATTAAAACCTTTTACTTTTAAAAAATTATAAACTCTTCTATCTTTGGTTTTCTGAAAAAAAATTTTTATTCCCCTTTTAATTATTAAATCTTTATAATTATTAAAAAAACTTACTGAAAAATGATCAGGATGTTCATGAGATATCCAAATGTGAGATGTTTTTTCTAAAATCTTATAGATATCATCAGGTTTATTGACATGAATAAGACTCCAGCCGTCATTTAATATATTTCCTTCATACCACGGATCAGTCAATAAAGTAGATTCATTATTGGAAATTAATACAGATGCATGATTAACAAATTTAATTTCTTGCATTCTTATATCTTATAGAAACTATTTCTTTTTATATCCTAGAACACACCAGTAAGGTTCATTTTCACTAAAAATAATATTTTCTAAATTAGCCTTTATCATCATTTCTTCAGTTTCACGTCTTGAGTATCTTTTTTCAAGTCTTGTTCCAAATCTATCAATTGCGTCAGTTTGCATTGTATAAAAAGACTTATCCTTATATAAGCTTAGAGGAAAATTATTAACATTCTTAATAAAAAAACTTGAAATATATGCAAATCGTGCGAGAGGGTAATAAATAATAATAGCAGCAAGTTTTGATAGAAATAATTTAACCTTATATGGAAATTTTGATGTTAGTAATCTTATATAATTACTAATTCTCCATAAAATTCTGTACCATTTTGGTCTATTTTCGAATGAATAGTATAAATACATAAGAAAAGGTGCTCCTGGTTTAAGTTTATCAACACATTTCGTGAGTCCATCTTGAGTTTTAGAGATATGATGTAAGACCCCAAGAGAATAACCAAAATCCATAGAATTATCTTTTAAAGGCATTTCATGTACTGAAGAATTTATAAATTTACAATTATTGTGATTACTTAAATTTTTCTTTGCAACATTAATGGCTTTAGATGGCTCAATGCAATATAGTTCCTTTACTTTTGGTAAAATAAATTTTGCCCACCTTCCTGAACCACATCCAAGATCGAATCCGACAGAGCTATTATCAATTTTATCCCAAGGAAATATTTTAAAATACGTATCAAATATTTTTTGCAGTTCGTCTTTTGGAACTTTTTCTTGTGGGTAACTCGTCCACTCACTGCCAAAATCCATGATAACATTTTTGTCGATTTGATTACTAGTCATAATTATAATTTAATTAGATATATATATAACGGTGTATTTATATCATAATAATAGAAATTTTTATGTATTATTAATATAAAATTATACTATTTTGATTTTACTCTTCTCATAAAAAATAGCAAATATATACATTACTATAAATACAAATTTATACCTTGATAATGCTCCAACATTAGACTGAACATATCCATAAACTGCTGCAATAAAAATTAATGAGAGTATCCAAAATAAGGCTTTAAGCTTTCCTAGCTTAAAGCTATAAAGAAATAATGAAACAATGAAAAATAATATTATTAAATTTTCTACTGCTTGTAGTAATTGAAAAATATTTGAAAAATTTGTTATTCTTGGCTCAATAAAGAAATTTGGTAAAGAGGCAAAAGATATTTTTATGAGTTCATAAACATTATTTGCTAAAATAATATTATCAACTTCAATACCATCTTCTCTTCCCCTAACAATTCTATAGTTATTTAATGTTTGAATAATATTATCTAGATATAATATTGAAAGAATAGTGATAGCTATGGAAATTAAAAGCAATAAGAAAAACTTTTTTGCCGGTTTCATATCATAAAAAAAGACTGAATAAACAATATATATAGGCAACAGTAGGTACGAATTAACTGGCCTCAAAAAAAATAAAGGAACTAATAACAAAAAACATAGGAATAATTTTTTTTCAACTAAGAAAATTATTGTAAGCAAAATAATTACTAAGATTAAAGTATCTCTTAGTGCAACGTTCGTATAAAGAATCATACTCGGGTAAAGAATAAGAAAATAAAGTAGTAAACCATCAACTTTCTTTTTTAAAATGAGATAGGCAATAAAAATAATATAAACAAATCTATTAAAAAAACCTAAACTATAGATATTATCAACAAAAGGTAGAGGAATTAGATACCCGTATATTATTCCTGTTGGATTACCCAATAAATAAAATGAATCATAAGATCTATATTCATATGCACTAATATTTAAATCATGTAGACCTATTTCACTTCTATATCTTTGTGCATAATGGGTATAGGTTAAAACATCAGAAAGATATCCTGCAGGAAGGATGCTTGATAAAAAAAAAGGCAGTAATGATATAACTGCTAATAATAAAATTATTTCTAATCTAATTTGTCTAAAAAAAGCAAGATATGACAGGAGTGCCAAGATTATTGAATAGTTTACAAAATTAGTTAACATTTGACTGTTCTAACCACGATTGCAATATTAAAGCATTCCAGATTTGTTTATTTTTATTAGCACCAATAACTTGATGCTGATTCCATAAATCAGAAACAGATTCAAAGTTTAAAATACTATATTTATTTATACATTCTCTACTTAGCAAATCTGATGCCCATTCTTTAAGTGGTCCTCTTAACCAAATATCAATAGGAGAGCTAAACCCCATTTTTGATTCACTTAAATAATGAGGAGGTACATATTTTTTCAATAGTTGTCTTGAAATCCATTTGCCTTGTCCATTTCTGATTTTGAGATTATTTTCTAGTTCAAATGCAAACTTGATTAGATCGTTATCTAAAAAAGGAGATCTTACTTCAAGTGAATTCGACATTGATGCTCGATCTACCTTACATAAAATATCATCAGCAAGATAGGTTTGAATGTCTAAAGCCATCATACGAGTTGTAAATTCTATATTATCTAAGGAATTCCATTTTTCTTTAAGGTTGTCATAAGATTCATCTTTTATTAACAAACATTCATTTTTATTTGTAGTCGAAACTAATGTTTCATAAAGTTTACATTCAGACTCTATATCTAGAATATTAGCTAACTTTTCAAATTTTTCGTCTGGAAGACTAAATTTAAGTGATCGTGGAATGAGTTTTTGCATTAACTGGTAAGTTTTAGTTAAATTTCTTGTGCCGATATTATTTATTAAACTAGATAAGAATCTTTTAGATAAAGGAGAAAGGCTCCTAATTCTATTTGACCAAAAGTATCTATTATAACCTCCAAATAACTCGTCTCCTCCATCTCCTGATAAACAAACTTTTACCTTAGTTTTTGCTAATTGACTCACTAAGAAAGTCGGTAGTTGTGAAGAATCTGCAAATGGTTCATCATATATATCATTTAATTTAGGTATTAATTCAATTGTATCCTTTGGATGAATAACTAAATCTGTATGATCAGTTCCTAAGTGCTTTGATATATTTCTTGCGTTAATAGACTCATCATTCTTTTCCTCTGCAGAACCAATAGTAAAAGTTTTAATTTTATTAGTATTTATTTTTTGCATTAAAGCTGAAATTAGAGAAGAGTCTACACCTCCAGATAAAAAAGTTCCTATGGGAACATCTGAAATTTGTTGAGATTGTATTGAAGAAATTAATTTTTTTTCATATTGCTCAATTAAATAGTCATCACTTTCTTTTCTTTTCTTTTCTTGATTATTTAATATATCTGCTAGAGACCAATATGATTTTGGAACAATATCAACATTTTTTTGATTCACTTTTAATGAAATAAATGTTCCAGGTAATAATTTGTTGATCCCTTTATATATAGAATCTGGACTTGGAATATAGCTATATTTCATAAACATTCCAATTGCTTCCATATTGATTTCATTATTAAAATTAGAATGAAGTTTCAAAGCTTTTAATTCTGAGCCAAAAATAAAACTATTTTTCTGCCATCCATAATAAAGTGGTTTCTCACCTATTCTATCTCTTGCTAAAAAAAGCTCTTTTGTTTTTCTATCCCACAAAGCTAAGGCAAACATTCCTTTTAATAATTTTAATACATTTTCTAATGACTCACGCTCAATCAAAGCTAGAATTGTTTCAGTGTCAGACCTTCCTCTCCAAGAAAAACTATTTATCTTATACTTTAATTCTATAAATTTTCTTAATTCTAAGTGATTATATATTTCACCGTTAAAAGCTATTACATACCTACCAGATTCCGAATGCATAGGCTGTGAACCTTTTTCAGAAATATCCTGGATTGCAAGTCTCGTATGTCCAAAACTAAAATTAGAGTTTTTATCTAACCAGTAAGAATTTGAATCTGGACCTCTATGAATAAGAGAAAATGTCATTTTTTTTAACATCTCTTCATCATTAGATGCTTCACCTAATGTACCTACAAACCCGCACATAGCTCTAATTTATTATCCTCCAAATACTATAATATTCGTCTATCATTTTTTTAACTGGATAATTTTTTTCAATCCTTTCTCTAGCTTCAAAACATTTTTGTCTCCACTTATCTTTGTTCATAAATTCTTTCTTTGCTTGAATAATTGTTTTAGCTAATAATTTAGAGTCACTCTTGTCTATCACCCATCCATTATTTCCAATTATCTGAGGAATATCACCGACTTTAGTTCCTATAGATAAAACTCCCAACGACATAGTTTCTCCAATTATATTTGGGAATGCTTCTCCTGCACTAGCTAGAATATTTAAATCAAGTTTATTTATTAATGAATTAATATCTCTCACATACCCACGAAGCTCTAATTTATTTTTATCTACTCCTACTTTTTCGATTAAAGATATTAATTCTGGGTTAGTATTATCCATTCCAATACTAGCTAAGATACATTTATAACTTATCTGATTATCATCTAAAATTTTGAGAGCTTTCAATAAATTATGATGGTCTTTTTGAGGGTCCCATCTAGCAATACATCCAATAGTAAAAGTAGTATTTTCTTTCTTATTATACATTTTATTTAAACTATGTTTAACATCAAAGCCTATAGGTATAAAAATAGATTTTTGCTTATCAAAACCAATATCCTCATGGACTTTAATACTACTTTTCGCACAATAGATAATCTTAGAGGGAATTATGTAAGAAAGAGCGGCATTAATCTTTATTATAATTCTTGAAGTTAGTTTCATAACATCTGCACTTAAGTTAAATGAAACAACGCCCCAAAAAATGTTTTTTATTCCAGCAATTCTGGCAATTACACCTCCAATCAAATCACAATGGTACATCCAAGTTTGTACAGTATCAGGTTTTTCTAATCTTAAAATTTTATAGATTTTCCATAATTTTTTTAAATTAAGTGATTTATTGCTCATACCTAATGTATAGAATCTGATTTCAAGCTGCTCTAGAATTTCTTTGTAATGTCCTGATCCTATTAAAGATATTATTATGTGCTCAGAATCGGAATTATTTTCAGTAATAATTTTATATAAAATTTTCTGAGCACCACCTTGCTTTAAATCTGTAATAACGTGAATTATTTTCATTTTTTACTTAATTCGTAAATTTGTTTAATTCCATCTTCAAAAGACCATTCTGGTTCCCAATCTAAAAATTCTTTAGCTTTAGATATATCTGCTAATGTTTCAAATATTTCATTTTTCCTTGAATTAGAAGAAATCTTAACTTTTAAATCAGAAGAGCAAATTTTTTGAACAATTCTTATTATTTTATCAATAGAAAAATTAACTCCACTTCCTGCATTAAATACTTGATCAAAAATATTTTTTTTGATTATCAACTCAACCATTCTGCAAAAGTCATCAATATAAAGAAAATCTCTTTTGGGTTTTAAGTCAGTAATAATAATATTTTTTTCTTTTTGAATTTTTTTAAATATTGACATAATTAATAGATCACTATCCCTAAAATATCCAAATATATTAAACGGTCTAACTATAGTTAATCTTAGTCCATGTTTTTTTTGATAAAGCTTGCATAAATCTTCACATAATTTTTTTGAGTGGGCATAAGGATTATTTATTCTAATCACATCTTTTTCAGATGTTGGTAATTTTTTTGTATTCCCATATAGATAAGAGCTAATAAATATTAAAGACGCATCATTTTTAATACAATATTCAATAATACATTTAGTTGATTCTAAATTATTTTTAATGAGATCTTTTGGCGATATCCAGCTTTGGTTAATACTTGTTTTAGCTGCAGCATGTACAACTACTTCTGAACTTTGAAATTTATTTAATAATAACTGATTTTTAAAACAAATTCTTTTAGGGAATGAGATGACGTTGTAGTTTTTATTTAGATAATTTTTTAAGTAAGATCCAATAAATCCTTTTTCTCCAGTAACAAGTATATTAAGCATGAAGAAAAAGGTGCTTCTTACTTTCAAAAGTTTCTATTGCTTTAGAGTAATCTTCAGGCCTTCCAATATCAAGCCAATACCTTTTATGAACTTTGATATTTACTTTTTTATTTAGCTTGATCAATTTAGTCATTAAGTCATCAAACCCAAATTTTTTATTATTTGGAATAAAATCTAAAACTTTTTTATTCAGAACATAAATACCCATACTAACGATGAATTTTTCCTGAGGTTTTTCTTTAAAATCAATTAATTCGTTTAACTTATTAACTTTAAGTACTCCATAGTTAATATCTTGTATTCTGATTTTAGAAGAAATTGTAAACAAACTTTTTTTTCTTCTGTGAAAACTTATTAATTTTTTAAAATTTAAATCTGTCAAGACATCAGCGTTCATAACTAAAAAATCATTTGGTAAGTCTTTTATAAGCTTCAGAGGAGCCATTGTACTTAGTTGTTTCTCTTCAAGAGAATAGTCTATTTTGATTTTCCACTTAGATCCATTTCCAAAAAAACTTTTAATCATCTTTGCCTGATGATTTACTGCTAGGGTAATATGAGAAAATCCACAATTTACTAGCTGTTTGATAACAACCTCTAATATTGGCATTTCTCCTATTGGCATTAATGGTTTTGGGAATAAATGAGTATAGGGTCTCAATCTTTTACCCTTACCTCCACAAAGAATTACCGCTCTATTGCTCATATATTATAAATACTGCTTTTGAATTTTTTTAAATTTTCAGGGTCAGTATACCAACTAATCGTTTTCTTGAGTCCAAGTTCTAACCCTTTAGATCCTGAATACTTTGGTTTCCAATTCAAAAATTTCTTTGCTTTTTTATTTTGACAAACTAATCTATCGACTTCACTCAACTCAGGTCTTACACGTTTCTTATCTAATGAAATTAAAACATCTTTATTCATTAGCTTTGAAATTTTTTTGACTAAGTCTTTCATTGAAATCTCATAACTGCTACCTACATTTATAATCTCACCTAGATTTCTTCTTGACTCTAATGAACTTATAAATCCTGTTACAGTATCCTCAATAAATGAAAAGTCGCGCGTTGGTTTTAATGAACCTAGAAGTATTTTTTTCTTTTTACTCATTAACTGAGAAATGATTGTAGGAATTATTGCTCTTGCTGATTGTCGTGGTCCATACGTGTTGAATGGTCTTAAAATTGCTACAGGTGTATTAAAAGATCTAAAGAAAGACATAGCAATTTGGTCAGCTCCAATTTTACTGGCGGAGTAAGGAGATTGGCCTTCCAAAGGATGATTTTCATCTATAGGAACATATTGAGCTGATCCATAAACTTCACTAGTTGAAGTATGAATAAATTTTTCAATATTATTTTTTTTTGCTGCTTGTAGTAAATTTAATGATCCCATTATATTAGTCTCAACATATGATTGTGGAGATTGGTAAGAATAAGGTATAGCAATCAAGGCTGCTAAATGTAATATTCTATTACATCCTTTAACTACATTTTCAACTCCATGAGAATCACGAATATCCCCTAAAACAATCTCAATATTATTTTTGATTTTTTTAGGTATATCTTCAAGCCATCCATGATTATTAAATGAATTATAAAGTACTAACGCTTTAACGTCGTAACCTTCTTTAACAAGTCTTTCTGTTAAATGTGAGCCAATGAATCCCTCTGATCCTGTAATTAATACTTTTTTATTCATATTATGACCTAAATATTTTAACAACAATTGGCGGTGAAAGTAGTATAACTATCATCTTCATCTTCAATTTCCAAAGCTTCATAGGCACTTTTAGAATGTTTACAATTGCAGCCTTAATTTTTCTTTCAGCAATATAATCCATGGCTTCTAAATACAAAACTTTATACTTCAATTCCTTAAAACTATTAAGTTTTGAAATAATTTCATTTTCTTCCATTTCCTTGAGCCATATTTTCCACTCTTTTATTTGCAGTTTTCTATTTTTAAATGACTCATTAAATCCATGAACACGATAGAATGCTAATTTTTCATTTATATATCCCAATTTATGTTTTGTAGCTGTTTTGATTATAAAATCCATATCACCAATAACATGGTATCTTTGATCAAAGCCACTAAAGTATTTCCTGTTTATCATTATAGATGGTAATCCAACAATATATTTCTTTAAAATTTCATCAAGTATGTATCCTTCTTTTTTCCCATGGTGATTTTTGATATAATCTCTACTAAGCAATTTACAGACTAAGTTATTTATTCTTTTTCCAAATCTTGTCTCCTTGTCAAAAACTAATCTCATGTTACTGTAAACCACCGCAAAATCTTCTGACTGAAATTTCCTTACTTGTTTTAAAATTTTATCTTCTTCCCACCAATCATCACAGTCCAAAAATGCAATAAATTGTCCATTAGATTTTGCGATTGCTAAGTTTCTTGCTTCATAGAGCAGAGTATGTTTTGGTGCATAATAATATTTTACTCTTTTATCTTTATAGCTATCAACAATCTCTTTGCTATTATCAGTAGATTGATTATCCCAAACTATTATTTCAAAATTAGTATAATTTTGAGTTAAAGCACTATGTAGTGCTTTTTCAATAAATTTACTACCATTAAAACAATTGATTATAACACTTACTAATGGCTCTTCATTCATCATTGCAAAATTCTATTGTCCTATTTAAACCATTTTCTAAATTAATTTTTGGTTTCCATTTTAAATCTTTTTTAATTTTACTTATCTTAGCAACTAAACTTTTATTTTCTTGTCTTAAATTTTTATAACTGCCAAATTTTGGTTTTCCGCCTCCAATAATCTTTCTTATTTGGTTGACCAATACTCTAATTGTAATCCCCTTGCCTGAACCTAAATTGTAAATTTGCCCATTTGATTTACTAGATTTTAATGCTAAAAATATTGCATCAACTGCATCATCAATATAAATAAAATCTCTCAATTGCTTACCTTCAGAAATTTTAAAGGCCTGATTAGTTTGACAATTTTGTATTACATAAGGAATAATTCTATTGCTCTTTTGATTAGGTCCATACACTAGAAAGAGTCTCATTATTGACACAGGAAATGACTCTGATCTATGAAGCATTTGAAGAAAATGAGTTAATGCAACTTTGCTTGCTGCGTAAGGTGTAAATGGTAACTCTCTATTAGTCTCTATTAAAGAAGAACTTTCTACTCCGTACTCCTCACTACTACCAATTTGCATAAATTTTTTTAATTTCTTTCTACTAAGAATAGAAATTAGATTCAGAACCATAATCAAATGATTGTTTGCAATTTCTATACCATTTTTGCAAAACAAAGAATGATCTACATATCCACTAACATTTACAACATAATCAAAATGATACCTAGATAATGACTTCAATTTTTTTAAATTAGTCATATCAAAGAATAAATTTTTTAAATTTTTATGTTCTAACTGTCTACTGTTTCTTTTTTTTGATACAGAGACTACTTTCCAATTCTTTTCTAAAGCTTGTAAAATAATCTTATTTCCTAAATACCCATAACCGCCTAATACTAGTAATTTCATTTTATTATCTCTTCCAAGGCTCGTTACCAGATAGAGAATTTTTTTCTAGAATATCTTTGTCTCTTTTAGTATCCATACATTGCCAAAATCCCTCGTGTTTATATGCCCTTAACTCATCAAGTGAAGCAGCTGTTTCCAGAGGTTTTCTCTCCAAAATAGTGTTGTCATCTTCTAGTAAATCAAAAAAGTTTGGATTGATAACAAAAAAGCCACCGTTAATCCAACCTTCATTAACTTGAGATTTCTCGTCAAAATTAGTAACAACATTTCCATTTAATTTTAACGCGCCAAATCTTGCTGGGGGTCGAACAGCCGTTACAGTTACCATTTTGTTATGTGAATTATGAAAATCAATTAATTTCTCTATATTAATATCGCTTACCCCATCACCATACGTTAGCATAAAGGACTCATTACCAACTATTTTTTCTAGTCTTTTTACTCTTCCTCCTGTCATAGTATTTAAACCAGTATCAATCAAATTAACACTAACATTTTTATCTAATATTTTATAATTTACATTGTTATCAGAAGAAGATTTAAAAAAACTACTTATAAATTCTGATTTATATCCCAATGCCAAATAGAAATCATCTAATCCATAACTAACGTAAATATTCATGATTCTTTCTAGAATAGGCTTGTTATTTACTTCAACCATTGGTTTAGGTATTGTTTCAGTATACTCTGAAAGGCGTGTACCGAAACCACCAGCTAATATTACAGTCTTCATCTACCAGCTATACTTAAATTCATTTAGAGCCATCTTTTCTTCTTCGTAAGGATCATGTTTTATACTCGCTATATTAAGAATCACATTTTCTGTTTTACCAATGCCCTTAAAACCAAACCATATTCCAGGAGGTACTGTAATTCTTTTATAATTATCAATACCTATTATTTCTTCTCTTGTTAAATTCCTTTTATTATCAATAAAAACAAATTTGATAGTTCCCATGGGAACTATCAAATTCATTGTCATTCTATTATGTCTTTTCCATCCTTTAATATTTTTGTAATTAATCTTTGAAAAATATGCTTCTCCAAAATTAATATAACCATTATCTGAATTTTTAATTGCATGCAGAACATCTCCTTCATTAGAAGGAAAAATTTTTAAATCTGTCAGAAAAATCTGATTTAAATCTATCTCATCCATTTTAAATTTAATTTTTTTGCAATATCACAATAATCAATTATTTGATTTTGTGAAATTTCTAACATTTTAGAATTTTTATTATATTCTTTATACCAATCTACAGTAAATTTAACCGTTGATTGAAAGTTTAAGGTAGGGTGCCAACCAAGAAGATCAAGTGACTTATCACAGTTAAGCTTTAACAGAGAAGACTCATGAGAGGAGATTTCTTTATCAATTACTTCCCATTTTACAGCTTCCCAATTTTTTGCCATTTCTTTAATTAAATCTTCTACACTAAAATTATTATCTGATGATGGACCAAAATTAAACGACTCTCCTGAAAAATCAGAATTATCTTCAAGTTTTGTTGCAATATTTAGATAGCCACTTAAAGGTTCTAAAACATGTTGCCAAGGTCTAGTTGACTTAGGATTTCTAATTGAAACTTTTTCATTCATTGTCCAAGATCTTATACAATCTGGAACAATTCTATCCTCAGCCCAATCTCCACCTCCAATTACATTACCAGCTCTAACACTAGCTAAATTAATATTGCTTGATTTATAGTATGACTCAAAATAAGACCTTATAGCCAACTCCGCTGCACCTTTTGAAGCACTATAAGGATCTGGCCCTCCCAGTTCATCATTTTCACGATAACCCCAAATCCATTCTTTATTTCTGTAGCACTTATCACTGGTAATCATAACTACTGAGCAGCTCTTTTCTATTTTTTTTAGTGATTCTAAAATATTTACTGTTCCAATTAGGTTTGAACTCCATGTTTCAATCGGCTCTTCATAAGACTTTCTTACTAATGGCTGTGCTGCTAAATGAAAAATAAAATCAGGCTGATGATCCTTAATTATTTTCACTAGGCTATCAAAATCTTTAATATTTATTCTATTATCATCTAGTTCTTGACTTAGCTTCAATGTTTCAAAATGTGAAATTTTAGTAGGAATGTCTTTTGAAATACCAACTACTTTAGCACCAAGCATCAATAACCATATCGATAACCAGCTACCTTTAAATCCTGTATGACCAGTAATTATTACAACTTTATTTTTAAAAGTTTTCTCTAAAATAGTATTCTTAAAATTTGAGTTGATCATGAATTTACTCTTCTTGCCATTACTATGCTTGCATAAAACACATCACGATTATCAGGAATAAATATTTCTAAAATACTAAATAATAACTGTATTGGGATCATGACTAATAATAATAAAAAAAGTTTTGTACTTCTATATTTACAATTATTATTAAGATAAACAGATAAAATCATTGCTATGGTCTGAAGCCCGGATAAACACTTTATGTTGTTAATAATTTCAAAATTTTTATCTTTTAAAATTTTTTCAATTCCATAACTTGTATATCTTCTATAGTCATAAGGTCTTTCAACTTCTTTATACATAAAAGGAGTAGATAAAATAAAATACGAATTTTTTTTTAAAACTCTATCTATTTCTGAAATTAGTATCTCTGGTTCATCTGCTACACCTAGTACTTGAGTACACAATACTCCATCAAAAATATCATCCTCATAAGGAATATTAACTCCATTATAAAATTTATCAGCTAATTTTGGAGCTTGTCCATATCCATTTCTTTTTATGTCAATTCCTACGTAGCTATGGTTTTTAAATTCTTTTAAAAAAGGCTTTGATCCACAACCTACATCTAACCACTTTTGGTTTTTTTTATCAGATAAAACTGTTTTTAAAAAATCTTTAATATTTTTTTTTTCATTCAGTTCCAATCTATAAATTGGAGATACTATTTTTTTTATAAATTTTTTAATCATTTATAATTTATTTACCACATTATTAGAAATCTCTCTAAATTCTTTTTTCATTTTTTCTATTTCAAAATTCTTTCTAAGAAGCTTATAGGAATTATTTACAAGTTTTAAAGATATACTTTGATTTTTTAATAAAAATATAACTGCTTTAGCAATATCTTTAGGTGATTGTTTTTTAACTACAATACCAGTTTTTCTATGGATTATAAACTCACTTATCCCTCCTGCATCAGTAGTGATTATAGGGATATAATTTTTTGCAGCTTCTAATATACTATAAGGCATGCCTTCATTAAGTGAAGGAAAAATATATGCATCAAATTTTGAAATATATCTGTCAAGATTTGTTTTTATATATCCTTTAAACTCAACATTTTTTGAAATCAATTCTTCATTACTAACAATTTTTTCTAAATAAAATTTTTCTGGACCGTCGCCAATTATAATAAGCTTATATTTAATTTGATTTTTTGATAGAAATACACATGCACGAATTAAGCTAATTATGTCTTTATCTTTATCTAGTCTACATGCAACACCAAGTGTAAAAACATTTTTTTTTATAAATTTCTTTTTATTTTGGTATTTCCTTAATTTAATACCATTATAAAGAACTCTTGTTTTAGATATGCTAAAATTCCTTAGTTTAATTAATTCAGATATTTGATAATTAGAATTTGCAACTACTAAACTTGCATGTTTATTTATCATTTTATCTAAGAACAATTCGTAAGGATAAGCTAGTATTCGTCTTGAAAGGGGCGTGCCTGCAATAACAAGAATTGAAGGGATTTTTAAGAATGATGCAGATCTAATTGCAGATAAGCAAAAATCTGATGCAGGATATCCACCATTAAAAACAATAACTAAATCAAAATTTTTTTTTTTTAATAAAACATAAGTATTAAATAAGTTAATCAAATAAGTAACAGGTTTTAAAAAAAAGAAAATACGGTGTAAATTTTTTATACCAAAAAATTTGGTAGAAAAATTTTGAATAATAGCCATAAAGTTATAAATAAAAACTTTCTTTATTTTTACATTTTTTGAAAATCTATTCTTGTTAATTATAGCTTCATGATTCATAAAAAATTCTAATTTGTTTTTCTTTACTGTAAATGAGTTAATTAAATCTTCGGCAAAAATACTATTTCCCCCATAGGTCCAATTTTCAGTAAAAAAAGCAATCTTCATTACAATCTATTTATTGTTTAGTTAAAATATCAAACACAAATTTATTATCTGTGTAACTCAAATGATGTACACCATAAATATTTTGATTTTTATCAAAATTAATTCTTTTAATTAGCTGCTCCTCATAACTATCTAAAGTTAAATTTACTATTTTTGAAATATTCAGTGCTTTTCCATAAATACTTCCTTCATATGATTGAGATGGTCTAATTAAATTACCTTCTGTATCAAAATATATTGTTCCAGCATTTCTCGAATATATATTTCCAATTAAAACTGGATTTTGCTTATGAGGTTTCAAATCATCGAATTTCATATTGCTTGATCGGAAGATATGCAACTCAGTAGTAAAATCATCAAAATCATCATAGGATATATTAGTAAAAATCCAATAATGATTGTTTTTATCTTTAACAATGCTTGTATCAACCATTGCTATTCCTTCAAAAGCAGTTGTATAAAGTTCCCATTCTTCTGGAAAATTTTTCATCCTATATATTTCAAGTTTTTTTTCTTGGTGATTTTCTGGTATCATAAATAGTTCATCTTTATCACAAAAAAGATAAGGATATGAAAGATGAGTTTCTTTATTTAAAATATCTTTTATATAATTTAATTTGTTATTTTTAATAACTCCATAAGAGATAGCGCCTTTCTTTTCTTTATAATCAAATCTCTCAAAAAAAATGTAATCATTGTTCTCCTTTCGAAGAATAAATGGGTCTGCCCAAAACTCATTTTTTGGAGATTTAGTAACTTGCATTTGCTCGGTATTAAAGTCTTTCAAATCTCCTTTTAATATCGAAATATTCCATTTTAATCTCTGTCTATAAATAAAATCTGGCAGAATATTTTTTTTTATTTTTTTTAGTAATATTTGAGAGTACGTTTTTATGATGTAATACACCAGATGGTAACTTTTTATATTTAATTCATACGAAATTTCATGATTTGGGGACTGAAATATATTTTTAATAGAGTCCGCTTTTATTACTTTTATAATGAGTGAAGAAATTTTGGAAAGTGCATATTCCCTATTTTGAAACCAAAATAAAAAAGTATTAAATGAAACTGATTCTCTATACACATTATCATTTTTATCTATCAAATTAAGTTCAACATTAGTTGATGGATAAGAGAATAGGGATTCTTTAAAGCCACACATGTTTATATTTTCTAAATATTGAAAAAAATTTAACGATATTGATCTTTCGAAACTCTTTAAGATTTTGGTACTTAAATCAAATTTAGATAAATTACATAATAAATAAGTATCATTTAATTTTACATTATTAATTATGACCTCAATATTTTTATAATCTATAAATTCACAATTAAATTCCCTGAATGATCTTTCACAAACAATTTTTTGACTTTCCTTTCTAAATTTTAAAAATCTTTTTTCGACTAAAAATATAAATTTCAATAAAATATAATTAATGGTATTTTTGAAATTGAATTGACGCTTATTTTTCAATACATATATGCTTTTTATTTCAAATAAATTTTCATTAGCTAATCTATGAATTAAAAATTTAAACCAACTGGATTGGAAATTTTCATTATCAATACATAAAATTAATTTCTTCATAATCTTTGATTTATTTTAATAAATTTATATGGGAGATATTTTCAATCTTTATTTAAGGTATTTTAAATAAAAAGGTTCGTAAATATTTAATCCTTTAATATTAAACATCTTTGACTCCTCCAGACATGGGACCTCTTTTTTTTCAATATATTTAAAATAAAAATCTTTTGTCATCTGAAGTAAGTCTTCAGGAGAATTATTAAGATACGTTAATTGATTATCCTGAAGTATTTGAACATGTTTCTGAATTGTTAGTTTAGGGTAATGCTTATAAATTTCCTCATATTCATTTAATTTTAATACTTCTCCACTTTTTTTTCTAAAAATTTTTGGTATAAATGATCCATATTTCATTCCTTGAGGATTTATGTATTGCATTTGATTCACTAGACCATGAGGAATATCATTTAAATTAGCTATATCCATAATGCCGGATCCAGTTCCAATTGCAAATTCACATAGCAACATTAACAATACATCAATCTTTGCTTCTTTTTCAGCAAATGTTGAATAATTAATTATATGCTTATTTCCATTAATCCTTAAGTTCTGTTCATTATAACTACCAACTCTTATTGCATATCCACCTTTACTGGCAATAAATTCCATTGCTGGAATAAAAGTATTTATATCTGCGTTTCTTAGTTCAAATACATTTTTCATATTTGGCCTAAATTTTTTATCATAATAACTATCCCTAGCAAAAAAACATACAAACCAATCCTCTTTATCAATTCCAAAAAAATCAGCTAGTTCTTTTTTTAAATCTTTTTCATTGTTTTCAAGCCAATTAACCTTTGGTAGATTTGCATATTCTTTACAGGAAGGAATCGAGTATTCATTGTTTAAAAATTTATTGTTAAAAAAAAATATTGGCTCAATAAGATTATTAATAAATTTATTTTTTATTATTTTTACTCCAGCATTACTTAGATGTTTTTCAACCAACTGGTTAACAAAAATATTCGCTGTATGTGGCCCAGTGAATAAACAAAATGAATTGTATTGATTTTTAAAATATCTTTTTCTTCTTAAATATCCGTCAACCCATGTAATAGATCCAATTTCAGACTCAACGAATTTGAAAAATTTAGGCTTGTATCTGAGAAATACAGAAATTATTTCAAGTAAGCAATAAACAATTATAAACCTTGGGTACAAAAAAAAATAATTGAGAACACTTTTTAAAATTTTTTTCATCTTTTATATTTTTTATAATTTTTATGTTTTTTTACTCCTAAGAAATCATAAAAAAATAGGTATCTAGCAATTAATCCTATAGGAGTAACTATAAAAATATGTATTATATAAAAAAAGATCGTAAAAATTATTTTATATATTTTAAAAAATAGAGTTTGCATTAACTAAACTTATTTTATTTTGATTTAAAAAAAAAATTGTTTTTTAAATAGTATTAAAAAAGTAAATCTTTTAATTAACTTCATTTGAAAAATCCCGTCTTAATTAATTCTAAAGCATATTTTGTATCATCAGAAATTTTTAAAACTTTATAATATGTTCCTAGTCTTCTATCAGGATTTCTATCATCGGCTTCAGGAGAGAAAGGCGACTTTACTCTAACATTTAAGGACACTCTTGTTCTATTTGTCTTGTTAATTATATTTCCATGAAGCATGGCTGGATTAAATAAAAGTATATTTCCATACTTTACGTTAATAAAATCTGATGCCTTATTTTTAATCTGAATTATTTCTTTTTTCTTATCTTTAATTTTTTTGAAATAATTAAGTGACTTTGTTTTATTTAAAACGATCATCGAATTTGTCCCAAAAGCATTTGTTAATGGAATCCAAATATTTGTCTGAAAGGGACTATCTGCAGAATTACAATCTGTATGTAAAGGAAGTACAGACGTTTCGTCGTTTGGGATCTGTATAGATAAATTAATTTTTGATTGAATCACCAAATCTCTTCCATGAATTTTTTCAATTTCATTACCACAAAGTTTAATGATTAATTCCTCCCACTTAAAGTTCTTATTAATTTCATTAAATAATCTGAATCTAGTTTTATTAAGATTATTTTTCTCTATGCATTTATGCAATAGTGACAAATCACCAGAAAAACTTGGGTATTCTTTTTTAATACTTTTTACAATAAATTTTTTGAAATTTTCTAAATTTTTAATTCTTTCTTTGCTTAATTTCAAAATCATACAATTAATTTAAATTTTCTTTTGAACTATGTAAGCCCTTCCAAACCATCCTATATCAAGATATTTTTCAAATGACCATTTTGAGGATTTTTCGTATTCGTAAAATGCCTTTGCTACCCCCTTACTTCTTTGTCCTTTATATCCTGCAAACATATCATCAAGATAGATTACTGTTCCTTCAATTAGTAATTCTTCTATAAAGTCAAAAACTGGTATTGCACTTTTGTACCAATCACAATCTACTGTAATTAGTGAAGCAAATTGTTTTTTTAATAAATATTCTTTTTTCAATTGTTCATTTAAACTGTTTTCATAATAGCCTTTAATAGTTTTAATTTTTTCAAGATAAAGTCCATGAGTTTTAAGTAAATCTAGGAATTCATCTTCATTAGTTGCCAATACTCCTTTTTGCCACATATCAATACTATCATCCACTTCATCTCTATCCGGCAACCCTTCAAAACTGTCGAATGCATGAAAATTCATATAATCAATGTTATGTTTTCTAGCCTCTGATAAAACCATCCTAAATGTTCGACATCGGTGGCAACCAAATTCAAAATAGTCTCCTTCAATACGATTATCAGTTAGGAAATCAAAAACCTGTTGAAAAAAATAACTTTTTTCATTTTGACGATTTCTTTGATTATATCTAATTCTATCCTCATGTTTCCAATCTTTCAAATCCTCATGATTTGGAATGGTAATCCACGGTTCATCATCTATTTTCTCTATATTAAATTTAGGATATTCTTTAGAGTCTTTCATATACTTTATCAATTATGACTAATTTAAGTTGTTTAGATTTTGATTAAATTCACTAAAGTTTAAATCCCATGTCGCAAACTATCTTAAATAAAAATTTTCAACTTTAATAATTGCATTTATTATATCATCGAGTTCGTTTTGACCATAGTTTTCATTTAAATATAAATGAAAGCACCTATCTCTTGCTTTAATTGAATTTTTAGCTACAAATTTATCTGATAAATACTTTTGTGCCCAAGGCCACGTAGAGACCAAACACCCGTAATGTTCACCTAATCCAATCCCTTCAGCTGCTAAAGCTTCTGCAAATTTTATTTTTGAAACTTTTATCTTTTCTGTTTTAACAAATATAGGAAAGTAAAATGGTGAAAAATTTTGGTGATAATTATAGGGATAACAAACCTGACTTTTTTTATTAATTTCCTTAACTAACTTACTTAAAAATTTGTTTCTTCTGGCGTTTGTATCTTTTAGCCTTTTTATGTTGGCTAATCCTATCGCACATGAAAACTCATCAGTATTCCAATTTAAAGCAGGAAACAATGAATGCTTAGGATCACGAATGTCCAATTTTTTATTCCACAAAATCTTTCCCCTATCAGCGTAAGATAAAATTTTTCTATAAAACTTTTTACCTTTTTTTGTATACACTAATCCACTGCTGGAGTTTGCAGCAAGATTCTTTCTATACATTGTTGAAAAAGCGGCAACATCACCAAATGTTCCTACATATTTATTATTTATCTTCGCTCCTATTGCTTGACTGCAGTCTTCTAATAAATAAATACCATTTGATTTTGCAAATTTTGCAATCTTTTCAATATCAGATACTGGTTCCCCAGCAGAATGAGTGATTTGTATTAGTTTCGTTTTTTTTGTGATACGTTTTTTTATTTGATCAAGGTCAGTATTGTAACTATTTTCTGATGAGTCTACTAGAATAGGTCTATGTCCTTGTTCAGTTATACAAGAAAAAGCGCCAGAGCAAGTTACTGGGGACAGTATTACATCACTATTATCTGGTATTTCTAATGCTTTCATCGCAATATAAATTGCTCCTGTTCCACTTGCAACTGCATCAGAATACCCCCCTCCCATGAATTTATTAAATGCTAAACAAAATTTTTCTTCCCATAAACCAGAATATTTTGGGTCCTCAGATAAATTCCGATAATGAAGAATCATCTTATTCATCTCTTTTTCTTCACTTTCACCAAAAGCAATTCTGCTAGGCATTGGAACCTTTCTTATTTTTAATCCACCATTTATTGCAAGTTTTTCTTTCAATTAATCCTCCTTAAGTTCAGGAAAATGGTACTCTTTACCAGGAACTGCATTATCTTGAGTGCCTTTTTTAATTTGGTCTTTCATAATCATGGCCTGTCTAATACAATCATCAATATCCACACCATATAAATATGTACCAGCTCTGCCAATTGAAAAAATATCCTCGGGTAGTTCTTCTAAATATTTTTTAGCTAAAAGTTGTTCTTTTTTAAAGGGAAGAGGATAATGTTTTCCACCATCAAGTGTGGGAATCTCCATTCCAATGAGAGAATTTTTTGATTTGTGCTTTGTAAATTTTTTATACTCAACAAGTCTTGTAAATTCTTCATTGTTTGCATAGTAAAGAAAGTAAACATTTTCTGGAAAAACAAACTCAGTAGGAAAAACTATTTTATGCAATTTTCTCCCAAGAAATTTTAAATCTCCGTATTTGAAGTTCAGTAAAATATCTGGTGAAACAGTACTTATAATGATATCAAAGTCATATTTTTCATCATTAATGACTACTCTCTTTTTAAATAAATCAAAATCTTGAATGCTAGTTGACAACATTAATTTTGCTCCTTTAGTAGAAATATCAAAATAATTATCATATCCATTAGCTGCATAAGGATATGCAGAAATTGCTGTGTCCCAGGCAGCTCTTGGACCATCTTTTAATGTAACTCCTTTAGGAGACCAATTAAATGTATCAATGTTTTTACAATCATTTACAAGCCACATTTTTTTATTGTATTGATCGATAAATTTATTAAACAAAGTCTTCCCTACAGAGCCAATCCAATAATCTTCTAGGTTTTTTGCATTCTTAGCACCTATATATTTATTTTTTTTTATTTCTTCCATTTCTTTATCTATAATATTGAAGTCAGGCATATTTTTTACATCACTCATATTTATAGGGTAAGCATAAAAGTCATCATCAGACTCTACATATGTGATAAATTCATGCTCTGCACATTTTCTAAGAGGTATAATTTTGTTTAAGTATTCATAAACTTCATTATATGGCGTGAGAAAGTGTCTAGGTCCAAATGTATATGGATGTCCTCCATACCAACTTGTTCTAACACCTGCACCCAAAAAAGGAGCTTTTTCGACTATCGTAACATCCCAATCACCTAGTAATTCCAATTGATGGGCAGCCGCACAGCCTGCAAAACCTCCTCCAATAATAAGTGCTTTTTTCATTTACTATTATCCTCTAAAAAATTTCGAATTGTTGAATAAACAGTTTTAGGTTTAAAATTGTAATTTTTAACAGCATAAGAACTACTAATATTAAAACTTAATAAATTACTTCTTTTAATTTTAATTTTTGAAGAACTATTTAACTTATCAATCATTCTTTGAACTATGTCAACGATTTTAAGTCCGCGTACTGCACCAACAACTACCTGATCATGTTTTGTTAACTTTTTCTCTATCAGTGTTTTTACAAAGTTAGCAAGATCATCAACGTGAATACAATTATTGAATTTAAAATCCGGATTATATATTTCAATATTTTTATTGTTTCTTATATTGTAGAGTAAATTTGTGAAAAGATTTCTTACAGAATTACTTCCTAAAACACCAGGCAATCTAATTGAAATTGATTTAAAGTTATTAGCTTCATTGTTTAACAATTTTTCACAAAGCAATTTTGATAGTCCATAGTCTGATGGATTATTTATTGACGTAGTATTTTTTATGATTTTACATTTGATATCTCCATAAATAGAAACTGAAGACATAAAAATAATTTTTTTAATCTTATAACAATTTGCAAAATCAACTAAATTTTTTGTTGCAATAACATTGTTGTAAAATAAGGGTGTAATATTTTTTTCATTTATTGGTGAATATGCTGCAGCATGCACAATACAGTCATATTTTTTATATTTTTTTTTTTGAAAAGGTTTTTTTAAATCATGAACAATAATTCTTTTGAAATTTTTATTTTTCTTTCTAACAATACAATCTACTTCATATCCAGATTTAGTTAATAATTTATAGATATTTGATCCAATAAAACCTGTTACCCCAGTCAGTAATATTTTTTTCATCTATTTAATAAGTTATTAAAAAATATTCTATTATTTCTGCATATATAGCCCATTACCGCTAAATCAAATAGCTTTGTATCATATCCATCCGGAAGTTTTTCAATCAAACTTTCAAATTCAAGTCTTGAAAAATAAGGAGTATCAATTTTTTTACAAAATTGTTTTTGATCGTAAGTTTTGAAATCATTACTTTTTATACTTTCCCAGTTTCTTATAAAATTTGTATTAATCTCAATCATTAATTTATTATAAAAAGTCCTTGTAGTATCATTTCTCTCAGCATTCAGTATTTTTCTATATATTATCTTCCCAGTATCAAAATTTTTATCAATCAAATGAAATGAAATTCCAGTTGGCTCATTTAGTAATGATGAGTGTAAAATAGTCCCTATTCCTTTCCCCCATGGTAAAAAAGTTGCATGTAAATTTATGATACGGTTTCTAAATTTATTAATAATATCTTTATTAATCAAGTGTGCATAACCATTGGAAATAATTAAATCAATACTTTTAAGTAATTTATGATCTAATTTTATTTTTTTACTATAAACGATTACTTCATTCCCCTCCTTTTTCAAAAAATTATATATTACTTTATTTCTTTTAGAAGGTCCTAAAATAAGAATCTTTTGATATTTTTTTAAATTTGGATTTTTTTTTCTATCTTTAACTATATTTATGTTTTTTAATTCAAAATCTTTATAGGAATTTGAATATGCATTTAATATTTTTCGAACTTTAAATTTGTTATCTAAAATTTTATTCTGAATTAAATAATTTAATTTCAAATATTGAAAAATATAATAAATTGGATTTAAAAAGAGTACATTTTTTTTAATCCTTGCGCCAACCCTAATATTATCAATCATGATTATTTCTAAATTGTGTTTATTTATAAATTTTTTAGCTTTTGATAAAAAAATTGACTTTTTTACTCTCACCTTATGTTTAAAATAAGTGTTAAACAAAAAGCTATTATACCAGTTGTGCAGTAGAGATAAGTCACTTTGCTCAATTTTTCTATAGTTAATATCAATTGCCATTTTATATTTTTTTATAAAAATTTATAAACAACCACAGTATATATGAATCATATGGAACTAAATTAGTAAGATTTTTTAAATCCTTTTCCTTAAAAAACTTATAATCCTTTCCTTCGTTGATTTTAATTTTTTTCTCTTCATCATAGCTCAATTGAACAAAATAATAGTTTCGATTTATTTTTCCTTTTGACATAAAATTTAAATCAAATTGAATGCTTGTGAAGTATTTAAAACTTTTTATATCTAATGACAATTCTTCGGAAATTTCCCGCATAATGGTGTCACTTAGTGATTCATTGTGTATTGAAGCACCTCCAAATAAACCCCAACAATTTGGGTAAAATATTTCTTTTTTGTCATCTCTTAACTGAAGAAGATACTCTCTTTTTTCATTCAATATAATTGCTGCTGAAGCGTGATCAAATTTCATAAAGGCCTTAATAACTGAACTAGCCCTTCAGATCTTCAAAAATCTTATCTACATCAAGTCCATGTCTAGACAATAATTCTTTATGGCTGCCATAAAAGTGAATAAATTGATCCTGAAGTGTGTAAGAATAAATCTTTGCATTGTTACCACAATCAATTGCTATTTCTTTAACTTTAGAACTCAATCCTCCATGAGGCACATGCTCTTCAAGAATAACTACTTTTTCATATTCCATTAGTATTTTTGATATATTTTTTTTGTCCAGAGGTTTTATAGTATGAATACATATTACAGAAACATTCTCGTTTATTTCAGCAAATCTTTTTTCTAAGTCAAAAGCCATTGAAACAGTAATTCCATATGAAAGTATTGCAATTTTTTTTCCTTTTTTTAAGTATCTAATCTTCCCTATAACAAATTCATCTATCGCATTGTTTGTAAGGTTAGGTTCCCCAGCTTTACCTAGACGCATATAAACCGGTCCACTACTTTTAGTTGCACACCACTCTGTAGCTAACTCCATTTCAATTGGATCACATGGAGCGATAACAGTCATATTGGGTATAGCTGATGCAACTGCAATATCTTCCATTGTATGGTGTGTACCCCCAAGAGTTGAATAAATTACACCTGCCCCCATTCCTATAACCGTAACTGGAAGATTTTGATAGCAAAGATCGACCCTAATCATTTCAAATGGTCGATAAATTGAAAATGTTGCTATAGTATAGCAAAAAGGCCTCATTCCTTTCAATGCAAGACCAGCTGCAATGCCTATCATAGATTGTTCCGCTACACCACAATTTATGAATCTGTCTGGAAATTCTTCTCGAAAATTTATCATTGATCCGGCAGGAGATATATCAGCTACAATTGCACATATCCGATTATCTTTTTTTCCGATCTTATAAATTACATCTGCAAACTTATTTCTCATTGTGTAACAATATTTAATTCACTGCAAGCTTGATTATATTCTTCCTCGTTCGGCGATCTATAATGCCAAATAGGTTTATTTTCCATGAAAGATACACCTTTGCCCTTTACAGTATCACAAATTATCATATGAGGTTTTAAAAAGTTATTTATATCACTATATGTTTGTGCAATTAGCTCAACGTTATGACCATTAACTTTACTACATCCCCAATTGAATGCTGTTATTTTTTCATCAATAGGATAAAATTTAGGATGAGTTTCTTTTGTGTGCCCAAAGGATTGTGATCCATTGTGATCTAAAAAACATATTAAGTTATCTAACTCAAGATTTGCAGCCATCATCATTGCTTCCCATGTAGAACCCTCTTGTAGCTCACCATCACTAATAACTACAAAAATATTTCTATTTGTTTTCTTTATTTTTTCAAAATGAGCCATTCCTACTGCTATAGCCATTCCATGGCCAAGAGAACCTGTAGAAGCCTCAATACCAGGATTGCCATAATCGGGGTGACATCCTAAAATGCCCTCTGGTTTGCAGTATGTTTCCAATTCCTTATCGGATAATATTTTTAGATTATTAAGAACTACATATTGGGCCATGCACCCGTGTCCTTTAGACATTATAAAAGTATTCTGCCTATCTTCTATGTCATTATTATAAATTAAACCATAGTAGATAAAATCAACAATTTCTAAAACAGAGAAAGCGCCTCCACCGTGGAGAGCTGTTACACTTTGTGAAATATCTAAGATTTTTTTTCTATAATCCTTACATCTTTGATGGGAGCTATTCACATCAAAAGAATTTATCTTTGTGTTTTTGATCATATCAATTAATTATTGTCCAATACCAATCTCCAGCATAATTTGCCTCAGAAAATACTTCTAGCCATTCATGAGGATAACCATAAAATTTTGCAGTTAGGACCCAGCTTTCAAAAATTTTTTTTTGTTCAGGAGTATGATATGAATCAACTTGAACAAAAGATTTATTACTATTTGAGACCCGATTTATCTCTTCAAGAGCAGAAATGCAACCATTTCTATCAAGATTATGAATTGTGTTGATTGATAGAACTGCATCAAAAGTATTATCTGAAAATGGTAGTTCTTTAGCATTTCCAAGACACAATCTTTCTTTGATACTATTAATACTATTATCTAAAGCATATTGTGAAATATCAATTCCTAAAGCATCAATACCCAAATCACAAAGATCTTTTACTAAAAATCCTTTTGCACAACCAATATCTAATAATTTATCTCCTTTATTTAAACGAAAATGATTTATGATATCTTTTGCTACTGGTTTCCATCTACCATCATATTTGTATCCTCCATAACCATAATCCCTGCTTCCATCAAAATATTCTTTACCATATAAGCGAGAGATTCTGATGTGCTCATCAGACTTTTTGTTTTCACGCATCTCAACATTTCTTTTTGATTGTGGTAAGGATTTTAGCAAATTGACTTCGGGCATATCTAGTACTGAATTATAATTTGATCAATTATATCTTTGAATTTTTTAAATTTAAAATCTTTAAATAAATCTAATGCCATTGAATCACTAAATTCTCTATAGCCATTATGCGGCATAGGTATTTTTCTAGGTAAATTTAGAATTTTAACCTTATTTTCTTGGCATTTAACTATGATATTTGCAATTTCATCAAAAGACATAGCTTGGCCACTAACAACATTTAAGACACCCTCAGTCTTATAGTGTAAGGTTCTAAAAATTACCTCTGAAACATCGTCTATAAATATGTGATCTCTTAACTCTTCTCCATTACCAAATAGCTCTATATTTTCATTATTTATTATTTTTCTAATGAACATATTGGGTCCATAACCGTTATGCGGATCAGAGGGGCCGTATATAAGAGTAGGTCTTAAAATACATAGACTGCCTTTATAGAATTGTCTAATTAGTTTTTCCCTAAGTAAATGCATGAGACCATGAAGTGAATCCGGTTCAGCACAAGATATTTCTGATAATCTTTCATTTGAATCTCGATAAACTGCATCTGAGCTAATATATACCAAGTGATCAATAATTTTATCCTCTATAGCATTACAAACATTTATACAAATTTTGATATTATCATTAAACATTTTGTAATTTTTCACTGGGGCTTTTGCAGAAATGAATAAAATTGTATCATCATCTTGAATTAAAGAATTTAATTTTTTTACTGAAACTTCTTGCGTTAAATCAACTTCATTTTTTCCAAATGATACAAAATTAAATTTTTCTTGCTTAAGCTTTTTTTTAATAGCTGCAGCTATAAAACCTTCGCTTCCAAGAATCACAATTCTTTGAGGTTTTTTGGGTATTGAATTAATATTCTTAGCCATCTTATTAATAAACTGATTCTCCAATCGAATAATATTTGCCTAAAAATTTCTTAAAATTTAGATTGATAACTGATACATCAATACATCTAAATGGATCAATGATGTAATTCGAATAGGAATTTGAAAAATTATCAAAATAATTTTTATAATCTTTAAACTCTTTCCAAGGTGTCATTAAAATTAGAATATTACTATCAGAAATTGCTTCTTTTAGTGAGTGTACTTGAATATGTTTATTATTCATACTTTCTAATTCTACTACCGGATCATAAATTTTAAATTTATATCTTCTGTATTTTTTTAAAATTTGAATTGATAATGAATTTTTTGTTGAATTAGTATTTTCTTTATAAGACAGTCCCAGAAGAGCAAAATTTGGTTCTTTTTTTATATCACATAAAACTTCGTTGATTTTTGAAAAGATCCATTTTTTTTGGATTATATCATTGCGATGCCAGGTATTTATTAAATTATAATTAGAATTAATTTTTTTTGATATTTGTTTAAAGGTCTCTAAATCTCTTTTTAAATTATCTCCACCTATACCAACCCCTGGTTTCAAATATGCATACTCACCAATCCTTTTATCTTTTCTTAAAGCAGGGACTATTTCACTCCAACTAGCACCAGATTTTTCACAATATTCGGCCAGCATATTTGTTGTATTAATACTTGAAACTAAATACAGATTAATTGCTATTTTTGTTATTTCTGCACTTATTAATTTCATTGTTATTATTGTGCAACGATACTTTTTAAGAAACTTAGCGAGATAACTCTTTTTAAAATATTTTTTACTATTGCATCCAACTATTATCCTTTCTGGATGAATTGCTCTATCAACTGCATCTCCAAAAATGAGTGTCTCAACTTGATAAAAAAGTTTTTGTTTGTTCCATCTTATTTTTTTAGAAAATCCAGGAGGGACTTGACATAGAACAACAATTTCTGAATTTTTATTTGCAACTTTAATTACTTTATTGATGATCTTGATTATTGACTTATGATCACTAGTGTTATTAGAATTGACTGGGACGTCATAAGATATATAAATTAATTTACACTTTTTGATTTCTTTAAGATCGTTTGTTAATAAAATATTTTTCTTATATTTTTTAAATTTATCTATTAAATCTGGCTCAGAATAGTCAATTTTATAGTTTTTAATTGCATCTAAATGCAGCTTTTGGTGATGATAGCCTATAGTAAGATACCCCTTACTCGCTGAAGATACTAAATAATTTAATCCTAAGTGAGTTAATCCTACAAAAGCTATTTTAAAATCTTGGGGCATCTTAGATAACTTTTTTTAAACATTTAAAAATATATTTATCATTATCTAAGCTAATCTGTGATTCATTTTTAATCTGACTAATAAAAAACTTAATTTCTTTTTGCCAGGTAGGGTCTTTAGATACTATAGTTTTCGTTTTTTCTTTAGGAACACCTGATGGCAAGGTACGTTTTCGATACTTGAGTGTGCTAGGTCCCCATTTGCATAGGCAGTCTATATGAATAGAACCTTTCTCACCTATGATATCACAAGTAAAAGTATTCTTCCACATACATAACGTCATCTCAAGTTCTGTATGAATTTCATTTTTTTTATCAAACATTAAGATTGCATGATCAGTTGAATTATTCTCATATTTGTTTGATGAAATTAATTTAATATTGCTTAATTTAAAACCTAATAGAAAAATCAGAGTATCTATTAAATGTGACCCTAAATCTGAGATGACACCTAATTGTTTGTCTTTCCAAGGACTATTCTTTACAATTCTAGCAGTTCCATTTCCATAAAACATTCTACAGTGATAAATCTTACCCAGTCTTCCCGATTTTATTATTTGTTTGCATTTTATTATATGTGGCTCAAACCTATGATTATATGCAGTATAACAAATTAGATTCTTCTTCAATCCAACTCTTTCAATATAATTATAATCAGCAATTTTATTTAGTAATAAAGGCTTCTCCACTAGTACGTGAATGTTATGATTAAAGCAGAACTTAATTAATTCAAATTTATTTTTTTCAGGAGTACAAATTATTGCTGCTTCTATTTCATTTAGCAAATTCTTGCTAATTTGATTAATATTTTTAAAATCTGCATTTTTTACAAATGGATCAACAGTATAGTAAGTATATTTCTTTAATGTTCGTATTCTTTTAATTCCCTGATTACCAAGTCCTATTACTAAAAATTTCATTTTAATTAACAGAAGAATATTTTATTTTTCTTTCAATTTTTTCAATTCTATTAATAACATCCTTTGCAGAAATTGGAATATTTCCATTCACTTCACACTCTAAAGATGCAGCTATTGATCCAATAATAGATGAAACTGTTAATGATCCTGTTAAAATTTGACTTAGAGTTGAATATGCAAGTAATGCGTCCCCAGCTCCAACAGGATCAACAACATTCTCACAAAAAGAATCTACTGAAAAGGCATAGGTATCATCAGGATTTTCAGAATTTTTAAGACTATATACACCCCTAGAGCCAAGCTTCAAAATTATATTTTTACAATTTGTAAGTTCATATATCTGTGACGCTAATTCTTTTACAGTACCATCTTGATTTGCAAGGGCAAACCTAGCTTCTTTCTCATTTGGGGTAATTAGATCAAAATTTCTAAATTCAACTATGTTACCCCACCTACTAGCAACCTGACTATCAGCAGATTTAAAATTAAAATCCTTAATACTATCATTTAATATTGGGATTGATCTTGAATTAAAAATACCATGTCTAAAATCACTAAAAATTATATTTTTACTTTTAGATTTATTTATAAATTTTAAAATTCTATTTATTATTTTTTCGTCTATCGGTCTATTATCAAGTTTATCAACTTTTAAGAGTCGGTAATCTTGACAAATTATTGCATTTTTTTCAGTTGTTGGTCGTGAGGGGTCAAATATTTCATTAAGCTTAATTCCTAGTTTCTTTAATTCACTTTTAACAAATTTTCTCAGTTCATCATCTCCAAGAACCGTTGTAAATTCTACCTTAGCTCCTGCTCCTCCTAAGTGTTTTGCAACTGCACCAGCACCACCTAAATAGCTTTTACTATCTTGATAAAGAACACTTAAAGTTGGAGATTTAGTTTGACCGCCAATCATTGCGGTATTTGTAAAAGTATCAATGATTGTGTCCCCTAATACATGAACTTTTAAGCCTGTAATCTTCTTAACAAAATTTTTTAATTTTTGAAATGTAATTTTTTCTGCTTCCATAAGTGTTATTAATTTGTCAATTCCTATGTTAGGAAGTTTTAAATCTAGTAAAGAGCTTGAAGAATAAATTATATCACCCGGAGTAAAGAGCATTTTACCTTTGTATGATCTAACAACTTGCATCTCTTCTTTTGTAGCTTCATTTAAACCTTTCTCGTTATACTCAAATCCTTTTGCAAAATATGTCGGCTTTAATAATTTTAACAAGGAAAGAGGTTTCTCACTATTATCGATCGTCACGTAATCAACTATTTCATAAAGAGCTAGATTTTGAGCTCTTAACATTTCTGGAATGTGTGGTCTATGAGTACCTTTTTTAATATATTTATCGGCAGTAACACTTACAACTAAAATGTCTGCCTTCGATTTAGCATACTGCAGATGTCTTATATGACCTGGATGAACAATGTCAAAACAACCGTGACAAAGAACTACTGTTTTATTAAAGGCATTTTTAGATAGTTCTTTCTTTAATAGTAAGTTTGATTTAATTTTATTTTTAAAAGTTTTACTCATTTTTTTAAATCTTTATTATCCATATATCTAAACCACATTTTAGTTGCCTTTGAAATAGATTTCTTATCCCATAGAGGGGCTTTTTCCCACTTCGTTATATCTTTAAGCATTAATTGAATTCCATCTTTAAAGCTTATCTTAGGTTTCCATTTTAAAAGTTTTTGAATCTTACTTATGTTAGCAAGAGTTATTTTTGGCTCACCAGGTCTATTTGGTATGTAATTTATTTTACCTCCTCCAATTAATTTTATAAGCATATTTATTGATTTCGGTTTACCTTCGCCCAAATTAAAAATTTCATTTTTACATTTGCTTTTTGCTGACATATAAAAAGCATTTACAACATCTGTAACATAAATAAAATCTCTCTGCTGACTTCCATCCCCTACTACTGTAAATGGTTTATTTGAAATTTTTTGTCTAAAAAATACTCCAAAAACTGCTCCGTAAGCTCCAGTTGTTCTCACTCTTTCACCGTAGGCATTGAAAATTCTAATAGAAATAACTGGTAAATTATATACGCGCCCCCAGTGCATTACAGCTTGCTCACCCATATTTTTACTAAGTGCGTAAGGATATAATGGATCTATTTTATGATTTTCTTTTGTAGGTGTTGAGGCTATCCCATAACATGAAGAGGATGCTGCATAAATAAACTTTGAAATTTTGTTAAGACGTGCAGCTTCCAAAATATTGACTGTACCCATTATATTTGTGTTCATATAAGAAATGGGTTGCTCTATAGAAGGAACTATATCTCCAATTCCAGCAAAATGGAATATAAACTCTACATTCTTAAAAATTTTGTCTTTAACATTGATTTTTAAAATATCAATTTTTTTCAGCTTTAAATTTTTATTATCTTTGTGTTTTTTGAGATTATTTTTGTGACCACCTATAAAATTATCTATAACTCTAACTTCATATTTTTTGGAAAGCAGTAAATCAACCATATGACTACCAATGAATCCAGCGCCGCCAGTAACTACTGCTATTTTTTTTTTATTTACTTTCAAGGTTTAATATTCTTTTAACATTATGGTAGTAATCATTAGTAAATGTATCACTAAGGTTTTTATCTAAGAAATAATTACTCAACTCTTCAACAGCATTCTCAATAGTATGTCTTGGTTTGAAACCTAGAAAATCATATATTTTATCCGAATTAATATGATATGAACGGTTATCATTAGATGAGGTTACTTCTATCTTTATTTCTTCTCTTTCTGGTTCTATTTTATTAATGACATTTTTTACTATTTTAGCAATCTCCATGATTGATTTATTTTGATATCCAACATTAAATATCTGTTTGTTGATTTTCTCTTCAGGTGATTCTATAAAAATTTGTACAGCATCACAATAATCTTGAATATGAAGATTTGGTCTTAATTGTGACCCACCAAACACTTTAACCAGATTATTATGATATCCATGATTTGTTAAAATATTTACAGATAAATCAAGTCGAAGTCTAGGAGCATAACCACACACTGTTGCTGGCCTGAAAATAACTCCTTCAAAATTATCATCTATATGTTTTAATAAAATTGGTTCACACATTCCTTTATATTTATTATATAAAGTTAATGGAACTAATGGATGCTCTTCAGTAACATTTTTTTTGTCTGAAATACCATAAACTGAGCTAGATGATGCATAAATAAATCTTTTAATTCCTGCTTTTTTTGCAGCTAAAACCATTGGCTCAAAAGCATGGAGGTTTACAGAAGTTGACAATTTCTCATCTAACTCAAAGCTCGCGTCATTTGAAATACATGCAAGACTTACAAAAAAATCATGCCCTTTTGCAGACTCATATAATTTTTCTGAATCTCTTATATCTCCAATAACAATTTTAAGATTTGGATCATTGATAGGTAAAAAATCACTACCAAAATACATTATATCATATACTGTTACCCTATATCCACTTGATAAAAGCTGAGGTACTAATCTACTTCCACAATAACCTGCACCACCAGTAATAAAGACCGATTGATTACTCATAATATTATTTTGTATTAATTTTGTATTTAGATTTTAAAGCATCCTGATAAAACATTTTAACTGTTTCAAGTGAGTATTGATCTAAATTCTTTCCAAATGTATCAATTTTATTTAATAAATCATGTCCAACAGTTATTATATGACACCCACAGTTCATGGCTTGTATAATATTGTAGAGTTCTCTCGAGCTTGCCCACAGAATCTCAGCCTTTGGAATTTCCCGAACAAGGCTAATAGCTTCTTTAATCGGTTCCTCAGGATCATTTCCTGCATCAGCTATCCTTCCAGCAAATATTGAAAAAATAATTGAAGCTTGGTTATCTATTTTTTCTAGTACTGGAATCATTTGATTTATCGTAAAAATAGCAGTTACATTACATGAAATTCCTTCTTTAGTTAGCTCACCAATCAATTCATTTGTACTTTCACCTTTGGTATTAGTAATAGGAATTTTCACAGCAACATTATTGCCCCACGATGCAATTTTTAAAGCCTGTTTTTTCATTATTTCAATCTCATCGGCAAATACTTCAAATGAAACTGATTTTTTATCTACATAGCTTAATAGTGTTTTAGCAAAAGACTCATAATCTTCAATTCCAGCTTGTCTAATTAAACTTGGATTAGTTGTAAACCCAGAGATATAATCTAATTCATTCATTAGTTTTATTTGATCTAATCCGGCTCCGTCAGCAAATAATTTAATTTTTAAGTTGTCTTTATTAATCATCATGTAACTTATCCTAGTATGTAATCGACGGCTTTATTGAATGAATTGACTGTATGCTTTTGACTAGAAGGATATTCTTCATCATATTTTCTATCAATAAATATTGATTTACAATTGACTTTCGAGGCGGCTTCAATATCAGATGATCTATCGCCAATTAAAAAAGATTTATTAATGTCAATACTATACTTTTTTATTGCTGAATATAACATTCCAGGTCTAGGCTTTCTACAGTCACATTTATCATCTTGTTTATGTACACAAACAAATATTTCATCAACTAGTAGGTCTTTATAAATTTTTTCATGCATTTTTTTTAACTCTGACTCATCCATTAATTTATTTCCTATATCTGGTTGATTAGTTACTACTATCAATTTATATCCTGCTTTCCTTAGCCTTGAAATACATTTTTTTACGCCAGGATATAGTTTGAAATTTTTAAACTCTCTAGGTGCATATGATTTATTATTTCTTATTGATGGTATTGATAGTACACCGTCCCTGTCTAAGAAGACTGCAGGACGTAATTTTACCATTTTGTCTTATTAATCTGTAGTTTTGGATGAGAAACAATACTATGCCATATCACTGCCTGATAAGCTTCAACAAGTGGAGTAATAAGATTTTTATCCTTTGATGGAATCGCAATTACACAATCTCCTTTTTCTTTTGTATATCCACCATTAGGACCTACAATACCAAGAATTTTTGAATTTTGCTTTTTAGCATACTTTATTGACTCAACTAAATTCATACTTACGTTATGTTCTATATTTCCTCCACCAACTGAAAAGACCATAATTGCATCATCTTGATTTAATTTTGAGATACTTAGCCATGAAGAGATCGATTTATCCCAGCCATCATCATTTATTCTAGCTGTCAGTTCTGAAACATTGTCTGTTGGAGCATAGCTTTCTATATTACATAGTTTACGAAAATCATTCACCGCGTGAGAGCAGTTAGCTGCACTGCCACCAACTCCAAGAAAAAAAATTCTACCATTTTTATTTCTAACACTTAGAATTTCATTGACCATTTCCTCAATTAAGTCCTTATCCAAATCTTGAGAAATTGTTTCAACATTATAAAAAAAATTTTTAAGGAAAGTGCTCATTAACAACGATAATTAAATGTATTGATTTATCATATTTTTTATATGAATCTATTTCATTATCAATGATATTTTATAGTTTTTTAGTAAATTTAAGCTAAGAATATTGAGTTATCTATTATTTATTGAATAACTCTGAGTATTTTCCAGAAGCAACTATTGATCCATTTTCAAACATATATATTTTATCAAAATCCAAGAAATTTTCAATTTTATGACTAATCATAATTATAGTTTTTTTTCCTTTCAATAATCTTATTGAATCTAGAATATCTTTCTCAGAATCACCATCAAGAGCATTGGTTGCTTCATCAAATATTATTATTTCTGGATCGTTATATAGAGCTCTTGCAATTGCAATCCTTTGCATTTGTCCTCCAGAAAGTCTAATTCCTCTTTCACCTACTAATGTTTCTAATTGATCTGGTAAAGTTTTTATTAATTCATTAACACTTGAAAGTTTGAGAGACTTTTCTAACTTTACTTGATCAATTTCATTTTTAGGAATACCTATTGTAATATTTGCTAATATTGAATCATTAACTAAAAAGATATTCTGGGATACAAGGCCAATCATATTTTGCCATTCAAGCATATTGTCCTCTATACTAATATCATCAACTAAAATTTTACCATCAGTTGAATTTAATAATCCGAGAAAAACATTTATAAAAGTACTTTTTCCAGATCCACTTTTACCACAAATCCCTATAATTTCACCTTTGCTAATCTTAAAACTTATATCGTTAATTGTTTTTACTGATTGACTTTGGTAACTAAAACTAAGATTTCTAATTAAAATATTATTTTGAAATTTCATTTTTCTGTCTGTTGATGATAATCTTCTTTGCCCAAACTTATGGCTCTCATCATAAATAATATTTATTGATGGTTTATAAAATTTAATAAGCTGCAATCCATTCATCATTCTACTTAAAGATGGAAGAATTCTAAATGCACCAGCAGCAAATACACTTAAAGCAGCAACCATTGAAGCAGGTTCTGTTCCTTGATTAAATAAAATGAATATTAAAAAAACAAGTGCAATTAATGAGAAAAACTCTAAAAACTGTTTTGGAATAGACGCAAGAAAAGATCTGTAGTGTTCAGCAGACGCCTGTTTTGAATTATGAATATAATATAAATCAAAAAAACCTTTTTCTCTTTTTAGAACCCTAATATCTTTAACAGCTCCTATACCACTTTGAATATAATGTATTCTCTGGTCCTCATGAAATTCCCTTTCTTTCCCTTTAATTCCAAGTCTTTTTTTTGTAAATGAGTAAAATAAATAAACAGGTATCCCTACAGACACAAATATAGTTAAGGCTCCTATGGGTTGGTAATATAAAAGTAAAGCTACAATTCCTATACATGTCAGAAGATCTATTAAAAATTGAATCGATTGGGAAATAACAGCACTAAAGCTTCCAACCTCATAATTTACATTTTTTATAAATTTTGAAGAATTTGTTTTTAAATATGATGAATAGTCAAGAGACATATAAGTTTCATACATTTTTTGAGAAATATCTCTTTGTAAGGTAAATACAAATCCAAATTGTTTCCAATATAGATAAGTTAAAAAAATAAATTTCATTCCAAATACAAAAATAAGTCCCCCTAACGCTATCATATATATTGTTAAGGTATCATCTGCAGATACTTGAAATTGATCATTGTCACTTATAATAGGTAGAGAATTAATAAAGAATAAGTAACTTGTATTATCAAGTTGTAATATTATATTTATTAAAGGAATAACCAATCCAACACTTAATGTTTCTAGAAACATACCTATTATCATTAAAATAAATAGATAAAAAAGATTTAGTTTCTCTTCTTTATTAAGAATAAATAAAAATTGTTTGATAGAATTCATTTACTTTTTTTGTTATTCAAATTCACTTGATCATAAGCCAATAAAAAACCTACAGGAAGATAGTATATAATACTTATCCAACTACTAAAAATATTTCCTGATGGGATTATAGGCCAAAGAGTTATTATAATTGCTGTAAGTATACATATTTGAAAATCATCAAGCTTTCTGGGTTTATTTAATATTTTTAAATATAGATGTTCAAATAATTTAAAAACAATCATGAAAAAAACTATCAATATTGGAACTGCACCAAGAAGTCCAGTTTCAGCAAATAATTGTGGGTATGCTCCATGTGGACTAGTTGAACAAGTGTTTAAATTAGTTCTTTCACTTACAAAAAAATATTTTTCTTCCGAACATCTAATCCTATACATTTTGGGTCCAATTCCTAAAATTGGAGAATCTAAAAACATTTTAAACGATGATTTGTAAAAGTTTTGATGTTCTTCACTAAAAATAAATATATTTTCTGTCCCTATTCCTATTTGATCAATCGTTTGGGTATACATTCTGTTTTGAACATCTTTGTTATAAATGCTTAAAAAAATAATAACAAAAATTGAAATTATAACTGTGATTATTCTAATTTTCTTCCACTTTTCTATTAACAGAATAATAATCATAGTTGAAATCATTAAATTTAAAAAAGCTGCTCTTTCACCTGATAAAAAAATGATTACATCAATAAGAATTAAAAATAGAATAATTAAAAGGCTCAAGTAATTATTGGTTTTAAACTTAAAAAATATTATTCCTAATAGAATAGGGTAAATCCTGGAAAGATAATTTCCAACAATTAACTCATCCCCAAAGAGACTTCCTAACCTTCCAGAAACATAATCATAACCTAGCAAATTTTTTCCAGTAAAAAATTGAAGGTAACTGTCAGAAATAATTAAAAAAAATGCAATCAAAAGTGAGTAGCCAAAATACCTAAAAGCATTTTCATAATTTTCAAGAATAAACCAGATTGCAAGTGCCATTACCCCAAATCTAAAATAGAAAAGTGAACTACTCAGCGAAAAAATAGGATTTATGGACATTAGTGAGGATGCTAAAATTATGAAATACCATAAAATAAAAAATTTAAAGAAAGAACTTCTAAAATATTTATATTCTTTTTCAACAAAACATATCACTATAAAAACAATAGTAAGTAAGACACATGCTAGGTTTGCAAAGAATGTTCCAATAATTAATGCAAACGGCAAGAAGTAAAAACAAACAGATAATAAAGATCTATTAAAATTATTAATCATTTAATTGATTATTATGTGAACGTAATTATTAAAAAATAAGGTGAGCCTATATTTATTCACTAATTAATATTTCTTCTAAATACAAAGTAAATTGAAGAAATAAACCATATTACTATTGATAACAAAATAGATACCATAAATAGCTTAGTATCACTCATAATTGTGGGTCTAATTTTGATTGCCTCACTAGACCAGAGTGACAAATCTTGATAATTCTCAGGATAACTTTCATCTAAGCTTTCTAACTTTTCTAGCATTAGTCCATAAATTTTAATAAATCCATAGTGCTCAGAAACAAGCTTTACATCTTCTTCAAATGTCTTAAGCTGCTCTTCAATTATTTCTTTTTCTTCATAAAGAATAGTTGTACCTTTAAAATAATTTCCTACAGGCTGAGGAAACAATTGATCTCTTGGGTCTCCAACGGGTTTAGTGATATCTAATTTTTCTGCTATCCTTATGTCATCAAGAATGTTGTTATAATTTTGTGTTAATTGTGCTAAGTAATCCCCTTGCTCTAGGGCCAATTTAAACTCATAACCAATAATTTTATTTTTTAACATTAGCTTGGTTTTCTCAACAAAATTTAAAGATTTATAGGATATATCATCATAAAATTTACTATCAATCTGCTTTAAGTGATAAACTAAAAATCTTGATCCTATTCCAGAATCAGGATGCACAATCGTAGCTGAAATATACCGATTGAATTTATTCATGTTGAAAAATTTTAAAACTTCAAAATTCATATTAAACATTATATTAGCTACAAAATCTTTCTTTTCTAATTCTGATTTCTGATTTAATTCATCTTTAAAAAATGTATTAATTGAATTAATAATATTTTCTTTATCTTTTAGGTTAGTTAAATAATAATCAAACATCGTATCTGAATCTAAGAATTTTTCATTTGTCATGGATTTGAAATCTTGAAGTAAAATAGAGGAAAGCGTTTCTTTCGAGGATTTATTAATTTGATTTACATTTTCAAGTATAGATGCAGCAAAGTAAAAATCTTCATGATAACTAAATTCTTGTGTCAAATTAGGATTTAATTGTATTTCTATACTGATTTCATTTTCATCATTATGAATATAGTACTTATATCCAAACATAATCAGGCAAATTAATATAAGAATAAATATAAAATAATATTTAAGTTTAAAAAACTCATTAAATAAAAATATAAAAGCTGAATTTTTTTTATAAAGTTGATTAATTAAATTTTCTTCCATAATTACTCTTTAAAATATTTTTTATACCAATTAACAAAATTTTTGACACCAGTGGGTATATCAAATTTTGGTTGATATGAATAGGCTTTATTTATTTTCTTTATATCTGCATGAGTTTTATGTACATCACCAACTTGCATTGCTTTTAAATTTAAAGCTGCTTTCTTATTTAAATTTTTTTCTATATTCTTTAAAAAGAATTTTAATGACTTAGGATTGCCACTTCCTAAATTATAAATTTCAAAAGGAATTTTTTTTCTTGGCGGTTTTTTTATTAGAAGCACAATACCTTCAACTATATCATCAATATAGGTAAAGTCCCTGACATGATCACCTTTATTAAATAATGGGATTTTTTTTGACTCTGAAATTAATTTTGTAAATTTAAATAATGCCATATCTGGTCTACCATATGGTCCATAAACTGTAAAAAATCTTAAACCTGTTGATGGAAGTTTAAAAATGTTGCTATACGAATATGCCATTATTTCATTAGATTTTTTTGTAGCAGCATAAAAGGAAACTGGATAGTCAGTGTTATCATTTTCACTCGAAGGAAATTTTTTTGAGTCTCCATAGACTGAGCTCGTTGAAGCATATAGTAAATGTTTTATTTTTAATTCTTTGCAGACTTCTAAGATATTAAAAAATCCAATAATATTATTATCAAGATAAGACTTTGGGTCATCAATTGAATTGCGAACCCCAGCCATAGCAGCAAGATGAATTACGTATTTAATATTACTTTTCTTAAGAAAATCTTTAAAACGTGATTTACTTCTAATGTCTATCTTTCTAAAATTAAAATTTTTATATTTCTTTAATATTTTGTGTCTAGATTTTTTTAATTCTACATCGTAGTAATTATTAATATTGTCAACTCCAAATACTTCACTTTTTGTATCTTTGATTAGTCTCAAAGCAGTATGGAAGCCAATGAAGCCGAGACATCCTGTTATTAATATGTTGTGTGACATTTTATCGATGTATTTATATTACAGATTAATATAAAAGAATATATATAAGTACTTAATCTATGTCGGCTTCAAATATATTATTTATTTCCTTATGATCGGATTTGAAACTATTGGCAATGCTACAATTACTGTCTTCGATGATATTCCTGTACTTACTACTGATCCTTGGATAGATGGAAATCCTTACTTTGGCAGTTGGACACACCAATATGAAGTACCATCCGAACAGAAAGAAAATATTTCTAAATCAAAGTATATTTGGCTATCTCATGGTCATCCAGATCACATTGATCAAGAATCTTTTAAATATTTAAAAGATTCAATCCTTTTAATTCCTGATCATTATGGAGATCGAATATTTAATTTTTTTAATAAGGATTATAAAACTATTAAATTAAAATCAAACCAGTGGTTCACCATATCAAATAATGTCAGAATAAAAAGTTTTGCTGATTGGAATCAAGATGCATCTTTAATAATAGAGATTATGAAGAAAGATATAATTTTAAACGTTAATGATGGGGATCTTTTTGGATGGAAATCAACCATAAAAAATATTGTAAAAGAATATAAAAATAGGTTTTTACTAAAACTTATAAATTGGGGTGATGCAGATATGATAAACTTTTATGATGAAAGTGGAAATTTTATTGCTCCTCCACAAGCTAACAAACCGGGGTTGGGTAAAAATTACTCAAGACTACTTAAAAATTATAATTGTAATTATGCCATTCCTTTTTCTTCGATGCATAGATATATTCGTTCTGATTCAGTGCATATGAATAATTTCATAACACCATTAGATAGCCATTCTGATGGTTTTGAATCTACTCATGGAGAACTTTTTCCCGCATACATTGTATGGGATTCTATTAAAGAAGATTATGAAAAGATTAAAGTTAATAAAAATGATTCAATTTTAAAAAAACCTGAAGATTTTGGAGATAATTACACTGATGAATTAACTGCAGATGATATAAAAATGATAACTGATTATTTTAAAAGCTTTAAAAAATTATCTCATTATTATGGAACTATTACTTTTGTTGTTGGAAAAAAAGAGTTGAATATAAAATTATCAAACAAGAAATCTCAAGTATATTTTGAGTGTCCTAGAAAATCTTTAATTACTGCTATTAAATATGAAATATTTGATGACATGTTAATTGGAAATTTTATGAAAACAACCTTAGTAAATACCAAAAGTCTTTATCCATATTTTACTCCTATTGTTACAAAATATGGTGATAATGGAGGAGCTAAATCTTTAGAAGATTTATCAGAGTATTTTAATTATTATAAAATGAATTCTGCAAATTATTGGAGAGATATGCTTACATATAATACTGAGGGATTAGTGAGATATTATTTAAATAAAGATTCAAATTTAATTAAAATGTCAAAAAATTTAAAACAAAGATTTTTTTAATATCAACTATTTGCAATTAAAAGTTTTTTTAAAAAATTGATAGGATTTTTTTTTGTCCTAGAAAATTTATCAATAAAATAAATTCTCGATTCTTGAACTTTGTCTGAATTCCACCATTTATCGATATTATCCCAATTTTCGTTAACAAAATTTACAGCGCTGTCGTAGTTACTAAATAGAATTCCAGTATCTCTTAATCTAGAATAATACTTTTTATTTTCAGTTCTGATCTGCTCTATCATGAAATCTTCCATTAAAATTACTGTGGGAATATTTTGACTCATCGTCTCAATGATAGCTCTAGAATCATAACAAATGATAACCAATCTACTTTTTTTATATAAGTTGAAAGTTGTTGGTTTATTTGAAATAAGTTGTTTTTGTTTAAAAGTTTCTTTCAAAGAAACGTTAAATTCTTCTAATTGAGGAATGTTTGAATAGAGCTTTATAAATAGATTTTGACTAATATCATTACTCAACTCACCAATAAATTTTTTTATTTTTTTTTCCCAAGATCGATAGGATCTTAAATCTGCCCAAAGCACATCAGACCAAGCCCTCCTATATCCAAAATGAGCAACTGGCGGATTTATAACTAATAATTTACCTCTAGGGTTATGTTTGATTATATTTGATTTAGGCAAATTGAAATATAACCCACTAATATTATTATATTTATTGTTTCTTCCTAAAGTAATGAATTTATCACTGGTTAATTCTTCGCTATCTGAATAAGATCTTCCATTCATAACATTTTTAAGTTGCCAATAAGGACCATGCTGTCCAACAAAATACCTAAACCCTTCTTTAACTTTTATTGCTACCCACAATTTAAATACATCATCATCAAAAAAACTATTTGATGTAAAAATAAACTTCGGCTTTTTTGGCCATGAAATACTTTGAACTTTATTTTCAAGTTCATCAAATGCTTCTAGATATGTAACAGGAAATAATTTAAATAATAATGACTTAATTATAAAAATATTGCTGTCTTGCTTATCTCTTTCTGTTAAAAATGATTTTGTTAATTCATTTCTCAAATCTACATTAACACTAACATTGCTGTGGAATATTATCTTTTTAGAAATAAAAGGAAGCTGGCCTAATGATAATTTTAACAGAATTTCATATTTCAATGGAAGATACGAACTAATAATAAATGCATCAGTACTTTTAGAAATATTATCAAAGAAATGATTTAATAAACCATATAGATATCTAATCAGACTTCTTTTTTCTTTTTGGGGCTTCTCAAACTTTGATGTTTGAATATCATTGATTTTTTTTACTTGAATATTACTAAGGCCTTTTATTTTTAAAATTTCAGCAAATAAAAATTGGTTCCATATATCATCAAAATGTGCATTCATGAATTGATGATTAGAAAATACTGCTAAGGTATAATCCTTGGAGTTTATATAATTAAAACTACTTATGTCGTGATTTTTTACAATTGAATCTAACAGATTAATTTTACTAAAAATAAGCTCAATAGCATACTCAAACCAATGGCCAATTATTATTTTATAAAATCTACTACTATGTTTTTTTTTAAAATGATTATTCAGATGTTCACATAATTGATCAAATATTAAATTTTTGAGGGTATAAATTGTTTCCCAATTTTTATCAATTTTTCTGAAATAATTGCTATTTTTTTCTATTTTAGTATCTGACTCAAATATCTTATATTTATAATCTATGTTAATAAGATTTTTTTTAATACACCAATCACCTGCAAAAAGTATTTCTGAATCAGTTTGCCAAGTACGCTTATCATTTGAGACAACTAAGTGCATAAAATATATTTGTTTTCCTAAAAATTAACTGTAGTAATTTCAAAAGTTATGGATATTTTCCGTCAATAATATAGATATTTATAATATATGATTAAAGAAATATTTTCTGATATTTTTCTAGTAAATTCAAAATTTCTAAACCTACTTGGTATTCAGTCTTTTAGATATTCTCTTGCGAGTTTAATCTATGTTTTAAGAGGATTAGTTTTTAGGTGGAGTAAAACAAAATTATCCAGTCAACTCCAAAAAGAAGGAATTGTGATAATAGATGAATTTCTTAATCAAAATGACTCGAAGCAATTTTTAGAAGATTTCAATAAACTATTTATAGAAAATAAAAAAGAAATTATTATAGATGGTGATACAACTACAGAGAGAATTTCAATTCATATTGATGAAATTGAAAATTTTAAAATTCTTAAAAATATAGTATTTAATGAAGAGTTAATTGATCTTCTTGAGACTGCAGAAAGAAGAAAGTTTAAAGAAAGAAAATTTCATAATCCAGGGATGTATGGTCAAGTAGTTTGGGTTGATAAGATTAGGAATAATGGCAACGAAATAAAAGACTCTCAAAAAACTTTACATAGCGACACTTTTTTTAATACTCACAAAGTATGGTATTTTCCAACTGAGGTTACAGAAAAAATGGGACCTTTATGTTTTGTCAAAAAAAGTCATAGGTTTAATTTTCATAAATTAGCATTAGAATATCTTAATAGTATTAGTAAAGAATCTGATACTAATGTAAGAGCAAATAAACAAAAATTAACTAAGTATGAAAATAAAATTTTTAAATGCTCAGTAAAATCGAATTCCTTAGTAGTGGCTAATACTAGAGGATTCCATAAAAGAGGTGAATCATCTATAAATAAGGAAAGATACCAAATACATTTTAGAGTACGAATTGACCCTTTTAAAAATTTATTAGTCCAGTAGATAAGATTGGTTGCGGGGGAAGGATTTGAACCTTCGACCTTCAGGTTATGAGCCTGACGAGCTACCAGACTGCTCCACCCCGCGAAAAGAAATTAAATTATGGTTTGTATTAAGTTGTGTCAATTGTTATTTGTAGGAATAAAAATAAAATAGAAGAAATAAACTATTTTTTTTGATAAACAGAAGAGGCAAGCGATACTGACGATCTTTTTCTTATCAGATCTTCTATATCTTTGTTTCCTTTCTGATCTTCTGTAGGTGCAAATAGTGCCTTACCTCTGGTTTCAACTTTTTTATCAGGATCCGTTAAATAGTATAAAGCCATACTTTTTCTGTATTGTCCTGGAGGACTTTTAATGTCTCCTACCATCCCATGCCAACTATTTTGTGTTGTATCAAATATAACAGCGGAATTGAATTCAGGTTTAATTTTTTTTATTATTTTTCGAGGTGATTTGGAATTTAAATCTGTATCCCATAAACCTAAATCACCACCCCAGTCATCTTTCCACGAAGAGTTTAGGTAAATTATGATGTTAAGTTTTCTTTGTAGGCCAAGTTTAGGGTGAATCGAATAATCTAAATGAGGATTTAGTCTTCCTCCTGATTTATGAATATGAAGTCCTCCACCATTTAGGCCATCATCACTATATAATGGCTTTATGCTAGCTAACTCACTAATTAAATTAGAAAATTCTATTGAATTCATTTCACACATAACTTTATAGGTTAGCGGCTTAAAGTGATTCCACACATTAGTTAGTTTCTTTACTTCTAAAGAATTATTATATCCCTGCCAAATTTCATCTTCATAGTCAGGAAATTCGTTCTCTAATTTAAGGGCAATATTTTCCAGAAAAAAATTTTGAATTATACAGTGATCAAATGGATCAGCATTTTTAAAATTGTAAAAAGCTTTTTTAATTTCTTCTATATTAATGTAGTCGTTAATCATTTTTTCATGTTCTAAATATTTTAATAACAATTGAAGGCATCAAAATGGCAGACAATATCCTTAGCTTTGTAAGCCACATTGACGACGGAAGATCATAAAGGCACTTTATTGGATATGAGAAATTTCTATCTCCTATATCATCCATGACTTTAGTATACATAATTTTATATTTAAATTTTTGAAATTCAGTTAATCTTGATAAAATTTTATGATCTTGCATTTCTTTAAACCAATTTTTAAGTTCTTCTATTTGAAGTTTTCTATTTTTAAAAGAGTCATTTAATCCATGTATTCTATAATAAGCAAGACTTTCATCAATATAGCCTATTAGGCTTTCAGCAGAAGCTCTAATGATATAATCAAAATCACCTATAACTTGATATCTGTTATCAAATCCTTTGAAATCAGATTTCTTTATCATAATTGTTGGCATTCCAACTTTATATTCCTTAATTATCGTATTTAATATTTCTCCTTCTCTTACCTGATCATCTTTTTTTATATGATCTCTACTTAAAAAATTAGATATTAACTTATTAATTTGATTGCCAAACCTTGTTTCCTTTACATATACCAGTCTCATATTGTTATACACTATTGAGAAATTACTATTCATAAACTTAGCAATTTGTTTTTCTATTTTGCTTTGGTCCCACCAATCATCACAATCTAAAAAAGCAATATATTCCCCTTTTGATTTTTCTATTGCTTGATTCCTTGCTGCATAAAGTTTTGTAAAAGTTGGAGCGTAAAAATACTTTATTCTATCATCCATAAAACTATGAACTATCTTTTTAGAATTATCAGTTGACTGGTTATCCCAAAAGATTATCTCTAAATTTTGATATGTTTGTGATAAGACACTTTGGATTGCTTGCTCAAGATATTTTTCTCCATTAAAGCAATTTATAATTACACTAACTAATGGATAATCATTTGCTTTCATAATAATATTTTTTCTAAAAACTATTATTTTATAGTAAATTTAGCTATATCTAAAATCGTTCCGTAGTAAATTGGTTTTTTTAATTTGTGGTTATATACAACCATTTCAGATTTTCCTAAATCTACATCAAATCCAAAAAGCCTTTGGAATCCTCCGTGTCCTACTATCATTCTGTTTGATTCTTTTGTTTCAGAAAAAAATAATTCAACAATCTTTTCTTTTTCTTCCTCATAAGATCCTGATAATCCTGACGCCATTAACCACAATGGAGATTTTAATTTTTCTTCCTCAGTAAAATACAAGGCTGTTTGTTTACACCTTAAAACTGGGCTAGACCATACTTCATTTATGTAAATATCATAATCATCAAAAAACTTTTTTAGAATCTTAACTTGAATTTGACCTTTTTTTGATAATAAAGCTGTAGTATTCGCTCCAGTATCTTCAAACATAAGATTCAAAGACGCAATATCAAATGCGGATTCACGATTCTTTGTTTTATCATCAGCATGCCTCAAAATAATGCTATTATCTCCTGATTGTAAAAATTCAATAATTTCATTATTGATTTCATTTGGTATTACTTGACTAAGACTCTTAATATAGTCTTTGATCTCATCTTCATTAGCAAAAAATAAAATGGACGATAATATAGTTATTAGTAAAACTGTATTAAGTGCAGGAATATATTTAAATAATCTATTCATTACAAAAAACAGTAAGGCATAATAAAGCTTTTATCAACTATGTTAGTGTTACATAAAAACTTTACAATTCTTAACGTTTTATTAGTCCAGTTCTATTTGATAATCTTTGTCGATTTTATAAGAAGATGAGTTTTGTTTATCCTTCTCAATTATAAAATTTTCAATTACAAGAATATCCATATTTGTCTGCATAAAGCATCTAATTGCGTCTTCCAAAGAATTAACAATGGGTTCTCCTCTTATATTAAATGATGTATTTATTAACATTGGGCAACCTGTTAATTTTTTAAAAGATTTTAAGACTGAATAAAAATAAGAATTATTTGTTTCATTAACAGTTTGGATTCTAGCAGAATAGTCTACATGCGTGATTGCAGGATATTCCGATCTTTTAATTTTAAGTTTATCAAATCCTTTTAAGTTATTTTCAGAATTATCTATTGAACTGTGAAATTCCTTTTTAAGATTAGCAACTAATAGCATATAAGGACTAGTGGTATTAAGTTCAAAATAATTTTTACATTCTTCTTCAATTATTGCCGGAGCAAAAGGTCGAAAAGATTCCCTGAATTTTATTTTTAAATTCATCTTAGATTGCATTTCTACATTTCTTGGATCTGCAATAATAGATCTCCCTCCTAGGGCCCTCGGTCCAAATTCCATTCTTCCATTAAATAATCCTACAACATTACCCTGATTAACAAATTCAGCAATTTCTTCAAAAATTTCATTATTATTAGGTTCTGAAAAAACCAAATTTGATTTTTTTAGAGATTGATAAATTTGTTGTTTAGAATAACTTGGACCTAAATAACTTCCTTTCATGGAGTCTTTTTGATTGAAAACTCGAGTTTTATTTAATGTATTGTGGTAAGTAAGAAGCGCTGCTCCTAAAGATGATCCAGCATCTCCTGCTGCTGGCTGAATCCATATCTCATCAAAAAATTTTTCATTAAGTAATTTTCCATTAGCTACGCAGTTTAAAGCTACGCCTCCAGATAAGCATAAATTTTTTATACCAGTATCCTTATGAACAGATCTAGAAAGTTTCATAACAATATCATTGGTGACCTGTTGGATTGAAGCTGCAAGATCCATATATACTTCAGACATCTGTGTTTCAGGTTCTCTAGGTGAAATATCAAATAGTCTTGAGAAATGATTATTAGTCATCTTAAAGTCATGATAAAATGAAAAATATTTCAAATTTAGTTTAAATGAGCCGTCATCTTTTATATCTATTAAATTTTTTTTAATTATATCAGCATATATTGGCTTTCCATATGGCGCCAAGCCCATCAATTTGTATTCACCTGAATTGACTTTGAACCCACAGAAAGATGTAAATGCAGAGTAAAGAAGGCCTATAGAATGTGGAAACTTTATTTCCCATAAGGGTTTAATTTCATTGTTATTACCTATCCATGCAGAGGTAGTAGCCCATTCACCAACCCCATCCATGCATAAAATTGCAGCTTCTTTAAAAGGACTTGGATAAAATGAGGATGCAGCATGTGAATGATGATGATCAAAAAAATCAAATTTTGGCATTTTATAATTTTGATTTGCTTTCTTCAGTTCTTTGAAAATTAAACTTTTAATGAATAACTTCTTGTTAAGCCAAACTCTCATTGCTTCAGTAAAATGTTTGATTCCTAAAGGAGCTGCACCTAAGTACGTTTGAATTAATCTAGAAAATTTTTTAGCAGAATTTTCATAATAAGATATATACCCCACTTCTGATAGGTTAATCCCACATTCATCTAAACAATATTTTACAGCATTAATTGGAAATGATGAATCATGTTTTATTCTTGTAAATCTCTCCTCCTGTGCTGCGGCAAGTATCTCCCCGTCTTTGATTAAACAGGCAGCGCTATCATGATAAAATGCTGATATACCTAAAATATACACCTTTAATTAATTTTAATTATTTAAATTATATTATTAACAATTAATGCAAAACTAGAAAATCGTATAGTTAAAATCTTCAAGTTTCTTTTTGCTTTTCCTTGCCTTTGATTTCGTAGGATCTACTTTAGAAACTATATCTTTCTTTCTAGAGTTAGGGATAAAAAAAAGGAGAATATTTTTAATAAAACTAATCATTTTTAAAAATCAATATACATTTCTGATATATATTTAGCAAGTTTATATTGTCCTTTATCTGATAAGTGAACATGATCAATCCAATCATCGATTTCGAAAATTTCACTATCAGCGAGATCAAATATATTCCACGAATTTCTATTAGTATTCTGATATAATTCTCTAAGATAAATTAAAAAGTTACCACTTACTTCTTCAAAATTTTTATCTCTTTTAAAATATTCGATTATGTCTTTTGATGTTTTGTGATTATTATTTATATAATTACTATTTTTTAAATAAATCCAAATTGGACTAGGTTGAAGAATATTGAGAAATTTAATCTTATGACTTTCACAAATTCCATTTATCGTTCTTAAATTTCTTGTATAGTTTTCAACACCATTCTTTCTAAATTTAAATTTATTTTTTTCATGCCCCCATGCAATATCTTTAGGGGTAAAATTTCTATTAAATAAATTTAAAAATTTACTTTTTAAATATTGGAAAATTTTTGTTTCTCTCAATCTAATAAGCAATAGATCTGTAAAATTTATTTTTCCCTGTAAGCTCATTAATGAGAGTGCTACGTCTTCTATTGATCTATCATGATTTTCAATCCAATTGCCTTCATTTTTATCTCCCCAAGATGAATGAACCATATCATTCCAACCTGATATATCTATAATCATATTAGGTTTTAAAGTGAGCAGCTCCAGTGACAACTTTATAACTGAATGCCATGAGCAATAGCCTCCACAAGCAGCATTAATAACTTCATAGTTTTTGCTGCCCTGTTTGTTTAACTCATTTTCTAATTGGGCTGCAATTGTTTTTGAATTGTCAGAGGCGCCCATGCCCATAGCAGCTGATCCACCAATAATAAAAATTCTATAGGAATTATTTAATTTTGATATTGTGGTTCTTTCTCTATTTCCATTGTGGATAAATCCATAATTATCTGTTTCTAAATTAAAGTCATCATCATTTCCTCTATAATTTATGCCAAATCGATGACCTAAACGAGGGTCCCTTACATATTTTCCATTTTGATTTTCCCAACTAACCATTAATAAACTCTTTGATAAAAGAAATGAAATATTAAATATGTATTCAATATTGACACTAGGATAATTTTAATTGTTTTAATACCTTTGAATCATACTTTAAACTTAATGATCTAAGTTCTGATATTTCCTCTGACCAGGGCAAGATTTCGTTAGTAGAAAAAATTTTAGATTCTAAAATTGCATGAATTTTAATTCTTTTTTTTCTATAGCTTTTAAATATGGAATTCATTAAAGCTTTATTTTCTATTGGAAAAACAAATATTGATACTACTCCAATCTCGAATTTATTATTTGACCTCAAAAAATCTTTTATTATATGATAAGAGTTCGCTCTTGCCAGTTCAGCTACGGGTAATAAGAATTTATAGTTATTTTGCTCTGCATATTGTTTAATATACGAGGTTTGCAAAGGAATTGGGATATTAAATCCTCCAAACGGCCTTGGTAAAACATATGGTTTAATACTTTTCATGGCTTAACTAACAAATAATAAAATACTGTTGATATTTAAAAGTCTATAAATAATTTATAATAGCTTAGTTTTACTCGTCCAATCTAATAAGTTGATGTTTTAAAAGATTGTTGACAATTGGCAGAAGTTTACTAATCGAACAATCTAATATTTCAGATATTTCAAACAATGACCTCCCATCGCAATAAGCTATCAAATCATTTTGCATTTTTACATTATTATATATTTCTTTTTTGCTTACATTTGGATATAGCCCTCTCTTGCCAAGTTGCGGTTCACATATCGTATTAGAATGATAATTTTTATTCATTTCATGAGCTTCTATAACTTTTTTTAATACATTATAACTTCCTTGAAGACCTTCAGGAGAAATAAAATCTAAATTATCTAGTGATGTATGATATTCTGAATATTCTCCAAACTTACTTCTACAAAATACAGATAAAGGTAAATCTACGCCAGGGGAACAGTATTGTCTTTCATCACTTCCTCTTTCCAAGAATGAATAGGCTTTAAATTTTTTTATTTCATGTTTCAAAACATGTTTAAGCAATCTGTCAGATAAAGTATTTCCATCTCTTGAAGCAATATAAGAATATTCCTTATTATCACCCACGCATGTAATATTGTAACCGGCAATAACATTCTGTTTCAATATTTCTAAATTTTTACTTAGGTAGGCAATAGAACCAATAGTTTCTGGAATAAATACTATTCGATAGGAGAAATTTCTATTTTTAATTTCCTGAATAAATTTAATTATATGAGTTAAAACTACTGGACCAGATAGTTCATTATTAGCCATTGAAGGATGGCAAACATAAGTAGAAAAAAAAATTTCTTTTTGAGAATTTCCTTTTAAAATTATTTCACCGTAATTTAAACTTCCTTTTTTTAATTCAGTATTAACGTTAACTTTGTAAGTTCCATCCTTTAAACTTTCTCTTTCTTTATGAGAAAGGCAAAATCCCCAATTTTTTTCATAATAAGATGTTACATAAGGAATAGCATCAGGTTGGTCTGGTAATGAATGTAAATGTGATTGCAATTCCTCAAGAGAGAGTTCTCCTTTAAATGGAGTAGAATATCCAACTAAGTGTAAATTGTTTTCTTTAAACTTTAGAATTTTATTTCCTAAAGGATCTATTATAAAGGCATCATTTACTGACCATTCCTCTGGAACTGTCCAATCAAATACTTTCTCCCCTGATGGAATTTTAAAAATATTTAAATCTGGAATTTCTCTCTGAATAATTTCAAGAGTTTTTTGTGTGCCAGGACCTGTAATGCTTCTATTGATTGGAAATAACTCCTCAGCAAGCGAGTACATTAAATTTCCATTATTATTATCCATTTTATTTAACGAGTATATAGCTTCCTATTGCTAAAACATCTATTTTCGTAGATATAAAAGAATCTATAGCTTGACTTGGTGTATTCACAATAGGTTGTCCTTTTACATTAAAACTAGTATTCAACAAAACTGGACAGTCAGTAATTCTATTGAATTCAGTAAGTAAATTATAAAATTTTTCATTATTATTTCTTTTAACTGTTTGAACTCGGCATGTATCATCAATATGAACTACTGCAGGTATAATATCTTTTTTACTAGATATAACTTTGCAAGCAATTAACATATGAGGAGATTCTTGTTTTATATCAAAAAATTCATTTGTAAATTCATCTAATACTGCTGGAGCAAATGGTCTAAACTCTTCTCTAAATTTTACCCTCTTATTTATATGATCACGCTGGTCTGCTGGAAATGGTCTAGAAAGAATACTTCTATTCCCTAGGGCCCTTGGTCCAAACTCTGCTCCACCTTGAAACCATCCAACGATTTTACCTTCAGACAGATATTCTGCTACTTTACTATAAAAGTTTTTAGGCTTTTCATATAACTGACCAGATTTAATTATACAATCTTCTATTTCTGCATCTGATGCTATAGAACCTATATAAAAATTATGATTCTTATTTAATTGAAAATTGTCTTTAGAATTTTCTTTATTAGCTAAGTAAGTAGCTCCAACTGAGATTCCAGAGTCTCCTGAAGCAGGCTGAACAAAAATTTCCTTAAAAATACCACTAGATAAAATTTTTCCATTTAATGAGCAGTTAAGTCCTACTCCTCCAGAAATGCACAACTTTTCTAAATCATATTTTTTTCGACAATATTCAAGTTGTCCTAGAACAATATCTTCTAATCTTTTCTGAAGTGCAGCAGCAATATTCTTATGGTGATCTAAAATTTCTTCATCATATTCTCTCTTTTCACCAAAGATTGATTTAAACTTATTACTTACCCATGTATCTCTTTTATTATGGTATTCAATCCACTTTAAATCAATTTCGTAATTTAATGGACCTGTTGAAAAAACAATCTCTTCAAAAACTTCTAAATATGTTCTTTTATCTCCGGGAACTTTTTTAGAGTGGTCACCAAAGGGAGCGAGTCCCATTATTATTCCCTCATCACAGTGGTGCTTCCATCCTAAAAAAAAGGTGATTGCTGAATATAGAAGTCCTAATGAATGAGGATAATGAACACTATCATGAAGAATTTCTATTTCTCCATTTGAAGAACGTCCTATCATGCCTGATTCTATCTCTCCAACTCCATCATAGCTTACCAAGAGAGCTTCATCAAATCCTGATGGATAATAAGTGCTTGCTAAGTGACACTTATGATGTCTAAAAAAATTAATCGGGCCTTTAAATTTTGTCTCCTTCCTAATTTTATTCTCCATTTGATAAAATGTTTTAATTCTTTCGATGTCTTTAATTAAGAAATCTATTCTTTTTTCATCTTTTAATGCAGGTTTTAAATAAACATTCTTAATCATATCTATAAAATCGCCTCCTACAGAAATTATACTGACATCTGACATTGTTTTTTTAGCAATTTTTAAACATTCATTTATTGCTTCAATTGGAAAGGCTCTACTGTGCTTTTGAAGATCTATTCGTTCTTGTTCGCATGCTGCAACTAACATGCCATTTATCATTAATGCAGCTGAAGTATCATGTCCACCGTACTGGATTCCTAATATAATATAATCGCTCATAAGAATTGAACTAAGTTAGACTATCTATCTTTCACTTTAATTAAATAAGTTTCTTTTTCTCCAATCTCAGAAATTACTCTTGAATGTTCTAAAATTTCTAATTTGTTATCAAAAAAACTATTTAGCTCATCTGGTTTTAGTGTTAGATGATCCCCATATTGATAACTTACTAATGAAATTGATTTTACTGGATTCTTAAAAATATATTTTACATAATTTTCAATAACATTCTTTGGCATTTCAACAAAAGAACATGCATTATGAAAATGATCAATTTCTGTATTTAAATTTTCTATTTGCCAAGGGGCTAAACAAAAAATTTCAAGTTTGTCGTTATCTTTGAATTTTATTTCTTCTAAATCTCTAGAACTTAAATAGTCAATGACTGCATCTTCATAAAAATTTTTTAAATATTCGGTACCAACATAAATATTAGGCACAACATCAACATAAATAATTTTTTTTAAATTGGTAAAATTTGATAACAAAAAATGTATATTTGCCGCAAATCCACCTCCAATTTCGAGTAGTGAGTGGCAATCATTTAAATTTATAGACTTATTTATATGATCTATCCTATTTGCCATTTCTAGGTAATGACATGAATATTCTTTGTTTTGATAATCAAATTTTTGTAAACACTCAAATTCAGTTGTTCTTTCAAAATTATATTGAGAAATTAAATCTTGAACTCTTTTATTGTTGCGAAATACAATATTTTGGTTTTTTAAAAAATTATTGATATGATCAGATGTAATTCTTAATTGGGAATTAAAAACCTTGCGAATTAAAGGAATACTTTGAATTGATGATACGGCTCTACCAAGAAAATTATATTCATTTCTAATATCAAACATTACATTATCAGTAAAGCTAGTACCGACTGAAGAATGCATTCCCCTAAAGTCCTTCAAAGTATTTTTCTTAATCTGAAAAATTGTTCTTTTATTTTTATGCCTCCAGAATGGCCCTGCGGAATAAAGTGATTTATTGACCTTTTTCTCATCTTTTAGCAATGTATCAAGAAGATTATCCATAATTTGAGAAATTATTAATTATTAATTATTA
>MDSV01191523.1_pt1 | contig 64354 bp, 63 predicted proteins | sample 810851 | NCBI WGS metagenome assembly MDSV01 (sample SAMN05326640, study PRJNA326480) | marine metagenome | isolation source: seawater | place: Atlantic Ocean: North East | collected 2012
ATAACAAAAAATCTCCTTTATAAAATATTTATATTGACCTTGTTTAGCTCATATAGCATTGTATTTTAAGCATATCAAATTTTTTTATGGATAAATCCTTTAAAACATTTTTAAAACATACGGCAAAAGATTATTACAATCAGTCAGTAAACCCTCCTGTTGTAAGAGCCTCTACTATCATTTTTAAGTCAATGCAGGATTTAAGAAAGACTCAAAACAAACACAAAAAAAATCCAATAGGCGGATATTTTGATTACGGTAGACAAGGAACATCAACAACTCACATACTTCAAAAAATGTTAACAAAAATGGAAGAGTCCTATCATACTTTTTTAACGCCAACAGGATTTGGTTCGGTTTTTTTGGCAATTTTTAGCGTTGTGCGCCCCGGAGATGAAATTCTTGTTGCTGATCCCGTTTATTACCCGACTCGACTTTTAACTGAGGACTTTTTAAAAGATTTCAAAATAAAGACAGTTTTTTATCACCCACATGACCTAAATACTTTAAAAAAGAAAATTACGAAAAAAACAAAAATGATTTTTGTAGAAAATCCAGGGAGTAATTCATTCGAATTTCAAGATTTATCTAAAATAATATTTATAGCGAAAAAACATAAAATATTTACAGCGATAGACAATACCTGGGCAACACCTTATTTCCTTAAACCTATTACTTTGGGCTTTGATATGTCCATAGTTTCTGCAACCAAATATTATTCCGGACATTCTGATGTAATGGGCGGAAGTTTGGCGGTAAATAAAAAAGTTTTTCAATACGTTGAAAGAGCTATGAAAATTACAGGATTGAGATTAGGACCTGATGATGCTTATTTAATTATAAGAGGATTGAGAACTTTAGATGTTCGACTAGACAGGCATGAAGAGAATGCAAAAAAAGTTGCAAGTTTTTTATCCAGAAATAAAAAAGTTAAATTGTTATATCCTTATAAAAAAGATTCTTTAAATTTTAGAATGTGGAAAAAATATTATTCTGGGGCTTCAGGATTAATGGGTTTGAAAATTAAAGCAAAAAACAAGAAATCAATTGTTAAATTTGTTAATTCTCTTAAATTATTTGGATACGGATATAGTTGGGGAGGATTTGAAAGTTTAGCACTACATCAAGATCTTAGAGAACGGGGAGATAGAAAATTTTTAAATCTAGGAAAAGAAGAGCACCTAGTTAGACTTCATATAGGACTTGAGGATCCAAAAGATCTAATTAATGATTTAAAAAGATCTTTAAGACATATAAGGTAAATAAATATCAAAAGGAGAAAAAATGAAAGATTATGTGTGGGATAACAAGAAGCCAACTGCACAGATGCTTGGTAGATGGCAGCCATGGCACGAAGGACATCAAAAGCTTTTTGAAGAAATCCTAAAAAAGACTGGTCAAGTAAATATTATGGTTCGTGACGTCAAAGGAGTTGGGGATAATCCGTTCGATTTTGAAACAGTAAAAAAAAATATTTTGGATGCTTTAAAAAATTACAAAAATAGAGTTAAAGTAACTTTGGTTCCTAATATAACTAATATTTGTTATGGAAGAGGTGTTGGTTATAAAATAGAAGAAATAGTTCTTGATGAAAAAACACAGCAAATTTCTGCAACAAAAATTAGAGAAAAAATGAGAAAAGAAGGAAAGTTATAAAAAATTTTCAAATTAAATAGATGAATAACAAATTTATCCAAAACAGGCTTGCTCTGATAACTCTTTTATCTGCATGCGGTATCATTCTTGTTTCGATGGGATTAAGACAAACTTTTGGATTATTTTTTTCAGTATTTGAAGAAGCTTTATCTGTCTCACGAACAGAATTTGGATTAGCTATTGGAATACAGATGTTCCTATGGGGTTTGACAGCTCCATTGTTTGGATTGCTTGCTGATAAGTTTGGAGGAAATAAAGCAGTCTTTTTAGGTTTTGTAATTTTTGGTTTGGGTATTTTCTTTCTTTATAACGGACCAAATACTGGAATTTTTTTTCAATTAAGCTTAGGTTTATTGGTTGGAACTGCACTTGGAGCAACTGCCATGAGTGTTCCTGTTTCAGAAGTGGGCAAACATTTTTCTAATGAAAAAAGAACTTTAGCTACAGGAATAGTCACTGCTTCTGCTTCTGTGGGGTATTTTCTTACACCATTATTTACAAAGTATAGTCTTATTGAATTCGGATGGGAAAATACTTTAATTTATTATTTGTTTTTTATTTTATTTGGATTAATAGCTTCAATTTTTCTTTTTCCTGCAGAAAAACCTCCTATTAAAAATTCATTTTCAAGTAACAATCAATCATTTATAGATGCAATTAAAGAAGCATTTTCTCATAAAGGTTATGTCTTGTTAGTATGTGGTTTTTTTGTTTGTGGTTTTCAAATTACTTTAGTAGCAACCCATATTCCAGGTTATATGCAAGAAAAAGGTCTAGGAGAATGGTCAGCACCGATCATTTTGGCTTTAATTGGTTTCTTTAATATTATTGGAACTTTAGGTATGGGTTACCTAGGAACAAAATATAGTAAAAAAATTCTTTTAAGTATTTTATATTTTTCAAGGGCAATTGTAATCTCTGCATTTATATTTTTTCCTATTTCAATGCTAACATCAATTATTTTTGGAATAACTTTTGGTGTTTTGTGGCTATCCACAGTACCTCCAACAAATGGAATAGTTGCTCAAATTTTTGGCACTCGATATTTGAGCACACTATTTGGAATAGTCTTTTTCAGTCATCAGATTGGGTCTTTTTTTGGAGCTTATTTAGGAGGCTACTTTTATGATTTATATGGTTCCTATGATTATGCCTGGTACATCTCGATTGTTTTATCTCTTTTTGCTACTTTAGTTCATTTACCAATAGATGAAAAACCAATAGCAAGAGAAGGGTTCACAATTTAAGGTTGTATACCCAGATACATTATTTCACTTCCCATTTATTTTAATTTTCAATAATATCTTCACTAACAAAGGAGATTAAATGTTTTCAAAACAACTAAATAAAAAACTTGATGAATACCACTTACTAAAACACCCTTTCTATAAATCATGGAATGAAGGAAAGTTAACTAGAGAGATTATCAAAGACTATGCTGAGCAATACTATCAACACGTAAAAGCTTTTCCTAGATATATAAGCGCAACCCATTCAATTTGCGAAGATCTTGAAAAAAGAAGAATCCTTTTAGAAAATTTACAGGATGAAGAAAAAAAAGATGCAGATCATCCGAAGCTTTGGAAAAATTTTGCTTTATCAGTAGGAGCTGACTCAGAAGAAATTGAAAAAGTTGAAAAGTACGATTTTACCAAAGATTTAATTGAAAACTTTTTTAAAAATGGAAGATCAACTTATGCTGAAGGACTTGGTTCTCTATACACTTATGAAAGACAAGTTCCTGAGATAGCAGATACAAAAATTCAGGGTTTAAAAAAATATTACGGTGTAAACTCTAAAAAAGGATTGGAATTTTTTGAAGTTCATAAAGAAGCTGATGTTTATCATAGGCAAGCATGCGAGAAGCTACTAGATGGTTTGTCTAAAGAAGAACAAGGTAAAGCTGAAAAAGCAGCTCTATCAACAGCAAAACATCTTTGGAATTTCTTAAGTGGAATAGCCGCTAAGCATAATCTTCAGGCAGCTGCTTAAAAAAACCAATTAAACTCAGGGAGAATCGTAAAGTGATTACTGCTAATCCGTTTTCTGCACTTTCAGAATCAGTACCATCTGTTGCAATGCAAGCTTTTGTTATTTTAATGATAACCCTTGTAGTTGTAGGAACGCTTTTAGATATTATTCATAAAAAAAATGTAAAATACTTTTTTAGCAATGCAAAAAAAGCAAAGTTATCTGCTACTAAAACTTTAACAAGCGGGGAAAAAATAGCAGTAATCTCTAAAACTGTTATTCATGATATAGCAACTACATCTGAACTAGGTGCTGGGAAAAGAAGAGCAGCCCATCTTCTTGGAATGTATGGAACTATTTTATTTTGGATAGGCTCAGTAGTTATGATTTTTTGTTATGCGTCACCTTCTTCGGACACACCAGTAATATGGCCTATTATTTGGCATGTTGGAGCTATAATGACTGTATTAGGAGGATCTTGGTTTTGGTTCTTTTTAAGAGTTGATGTATACGCCGAAGCTTATCCTTGGTATAGAATTATTAAAGCAGACTTGTTTGTATTAGCACTTATTGTAACTGCTTTATTTGGACTTATTTGGTCATTTCTACAATCTTCAAATATCAGCAATAGATGGGACGATAAATTTTTTTTAATACTGTTTATTATATCTAATCTTATTTTATTTGGAGGAGTATATTGGTCAAAGTTTGCTCATATGTTCTACAAGCCAGGAGCTGCTCTACAAAAAAATCTAGCAGAAGCGGATGGATCGAGAGACAATTTGCCGCCTCCAGCTGACGCACCTGAGAAATTTGGGCTTGGTATAAAAAGAGAGGAACCAAAACATTATTAATATGATAAAAGAAAAAAGGGAGAAAAAATAATTATGTCAACTTTTGTATACATGACTCGTTGTGACGGTTGCGGACACTGTGTTGATATTTGTCCTTCTGATATTATGCATATAGACGAAACTATTAGACGGGCAAAAAATATTGAACCTAATTTTTGCTGGGAATGCTATTCATGTGTAAAAGCATGCCCTAACCATGCAATAGATGTAAGAGGATATGCAGACTTTGCTCCTATGGGACATAGTGTGAGAGTAAGACGTGAAGAAGAGAAGGGCACCATTTCTTGGAAAATTAAATTTAGAAATGGTACAGAAAAAGATTTTATTTCTCCTATTACAACTAAACCTTGGGGTAAATTTATACCAAAACTTTCTGAAAAAGATAAACCAAACCAAGGTGAAATTAATTCAGAGATTCTTTATTCAGAACCTAAGGGCTTAAACACTAATAAAGAATTACCAACCATAAGCAAAGACTCTTTTAAAAAAGGAGTTTATTATTAATGCCTAAAAAAAAAACCCATTACGAAAATTGTGATATTTTAGTTGTAGGTGGTGGTATGGCTGGCACTGGCGCAACATTTGAGGCAAGGCACTGGGGAAGAGATTTACGAATTATTTGTGTTGAAAAAGCTAACATTGATAGAAGCGGAGCGGTAGCCCAAGGTCTATATGCAATTAATTGTTACATGGGAATGCAATGGGGAGAAAATCAACCAGAGGATCATGTTCGATATGCTAGAAATGATTTGATGGGATTAGTTCGTGAGGACCTTGGTTATGACATGGCCCGTCACGTTGACTCAACCGTACACATGTTTGATGAGTGGGGATTGCCAATGATGCGAAACAAAGAAACTGGACGTTACCAAAGAGAAGGTAAATGGCAAATCATGATTCATGGAGAGAGCTATAAACCAATTGTAGCAGAAGCAGCAAAAAAATCTGCAGATAAAATTTATAATAGAATAATGATTACTCATTTGTTAATGGATGAGGAAAAAGAAAATAGAGTAGGTGGAGCAGTAGGTTTTAATATGCGTACAGGTGACTATTATGTATTTAAAGCTAAAACAGTAATTGTTTCTGCTGGTGGAGCATCGCATATTTTCAAACCGAGGGCTGTAGGTGAAGGAATGGGAAGAACTTGGTATGCACCTTGGAGTAATGGATCTGCGTACGCTCTCCCGATAGCTGTAGGTGCTAAAATGACTCAAATGGAAAACAGAATAGTTCTATGTAGATTTAAAGATGGCTACGGTCCGGTTGGTGCTTATTTTTTACATTTAAAAACTTATACTCAAAACGCTAATGGAGAAAACTACGAAAAGAAATGGTATGAACAAACTAAAAAACTAGTTGGAGAATATATAGATCATCACCCAGTACCTACGTGTTTAAGAAATCATGCATTTATCCAAGAGGTTATGGCCGGTGGCGGGCCAATTCATATGGTTACAAAAGAAGCATTCCAAGACCCACATCTAGAAACAGTTGGATGGGAAAATTTTTTAGGTATGACTGTTGGTCAAGCAGTCGTTTGGGCATCTCAAAATATTGATCCAAAATATACGAATCCTGAATTAACTACGTCAGAGCCTTATGTAATGGGCTCTCATGCTACTTGCTCAGGAGCTTGGGTAAGTGGTCCCGAGGATATTTCACCTTCAGAATACTTTTGGGGATATAACAGAATGACAACTGTAGATGGATTATTTGGAGCTGGAGATACGGTAGGCGGCAGTGCACATAAATTTTCCTCAGGATCATTTACAGAGGGTCGTCTAGCAGCAAAAGCAGCAGTCAAATACATAGAGGAACAAAAAGCTAATGATATTAAAGTTAGTGATAAACAATGTGAAAATTTTAAAGAAATTATTTATAAACCATTAGAAAACTATACAGTCGGTCGAAATGAAATTACTGGAGGAACTGTTTCACCTAGTTATATTTCTCCTATACAAGGCCTTCAACGTTTGCAAAAAATTATGGATGAGTATGTAGGAGGTATTACTGCAAATTACATGACAAATGACAATTTGCTCAAAAAAGGTTTGGAATTGTTAGCGTGGCTACAAGAAGATTTAGAACATGTAGGTGCAGAAGATTATCATCAGCTTATGAGAGCTTGGGAATTAAAACATAGAACTTTAACCTCACAATGTGTAACAGAACACACATTATATAGAGAGGAAACTCGTTGGCCAGGTTATTATTATCGTGGCGACAAACTAAAATTAGATGATGAGAATTGGCATTGTTTAACTCTTTCAAGAAGAGATCCTAAAACTGGAAAATTTACAATGGAAAAAATGCCTGTCTATCATATTGTAGGGGATGAGAAAAAGAAAAAAGCATCCTAATACAATATTTTAACTAATTAATGGATCTTCTTAAAAAAAGCGACGACGAAATAATTAAAATTGCTAACCCTATATGGGAAAATTTAATTAAAACCTCCAACATGAAAGACTATGGAGGCTTTACAAAAGATTTCTCCTCGCAGATGCTTTATGGAGCAAATGAAGTTGAATTAGGAAAACAGTGGTCAAATAACAAATTATTAACCAGTTTGTCGGAAAAATATGAGGTAATGGGATGTTTAAGAAGAAACCTTCATGTTACGATACTCTACAAACAAACTAGCAATACAATAAAAGGTCATTTTCTTGGCCGTTTAGTACTTGGAGTAGAAGACAAAGAAGTCAAAGTTTTTGGTGCAACTATTTACTAGCCTGCGTCAGTTTGTACTAGTCATTTTTTTTCATTATTATTAGGAAAGATTCAAAACTTATGTTAATTAAAATTGTGAATTTAGAATTATTAAATAGTACAAAACTACTCAAAAAAAAGCTTCTTACTTTAGAAAACATTAATATCAAAACCATGATTAATTCAGCCCTCCTTGTCTTTTGGGTGATGATTCTTGTGGGCACTTTTAGATATTTTCTTTAAATATCAGCAATCTTAACAATCTTTAATATCTAGTTTAACTATCTATTCATTGACAATGTAATATTTGAAGAATACTTACATTATTATGGAAGTGTATCTACCTGTAGCACAAGTCTCAGTAAATATAGTGCTAATACTTTTTCTTAGCTTAATAGTGGGTTTGCTTTCTGGTCTTTTCGGCGTTGGAGGAGGTTTTTTAATGACTCCATTTTTAATTTTTATGGGAGTACCACCAACTTATGCCGTTCCTAATGAAGTAAATAATATTTTAGCCACCTCAGTTTCTGGATCTTTGACTCATTGGTTTAAAGAAACATTAGATTATAAGATGGGCTTAATGATTGTAGTTGGAGGAGTATTTGGGACAATTTTAGGAATAATTACATTTACTTATTTTAAAGAAATAGGAAAAATTAGTTTAGTAATATCTTTGGCCTACATGTACTTACTGGCAATCATTGGAACTTTAATGCTTTTAGAAGGAGTAGCAGAAGTAGATAGAGAAAGAAAAAAAATTGTTCTAAGAAAAAAGTTGCATAATCATAATTGGTTACAAGGCCTACCATTTAGAATGAGATTTAAAAAATCAAAATTATATGAAAGTGCTTTTACTCCAATAATATTAGGTTTATTTGTTGGATTTATTGCCTCTATGATGGGAGTGGGCGGTGCATTTCTTATGGTACCAGCAATGATTTATATAATTGGCATGCCGACAAAATTAATTCCTGGTACTTCGTTATTTGTGACAGTGTTTATAAGCGCTATTGTTACAATTCTCCATGCTTTTAATTATGGATCTATTGATTTAATTTTAGTTGTAACATTAATACTAGGCTCTATTTTTGGCGTTCAAGTAGGACAAAAAGTTGGTCAATATTTAAAAAGCTCAGAATTAAAAACCATGTTTGCTGTTCTTCTATGCTCTGTTTCAATCGCCATTGCATACGATACTTTTTTTAAAGAAGGAACAAAAAGTTTCAATGAAAACAAGGAAATAAAAACTGATTTAAATAATATTTCAGAATTTGTACTTAATTTATCGAATGATACTCCAATGTTATATGGAGCTTTTGCTATTATTATAGCAATAGCTTTAGGAATTTTCGCATCTTTGTTAAGAAAATTATTAAGTGATTTTAGAAGAAAATTAATTGCAAAAAAAACGTGACTAAATTCTAAGCGCTTCTATAAAGTTTTGTTATTACAAATTCTCTATGCCCCAAGGCTTCAGCACAAGTCCATCGACCATTTGCAGTTTTAATTGTAGAGTCTATCAAAACATCTCCGGCTTGATCTAAATCCATTTTACGCTGTAAAATTTTTGAAACATCAACATCAATATGTTCTTTCATACTTACTGCTGTCTGTGGATTTGCAGTAAGTTTAATTACTGGTTCTATAGGATTACCTATAATATTTCCTTGTCCAGTTGGGAATAAGTGTACTGTAAATCCTCCTGCGGCTTGTAAAGTTACACACTCTGCAGCAGCAGATGATGTGTCCATAAAATATAATCCAGGACCTTTTCTTGGTTCTTCTGCTGGTTCCAAAACATCTACATATTGAACTTTTTTTCCAATCTTCTGTAAATTTCCAAATGCTTTCTCTTCAATCGTTGTTAGACCACCAGCTATATTACCAGCTGTTGGTTGACTTTCTGAAAGATCGTCAGTTGCTTCTTTTAAAATAAAATCATTGTAATCACTCCAAGTTTTTGTAAATTTTTTTGAAGCCTCTGGTGTCTTTGCTCTTGCTGCACAAACTTTTTCAGCACCAGTCAATTCAGAAGTTTCTCCAAAACATAAATGAACTCCCAAAGGCTCTAATTTGTCCATCAGATTTCCTACTGTAGGATTTGACGCCAAACCAGAAGTCGTATCAGACTCCCCACATTTTACAGAAATCCATAAATCACTTAGCGGACATTCTTCTCTCTGTTTTTCACTTGCCCATTGAACAAACTCTTGAGCTTTTTTAGAAGCTTTCATTGTTGTAGTTATATCTCCTTGACCTTCAATGCTAAAACCTTCAACAGGCTTTCCAGTTTTAGCTATTTCATCAACGACTCTTTTCGTCCACTTAGGTTCAATACCAATAACTATAACAGCAGCAACGTTAGGATTTTTACCCGTTCCAATAATAGTTCTAAAAAATAATTCCAAATCAGCACCAAATTGAAGTCTTCCGTACGCATGGGGAATAGCCAAAGTACCAGCTATATTTTTACCTACAGCTTCAGCACATGCATTAGAAATATCATCAACCGGAAGAATAATTACATGATTTCTAACACCTACTCTGCCATTCTCTCTTTTATATCCTAAGAAATTTTTTGGAATACTCATCTATTTTACCATTTTTTAGTTTTTACATTATGAACATGGACATGATCACCTTTTTTTATTTCTTTAACAACTTTTCCAATATCATGACCATATTTTATAATTGTATCTCCTGTTTTTAAATCTTGAAGTGCAACCTTATGACCCAACGGAACTTCATTTATAGAAGTTACCTTAACAGTTTTGTCATTTTCCATAATCCAAGCAGAACATTCTTGGTTTTTTTTAGTTTTATCGATTACCACAACTGCCACGTTGTCTTTTTCATCATGAATAATAAGGTCAGTTTGAGACATAAAGTATTAGTGGATATAAACCATAATTTGATATAATTTTAAAGCACTAATTAATCACAGGATTTTTTTATGGCAAAAATGACAACAGAAGAAGCTTTTGTAAAAGTTTTACAAAAACATGGGATTGAACACGCTTTTGGAATAATAGGCTCAGCTTTTATGCCTATTTCTGATTTATTCCCTAAAGCTGGTATTACATTTTGGGATGTTGCTCATGAAACTAATGGTGGGCTGATTGCAGATGGTTACACTAGAGCCACCGGAAAAATATCAATGGTTATTGCACAGAACGGACCAGGTATAACAGGATTAGTTACCCCAATTAAAACTGCGTATTGGAATCATACACCTTTACTTGTAGTTACTCCTCAGGCAGCCAACAAAACAATGGGTCAAGGAGGATTTCAAGAAGTTGAACAGATGAATTTATTTAAAGATATGGTTTGTTACCAAGAAGAAGTTAGAGACCCGTCTCGTATGGCAGAAGTTTTAAATAGGGTAATTGAAAAAGCTATTCGAGGATCTGCTCCTGCTCAAATTAACGTACCAAGAGATTATTGGACACAAGTTGTAGATATTGAAATACCTCCTATCATAAGACTTGAAAGACAAGCTGGTGGGTCAGACGCAATTGATAAGGCAGCAAAATTACTTTCTAACTCAAAATTTCCAGTAATTTTATCTGGAGCAGGTGTTGTAATTGGAGGAGCTATAGAAGATTGTAAAAAGCTGGCAGAAAAACTTGATGCACCTGTTTGTTCAGGGTATCAACACAATGATAGTTTTCCAGGTAGTCACCCTTTAGCTGTTGGACCTCTCGGATACAATGGTTCAAAAGCAGCAATGGAATTAATCTCTAAGGCTGATGTTGTTTTGGCTTTAGGCACGAGACTAAATCCTTTCTCTACTCTTCCAGGTTATGGAATAGATTATTGGCCTAAAAAAGCTAACATTATTCAAGTTGATATTAATTCAGATAGAATAGGATTAACTAAGAAAGTTACAGTTGGAATTTGTGGCGATGCTAAATTGGTAGCTCAACAATTATTATCAAAACTTTCTTCTAAAGCAGGGGATGTTGACAGAAAAAAAAGAAAAGATTTAATTCATCAAACCAAATCAGCATGGTTGCAAAAATTATCAAGTTTGGATCATGAGGATGATGATCCAGGTACAGTTTGGAATAAAGAAGCAAGAGAAAGAGACAAAAACAGAATGTCACCAAGACAAGCTTGGAGAGCTATTCAAGCTGGTATGCCTCAAGATGTAATAATTTCAAGTGATATAGGAAACAATTGTGCCATTGGAAATGCTTATCCTACATTTGAGTCAGGAAGAAAATATTTAGCACCAGGATTATTTGGACCATGCGGATATGGCTTTCCTTCAATTTTAGGAGCTAAAATTGGCTGCCCTAAAACTCCAGTAATTGGTTTTGCTGGTGATGGCGCATTTGGGATAAGCATGAATGAAATGAGTTCTTGTGCAAGGAAGGAATGGCCATCAATTACCATGGTAATTTTCAGAAATTACCAATGGGGAGCCGAAAAAAGAAACTCTATATTATGGTTTGATGATAATTTTGTAGGAACAGAATTAGATCCAGAGCTAAGCTTTGCTAAGGTTGCTAATGCTTGTGGCTTAAAAGGTGTGACGGCAAAAACAATGGAAGAGACAACAAAAGCTATCAAACAGTCTTGTGAAGATCAAAAAAAAGGTATTACTACTTTTATAGAAGTTATTTTAAATCAAGAATTAGGAGAACCTTTCAGAAGAGATGCTATGAAAAAACCTGTTAAGGTTGCTGGTATTAAAAAAGAAGATATGAAACCTCAAAAAAGTTTAGAATAATATTTTAAAGATGAAAAGTGAAAAAAAATCTAATAGAAGCTTTGGCATCCTTTTTTTTATAGTTTTTATTATTATAGGTTTTTGGCCAATTTTAAGTGGAGAAAGTATAAGAATATGGTCACTAATTATTTCTGTATTATTTTTATTTCTAGGCCTACTAAATTCTAAAATATTAACACCTTTGAATTTTGGATGGATAAAATTTGGAGAGCTTTTAGGTAAGATTATAGCGCCCATTGTAATGTGTTTGATATTTTTTTTAATTTTAACTCCAATTAGTTTTATTGTAAAAATTTTACGTTTAGATTTATTAAAATTAAAATCCTCAAAAGAAAATACTTATTGGTTAAAAAGAGATAAAAATATTGGCCCAATGAAAAGGCAGTTTTAATGTTTAGTTTTATATTAGAATTTTTTGAGTTTTTAAAAGAAAGAAAAAAATACTGGTTACTGCCAATTATTTTAATTCTTGGACTTTTTGGTTTTCTAATAGTTTTGAGCCAAGGGTCTGCAGTAGCCCCATTTATATATACAATTTTTTAAGTGACTTCTATATTAGGCATTTCAGCTTTTTTTCATGATAGTGCGGCAGCTTTGATTGTTGATGGAAAAATAGTTGCTGCAGCACAGGAGGAAAGGTTTTCCAGAAAAAAACATGATGCAAGATATCCTTTTAATGCAGTCCAGTATGTTTTGAATGAATCTAATTTAAATTTAAACGACATAGATCATATTGTTTTTTTTGAAAAACCATTTTTAAAATTTGAAAGATTACTAGAAACATATTTAGCTTTTGCACCATTTGGATTTAAGTCTTTTAGTTTATCAATGCCTTTATGGTTAAGAGAAAAATTATTTCAAAAACAATTTCTTTTTGAAAAATTAAAAGAACACGATGAAAGTTTTAAAAATATTGACAAGATTTTTTTCTCAGAACATCATTATAGTCATGCTGCAAGCGCATTTTATCCATCACCTTTTAAGGAAGCAGTAGTTCTGACTTTAGATGGCGTAGGAGAATGGGCGACCACCACCGTAGCTATTGGAAAAGGTAATGACCTTCGTATGGTAAAGGAAATTCATTTTCCTCATTCAATAGGTTTATTGTATTCAGCTTTTACTTACTATCTTGGTTTTAAAGTTAATAGTGGAGAATATAAAGTAATGGGTCTAGCCCCTTACGGTCAACCCAAGTATAAAGATAAAATTTTAAAAAATTTAATAGATCTTAAAGACGATGGATCATTTAGAATAAACATGAAATATTTTAATTATGCAACAGGTCTCACAATGACTAACAAAAAATTTTCAAATTTGTTTGGTCAAAAAGTGAGAAATCCAAAAGATGATCTGCTAACAGAATTTCATATGGATATAGCAGCTTCAATTCAAGCTGTTACAGAAGAAATTGTATTAAGGTTAACAAGCTCAATAGCTAAAGAATATAAGATTAAAAATCTATGTTTAGCAGGAGGAGTAGCTTTAAACTGTGTTGCAAACGGCAAAATATTAAAAAATAAATTTTTTGAGAATATCTGGATACAGCCAGCGGCAGGAGATGCAGGCGGTTCATTAGGTGCGGCTTTAGCTTTTTGGCATAAAGAGTTGAATAAAGAAAGATCAATCAAATCTAGTGATCAAATGAAAGGAGCATTTTTAGGCCCAAGTTTTAATGATCAAGAAGTAGAAAAAGAATTAAATTTTCTAAACGCAAATTTTGTAAAATTGGGAGAGAATGAGTTAATAGAAACAGTAGCGAAAGAACTGGCAAATGAAAAAATAATAGGTTGGTTCCAAGGAAGAATGGAATTTGGACCAAGAGCTTTAGGAGGAAGATCAATTATTGCAGATCCAAGATCAGATAAAATGCAAAAAAAATTAAATTTAAAAATTAAATTTAGAGAAAGCTTTAGGCCTTTCGCTCCATCAGTTTTAAGAGAAGACGTTAATAAATGGTTCGAGATAAACTGTGATAGTCCTTATATGTTATTAGTAGCGGATATTAAAAAAGAGATTCAAATACCAATGTCTGAAAAAAATAAAAATTTGTTTGGTATTGAAAAATTAAATATAAAACGATCATCTATTCCTGCGGTTACCCATGTTGATTTTTCTTCAAGAATTCAAACAGTACATGAGGAAACTAACCCTAAATATTACAATCTCTTGAAAAAATTTAAAGAAATCACTAAATGTTCAGTTTTGGTCAATACATCATTTAATGTAAGAGGTGAACCAATCGTATGTAGTATTAAAGATTCCTTTAACTGTTTTATGGGAACAGACCTTGATATTTTAGTAATAGAAAATTTTATACTTTTTAAAAATAAGCAAGACAAAAATTTAATTAGAGATTATAAAAATAAATTTGAGCTTGATTAAAAACACTGATGTTAGAAGAGTATAAAAAAAATTATTATTCCCAAAATGGCGAAGATGGAATAATCCTAGAAATTTTTAAAAGACTTAAATTAAAAAAAAGAGATGTTCAATGGTGTTGTGAATTTGGGGCATGGGATGGAAAGCATGGAAGTAATACTTTTAATTTAATTGAAAAATACAAATTTAGGTCAGTATATATTGAAGGTGACAAAAAAAAATTTTATCAATTATCTAAAACTAAAGAAATTTTTCCTAATATTTTAGCTATTAATAAGTACGTAGATTATAAAAAAAAATCTAAAAATTCTTTAGATAATATTTTAAAAAAAACAAAAATTCCAAAAAATTTTGAAATCTTATCTATAGATATTGACTCAAACGATTTAAAAGTTTGGAAATCATTAAAAAATTATTCTCCAAAAATAGTAATAATAGAAATCAATAGTCAAATTAAACCCGGCATTTATCAAGAGCATTCTAAAACAAAACAGGGAAACAGTTTTACCTCTACAGTGTCCTTTGCTGAAAAAAAAGGATATAAATTGGTTTGTCATACAGGAAACTGTATATTTATAAAAAAAAAATACATTAATAAAATTAAACTAGAAAAAAAATTTTTAAATAAGCCAGAACTTTTGTTCGACCAATCTTGGTTAAATAAGAAAGAAAACTTTTTAAAAAGATTTTTAAAAATTGTGTTACCAAATTCTTTTATTTCAAAACTGAGAGAAATAAAAATATTTTTATTTAATTAGAAAACTTACTTTAATTTTAAAACTGTTGCTGGATCTAATCTTACATTAAACCAATTAAGCCTTACATCCAAATGAGGTCCAGTTGATCTTCCTGTTGAACCAACAGTACCAATTATCTCACCTTGTTTTACTTTTTGTCCTTTTTTTACAAAAATTTTTTGCATGTGCATATATAATGTAGAAATTCCATGACCATGATCAAATATCAGTGTCCCACCAGTATAAAATAAGTCGGGCTCAACCATAGTTGCTGTTCCATCTAACATAGCTTTAATTTTTGTACCTTCTTTTGCTGCAAAGTCTATTCCATAATGTGGCCACCTGGGTTTTCCATTTAATATTCTTTGACTTCCATAAACTCCAGTTACGATTGAATTTTCTAAAGGTGCTATAAATTTATTTTTAAAAAAAGTATTTTTACTCTCTATAGCCCTGGCATCTGCTATCAATTTATTTTCTCTTTTAATTCTTTCATAAACTTCTTTTGGGGGAGTTACCTTCTTTTCAGGAAGTCCATCAATTTTCTGTATCTGGTACTTTCTTTTATAAACTTTTTTTACAATTACTTCTAATTTTTGATTTTTTAATATGCGAATTGTTACGTCATTTTTTCTATCTCTTCCAATTCCAAAAACAAAATAACCATCGTCAGTGACTAGAACATTTTTATTGTCAATTTCAACTTTTGCATCAGGAGTTGTTTTTCCTAATATAAATGAGCCTTGAATAAATTTGCTTGAAAATTCTGCTGCAGAAGCTTCAAAACTAAATAAAAATAATATTATAATGTATTTAATTATCTTGCTGTCCATCCGCCGTCTACTAACAGTGAAGTTCCTGTTATCATTGATGCCGCATCTGATGCTAAAAAAACTACAGCCGAAGCTATCTCAGGCAATTCTGCAAATCTTTTAAGAGGAATACTATTCAGCATATCTTTTTTAAATTTTTTATCTTTTAAAAATTTTTTTGTCATAGGGGTGACTACAAAAGTAGGGCATACAGTATTTACCCTTATATTATATTTTGCAAGATCGATTGACATACCTTTTGTTAAGCCTTCTAAACCAAACTTAGTCATGTTGTAAACACTTCTTATAGGCCCCCCAACATGACCCATTTGAGATGACATATTTATAATTGCTCCACCAATTTTTTTTCTGTTTTTAAGTTTTATCATTTTAAGAGTGCATAATTGAGCTAGATTAAATGCGGCAATGGTATTAATTTTTACTAAATATTCCATATCTTTTGTTTTTACTTTTGTAAAATGTTGAGGAATATTATTTCCAGCATTGTTAATTAAAATATCAATTCTTTGCTGTTTACTTATTATTTTCTTTAATTGATTGTAGTTTGTTATATCACATACAATAGCACTGCATTTGACTTTAAATTTTTTAATCTTTTGAGAGACTTCATTTAAATCTTTCTTTGTCCTGCTTATAATAATTAAATTACAACCAGCTTCAGCCAAAGCTATTGCACATGCTCTTCCAAGCCCTTTTCCAGCTCCGGAGACAAGGGCAAATTTATTTTTTAAATTATATTTTTTTAAGTACATTTTATAACAATACTTTTAAGTCAGTATAAATCAATTCAATTGCTACTGCTAGTATTGCTATCAGACCTAACCAAGCAATCCATGAATACTTCTTGATCCATCCAGAGATAAGAGTAGCAGCAGTTGCCATTATGATTATTGATAGGACTAATCCAAAAATTAATAACCAATAATGATCCTTTGCTGCACCAGCTACTCCTAATACATTATCTAAACTCATCGTAAAATCTGCTAATAGAACAGTCCAAATAGCTTTCAAAAAAGTTGAATTATTAACTTTAATATTTTGATTTTCTGAAGAATTTTTTTTAATGACGTCAATATAAAGTTTATAACATATATATAAAAGTGCCAATCCCCCTATCAATCTAAGTCCAGTTATTTGTAATAGGTAAGCAGTTAATAAAGTAAGAATAATTCTTAGTATTACCGCTCCTCCAATTCCCCAAAATATAATTTTCTTTCTTTGATCTGGCGGAAATTGAGATGCTACCATTCCTATTATAATTGCATTATCTCCAGCCAATACTAGATCGATAAAAATTATTTGGGAAAAAATTAAAAGTTGCTCGCTCATTTTATGAATTGTCCTCTATTATCATATCCGACGCTTTTTCTGCAATCATTATAGTTGGAGCATTAGTATTTCCTGATGTAATATTAGGCATTATAGAAGCATCTACTACTCTCAAACTTTCTAATCCGTGAGCTTTTAAACGCTCATTTACAACAGCATTTTCATCATTACCCATCTTACATGTGCCTACAGGGTGGAATATAGTTTGTGTATAATCACTACCAGCTTTAATTAATTCCTCATCATCTTTAATGTGCGCACCTGGCCTATATTCTTCTGGCTGGTATTTTTTAAAAGTTTTCGACTCTAAAACTATTTTTCTTACTAATTTTAGCCCTTGAGCACTGGCTTTTCTATCTTCTGGTGTTGAAAGGTAGTTCATTTTTATTTTTGGGTAAACTCTACTATCCTCATTTATTACTTTAATTTCCCCTCTGCTTGTGGGTCTTAAATTAGCAACTGTTGGTGTAAAGGCATTAAAATTATGAAGCTTTGAGGATCCCAGTGTATCGGTACTTATAGGTTGGACGTGAAATTGTAAGTTTGGAGTCTCTTTAGATGGGTCACTTTTAGCAAAACCACATAACTGACTAGCGCCCATTGTCATCGGACCTTTCCTAAAAAAAACGTACTCCATTCCTATTAACATCTTTCCAAAAAAACTATTAATTTTTTTATTTAAAGATTCAATGTTTTTAACTTTGTATACCGGTCTAAACATCAAATGGTCTTGTAAATTTTTTCCTATACCAGGCAAATGATGAATAGTTTTTACACCTATTTTTTTCAAGTTCGTGTTGTCTCCAATACCTGAAACTTGCAATAGGTGAGGAGAACCTATGGTCCCCGCAGAAAGTATAACTTCTTTTTTTGCCTTTGAATTAAAAATTTTATTTCCCATAAAATAAGAAACTCCAACAGCTTTTTTTCCTTCAAAATCTATTTTTTTAACATGAGCATTTACAACAATTTTTAAATTTTTTCTTTTCTTAATAGGATTTAAATACCCAACAGCAGTACTACATCTAAATCCATTTTTTTCGGTAACTTGAAAGTAACCACACCCGTGGTTATCACCCGTATTGAAATCGTTAGACTTTGGTATTCCAAATTCTTCAGCTGCATTTTGAAACTCATTAAGTAACGGCAAATTAATTCTTTGATCTGAAACTGATAGAGGACCACCTGTGTTGTGAAATTTACTTTTTCCTCGCTCTTGATTTTCAGCTTTTAAAAAATATGGCAAAACATCATCCCAACTCCAGCCTGTATTTCCAAGCTGCCTCCACATTTGATAATCTTCTTTTTGACCTCTTATATAAAGCAAACCATTTATTGAAGAACTGCCACCAAGTGTTTTTCCTCTTGGGTAATTAATTGATCTATTATTCATTGTTTCATCTGGTTCTGTTTTGAAACACCAATCAACTTTTGGGTTATGCATAGTTTTATAATAACCAACTGGTATATGTATCCATGGATTATTATCTTTACCTCCTGCCTCGATTAGTAAAACTTTGAAACTTTCTTTGGCAGACAATCTGTTAGCCAAAACACATCCAGCAGATCCTGCACCAATAATTATGTAATCAAATTCTTCCATAGGTTAAAAAAAACTTTATAATTTAGATTAATCCTAATTGCCAACTCTTCAAATACAACCTTAGGTTTATAGACTTTAGTTTGACTCCTAAAAACATATAACGTTTAATCTCACCAATTAATAAACAAAAACGGGGGAATAATGAGAAAATTATTAACTATTGTTTTAAGTTTAGTTGCGTTTATTGGATTTTCAATAACAACAGCTAATGCTAAAACTTTAAAGTGTCAAACCGTTATTAGTGCAAAAGCTGATGAAGTAAAAATGCTAACAGATTTTACTGACACAGTAAGTGCGTTAACAAATGGTTCGCTTAAATTTGAAATTATGCCAGCTGGTACTGTAGTTGGAGTAAAAGAAACATTAGATGCAGTTGATAAAGGACTGATCGATTGTGGTTTTGCTTGGACTCACTACTGGTCAGGCGATCACCCTGCAGCGATGTTATTTGGTTCTCCAGTAGCTGGCGCAGGTGTTGGTATTGACAACTTGGCGTTTTTATCATGGTTTCAATACGCTGGTGGTAAAGAACTTTACGACCAACTTTGGAAAGAAATGGGAAGAGACATAAAAGGTTTTATGCTTCAACCAGTTGGACCAGAAGCTTTAGGTTGGTTTAAAGAGCCAATCAATAGCATGGCCGACTTTAGAAAATACAGATTTAGAACTCCTCCTGGAATTCCAGGCCAAACTTATAAAGATATTGGAGTAGCTTCTGTTGCAATGGGCGGTGGAGATATTCTTCCTGCTCTTCAAAAAGGAACTATTGATGCTGCTGAATGGTGTTGTCCAAAACCGGATATGACATTTGGTTTCCAAAAAGTTCTAAAACATTACTACCTACAAGGTTTACACCAAGTAGTAGTTAATGCTGATTTCTATATCACGGGTAAAACTTATAATAAAATGAGTGCTCATGAGAAGAAATCTTTAGAAGTTGCTGCAAACGCATCTTTAGCTAAATCTTTAAGTTACAGAATATATGAAAACGGAAAAGCTCTTGCGGAGCTGACTGGCAAACATGGAGTTCAACTTCATGATACACCATCAGACTATTTCCCAGCATATATGGCTGCAGCTAAGAAAAGCTTAGAGACTAATGCTGCTAAGAATAAGTTCTTTAAAAAAGTTTGGGACTCTCAGAAGAAATTTGCTGATATAGCAGTTCCTTTCTGGAGTGGTGCTCAAATGTCTAATGCGAAGCTAGGAATGGCTCACGCAGCGACATTAAAATAGTACTTAACTAAACATATTTGAAATAAAGCGGATCATTAATTTGATCCGCTTTATTCGTTTAAGTAAAACAAAGGAATAATGTCAGATAAATTTAAAGGATCAATGTCGGATGAAATGATTGCCGAGAGGCGTCAAGGTTCGGGAAAGATGCCTGAAGATATGCCTAAATGGATGTCATCATTGATTTTGAACATAGATAAATCAAGCAGAATGATAGGGAATGTTGTTTGTTGGATAACGATGCCGTTGATGTTGGCAATGGTTTATGAAGTAATTGCCCGAAAATTGTTTGTTGCACCAACAATGTGGGCTTATGACATGAGTAGATTTTTATATGGAGCTCTGTTTATGCTTGGAGCTGGTTACGCTCTTTCAAAAGGTGTTCACATAAGAGCTGATTTTTTATACAGAAATTTTAAAGTTAAGACACAAGGTCTTATAGATTTTGTCCTGTATATTTTATTTTATTTTCCAGGACTTTTGGTTTTTTTATACATGACGAATACATTTGTTTATGAATCGATAATTAGAGCAGAAAGAGGTATGGATACCGCATGGATGCCTTATATGTGGCCCATAAAAGCTTGTTTATGGTTTGGAATAGTATTTCTAATCATTCAAGGAATTTCAGAAGTTTTAAAATGTTACTATGCAGCTACTAAGGGAAGGTGGCCTGATCAATAATGTTAGCAGAAATTATCAACCCAGCAACTCTTGGATTCATTTTAATTGCGGTGATGTTGTTTGCAATTTTTATTGGTTTTCCGATCTCTTTTACTTTAATATTTTTAGGATTTGTTTTTGGCTATCTAGGATTTGGTAAATTAGTATTTTACTTAATGACCTTGCAGTTCTCGATGGTCATGACCGAACAAACTCTTGCCGCCGTACCACTCTTTGTTTTTATGGGAATTATGATGGAAAACGCAGGTTTGATGGAGAGACTTTTCTCTTCAGTTCAATTAATGCTTGCTAGAGTTCGAGGTTCATTATTTTATGCTGTGCTCTTTGTTTCTGTAATATTTGCAGCTGCAACAGGTATTGTTGGAGCTTCAGTAACTATACTTGGTATTATGGCTGCTAAATCAATGAACAGATCTGGATATGATGTAAGACTTGCAGCCGGGACAATTACAGCAGGGGGTACACTCGGAATCTTAATTCCGCCAAGTATTATGTTAGTCGTAATGGGACCTATAATGGAAATCCCAGTAACTGATTTATTTGCTGCAGCTATTGTTCCTGGAGTAATGCTTGCTTTAATCTATGCGGCGTATGTAACAATAAGATGTTATTTAAACCCAAAATTAGGTCCTGTGCTTGAAGAGTCTCAAAGAGCAAAAAGTATGGCTCATGTTTGGAAAGAATTTATATTAGGATTAGTTCCACCTGCTGCTTTAGTTTTTGCTGCACTTGGAAGTATCTTATTTGGATTTGCCACTCCTACTGAAGCTGCTGGTTGTGGAGCTTTCGGTGCACTTATTTTAGCTATGGCGTATAGAAAATTATCATTTAAAACTTTACAGGACGCTTTAATTAAAACTTTAGAAATTTCTGCTTTAATTATGGTTCTAGTAGCTGCATCTAATTTTTTTGGTTCAGTTTTTTCTAGGCTTGGAACCCCTATGGTTTTAACAGATTTTCTTTTACAACTAGAAATGAATAGATATATAATTTTAGCAATTGTTTTAGGAATGATTTTTTTACTTGGATGGCCTTTAGAATGGGTACCGATAGTATTAATTATAATTCCAATTATACTTCCTTTAATTGAGGCTCTTCAATTTAATTTAACTTGGTTTGCTATAGCTGTAGCAGTTTGTTTACAAACCGCCTGGCTTTCACCGCCAGTGGCTTTATCCGCATATTTCTTAAAAGGTGTTGTTCCAGAGTGGGATTTAAAAGATATTTATGTAGGAATGATGCAATTTATGGTGCTACAATTGATTGGTTTGATTTTGGTTGTAATATTCCCTAAATTAGTACTTTGGTTACCAGTATATTTGTATGGCAATTAAATATTTAAAAAAAGCTATTAAAACTCCTGAAACAGACGATAATAAAACTCGTGCTGCAGTTCAAGAAATTCTTAATGACATAGACAAAAGAAGAGAAGAAGCTCTTAAAGATCTTAATAAGAAATTTGATAAATATGATGGTGAGATTATTGTTTCTAAAGAAAAAATTGAAGAAGCAATCAAAAAGGTTGATCAAAAAACTAAAGATGATGTCAAATTTGCTCACGAACGAATTAAAAGATTTGCCGAAGAACAATTGAAAAGTATGAATAATAATTTTGAAGTTGAACTATCTAAAGGTTTGTTTGCGGGCCAAAGGCTAATACCAGTAGACACAACAGGCTGTTATATTCCAGGGGGACGTTATGCACATATTTCATCTGCCACTATGGCAATTACGCCAGCTAAAGTTGCTGGAGTGAAAACTATTATTTGTGCTAGCCCACCTAAAGATGAGAATGGTGCGCATCCCGGAATTATTTATGCTGCAAATTATTGTGGTGCAGATGTTATAATGAACTTGGGAGGTGTTGCAGCAATTGGCTCACTCACGCATGGATGTTTTGGAAATCCCCCAGTTGATTTTTTGGTTGGAGCCGGAAATCAATATGTGGCTGAAGCTAAAAGAATAGTTTACGGAAAAGTAGGAATAGATCAATTTGCTGGCCCAACAGAAATTGCAATTATTGCAGATAAATCTGCTGATAAAGAAATTGTTGCAGCAGATATAGTTGGTCAAGCAGAACATGGTTATAATTCACCTGGTTGGTTATTTACAACAGATAAATCGGTTGCCGATTATGTGATGAAAAGAATTCCAGAACTGATTAAAGAATTACCAGAATTACCAAGAAAAAGTGCAGAAGCTGCCTGGAAAGATTACGGTGAGGTTATACTTTGCGATTCAAATGAAGAAATGGCAAAAGTAAGCGACAAGTATGCTTCTGAACACCTAGAAGTTCACGCCGAAAATTTAGACTGGTGGCTTAAAAGATTAAGAAATTATGGATCTTTATTTTTAGGAGAAGAAACAACAGTAGCTTATGGAGACAAATGTTCTGGAACAAATCATATTTTACCTACGAAAGGTGGAGGAAGATATACAGGAGGGTTATTTGTTGGGAAGTTTATCAAAACATTAACTTTCCAGAGAATGACTAGAGAAGCAACAGAACTAGTGGGTTCTGCTGCAGCTAGACTTGGTCGAGCCGAAGGTATGGAAGCCCACGCACGAACCGCTGATATTAGGCTTAGAAAATACGGTTATTTAAAATAAAAAAATGAACAAATACGATTTAAGTAACAAAGTGGCAATTGTTACTGGCGGAGCTCAAGGATTCGGATTAGCTATTACAAAAAAATTTTTGGAATCTGGAGCAGAAGTCATTATATGGGACGTTGATAAAAAAGCTTGTGACCAAGCGGTAGAAAAAAATAAAGGAAAAAAAATTTCATCAAATATTTTTGATATTACAAATTTTAAAGATATAGAAAAAAATGTAAATCAAATTTCTTCCAAAAAAAAAATTGATATTCTAGTAAACAATGCAGGTATAACTGGAAAAAATTCTACTGTTTGGAATTATCCAATCGATGAATGGCAAAAAGTTTTAGATATTAATTTGCATGCAACCTTTTATTGTTGCAAAGCAATTGTTCCACATATGATTAAAAATAATTACGGAAGAATAGTTAATGTAGCATCTATATCGGGCAAAGAAGGAAATGTTAATGCTAGCGCTTATAGTACATCAAAATCAGGCGTTATAGGTTTAACAAAATCTCTCGGTAAAGAATTGGCTGATAAAAATATAGCTGTAAATGTTGTTACACCTGCTGGTGCCAAAACTAGAATTCTAGAACAAATGACTAAAGAACATGTTAATTTGATGTTGTCTAAAGTACCGAGAAATAGATTTTTAGAAGTCAACGAACTTGCATCTCTAGTATGCTGGCTATGCAGTGAAGAAAATTCATTCTCTACCGGCGCTGTATTTGACATAAGCGGAGGAAGAGCCACTTATTAAGTATAAATTATAGGTTGTAGACAATTTGCATAACTGCAATCAAAATTTAACATAGCTAAATTCGAATAATCTAGCTTAAAAATAAAAATATTATGAGAAAAATTTTATTAGTTACTGTTGCTTTTTTATATTTTGGTTCTGCTACAGCTGCCGGTCACTTAAATGATAAAGACAAAAAAGCCACTCTAAAGTGCACAGGACTTTACTACGCTAACAGTATGATACCTCAGGGTACTTTAGAATTAGATAAGATTGTTTATTCTATTGCCGCCAAGAAATTTTTAACATCATATTTAATTAAAGAAGGAGTAAAAGAAGATTTTATTAATTCAGAACTTAATAAATCTGTCGATGAACTTTACGGAAAACCATATGATGAAAAAAAAACAGGCGATTGTGATAAATATATTTACAAACTAATACCAGAATCTAAAGCCGAAATTGATAAATTGGTAAAATCTGGAATTTATTAACAATAACAAAGTTTATATATATAAAGTATAATAAAAAAAAAAAAGGAGGAAGAACATGGCTAAGTTTATAACATTAGGATGTTACACGGCTAAAGGTCTAGCTGGTTTTGTAAACAATCCTGGTACAGATAGGAAAGCTGCTACATCAGCTCTTGCAGCTGCAGGAGGTGCAAAAGTTACTCGTTATGCAGGCCTTAGAGGAAAATATGATTTCATGGCCGAGATAGAGGGTACTTTTGAACAAGCCGCAGCGGCAGCAATGGTTGCTGTATCTAGCGGAGCTGTTTCTGATTTTACAATTCTTGAAGATGTAAATCTAAATGAAATTGCAAAAACAGCACAAAAAATGGCTTCTACATACAAGGAACCTGGAAAATAATTTAAAGAGCTACGACGGCGGCAGCCATAGAAGCTAATCTAGCTTGGGTGTCGTCGGCACGGCTCGTAATAACAACTGGAACTTTCCCACCAACAACAACTCCAGCAGCACAAGAACCCATAAAATGTATCATCATTTTAACAAGTGCGTTTCCTGTTTCTACATTAGGAACTAGAAGAATATCTGTTTTTCCTGCAACCGTATTTTTAATTTTTTTAATTTTTGCAGCTTGTTCAGAGACAGAGTTATCAAACGCTAAAGGACCAAAAACATCTGCGTCTATTCCTTCAGACTTTGCTCTTTTGGTTATCTGATCTGCCTCTAAAGAACTTGGCATACTTTCTAAAACCTCCTCTGTAGCTGATAATATAGAAACCTTAGGTCTTTTAATTCCTATTCTTTTTGCAAAGTCTACAGAATTTTTTAATATATGCATCTTTGTTTCTAATTTAGGAAGAACATTTAAAGCGCCATCAGTAATTATAAAAGGCTTATCTTTTTTATCTAAAGTCATATGCCAAATATGACTCAATCTTTTTTTTCCTATTAAGTTTAAATCTCTTTTTAAGACTGCTTTCATTAAAACATCAGTATGGATATGGCCTTTAACTATAATTTTTACTTTTCCCTCACTTGCCAATCTAGCAGCTATAGGTGCAGTACTATTTTCATTAGACTCATGAATAGTTTCATATTTAGAAATGTCCCACTTAAGGTCGTTGGCACACTTATTAATCAAAACTTTATCACCAATAAAAACAGGTTGTATAAGATTTAAATCAGAGGCTTGTTTTGCCGACTCCATTATAACACCTGTTCCAGCGTTCACAATTGCACTCTTAGCAATGCCTTTAGACTTAGCAATTTTAAGTAAGTTTTCTGGGCAAATAATTTTTTTTTTAGACAACATCTAATTTTTCCATTTCTTTTAAAATTTTAGATGGAATAGATATAACTCTATTTAAGTTCTTTTTATAGTTTTTATTTTTTCTTTCACCAGGATAAAGAATTTTAGAGAATCCTTTTGCTTTTGGAAGTTTCTTTACTAAACTTATATTTTTTTTAATCTCTTTTTTGAAATTTTTTCCAATAAAAATTTTTGGATTAATAGTAATAAATAAATGCCCGATATTCTGCGGTCCAGAAAAATCATCAAAAGGATCTTTCGTTTTTCCACCATGGCTACTCCCAGTTATAACTCCACTTAATATATCCACCATCCAAGCTAAACCAGAGCCTTTAAAGCCTGCTATTGGCAATTGTGTTCCCACCAGAGCTTCATTAGGATTGGTAGTAATTTTTCCTAATTTATTCAGCGCAACTCCATAAGGAATTTTTTCACCAAATTTACTAGCCTTTCTTATTTTACCTCTATTTATAATCGAAGTTGACATATCCAAGATAAAAGGTGTTTTGCCTGTTGGAATTCCAAAACATATAGGATTTGTTCCGAATAATGCTTTTTTAGAACCATAGGGAGCAAGAGCAGGGGGAGCGTTTGTAAAACAAAAAACCATTAAACCTTTTTTAACAGCTTGTTCAGCATAATAACTTGATAATCCATAATGACCACTGTTCTTAATTCCAACCAATCCTATTCCAGTTTTTTTTCCATTTTTTATTGCTTCTTTAATACCAATGTCTGCTGCTACGAAACCAATACTATTGTTCGCTAAAACATATGAAATTGAATTAGAAATTTTTTTAATTTTGATCTTAGGTTTTGGATTTATTAATTTTTTTTGAAGTCTTTTGCAATACATCATTAGACGAGCTAGTCCGTGTGAGGGTGCCCCAACTAATTCTGCATTAATTAAAGCTTTACTGCAAATTTTTGAATGTTCTAGACTAAGCCCATGATTTAAAAAAATATTTATTAAAATACTGTCTAGTTTTTTGTGCATTTAATTTATATTTTTTTTGTACTAACCTTTTCCACGCCAAGGAATTGTTTTGTCAATTATTTTTCTGATAGTAATATCAAAAAGTAATCCCAACATACCCATTATGAAAATTGTTATCCAAATTACTTCATATTGAAAATATTTTTTTGCAACATTTTCAACAAAACCTATTCCAGTAGTTCCAGCCAAAAATTCAGCAGCTACTAAAGTACCCCAACACATTCCTGTTGCAACTCTTATACCAGTAAGAATTTCCGGTAAAGAATTCGGAAATATTACATGTCTTAGTATTTGCCACCTAGATGCTCCTAATGAATGTGCCGCATGAATTTTAGAAAGCTGAGTTCCTGAAGCACCTGCTCTTGCCGAAATGATCATTATTGATAAAGAGACCATAAATAATAAAAAAACTTTACCTAAATTATCAATACCAAGAACAGAAATTATTAATGGCGCCCAAGCTAGTGGCGGTACAGGTCTATACAATTCAATTAATGGATCAAAAAATCCCTTAGCAAATCTATTTAACCCCATAAATAAACCCAAAGGAACTCCAATAATAATTCCAAAAACTAAGCCAAGAAATACTCTCAAGAAAGAGTCCCATATATGACCAGTTGGAACTGGTATTTTAAATAATTTAAAATCTCCAGTAACAATATTTAAAACTTTATTTTTGAAATTAGATTTTACCTCACCAGACTCATTGTGAACAGGATATTTGCCAGGCAGAACATCAGCGATCCAGTCGGGAAGAATAAAACCAATTATTTTGCTTACATCCATCATTTCGTACCAAATTAAAGGAATATTTTTAAATCCTACGCTTGGTTTTAATAGAAGTGAAAATTTGTTTATTGTATCAGTAGGTTTAGGTAACCATCTTCCAGAACCTTGCTCAGAGCAACTAGTTCCGCTAGACATAATTGTTCCAGTTGGAAATAAAACTATATCGATTAATCTTAAACCACCTTGCTCTCCTTTTTGGACCTCATCAAAATTTTCAATTGATTTTTGCATACCATCCAAAGTATTTGGAGGAAAAATACTTGCATATTCAATTCTTCTTGCAATTTTAAGAATATCTTTGGCAAGAGTAGAGGCAATTTCGTTAGATGTTTCTAATTTTGACCTATACGCTTTAATCTCAGTTTTAATATCTGACATGGCAGACAAATACTGTGAATTATGATTTCGTAGTTCAAAAAAATCATTGCTAATTATAGTTAACTCATTTGCAGCAGCTTCAAATTTTAATCCTTTTTTAGTTTTAGGTATAAATGGGATTTCTACTTTATTTTCAATAGCAGTACCTGAAGCACCCCATTCTCCTTCTGTTAACGAGTCTTTTATTCTTTTGTTTTTCTCTTCAGCAGTCTCCTTTGGATAATCATTTTGTTTAAATTTTTCTGTTAGAAGATTAATTCTATTAGTTGTTTGATCAATTTGAATTTTTGTTTCATTTTCTAATAAGTTTTTATTAGTTAGCAAAGGGATTGTTTTTTTAGTTTTTGAAACGAGACCTAAAAGCTTGTTTTTGTCTTTTGATATCAAATTTTTTGAGTTTTTAATTTCATTTGATATTTTCTCTAAATTTTCATTTTCACTCTTTATAACCGAAGTACTTTTTAGTTGTCGTTCTTCAATTGGAAATAAATATTTTAAAGATAATAGCGATTCATTTACTTTCGCAACCTGACAGAGCTCATTAGCTGATTTAGGAAAAAAAGACTTTGCAATATCCCAAGAATAATAAAGCCACACCAATAATAAAAAGCTGCTTCCTACAATTATCCAATGGGCACCACCTTTTGCTCTTTCGGGGTTTCCAAAAACAGCATCAACTTTTTCTGTTTTGATTAATTTTCTTCCATAAAAAATACAACCAATAATGGTGAAAAAAATTAAAAAAGTTAAAACTCCTGTTATCATTTAGCTATCTTTTCCCATTATTTCTTCCTCCATATTCCAAATCATTGATAGTATTTCTTCTCGTTTACCAACAAACTCTTTGTCATTTTTTATTTCTCTCAAATCTTCTTTAAGACCCTTTTGAGCGAATGGTAATTTATATTCTTTATGTATTCTTCCAGGCCTTGGAGCCATAACGTATACTTTTTCTCCTAATAATAGAGCTTCTTCTACAGAGTGAGTAATAAGTATTATTGTTTTACCTGTCTCTTTCCAAATTTTAAGAACTAATGATTGCATTTTTTCTCTGGTTAAAGCATCAAGAGCACCTAACGGTTCATCCATTAAAATTAAATCTGGATCATTGATCAAACATCTCGCTAAAGCTACTCTTTGTTGCATACCACCGGAAAGTTGATATGTCGGTGTATTTCCAAAACCTTTTAAACCAACAATATCTAACCATTCATCTACTTTTTTTTGAGTATTAGTTGGATTTTCATTTTTCATTCTTAATCCAAAATTAACATTTTCAGAAACTGTCAACCATTCAAACAGAGCTCCTTGTTGAAAAACCATACCTCTATCAACGCCTGGACCATTAATTTCCTTTTCTCCTAAAGTGATTGTTCCAGAAGTTGGTCTAATAAAACCTGCAGCAATATTTAATAAAGTTGTTTTTCCACAACCTGATGGACCAAGAACGGTTAAAAGTTCTCCTTTTTTGATTGTAAAATTAAGATCTTTTAAAGCATGCACCTTTTCTCCTTTAGGAGACTTAAAAATCATGTTTAAATTTTGGGAAATTAAATCACTCATAAATTAAAGTATATTAGAAATTAATAAAAAAAAATAGGCACCAATTTATTAAATTGGCGCCTATCAATTTTTACTCTATAAAGTATTACGGTAAAAACTTAGTATTAACAGATCCTCGTGGTGTATCCATTCCTTTTAGGAATCCAGCAAGGTTTCCACTCTTCATAGATTTTTTAGTTTCTTTAGCGTTAAGAAATTTAAATCCACCGATTGTTTCTTTCATGTCACCAAGTTTCATTTCAGCATCCTTAGCTATAACATTTAAATCACTTTTACCTGATTTATATCTAGCATTAGCTTCATGCGTTACTTCTATGAAAGTTTTAAGTAATCCTGGATTTTCTTTCATAAATTTATTCGTAACAGATGTAATATCTATACCCAAGATACCAGCATCACGAGCTTCTTTAACTGTAAGTAATCTTGATCCAACTGCAGTTGCAGCTTTAATAGAGTTACCACCAAATAAACATGCCATTACAACATCACCGCTTACAAGTGCAGCAGCTCCTTCTTCAGGATCCATTTGTATAACTTGCATTTTTTTTCTATCTGCTCCTACAACTTTCATACTTTCGTCAAAAACGTATTCAGCCATAGTTCCTAAAGGAACAGCAACTTTTTTACCTTCAAGTTCACTAGCATTTGCTTTTGTAATTCCAGAAGCTTTAGAAGTTACACAAGTTGTACCTCCCATTCCATATTCCATAGCAATATCTACAAGTTTGATTGGTGCTTTCGCTTTTACTGCATTTATAAATGGTACTAGACCTTGAGAGTAAGAAATATCTATATCTCCTGCTAACATAGCATCAGTCATTGCTCCACCATTTGTAAAGTTTGTCCATTTAACTGGAACTCCCATTGCTTTATCAAAAAGCTTCTTAACCTTGTCTTCTTGGTTTGGTGTTGGCCATTCTAAAAAAAATGCAACTCTTACTTCTTTAGCAGCTGCATTAGCTACTGAAGCATTTAATGAGAATGCTACTAACATCCCAAGTATCATACTGATTATTTTTTTCATTTGTTCTCTCCGTTTGTTAATTACTAGGATTTAAAATGAATTTTATGTTGAAGTAAACAAATAGAATCTTTTTAATAAGTACAAAAACCCCCTTTTTTCATATTTTTTCTTAAGAAAAAAACCAAAGTGAGTTTCGCGCAGAGGTTGAACAATGAATTATTTAAAATATTTTTTTAATTTAAAATAATAAATTAATTTAACAATAAAATTAGGAGTATTAAAAAGATATCTTACTATTTTTTTAACAATCGGTATTTTTTTTAAAAAGGGGAATTTTTTATTTATGATATTATTTATTTTAGGAAAATAGTCACTTGAACGATAGTCAAAAACACCTTGCCTTTCTCTTTCATTATTTTTAACAACAACTGAGTCCAAACTTTTTTTTGAATTAATTTTAAAAACAACCATTGAATCATAAAATGAAATTGAAAAAATTTTTTTTCTTAAATCATTGTTTCTTTTAAATTGTAAATCTACAAATCTAGAGTTAACAACGTCAATTAAATATTTTGAATAGTTTATAAATGAAAATTTGAAAGGGTTTCCAAAAGATCTTAGGTAACTACTATGCACATCCTCTGTTACTATAATGCCATTATTTTTAATGTTATTAACGGACTCAGAAACCGTAACTATTTGCTGTTCGTTAACATGGCCTCCATCATCAAGCAAAATATCAATTTTTCCAACTTTAGAATAGAAGTCTTTCCAAAATTTATTATCTGACTGACTTCCTGTAAAAATTTCAAAACCTTCTTTTTCCAATTCTTTAGCTTTAGGGTCTAAGTCTATTCCTATAATTCTTGCTTTTGAACCAAAGTATTCTTTCCACATAAAAAGAGAACCTCCATGCAATACTCCAACCTCAACAAAAACAATTTCTTTTCCAATATATTCATTAAATATTTCTTCATATATTTGAAAATAAGAGTCAATTTTAAGTGAAGTAAATTTAAGATTTTTATAAATTTGAAATAACTTAAGATTAGAATTTATTTCTAAACTCTTTTCAGGCAGATCTTTTGGATTAGTAGCCATAATTGTATTGTAATTTATTATAATCGTTTCAGCAAAATAAAAAATCCAATTGTAATTAAGATTTACTTAATATAAATAAAGATATTATTTAAAAAAGTATAATAACAGAGATGTTTACAATAGTAATACTATCTTTTCATAGTGAAACTCATATTAAAAGATTAGCTACAAATATAGATAAAAAATATCCAATTATTGTTATTGAAAATTCACTTAACATAAAATTAAAAAGTGAATTAGAAAAAAAATACAATAATATTAAAGTAATAATACCCAAAAAAAATATAGGCATATCTGCTGGCTATAATTTAGGTATAAGAGAGTCCAAAACAAATTTTGTCAAGATAACCTCAGCCGATGTTAATATTACCAATAAAAGCCTCCAAGATCTTGAGTATTGCATTTCTAAAATAAAAAACTTTGCTTTACTTGGGCCAACATATGATGATGAAAGCATTTATAAAAATTACGGTATTTGGGAGTCAAAAAAAATATCAACAGAAAATACTTTTAATGAGCTTGAAAAATACAAAATTAAAGAAGTAGACTTTATTGAAAATGACTTTGTTATAAATAAAAAGAATTTTGAAAATTTAGACTTATTTGATGAAAATATATTTATGTATTACGAAACTATGGATCTTTGTAAAAAAATTAGATCATCTAAGAAAAAAAATTATGTTTGTAAAAATATTAAGTTTACTCACTATGGATCACAATCTGTTGATTCTACTTTATCAGAAAAATATTCATTAAATAGGTCTTGGCATTATAGCTGGTCAAAATTCTATTATTTTAAAAAGAACTTTAATTATTTTTTTGCAATTAGAAAAATATTTCCAAATTTTATTAGATCGATTAAAAAAATGATAATCAGTAAGATTTGCAGAAAAGAGAAAGAGTATCAACTACATAAATTTGTTATAAAGGGTATTTTATCTTCAATTAGCAACAACCCTTCTTCCTACAGGCCTTTTGAAACAAATAAATAATTAAATATTTTTTTTTATGATTTTTTTTAGCTTTTTCAAATTCATTGACGTATTAAGTGGATATTTCTTCCCGAACACCTTTTTTGCTGAAACTTTCTTAACTTTTGAATTATATTTTTTTACAAAATTATAAACACTTTGGCTTTTTCCACCAACATTAATAACTCCCTTCTTATTAATTAATTTAAATAAAATTTTTGATATATTTTCATGAAAAGTAAAATTTGTAATAAAATCTGTGAAAGCTTTTTTATGAACAAAAGGTTTTTCTGTCATACAAATTCTAAGAATCAAAGAATTTTTATACATCCGTACAGCACTTTCGCCTCCAAGTTTTGACCATGCATAATTGTTAATAGGAAGAAGAGCATCTGACTCTTTATAGTTACCTTTAGCGCCTGGGTATACGTAGCTGGTTGAAAAATATATTAATTTAATTCCTAAATCAGAACATACTTTCGTGATGTTTGCTGTCCCAATTATATTTAAATCTATACTATTGTTTAATAATTTTTCGTGCATACTCATAGGTCTAGATAATCCCGCTAAATGTATACAATATTTTGGTTTTTTTAGTTTTAAATAATTTTTTATAGATTTTAATTTGAGAATATTTAATTGATTTTTTTTGGGGAAATAAATTTCATATTTATTTTTTATTTTTTTTAATTCTAACCCAAAGCGTCCAGATCCGCCTGTTACTACAATTCTATTTTTATAATGAAACATGAGAAAACCACCTTCCACCATTAGTTAAAAATTTTTTTTCTTTTGCAAAAATTTCTTCTTTGTGATTCCATGCAAACAAATAAGCTACATCAGGTATATTTTTATAAAAATGTGACATTGGCACTACAGGTATATGTGTTCCAGGACTGAACTTACCAATTTTTTCATTTGTTGTATCGCAAATAAAACTAATAATATCAGAATTCAAATTACAGTAATTTAATAAAGTTGTACTTTTTGCAGTAGCAGCGTATCCGCATATTTTTTTTCCTTCTTCTTTAAATTTTTTTAGGGAATCTATAATTCTTTTTTTTGAGTCTTCGCAATTTTTTTTAAAATTTAAACATGACGATAAATCATCTAACTTATTTTTCTTTTCTTTGTCCAGCATAGTTTCTATTTGTGGGTTAATCTTACGTTTATTTTTTCTACCAATCACATACCTCATAGATCCACCATGAGTTAATTGTGGTTGAGCATCTATCAAATCAAAATCAAAAAGTTTAAAAATTTTTTTAACAGAGCTAAGCGAGAACATAAAAATGTGTTCATCATAGATCTGGTCATAAGAAGTTTTATCAAACATAGATCCAAGATAAGGTTCTTCAAAAACAAAAACTCCTTTTGAAGTAAGTAATTCATCAACAGTTAAAATTAAATCTTTTAAGTTAGGAATGTGCGCAATGACGTTTGCTGCACATATTACATCGGTTTTTTTTTTAAAATTTTTCATTTTATTTAAACTATTAATATTAAAAAATGTATTGACAGTCTTAATACCATTTTTAATGGCTTGATCAGCCACACTCTTCGAAGGTTCTATACCTAAATAATCTACATCAGTATTTGAAAAATTTTTTAATAAAGTCCCGTCGTTAGAACCTACCTCTATTAATTTTGAATGAGAGTCTAAATAAAACTTTAGTAACCATTCTGCGTATTTTTTAAAATGTCCTTTCATATTTTCAGAACTAGCCGTATAAAAAGGATATCTTTCATTATGTACTGTTTTGGGGTTAGAAAATTCATTTAGTTGAAATAATGAAACTTTTTCTGAAAAACCAACTTCCATTTCATAGAAAAACTCTGAAACAAAATCTTTTTTATCTAAAAAACCATTAGCTGAAGGCATTTTACCAAATGACATAAAAGGTTTTATGCTATCATTAGTTATTTTACATTTCATTTTAATAAATAATTTTTTAATTATTCTTAATTTATAAATAAATTTTTTTATATTGTTTAAAAGATAAATTTAATTTATCTTTTTTTGAAATAATTGGTTTTCGAATAGGCCATTTAATTTTTAAATTTTTGTCATTCCATAATAAGCCAATTTCATGTTTTTTAGATCTATAATTTGTACAAATATAGTGAATTATATTTTCTTTACTTAATCCTAAAAACCCATGGGCAAATCCAGGTGGAATAAAAATAGATTTAGCATTATTTTGTGATAAAATAATCTTGAAGTGTTTACCAAAAGTTTTAGAGTTTTTTCTAAGATCTACTGCGATATCAAGAATTGACCCTTTTAGGACAGAAATATATTTTCCTTGTGGAAATTTTGTTTGTAAATGTATACCTCTTAAAACATTTTTTTTAGAGCTCGAAATACACCCGAAGATAAATTTGTTTTTTTTTAGCAATTTGCTTTTAAAATCTTCTTTAAAAAACCCTCTGTTGTCCCTGAATATTCTTGATTGTATTATTTTTAGTCCCGAAAATTTTGTACTTTTAATTTGCATAATAGATATATACGCTTAACATATGAAATATCAAAATGCTACTATGAGTTGTATAGAATATTTCTTGTTTTCATTAGGTAATAGTCTAAAAGAAATTTTGGAGGTTAAAATTTTATGAGCACTCATGATGGAGTCAAAATTCCAAATTCTCTTAATGAACATTGGATGGCATTTACCTCTAACAAAGACTTCAAAAAAAAACCTAGATTAATTACTGAAGCAAAAGGAGTGTATTTAAAAAACCACGAAGGAAAAACACAAATAGATGCTAGATCAGGATTATTTTGTAATCCCTTGGGACATGGAAGAAAAGAAATTACTAATGCAGTCACCAAACAATTGGAGAAGTTAGATTATTGTCAGCCTTTCCAACAAGGTTTTGGAGGATCTTTTGAACTTGCCACAAAAATAGCAAAACAAACACCTGGTGATCTTAATAGAATTTTTTATACAATTTGTGGATCCACTGCAGTAGAGACAGCAATTAAGATTGCTATTGCGTATCATAGAGCCAAAGGTGATAGCAAAAGATTTAGATTTGTAGGTCGTGAAAAAGCGTACCATGGGATGAATATTGGAGCAACTTCTGTTGGCGGAATGATAAATAATGTTAAAGCTTTTTCTAGTGTTTTAATGCCTGGTGTACTTCATATGAGACACACCAATTTACCTGAACATAAATTTGTTCAAGGTCAGCCAGAAACCGGAGCAGAATTAGCTGAAGATCTAGAAAGATTTGCAACAAATTTTGGAGGAGAAAATATTGCCGCATGTATTGTAGAACCAATTTCAGGATCAGTAGGCTGTTTAGTGCCGCCAAAAGGATATTTAAAAAGATTAAGAGAGATTTGTAATAAACATAAAATTTTATTAATTTTTGATGAAGTTATAACAGGATGGGGAAGAACAGGATCATCATTCGCATCAAAAGAATATGGGGTTACACCTGATATAATTACAATGGCTAAAGCAACAACTAATGGCGTAGTTCCGATGGGCGTTGTAGCATTCAAAGAGGAAATATATGATTCAATTATGAACGCATCTCCAGATGGTACAGTCGAACTTTTCCATGGTTATACTTATTCAGGAATTCCAATCGCAGTAGCTGCTGCATTGGCTGTGCAAGATATTTTTGAAAAAGAAGAAATTTTTAAGAGAGCAAAAGAATTGTCTCCTTATTTTCAAAAAGGTTTGTTTTCCTTAAAAGATCTTGACTGCGTTGAAAATATAAGAGGTTATGGGATGATGGGTGGAATTGATATTAAAATGAAAGAAAAACCAGGTAAAGCAGGATTTCAAGTATTTAAAAGCTGTTATGATGTTGGTGTGAATTTTAAAGCCACAGGAGATTGTTTGATAATTGCTCCTCAATTTATATGTGAAAAAAAACATATTGATGAAATTATAGAAAAATTAAGAACAGGTATTTCTAATTATATTAAGTCTTAAATGCGTATCGGTGTACCCAAAGAAATTAAACTTCAAGAACATAGAATAGGTTTAACACCTGAAAGTGTAAAGGCTTTAACTAGCAAGGGCCATGAAGTTTTAGTTGAAAATAATGGTGGGTTTGAAGCTGGTTTTTCTAACGATGACTACAAAAATGCTGGCGCAAAGATTGAAAACAAACCTTCAGATATTTTCAAAAATTCGGACCTAATTGTCAAAGTCAAAGAACCTCAAACTAGCGAAGTTTCTATGATTAGAGAAAATCAAATCATTTATACTTATTTGCATTTAGCAGCTGCAAAAGATTTAACTGAAGGTCTTATAAAATCTAAGTCGATTTGTATAGCATATGAAACTGTTACTGATGATAACGGACGTCTACCACTATTAGCACCTATGAGTGCTGTTGCGGGGAGAATGTCAATCCAAGCTGGAGCACATTCTTTAGAGAAAAATCAAAAGGGCAGAGGCCTTCTCTTAGGGGGAGCTCCAGGAGCAGAGTCCGCAAATGTTGTAATTCTAGGAGGCGGTGTTGTAGGAGAAAATGCTGCTTTAATAGCAACTGGAATGAGAGCAAATGTTTTTATTTTAGATAAATCATTGCAACGTCTAAAACAGTTAAAAAAAACTTTTGGTGAAAAAATTAAACCTATTGAAAGTAACGAGTCAGAATTAAAAAAACTTATTAAAAATTGTGATCTTTTGATAGGAGGAGTTTTGATACCAGGTGCTGAAGCTCCAAAATTAATTACAAGAGATATGATTAAATCAATGAAAAGAGGAGCAGTTGTTGTTGATGTGGCTATAGACCAAGGAGGTTGTGTTGAAACTAGCAAACCAACCACTCACGCTAACCCCACCTATTTAGTAGATGAGGTTGTACATTACTGCGTAGCTAATATGCCGGGCGGAGTACCTAGAACTTCTACTATGGCTTTAAACAAAGCAACTCTTCCTTTACTTATAAAAATTGCAGACCAAGGTTATAAAAAAACTTTAGAAGAAAACAAAAATTACTTAGCAGGTTTAAATATTTTTAAGGGATTTGTTACATGCAAGGGTGTAGCAGAAGCATTTGGTTTAAAATATTTTCCTCCAGAGAATGTTATTCAAAATTAGCTAAATTTATCTTTAATACTCAAACAAAAACCATATTGATCCTAAAGTTAAGTTAAGCCATAACTTTTTATGCAATTAAACCCAATATGGTCTAAAAAAATCTTTATTAATAAATTAATTGTGATTAAATCATAGGTAGTAGAGAAGTATATGAGCGTACATAAAATAAAAGAAACCCAAAAACTTGAAGATAATAATCTATATCAAGATAATGATTATCTTTCAGATACAAACAATATCGATAAAAGAAAAGTTAACCTGAATGATTTAGTAAGCAGGTTAAAAATAGAAAAAAAGAAAGAAAGAAAGCATAATATTCTTCTTTCAACTGTCGCTTTATCAGCATTAGCTGTTTTTGGTATTATATTAACTCTTTAATATAATTTATCTAATTTATTAAACCTTTTATTATAACTAGGTAAAAATCACTAAATATATCTATAGTAGCTTGCGAGAGTTCTTTAGCCATGAATGAATTATCAGGCACATTTTCAATATCAAAATAATATCTTTTTGATGGTTTGTGTTTTTTTAAAACTTTTAAAATAACTAATTTTTCTAATTTTCTTATACAAGTTGCTCTAGGTATGCCTGTAATTTCTGAAATAGAAGTAGCGCTTATATTTGCTTCGGAAAAATTGACATTTGAAGATATTTTTTTTGAATAATGATCCGAAAAACTACTAATATTTTTCTTTTTTATAAAATAGCCTGTTTGTATTGCACACTGAAGAGCTATTAATACTATTTCAAGATCATTTGATTTCTTTTGCCACCTAATTGCCCATTTTAAAAAAGCGCTTAAATAATGAAACCAATAAAAAGAGTAATGTTTATTTAATTCTTCCTTTATCTTATCATGAGTTACTTTGATGTTTAAAAGTGAAGATATACAATTAATCATTTTAGAGACATCACTTATTTCTTTTTTTACTATGGACTCATAAGATTTTTTTTGATCTTCAGTTGGATGCCAAAATAATTTTTTACCTTTTTTTTGTAACACTTTATGCCTTAATAAAGTATTAATTTTTCTTCTAGTTGTTTCTTTGGGCAAGCTTACATCTTTAGAAATATTTATAATTTTATAGTCAGGTTGAGAAATTTCTTTGTGGTTCATCCAAAAGTTTTTTAAAGAAATATCATATTTCAAATCATTTTCTCTTTGATGAAGAATTTGTCTATGAAGATTTTTTGCAAAATATAATACTATATTAGCTCCATCTAAATCCTTATTGTACCGTTTGTAAATATCTATTAGAAAAGAACTTTGGATTTCCATAAACATTAACTGGCACGTGGAATAATTTTTTTTTATTGTCTCTCTTACTTCATCTAATTTAATGTTATTAACTTTTTCCATAAGAATAGGTCGAGTTCAGTTTGGGTTATTTAAAACCTGAATGAACTAGAAGTCAAGAGGGTAATTTTTGGAGTTTTACTTTATTTCCTTAAGATCAGAAACAATCATTTCTTTAACTAAACTTTTAAAATCTGTTTTTGGTTTCCATTTTAATTCTCTTTTGGCTTTAGAAGCATCTCCTCTTAATTCATGAACATCAGTCGGACGAAAATATACTGGATCTACTTTAACAAGAATGTTTCCATTTTTTTTATTAAAACCTACTTCTTTCAAACCTTTTCCTCTCCAACCCACTTTAATATTTATGTATTTAAATGCCTCTTCTACAAATTGTTTAACAGTGTGACTTTTGCCAGTTGCTATTACATAGTCATCTGGTTTTTTTGATTTTAACATAAGCCACATACTCTCAACATAGTCTTTAGCAGATCCCCAGTCTCTTTTTGCGTTTAAATTGCCTAAAGTAAAAAATTTTCTTTTACCTCTATATATTTCAGAAACTGCTCTAGTAATTTTCCTAGATACAAATGTTTCACCTCTTCTTGGCCCCTCATGGTTGAACAAAATTCCATTCACAGCAAAAATTTTATAAGCTTCCCTATAATTTACTGTAGTCCAATAGGCATATAGTTTTGATATTGCATAAGGACTTCTTGGTCTAAATGGCGTCTTTTCATTTTGTGGTATATCTGTATTACCAAAAATTTCAGAAGTAGAAGCTTGATAAAATTTTGTTTTTTTTTGTAGTTTTAAAATTCTGATTGCCTCTAATATTCTTAAAGTTCCCAAAGCATCAGAGTTTGCAGAGTATTCAGGAATTTCAAAACTTGTATGAACATGAGATTGAGCTCCTAAATTATATATTTCATCTGGTTTTGTAGATTGTATAATTCTTAATAAATTACTTGAGTCTGTTAGATCACCATAATACGGAATAAAATTTTTTGTTTGTTTTACATCATTGTAAACATGATCAATTCTTTTGGTGTTGAAGCTTGAGGATCTACGTTTAACACCTATTACTCTATAATTTTTTTTTAAAAGAAAGTCAGTTAAATAAGAACCGTCTTGACCTGTAACTCCAGTTATTAGAGCAGTTTTTTTCATAATTTATCTATCTTTAATAAATTTTTTGTTAAAAATTTGACTTCTTTTTGTTTAATTTCTTTTGCATGTAATCCAATAAAAAAGCCTCTTTGTTCGATTTCCTGGGCTTTTTTAAAACGCTCACCTTTCTTATTTAACCCATATAACCTAATACACGGTTGATTTAAGAAATTTCCACTAATTATTGGTCTAGTTTCAATACCCTTTTTATTAAGAAATTTTAAATATTTTTTTTTATTTTTAATTAAATTTTTCTTAATTAAGATTGGCAAACCAAACCAGCTAGGTGAAAGTTTTTTAATAGGTTTTAAAAAATCAAACTGCCCCCTCCAATTTGATGATTTTTTTATAGTATGAATAATCTTTTTTCTGTTATTAGATCTTACATTAATAATCTTTTTTAGCCTTTTAAATTGATTAAAACCAATAGCAGCACTTATGTCTGTAGGTCTAAGATTAAAGCCAGAATTAACAAAATTCCAATCACTATCTTTTTTTTTATTTAAACCTCTATCCCAACCGTGAGCTCTAAGACTATGTAGTATTTTATAATCATTGTAATCATTGCAAACTATCATACCTCCTTCTCCAGCTGAAATTTGATGAGACACAAAAAATGAATATGTCCCAAATCTTCCAAATGTTCCTAGGTATTTTGAGCCATATTTTGAACCTAAAGATTCACAAGTATCTTCTATCAATGTTAATTTTTTTTTCTTTACGACGTTTTTTAACTCATTCATATTTGTTGAATTTCCTAATACATGGACTGCTAAAACAACTTTAGTTTTTTTTGTTATCTTTTTTTTTAAATCTTTAATATCAAAGTTAAAAGTTTTTAAATCAACATCTACAAACTTTGGCTTTAATCCAGATTGAACTATTGGCCATAAAGAAGTCGACCAACAAATTGCGGGTATCAAGCATTCACTTTTAGGTTTAATTCTTTTCTTATTGACAGGATTAATTGAAGCAAAAAAAGCTAAAAGATTTGCTGAAGATCCAGAATTAACCATTAACGCATATTTTACACCTATGTATTTTGCGAAATTCTTTTCAAATTTTTTAGTTATTTCTCCCATTGTAATTTTTCCTGAAGATAAAACTTTTTTACCAGACAAAATATCTTTATTAGAAAAAGGATTAATTACTAATGGATATTTATTTTTAACTTTATTTTTCATTTTTTTGAATTTTTCTTAAATCTGATTCGACCATATCTTCAACCAAGTTATCAAATTTTATTTTTGGTCTCCATTTTAAAATTTTTTGTGCTTTAGAAATATCTGCAGCTCTACATGCGCTATCTTGTATTCTTTTAAACTTATGTTCAGAAATTACATGATCTTTATAATTTAAACCCACATATCTAAAGGCCTTTCTAGCAAAATCCTCTACAGAATTTAAAACACCGGTACCTATCACATAGTCATTAGGTTTTGCCTGTTGATTCATTAACCACATAGCATAAACGTAGTCTTTAGCGTGTCCCCAATCTCTTTTGGAATACAAATTTCCTAATTTGAGTTTTTTTTGAAGACCATTTTTTATTCTTGCAACAGAATATGAAATTTTTCTTGTGACAAATGCCAGGTCTCTTCTTGGGGATTCATGATTAAATAAAATTCCAGTTGATGCATTAAAATTAAGATTGTCTCTAAAATTCCTAGTTAAATAATAACCAGCAACTTTTGTAATACCATAAGCGGATGAAGGATGAAGTTCTGTATATTCATTTATTTTTTTATTTTCTATACTTCCAAACATCTCTGATGATCCTGCAAAAAAGAAATTAACTTTTTTATCGATACTTTTAACAGCTGCTAAAATATTTTTTGTTGAGTTAAAATTTATATTTAAAGTATAAAGTTGATTTCGAAATGAATGACCATCATATGCTTGTGCAGCCAAATGATATATTTCATCAGGCATAACTTTTTTTATAGTTTTTTTTATTAAATTTTCATCAAATAAAGAATTTTTATAAAGATTTATATCTTTGAGACAATTTTTTAGTCTCCAAGTTTTTTTAATATCTTTTATTGAAAAGTCAGGCCGAACTATACCGTAGACATCATAGTTTTTTTTTAAAAGTAATTCCGCTAAATAAGAACCATCTTGGCCAGTTATACCAGTTATGAGTGCTTTTTTTGACATAAATTTTCTATTCTGTATAAATAGGAATTAATATTACTTAACACCGTTCATGCAAATAAAAAACAAAATTACTTATTTAAAAAAATGTAAGGTCTGTGGTAACACTAATTTAACAAAAGTTCTACAACTTAATAAACAATATATCTCTGCTACATTTGTTAAATCAAATAAAAATAATCATTTATCAAAAATACAAAGTCCGTTAACTCTAGTGCTATGTAGTAAAAAAAAAAAATAAAAATAATTGTGGTCTTTTACAATTAAGAGAAATAACACACCCCAATCTTCTATATAAAAATTATTTTTATAGATCTGCTACCAGCGACACTATGAGAAGAGATTTAAAAGATGTAGTTACTAAAATAAAAAAAATAGCAAAACCTAAAGCAGGAGACTCAATTGTTGATATAGGATCTAACGATTGCACTTTGTTAAATTTTTATGATAAAAAATACAATTTATTTGGATTTGAACCAGCAAAAAATATTAAATTTATAAACAAAAGAAAGAAAATTAAAATTTTTAAAAATTATTTTAATTCTAAGGACTTTCTAAAAAAAGTTAATAAAAAAGCTAAAATTGTAACTTCTTGTGCAATGTTTTACGATCTATCAAATCCAAAAAAATTTGTTAAAGAAATTTTTGAAATTTTGCACGAAGATGGTGTTTGGTGTGTTCAAATAAGTTATTTATTATCTATGCTTAAATTTAATAATTTTTATGACATTTGTCATGAACACCTATCATATTATTCTTTAAACTCTTTTGAAAAACTTCTAAGAAATTTTGATTTAAAATGTTTTTATGCAGAAACAAACGCTGTCAATGGGGGAAGTATTAGAATATTTGTTTGCAAAAAAGAAAATAAAAAATATGACTCTAAAAAATTTTTTAATTCAATAAATAAAATTAGAAAAATTGAAAAAAGATTTAAATTAGATAAAGAAAAAACATTTATTAATTTTGAAAAAGATATAGATAGATTGAAAAACAAAACAAATAATTATGTTAATAAAATTCTTAAAAAAGGAGGTTCAGTTCTAGGATTGGGTGCAAGCACAAAAGGCAATATCTTGTTACAGCACTTTGGTTTAAATAAAGAAAAAATACCATATATAAGTGAGAGAAATTTAGAAAAAGTTGGTTTGAGTTGTTTGGGGTCAGACATTAAACTAATATCAGAGGAACTTGCAAGAAATATGAATCCAGATGCTTTTTTAGTTCTACCGTGGAATTTCAAAAAAGAAATCGTTAAAAGAGAGAAAAATTATATTAAAGAAGGAGGAGAGCTTATGTTTCCAATGCCTACTCCTCATGTTGTCACGAGAAAGGGTGAAAAAAAATTATAATTATAATGTTAATAAAGAAGTTTTGGAATAAATTATTCAATTATAAAAATTATAAGTTTTTGAAACATAATGAAAATATAAAAAAAACTGTTTTAGAATTTAAGACCAATGTTGAACCTTATCTCATAGAAATTGAAAAAAAAATAAATTCAAACCGTCCACTTTCTTTTTTACACTCAGGTCATGCAGGAGATGTAATTAATGCCTTACCAGTAATAAAGGAGATTTCAAAAAATCATGAATGCAATCTTTATATACAAACAAATAAACCATTAGAAACTCATTATCACAAACATCCGTCCAAAGATGTTTATTTGAATGAAAAAAGTTTTGAAATGCTTGAGCCACTCTTAAAAGTTCAAAAATTTATCAAAAAAATTGAGAAATATAATCAACAAAAAATCGATATAAATTTTGATTTATTTAGAACTATACCGATTAACATATTATTTGATAATTTAAGGTATGCATCTCAAATCACAGGAGTTCAGCCTAATTTTGATGAAAAATATCTTGATGCTCCTTCACATGATAAACTCAAAGATCAAGTCGTTATTCAAAGAACTTTTAGGTACAGGAATCAATTTATTAACTATCAATTTTTAAATGATTTCAAAGATATATATTTTGTTGGTAATCGAGAAGAATATAATGACCTGAAAAAAACAGTTTTAAATTTAAAATTTTACGAGTGTAAGGATTTTTTAGACATGGCCTCTGCTATAAAATCAAGTAAATTTTTTATTGGTAATTCATCAGTAGGTTTCCCAATTGCTGAAGGTCTTAAAGTGCCAAGACTTTTAGAAGCTTGTCCTTACTTTCCGGCAGCGATACCACATGGAAAAAATGCGTTTGATTTTTACTACCAAATACATTTTGAAAAATATTTTAAAAAACTTTACGAAAAAAAAATTGATTAAAAACTTAAAAAAGAAACTTGTTAATTTGTTTAAAACAATAATCTCTAATTTATTCATTCTTTTATATGGAAAAATAAATGGAACTGTAGATCCGTCAAAAAATAGTTTTATAGAATTAAATGAAATTGAGTTAGAGAAAAATTTTAACTATAAGGTTTATTTTATAAAACAAGGCAGACTGTATACAGACACAATAAATGATACAGCTTTAATATTGAAAAACTCAATTGTAAACGGCGCCTCATTTCAATTAAGAAATAATATAAATGCAAAATGCTATGAAAACATAGTTTTTCAAAAAGGAACTCCAAGATTTAAAAAAAAAATAAAAGGTAAGGTTTTTTCTTTACTAACAGGTGGAGGAGGTAACTCAAATTATTGGCATTGGCTTTTTGATGTTCTACCAAGAATGGCAATGGTAGAAAATCTTATAAATTTAAATAAAATAGATTTTTTTTTACTTCCAGATTTAAAAGAAAAATTTCAAAATGAAACTTTGAAAAACCTAAATATAGAAACAAGCAAAAGATTAACCAGTAGAAATTGTAGACACTTTTCTGCTGATCAAATTATAGTTACAGACCATCCGTACAATCTTTTAAATGATCCAAAAAAAGATTCATTAAATATCCCTACTTGGATTATATCTTTTTTACGAAAAAAATTTTTAAATTCAAAGACAAATAACCAAAACTTGCCTAAAAAAATATACATAGAACGTACCGATTCTAAATCTGGTCATGGAAAAATGAGATCTATAATAAATGAAAATGAGGTAAAAGATTTTTTAAAGAAACAGGGTTTCGAATTTTTAACATTAAGCAAGCATCATTTTAATCAACAAGTTGAAATTTTTAATCAAGCAGAATGTGTAGTTGGACTGCACGGAGCAGGTTTTGCAAATATAGTTTTTTGCGAACCTAATACTAAAGTACTCGAACTTCAATCTGATAGCGCTGGTGAAATAATAAAAAATATATCAAAAAAGAATCATTTAAATTATGATTGTATTTCTGTAAAGCCAAAAATATCTACCGATAATCAATTAGGACATATAGAAATAAATATTGATACTCTAAAAGAAAAGATAGAGTTGCTGTACCAATCTAAAAAACAATGATAAGTATATTTCATGAAAGGATTTTTCATAAAATTAATTTCAATTACTGTTGCAGTTATTTTAGTTATAAATGTTGTATTCAATCTTTTTTTTGCTGAACATATCAAAGGAATTAACCAATTTTTATCTATTTCAAAAACTGAAAATAGAAAAAATTTAAGAAACAAATTAAGAGAAGAGGCAAAAGATGCACTCCGACAAGAGAATCTTTTAAACGAAGAAGATAAAATTATTTTATTAAAATTATATAATAAAATAAAAAAAGAATTTGAAACTGTAGACCTAAGTGATAAATAAAAAAAATATTATTTATTTTTTTTTTCTAACAATCCTCGTTATTTTTGGTATTTATTGCTCAATATCCATAGGAAAAAGTTGGGACACTTTTTTCTTTGTTAATATTGGGAAAGAAAGACTTTCTTATCTTTTGTCTTTTGGTCTTTTAGCTAATGACGAGAATTTTGTTTCACAACTTTATCCTGCTACCTATAATACTTTGTCAGCATTTTTTTTACAACTATTTCCAAAGACTTTTGAATTAGAAGGGGTTCATCTTATAAATTTTACATTTTCTTTTATTGCTTCAATTGGCGTTTACAAGGTATCAAAAAAATTATTTAATAAAGAAATAGGAGTTTTATCTTTTATAATTTTTATTTTTTATCCAATATTTTATGGCCATATGGCAATAAATGACAGGGATACGATAGTAACTTTCAGCAATATATGGATAACGTTTTATTCATTACAGTATTTAAAACTAAATAGTTATAAAAATAAAAAATATATTTATTACTTAGGTTTTTTATTAGCTCTAGGTATGGGTGTTAGATTTGCATTTGTCGCTACACTTATTCCTATTTTTATATATATATTATTTTTACTTAAAAAAAAAACTGGGAAAAATATTAATTTTAAAAAAATATTTTTTGATTTATTTAAAATAATTTTTATAGCTTTATTTGTTACAATTTTATTTTGGGTTCCGACTCATGAAAACTTATTAGTAAAACCGTTTGAATTAATTAAACAATCATTTCAGTATGGATGGGGCTATCCATTTGCTTTATTAAATGGAGAAGTTTTTAAAAGTGACAATGTTCCAAATACTTACTTAATAAAAAATTTATTTTTTAAAACACCAGAGTATATTTTGGCGTTGTATTTAATATTATTGTTTTCATTTTTTAAAATGAATCTTTTTTTTAAAAAAAAAATTAAAGATTTTAATACTAAGGTAATTTTTATTTTATTTAATTTAATTCTTCCTAATATTTTATTAGCCTTTAGTCCATTTTCTGTTTACGATGGAATGAGATTATTTATTTTTGTATTACCATATTTTTCAATATTTCCAGCAATAATGATATTTTTTTTATATAAAAATTATAATTTTATATATTGTAAAGTTTCGTTATTTTTTGTTTTATTTTTAAAGTTATATTATTTGTATATTTTTTTGATTTTAACCCCATACCATTATACTTATCTAAATATTTTTTCAGGAAAATTTTATGAAACCAATAAAAAATTCGAAAATGATTACTGGGGTACTTCACTTAAAGAATTGTCTAAAAAAATAAAAAAAAATAAAACTTTTATGTCTAAACCCTATACAAAGTTTTCAATATGTGGTGTCGGAAAAGGTTCTGTAAAATATTATCTAAATAAAATAGAAAACTTTAATTATAAGATAGTAGATAAAAATAATAATCCTGATTATGTGATAATCGCTAATCGAGTTTTATGGGACTACGATAAAAATAAATCTAGCAAAATTATTACATGTTTTGATAAATATGACAATTCAAGCGTGATAGAGGTTAAAAGAAATGGTTTGGTTTTATCAGCTGTAAAAAATATAAATTAATCGTTGTTGATATTTGTTATAAAAACAGGATATAAGGTGTTATTGTGGACGAATTTAAAGCACTAATTATACTAATTTCCAGCGGATTGTTGTTAAGGTTTACCTTGGTTTTTGCGGGGCAAGCTTGGGCAAGATCACATGCTCAGACTGTAGCTTTTATGATATTGCCAGTTATAACTTATGTTATCACAAAAACGATATCCGGAAATATAGCTTTATCTTTGGGTATGATAGGAGCTTTATCTATAGTTCGATTCAGGCACCCTGTTAAAAGTGCTTTAGAATTAATAATGTACTTTGATCTAATTACTATAGGAATTGCATTAAGCGTAAGAACAAAATGGGCACTACAATTAGTTTTATGCACTGTTATAGTTATTCTATTAGTTAAACTAGCACAAAAAATATCTAATAGGTTTGGAAAATCTTTTTATAGTATGTCTTTTAACGAAGGTAATACTTCAAACACATTAGAAATCTCTACTAAAGAACGAGTAGAATATATTGAAAATAGTGAACATTTAGCTAACTCTATAATAGACAAATCCTCTAATGAATTTATTTATCGGATGAATTTTAATAGTAGAAAAGAATTACAAGATTTTAAGAAAAAATTAGATCAACAAAAAAATATTGAAAAAATTAATGTAATCTTTAATTGAGATTATGAAAAAAATTTTATTTTTTTTAGTTATTTTTTTTACAATAACTTCAAATTCTTTTTCAGATACTAATAAATTTGTAGGCTGTAATTCTGAAGTAAGTCAGAATTATCTTAAAAATATTGACAAAGTAAAGATTAGAAAAATTGAAATAGATACTGATAATTATAGAAGATGGGCTGTCAACAGCATGAGAATTATCACTAATAGTTCTAGATTCATTTCAGACAGATACAAAGAAAGATTTAAATCTAATATTACTATTACCTATGAAAATGATATAAAATGTGTTTTTGAAGGCAGGATTAGACATAGTGGTGACGCTAAGGACCATATTGCACTCAAGGGAAATTCTATAATTCAAAGTTTAGACATTCATTTAAATAATGGAAATATAAGAGGCATTACTAAATTTAAACTGTTTAAACCTGATGTTCGAGGAGAAATACAAGATGTAATTATCTTAACAGAACTATTAAGAGAGTTAAATTATTTAGCACCCAGAACTATAAGAGTCATGGCTAGAGTAAATCAAACTGAGTCAGAAATGTTATTTCAAGAAAAGGCTGCTAAAGAAATGTTAGAATTTAATAACAGAAGAGAGGGCCCTATCCTAGAAGGTGATCAAAAATTTTTTTTTAAACTTGTAGAAAATATTCCAGATAATCAATTGAGTAATTGGTCTGTTGGTACTCCTATTTTGAGAAGCAAAAGCATTAAGGCTATGTTAGCCAAACAGTCAAATGCTAGAATAATATCTAAGAGTGAAAATCATAAATTAATGTCTTATAAAGCACTCACCAATCTCAATTTAATATATTTATATTACTCTAATAGATTTCAAGACAAAAAAAATAATTTTAATTTTTTTGACTATGATTTAGATAATACTTTATTAGGATTTTTTAATTCAAAAAATATATTGAAACTAGATGTTTATAATTTATTGATGCAGGCTACTAATAGCCAGCATGGTTTAGGGGTAAGTAATAGAAAATTTTATTGGAATTCAATAGAAAATTATTTTGAACCTATAAATTACGACTCAAATACACACATTTTTAGTGAATTTCCAACAACAACTACCGCGACTTATCGTTTACCTGTTTCAGATGAGTTATTTAAAGCATTTGATGTAATTGAGTACAAACTTAAGAACCTAAATTTAAAAAAATTTTACAAAAAAATTAACCTTTCCGGAGCTAATATAACTGAATTAGATTTACAACAGAAAATAAATAAAATTAATGAGAATCTAAATAGAATTAAAAACAACTATTCAAACCCAGAAAATAAGGAAATAATTGAATATAATAAGTTTAAGCCTATAGAGGGTATATTGGATAGATTTAGTAAAACTTTGAATGAAATTGATCCAAGTGTTTATTTAGTAGTAAACAAAAAACAAAAGTTAAATCAAAGTGATCTTCAAAGATGTGAAATTTATTTAGAAACCTGTGAGGACATCTCATTTCCAAACAACAATCTTTCTAGACTTTTAGAGGGTGAACTAGTTTTAGATAAAAAAATATATCAATACCTGGGACAAAATCTTAACTTTGAAAATATCAAAAAAAATGAAAATTATAAGAGATTAAATTATAAAAACTCAATTATTTTTTATGATGAAGGAATAAAAATTGATATTAAGAGTGATGAAAATTTATTAAACATTTACCAAAATGATCCAGGTTCTAGACTTTATATTGTTAACGGAGAATTAAAAGATATGACTATAAATTTTGAAGGTTACAAAATTAATGAAAATGCAAATTCAATAAATTTAAAAGTATTTCCAAAAAATTATCCAATAGATACAAATGGCTTAACGGGATGTATGTCTTTAATTAATTTAGAGGTGAAAAATATTTCTATAAATGCAAAAGGGTCAAGTTGTGAAGATACAGTTAATCTAATAAATGTTAAAGGTCATGTAAAAGAAGTAAATATAATTAATTCATTCAGTGATGGATTAGATATAGATTTCTCTAATTTAGAAATAGACAATATTACAGTTACTTCATCAGCAAATGATTGCGCCGATTTTTCTGCGGGGACCTATAAAATTAAAAATTTAAATTTAAAAAATTGTGGCGATAAAGCTTTGTCTGTAGGTGAAAAATCAAACATTGAATTTAATAAAATAATTGCTGAAAATGCAAATACTGGAATTGCTTCTAAGGACAGTTCAATAGTAAAACTTAAAAGTGCAAATTTTAATAATTTAAAAACATGTGTCGCAGCATATAATAAGAAACAAGAATTCAATGGCGGCTTTATAGAAATCCAAAATATGAAATGTAATAATTTTTATAGAGAAGCAGATATCGATGCTCATTCTAAAATTTTTGAAGGAGATAGAGTTCTTAAAAACCATATTTATGGAAAAACTTATGATCCAAACCAACTTAAAATTTCAGAAGTTCGAGGTGAACCAGTAGTAAAGAATTTCTTAAAAGATCACAAAACTTTTAATGAGGATGGTACGGTAAATGTAGTTATTGAAATACCTGCCGGAATTTCAGAGAAATGGGAAGTTTCAAAAACTACAGGATCTTTATCTCGAGAATTTTATATGGGAAAACCTAGAACAATTGATTATGAACCCTATCCTATAAATTACGGCATGATACCACGAACTGTATTACCATCTCGTGTTGGAGGTGATGGAGACCCTTTAGATGTACTTGTGTTAGGAAATTCTTTGACCCAAGGAGATGTAGTAAAAGTAAAAATTATTGGATTAGTAAAGATGGAAGATTTTGGAGAACAAGATGATAAAATAATTGCAGTACCAATAAATAGCAAATTGTCTAATTTTGATAATCTAATCCAATTAAACGACAAGAACCCTGAAATAGTACAAAAAATAAAAGTATGGTTTGAAAATTATAAGGGAAAAAATATAGTTAATTTTCTCGATTATGGAAATGTTAAAGAAGCAAATGATTTAATATTTCTAACTGAGCGTTACTACAAAAGGTTCGGTGTGAGGCCAAGAAGTTAAATAAAATGAGTTTTAGAATTGAAGAAAAACTTTATATAAAATCAGAAAATCTCGCTGATTTTAAAAATTATTTGCTTAAGCAATCAGCTAAGCAATTATATCAACCTAGAGTCATCAAAAGCTTGTACTTTGATAATGTCAATTTAGATATGTATAATGACTCAATTGAAGGACTAGTACCGAGAAAAAAGATTAGAATAAGAGAATATCTAAATGCTGATGATAAAAAATTTTATTTAGAGGTAAAAAACTCTTCAGTTGAAGGCAGATTTAAAACTCGAAAAGTTATAGATACTAAAAAGGTTAATAATTATAAAAAAGTAGGTATTTTTGATAATCAGTATGGAGCATGTTTTCCAAATTTCTATGTAACTTATGAAAGAGAATATTCAATAATAGAAGATGTAAGAATCTCTGTAGATAAAAATCTTGTTTATAAAAACTATAAAAATAATGCTTTTTTTAATGACTCAAATTTAATAGTTGAAATAAAAACATCAGCAAAAAAAAATTTAGACGAGCTTACTAAAATGTTTCCTTTTCAAAAAATAAGGTTTTCAAAATATTGTTTTGCTGTAGAAAATTTGCATGGTTTTAAAAATTAAATTTATACAATTTAAAATAATTCAATAATTAGAAATGTTAGATTTATGAAAAAAGTAATCACAGTAATTTTTGTCAATCTTTCTGTTATTTTTGCTTTCGACTTTTTTTTTGGTCAGAAAACTTTAAATTTTTTTTATGATAAAGGAATTATCCAAAGCCAGGAATCAATTAGAATAAAGGCTATAGAATTACAAAAAAAAGAAAAAAGCTACAGGATAAAACATGATTATTTTCACCACACTCTAAAACCTAATATAAAGGTTGATTCAAAATGGGGAAATTTAATTTACAAAACATGCACTGATGAATTTGGTTTCAGAACCTCATGCCAAGAAAGTGAAAAAAAAAGCAATAAGAATATAATCATAATAGGCGATAGTACTATCGAAGGCTTAGGATTAAATTATGATAAAATTTTTCCTGGAATGTTGAAAAAATCTTACAAAAAAAATATTATAAATATGGGTGTTACTTCTTATAGTCCAATTATTTATTTTAAAAAAATTCAATATTACATTGACAATGGCCTAGATGTAGATGAGGTTTTTGTTTTTATTGATATTAGCGATATAGATGATGAAAGTATTTACTACGAATGTGAGAAAAAAAAATCGGTTTGTACCAAAAGTTTAGATAAACTTGCAAATATTAATAAATTTAATGAAGTAGAAAAAAAATTTTTTCCTTTATTTGATCAAGTTAAATTAATAATAAAACAAATAAAAAGAAAAATTAAACCTAAAGTTTATATTTATAGAAAAGACTACCACAGAAGTTATTGGACGTACTCTGAAAACAATAATCAAATTAATAAAGGCATTAAAAATGCCACTGCTAATATGAGTAAATTATATGAATATTTAAGTAAAAAAAATATACCAATTTCAGTTGGTGTTTATCCTATTCCAGGTCAAATACTTCATGATGTTGAAACTTCAAAACAAGTTGAAATTTGGAGAAATTTTTGTATAAAAAAGTGCAAAAACTTTATTAATTTATTTCCAATCTTTTTCGAAGAAAAATCTAAATTATCAGATATGGATATTGTAAAAAAATATTATTTAAAACACGATGTCCATTTTAATGAACTTGGACATGAAAAAATCTTTAAAGAATTATTACGTTTAAACGTTTTTTAAAGCATTTGGAAAAATCTTCGTTGCAACTAATTTTAAAAGTATTATAAATTTAAGTCATATTAACGGCGAGGTAGCTCAGTTGGTTAGAGCACAGGACTCATAAGCCTGGGGTCGGCGGTTCGACTCCGCCCCTCGCTACCAAGAGAAAGGTATTTATAAAATGCTATTGTCTAATCTTTTCGTTCCTATAACCAAAGACCTTCCATCGGATGCAAAAATTAAATCTCACCAACTTATGTTGAGAACAGGAATGATAAAACAATCTTCAGCAGGCATTTATTCTTGGTTGCCTTTAGGTTTTAAGATAATGAAAAAAATTGAACAAATAGTGAGAGAAGAGCAAAACAATATAGGTGCCCAAGAAATGTTAATGCCAACAATACAATCAGCAGATATCTGGAAAGAGAGCGGGAGGTACGAAGATTATGGTGAAGAAATGTTGCGTATAAAAGATAGGCAAGGAAGAGAGATGTTGTATGGCCCAACTAATGAAGAATTGATAACTGAAATTTTTAGGTCAAGTATCAAGTCATACAAAAGCCTTCCCCAAATGCTCTATCATATACAGTGGAAATTTAGAGATGAAATTAGACCAAGATTTGGCGTGATGAGATGCAGGGAATTTTTTATGAAAGATGCTTACTCTTTCGATCTTGAGGATATTTCAGCAAAAAAATCTTATAACAAAATGTTTTTTGCTTATTTAAAAACTTTTAATAGACTTGAATTAAAAGCTATTCCCATGGCAGCTGAAACCGGACCAATCGGAGGAGACTTATCACATGAATTTGTAATTCTAGCTGATACTGGGGAAAGCAAGATTTACGCTGACAAAAAAATATTTAATGTTGATTTAGCAAAATATAAATTTAATGACAGTTCTTTAGAAAACATGCGTAAAGAATTTTCTTCTTTTTATGCAGTTACGGATGATAAATATAATGAAAATGAATTTAATAAAAAAGTTTCTAAAGAAAATCAAATTACAACTAGAGGTATTGAGGTTGGTCATATTTTTTATTTTTCCGACAAATACTCGAAGCCACTTAATTGTTTAGTAGACTCCCAAGGAGGCAAAAAAAATTCAGTAAAAATGGGCTCCTATGGCATAGGAGTATCTAGATTAGTTGGAGCTATCATTGAGGCTAAATATAAAGATGACATCATGAAGTGGCCTAAATCTGTATCTCCATTTGAAGTCGTGATTATACCAAGCATTAATAAAAATGATCAAGAAAACTTATTAAAATCTAAAAAAATTTATGAAGAGTTAAAAAAACAAAATATTGACGTATTGTTAGATGATGTTGATGAAAATATGTCAACAAAATTTAAAAAACATGATCTAATCGGTATTCCATTTCAAATAATCATTGGCTCAAAGTCAAAAGGCAATGAGCTTGAATTCAAAGAAGTTGATGGAAAAAGTGAATTACTAAATTTAAATAAAATAATAGAAAAAATAAAAAAATAAATTGTTCAGCAAAGTAGAAAGATTAGTATCTATAAGAAATCTGAAACCAAAAAAAAAAGAAGGTTTCCTGAAAGTAATTTCTGTGTTTTCCTTTTTAGGAATTATGCTTGGAGTTGCAGTTTTAATAATAGTCATGTCAGTAATGAATGGATTTAGAACAGATTTGACTAATAAAATTATTGGATTTAATCCTCACATAATAGTAAAGCCATATGCAGACAGTATTGACTCTAATTTTAAATCAAAAATAAAAAGTATAAATCAAAACTTTAAGATTACGGACTCATTTAATGGAGAGGCCGTCGTTATGACTAATGACTATGTAAAAGGTATTCTTGTTAAAGGGATTGATAATAAAAATGATCTTCAGCCTTTTAAAAAGAGTTTAATAGAAGGTGATTTTAGAAATTTAAAAAAAGGCAAGATTGTATTAGGAAAACATTTAGCGATTAATCTAGAAGTAGTTGTTGGAGACAATATTAATTTAATGTCGTCATCTCTAATTAACACTCCTTTAGGAGGAGTACCTAAACAAGAAATTTTTGAAATTATTGGTATTTTTAGTAGCGGTTTTTATGAATTTGATCAGAGCATTGTTTTTTTGACTTTAGAAGACACATTGTCTTTTTTTGATAAAACTGAAGAAGATCAACTTTTAGAGATATATTTAAAAGATCCTTTGAAAGCTGACTTTTACAAAAAAGACATCGAGGAGATAAGTGAAAATTTTTATGTTTATTCTTGGTCAGATTTAAACAAATCTTTTTTTGGTGCTTTAAAAGTCGAGAGAAACGTTATGTTTGTTATTCTTACATTAATAATAATAGTAGCTGCATTTAATATTATTTCAGGCCTTACTATTTTGATTAAAAACAAAACAAAAGAAATAGCAATTTTAAAAACATTAGGCTTAAGTAATTTATCAATAACCAAATCTTTTTTTCTAACTGGATTTACAATAGGACTTTTTGCAACTATTGCTGGAGTATTTTTTGGTGTAGTATTTTCTTTATATATAGAAGAAATTAGATTTTTTATATCAACAACCTTTAACTTAGAAATTTTTCCTCCAGACGTATATTTTTTAGATAAAATGCCAAGTGAAATAAATCCAACTTCAATATTTATAATTTTCGTTTTTTCATTAGTAGTTACAGCGTTATCATCATTTTTTCCTGCAAGAGCAATTTCTAAAATGAATACTATTAGAGGTTTAAAATATGAGTAGATATTTAATAGAGGTAAAAAAAATAAAGAAAAATTTTAATCACAAAAATGGTTTAGTAGAAATTTTTAAAAATGTAAGCCTAGGAGTTAAAGCTGGAGATCTAGTTGCTCTAGTAGGTCCTTCTGGATCTGGAAAATCTACTTTTTTACATCTATTATCATTTCTGGATAAACCAACTTCTGGTCAAATCCTTTTTTTAGGAAAAGAGAGTAAAAATTTTAATGATGATGAGAAAGATGAAATTAGAAGAAGGAAAATATCAATTATATTTCAAGACAACAATCTTTTGTCTGATTTTACTACAATAGAAAATGTTATGATGCCTTTAATGATACGAGGAGAGGATTACAAAAGCTCATTAATAAAGGCAAAAAATGTTTTAAGAGACGTTCATCTTTCAGAAAGAAAAAATCATTTTCCAAGTGAACTATCTGGAGGAGAACAACAAAGAGTTGCAATTGCGAGATCGCTTGTAGCTGAAACAGATCTCATATTAGCTGACGAACCTACAGGAAATTTAGATTTTAAAACATCTCAAAGTATTTTTTCTTATTTTTTTAAATTAAAAAAATTAAAAAAAGCAGTTATATTTGCAACTCACAATAGAGAGCTTGCTAACAAGGCAGATTACAAGTTGAGTATTTCTAACGGTAATATAAAAAGGGTTAATGCCTAATGCAAAAGAAAATTTTGTCAATTTTAAAGTGCATACCCAATATTCAATATGTGAAGGTGCTGTAAAAATAGATGACCTGTCTGAATTTTGTAAAGATAAAAAAATTAAATCAATTGGAATTTGTGACAGTTATAATTTGTGCGGTGCATTAGAATTTGCTGAAAAAATAAGTAAGTCAGGAACCCAACCAATTATTGGAACGCAAATAAATTTTTCAATAGATCAAATTAAAGGAAAATTACCTCTTTTTGCTAAAACTCAAATGGGTTATACAAATCTTACAAAATTGTCTTCAAAAAGCTATCTAGATTCTAACGCTCTAAGTGGACCATATTGTGATTTAGAAGATTTATATGAACTAAATGAAGATATAATTCTTTTATCAGGAGGACACGATGATCTATTTGGAAAATTATTTAAAAAAAATAAACTAAAAAAAATAGAGGAGTCATTAGTAAAATTAAAAAAAATATTTAAAGACCGTATTTATTTGGAAATTCAAAGACATAATGAATACGAAGAGAAGAATTACACACAATACTTAATCAATCTATCTTCTAAAATCACAATACCATTAATTGCATCACAAGAAGTTTTTTATCTCGATCAAAGTATGCATGAGGCACACGATGCTCTAGTATGTATTGGGGAAAAAAATTTTATAAATGACAGTAAAAGAAAAAAGTATAGCGACCAACATTTTTTTAAATCTTCAGAAGAATTAAAGTTGTTATTTAAAGATATTCCAGAAGCATTAGAAAATAATTACAATTTTCCTTATAGGTTTAGTTTTAAGCCAAAGAAATCCTCTCCCATTTTACCATCATTGAAAATGGAAAATAATTTAACCTTAGAAGAAGAGCTTGTTTTGCAAGCTAAAGCTGGATTGAAAAACAGACTAAATAATTTTATTTCAAAAGATGCTTCAACAAAAATATATGAAGACAGACTTGAACATGAGTTAAATATTATTAAAAAAATGGATTACTCAGGATATTTTCTAATTGTTTCTGATTATATCAAATGGGCTAAAAAAAATAACATTCCAGTTGGACCAGGCCGTGGGTCTGGTGCTGGATCACTAGTAGCTTATAGTTTAGATATTACTGACCTAAACCCTCTTGAGTTCAATTTGATATTTGAAAGATTTTTAAATCCTGACAGAATATCAATGCCAGATTTTGATATAGATTTTTGTGAAGAGAGGAGAGATTTAGTTTTTCAATATTTAAAATCAAAATATAATAATGGAGTAGCTCACATAATAACATTTGGAAAATTAAAAGCACGTATGGCTCTTAGAGATGTTGGTCGAGTTTTAGGTTTACCTTATGGCCATGTTGATAAAATATGTAAAATGATACCTTTTGATCCTTCTCGTCCTTTGACTTTGCAGGAGTCGATCAATAGAGAACCTAGATTTAAAGAAGAAGTAAAGAAAAACCAAAAAGTTGAAAAATTAATTGAGCTTTCATTAAAGTTAGAAGGGTTAAATAGAAACATGGCTACACATGCTGCAGGTGTAGTTATAGCAGGAGAAAAATTATCTGAAAATGTTCCTCTCTATAAAGATCATAGTTCAAATTTATTTTTACCTTCTACACAATTTGACATGCATTCATCTGAAAATGCTGGTTTAGTGAAATTTGATATATTGGGTTTAAAAACTTTGACAGTAATAAGTAAAACTTTAAAAATGTTAAATAACAAAAAAATTAATTTAAATATAAGTAAAATAAATCTTCAAGACAAAAAAGTATTTGATTTGTTGTCTACGGGTGAGACTACAGGACTATTCCAACTTGAAAGTACTGGAGTAAGAGAATCTCTTCGACAGATGAAACCCAATAAATTCGAAGACATAATAGCTTTGGTAGCACTTTATAGACCTGGCCCAATGAATAATATTCCAGTCTACAATGATTGTAAAAATGGATTAAAAAAACCAGACTATATTCATCCTAAATTAGAAGAAATTTTGAAACCAACCTATGGAATAATAATTTATCAAGAACAAGTTATGCAAATAGCTCAAATTTTAGCTGGATTTACAGCAGGCGAAGCAGACATTTTAAGAAGAGCTATGGGAAAAAAGAAAAGAGCTGAACTAGAAAAACAAAAAGAGAGATTTTTAAATGGAGCTATGAAAAATGGGATTAAAAGAGATCTGGCAAATTTTATATTTCAAAAAATAGAACCATTTGCTGAATATGGATTTAACAAAAGTCATGCAGCTGCATATGCATTGATAGCTTATCAAACTGCTTATTTAAAAACTTATTATAAAGAAGATTTCATAGCAGCCACAATGTCTACAGAACTAAACAGTACTGGCAAACTTCGAGAGTTTGTTGAAGAGTTAAAAAGACTTAATGTTAATGTGGTCAGACCTTGCATAAACAAATGTTTTGCTGAATTTAAAGCAGAAAAAAATAAAATATATTATTCTTTAGCTGCAATTAAAAATGTAGGCTTTGAGGCTATTTCAAACATTGTTAAAGAAAGGGAGAAGAACGGTAAATTTAAATCTTTAGTTGATTTTATTCATAGAATTAATCCAAACGATGTAAACAAACTGCAACTCGAGGGATTAGTGAAAGCAGGCGCATTTGATGAAATAGAAATTAATAGAAAAAAACTATTCCATTCTATTCCAAAAGTCATTCAAACAATAAAAAATATACACGAAGATAAAATTAACAATCAAACCAATCTTTTTGAGGGAACCGATTCCGAAAAGAAAGAAAGCTTTAATTTTGAAACTAAAGATAGTTGGAGCAAAAAAGAGTTACTTAAAGAAGAGTTTCTTTCTTTAGGTTTTTATATTTCTGATCATCCGTTGAACGAGTACAAAGAAATTTTTTCGCAGCTAAATGTTAAGTCCTACAAAAATTTTATTAGTGAAGATAGTTCCGAAGCCCAAGTTGCTGGAACTTTAATGTCCATACAAGAAAAAAAAAGCTCCAAAGGAACATCGTTTGCAATCCTAAAATTTAGCGATAACAGTAGTGAATTTGAACTTTTTTTATTTTCAGAACTTTTAATAAATAATAGAGAAAAATTAAAAGAGTCTAATTCTTTTGTATTAACTCTTTTAAAAGATCGTCCTATAGAAGAAAATGGATTGCGCCGAATAAATGTTAGAAGAATTTTAGATTTAAATGAGATGATTAATAAATCTTACGAAAAAGTTTCAATAGAGTTAAATAAGTCAGATGGTCTTGAAGAATTAAAAGAAGTTCTTAAAGAGGAAGGAAAAACGAGAATTAATATTGTAGTCAGAGAAGCCAATAAAAGCTTTACCTTCAGACTTGAAAAAACAAGAAAATTTGATTTTTCAATATTCAATAGTGTTAAAAATAAGGATTATGTAAAGAAAATTAGTTTTTAGAAGCTTGATTTTCATTAATTTTAAATATACTAAAGCTTAATTTCGCACATAGCATTAAGGGAATAAACTCCCTACCGGTCCAGAGATGGAATAGCTATGGTGGATTAACCGGAAAAAAATATGAACGTACCTGAAGTAAACATTAAACAACTTTTAGAAGCCGGAGTTCATCTGGGTCACAAGACTTTAAGATGGAACCCAAAAATGAAAAAATACATTTTTGGTGAAAAAAACTCTATACATATAATTGATTTAACTCAAACTGTAGTGTTTTTAAAAAGTGCATTAGCTGAAATTCATAAATGTATATCTAAAGGTGGTAAAATTTTAATTGTTTCTACGAAAAAACAAGCATCAGAACAAGTTAGTGCTTTAGCAAAAGAAAGCGGGCAATTTTTTGTAAATTACAGATGGTTAGGTGGGATGCTTACAAATTGGAATACGATTCAAAATTCAATCAAAAGAATGAAACTTTTAGATAATCAGCTTTCTAAAGATGATATTGGATTTACTAAAAAAGAAATTTTAAAATTAGGCAAAGAAAGAGATAAACTAAAGAGATCTCTAGGAGGCATTGCAGATATGAAAAAAGTGCCTGAAATGATTTTTATCATTGATACAAACATAGAGTCGTTAGCTGTTAAAGAGGCTTTAAAATTAAATATACCCATTGTTGCTATACTTGACACAAATTCTGATCCTACGGATATTCAATTTCCCATTCCTGGTAATGATGATGCTAGACGATCAATAAATTTGTATTGCGATCTTTTAAAGAACACTATTGAAGATGCTTCTAAAACTGTTCAAGTTAATGAAAATCAAAAAAAAGAAGAAAAAAAAGTTATAAAAAAACCCATTAAAAAAACAAAAGAAAAAAACAATAAATAATTAACCAGAATTTTTGTTTAATTTTTATGTCAAATAAAAATTTATTAGAAAATATAAAAAAATTACGTGAGCTTACAGGAGTAGGTTTTAAAGATTGTAAATTAGCAATTGATGAAAATAATGGCGATTTAGAAAAGTCTATAGAGTTTTTAAGAAAAAAAGGCATAGCAAAAGCATCTAAAAAAATGAGCAGGGTAGCGAGCGAAGGTTTAGTCTTGGCTCACGAAGAAGAAGGTGAAGTATCAATTGTTGAAATTAATAGCGAAACGGACTTTGTTGCCAAAAATAAAGACTTCCTCTCTTTTTGTAAGGAGATTTCTCAAATTAATTTCAAAAACAAAGGTGATTTAGAAAAAGTTAAAAATTTTAATATGAAAAATAATGTAAGTGTAAATGACAATCTTACAGATTTAATATCAAAAATAGGTGAAAAAATTACTATAACAAGATCAAAATATTTTGATAAAAAAAATGGAAAAAATTTCTATTACATTCATGGTGCTTTAGAAAAAAATATAGGAAAAATTATATCCATAGTTAAATTAGAAAATATAGTAAAAGGAAAAAATGAAGAAATAGGAAATAAACTGGCTATGCATGTTGCTGCTTCGAGCCCACTAGCTATTGATAAGAATGATTTAAGTAAAGAAATTTTAGATAAAGAATTAGAAATTATTAAAGCTGAACTTCTTAATTCGGGAAAAAAAGCTGAAATGATAGATAAAATCTCACAAGGCAAATTAAATAAATTTATTTCTGATAATACGCTATTAAATCAAGTATGGATAATGGATCCTAAAATGAAAGTTTCTGATATACTAAAAGATGTCAAAGTTCTTGAATTCGTAAGATACAAGGTTGGCGAAGGAGTTTAAAAATGAGTTCGGAGTTTAATGAAAAAAACTATTCATTAAAGATGGATAAAACAATCCAGTCTTTCAGAAAAGATATCGGAACTTTGAGGACTGGAAGAGCCAATGCATCTATGCTCGATACAATTAAAGTAAATGTATATGGACAACAAATGCCGATTAATCAAATTGCTACTGTAAACGTTCCTGAAGCAAGAATGATATCTGTTCAGGTTTGGGACCAGGCAAATACTGTTCTTGTGGACAAGGCGATAAAAGAGTCCGACCTAGGCGTCAACCCACAAGTAGACGGACAAATTGTTAGAATTAGAATTCCAGATCTTACTGAAGAAAGAAGAAAAGAATTAATCAAAGTTTTAAAAGGAATGGGAGAAAAAAGTAAAGTCTCAATTAGAAATATAAGAAGAGAAGCCAACGAAGAACTCAAGAAACTTTTAAATGCAAAAAAAATAAGCGAAGATGTTAGCAAGTCATTAGAAAAAAATATTCAAAAATTTACTGATGATAATATTGCAAATATAGATAAAATTTTAGCTGAAAAAGAAAAAGAAATATCTCAAATATGAATAAACTCAACCACGTTGCCTTTATTATGGATGGTAATGGTAGGTGGGGTAAAAAGAAAAAAAGGGGAAGGAACTACGGTCATCTTCAGGGAGTTAAAACCGTTGAAAAAGTAGTGCAGTCTTCCTTAAGACTTAAAATTCCTATTATTACCTTTTATGTTTTCTCTACTGAAAATTGGAAAAGACCAAAGACCGAAGTTAACTTTTTATTCAATTTAATTGGATCCTATTTTAAAAAAGAAATTAAAAATGTTGTTAAAAACGGCATCAAAATAAATATTTTAGGAAGCATCTCCTCTTTTTCACCTCCTTTAAAAAAAATATTAAAAGACACAATTAAAAAAACTGAAAAAAATAAAAAACTAATAGTAAATTTAGCCTTAAATTATGGTTCTAAGAATGAAATAAAAAATGCATTAATTAAATTAAAAGAAAAACGTTTATCAATAAGCGAGTCTGAAATTAGTAAACATTTGTATACAGACAAACAGCCAGACCCCGATATTTTGATTAGAACAGGAGGACAAAAGCGCCTAAGTAATTTTATGTTATGGCAGTTAGCTTATTCAGAACTTTACTTTCTCGATAAACTATGGCCTGATTTTAACGGAAGTGATTTAAGAAAAATTATAAAGAAGTATCGATCAATTAAAAGAAATTTTGGTAATATTTAATGAATAATTTAATAAAAAGAACATTAAGCTCAATAATACTTTTACCATTAGCATTATATTTTATAGTTCATGGATCATTTATGCTGATGTTTCTTACAACTATTTGCTTTGTTGTGGCTTGTTATGAATGGCAAATAATGACTAAAAAAAAATTTTATAAAATTTACGGATTTATTTTTTTAATTTTTTCTTTTTATACTTTTTATGAACTATCCCTAGAAATTTTTTATGGCTTTTTTGTAATTTTAATATGTATATCAACCGACATAGGCGGATATGTTTTTGGTAAAATATTTAAAGGACCAAAATTAACAAAAATTAGTCCTAATAAAACTTATGCAGGAATGATTGGTGGATATTTTTTGTCATTAGTATGTTTAATAATCATTAGCAATCTTATAGATCACCAAACACCTATTCAATTTTTTTTGATAACTATTTTAATTTCAACCGTGAGTCAGGTTGGGGATATAATTATTTCATATTTTAAAAGATTATCAAAAATTAAGAACACAGGAAATATAATCCCAGGACATGGAGGTTTGCTTGACAGAATTGATGGAATGATTTTTGCATTTCCAATTTTTTATTTAGTTGAATTGACAGGATATTTAAATATATGAAAAAAAAAATTGCAATTTTAGGATCAACAGGTTCAATTGGAACCACGTCCTTAAATATAATCAAAAAAAAAAAAAATTTATTCAACGTTGAGCTTTTGTCAGCAAATAAGAATTACAAAAGTATTTGTAAACAAATAGCAAAATTTAAACCTAAATACTTTGTAGTAACAAATAATCTTATTTTTTTGAAAATTAAAAAAAGATTTAAAAATAAAAGGACTGAAATTCTTAATAGTTATGATAATTTATCTTTATCAAAAAAGATCGACATCACTATAGCATCAATACCAGGTATAGCTGGATTAAAACCAACAATTAGTCTCGTTCAGAAAAGTAAAAAAATTCTTTTAGCTAACAAAGAGTCAGTTATATGTGGTTGGAATATAATTAATAATATCGCTAAAAAATATAAAACTAAAATTGTACCAATAGATTCAGAGCATTTTTCTATAATGAAACTTTTAGAAAATCATAATAAAAATGAAATAGAAAAAATTTATATAACCGCATCAGGAGGACCTTTCCTTCACTTGCCCAAAACTAAGTTTAAAAATATTAGACCTCAAGATGCTATCAAGCATCCTAAATGGTCTATGGGAAAGAAAATTTCAGTAGACTCTTCAACTTTAATGAACAAGATTTTAGAACTGATGGAGGCACTTAAAATATTTCCATTTGAGCTATCAAAATATAAAATAATTATTCATCCTCAGTCATTAGTTCATGCAATAATAAAATTAAAAAGTGGCATCACAAAGCTTCTATATCACGAACCTGATATGACTGTACCAATATCTAACGCTATCTTTGATTCAAATTTTGATATCGATAATTTTATTAAGAAAAAAAATAAAATCAAAAACCTTGAGTTTTTTGAAACTGATAAAAGAAAATTTCCAGCACTAAAACTTATACCCAAATTGAACAATTATATTTCGACGCCAATAATTATTAATGCGGCTAATGAAATATTAGTTG